>JAEHJW020008977.1_pt1 | contig 24501 bp, 34 predicted proteins | sample 9271431 | NCBI WGS metagenome assembly JAEHJW02 | reverse complement strand
TTTTTGTGTGTTTGTTTAACGGCTTTTTTGAATTCGGGCAGCGTGCCGATGAAGCAGCCGCGCGTGACTAGGATTTGTCCATTTTTGTTCGGATACGCAGTCAGTGTTCCGTTGGCGGACCCGACTTTTGAAACCCATAAAATCTGCGCATCGCCGGATACCCGCGCATCGCCGGATACCCGCGCATCGCCGGATACCCACGCATTGCCGTACACCCACGCATCGCCGTACACCCGCCCATTGCCGGATACCTGTGCATCGCCGGACACCCACGCATCGCCGTACACCCGCCCATTGCCGTACACCCACGCATCGCCGGACACCCACGCATCGCCGTACACCCGCCCATTGCCGTACACCCACGCATTGCCGGATACCCGCGCATCGCCGCACACCCGCCCATTGCCGGATACCTGTGCATCGCCGGACACCTGTGCATCGCCGGACACCTGTGCATCGCCGTACACCCACGCATTGCCGTACACCCACGCATTGCCGTACACCCACGCATTGCCGTACACCCACGCATTGCCGCTTTGCGAAAGATTGTTTGAGGAGGCCACATAGCCGCCCAAGCCCCCCATAGCACAGCGACCAGGGATAGTTACGAGTGCGCGAATACGCGACAAGCGGCCGTTGGACGTTTCGATAAAATCAGTAGTAATCAATTCATACTTCATAATCAAACTCCCGTAGCACTGCTGTCGCGTTCAAATGCGTATTTTCTGTGCGCTCGCGCGCTCTCGTATGGATATCTATCCATGCATCCCGCGAGTTTCCAGCCTGTGATATTGCGGGAGCGGAAGAATCGCTCGACGTTCAGCGCGGCCTCTATGATGTCTGCGGGAATCTCCTCAAGTGGAATATCTTGCCGGATATCCGCGTTACCCGCTCCGGCGACAGGCATGGATGGTGTGCGCGTGGGACGCGCACCCGCGCGCGGACTGCGCGGAAACAAAGCTTCGATTACGCGATCCATGCGGGCGACCTCGGCGGCATACAGCGCGTTCAGTTCGTCGGGATCATTTGGCAGACAACTCATGTAGCAATTCCTCGGTTGGTGTCACTCGAATTTCTACACATGTAATCCATCAACCACACCGCTGAATTATCAGCATAGTATGAGGCACCGGCCACCCAAGCATGGGTCTGGATGCCGGGACTGCACTCACTGGCACTGGGTACGCGGTGAACACCACCATTCGCCAGTATATCCGCTATAGACACGTCCATAATTCGCGGCCGATCCGTATCATCAATAAAATAGACACTGGCAATCTTTGCCATCTCCTCTATTCAAACAAACGTTTTAACTCATTTTTAATCGTCATTTGCGCCTCGATGTACGGCAACGCATCCAATGCAGCTAAATGACGTTCGCCCGTGCGCAATTGTTTCCCATTCAGCGGAATCGATTCTTCTGGCCGATCATCCTGAAACCGGACCAATTGCCCTTCCACGATTTTGTAGGTGATTTTCATGGTTGCCATCTCCTCTATGCTCCAGTAGCCGTCGCCCTCAACAGAGTCTTGGTGCGCTCGTCTTTGCGCTCTGCGCAGACGGGACAGTCGTGTGGCGCGGGGCATTCGCCAGTGATGGCCATGTACTCGTCGTGCAGTTGTGTGAACGTCTTCAAGGGCGCAGCGTCGCTCGCGTGCTCGCAGTCAGGGAACAGACTCATGCTGTTGCCCTCAAGAAATCGGTAACTGGCTTGAAAAGACCACCCACACGGATACACCAATGCGATCCGCGAATGGCAAAATCTTGTGGATCAATCTTGCGCCCCAGGTAACGCCCGATGGACTCGCGCAGTTCACGTTCGCCGAGGAAGTATGATATGGGCACCGTGATCGGCGCCTGGGTGGAGCAGTTCATCCTCAATCCTCACGGGCAAAGCACTTTGGCCGTGAGTGAAGTATAGACCAAAATGTCCCTCAAAAGTGGACATTTTGTATTTTTTTTTGGAGAGGGTAAAATCCCCTCTAACGCCATATTTCAATGGGGGTTTGGGGCCTCCCTATTGACCCGGTGCGCGACAAGCCTCGCCGTTCAGGGTGGGGAAGGATCGCGCGGGCGGCGCAGACGTGCTATAGTGGCTCCGCCAGCGAAACCCATGCTGGCCTACGGCAGGGCATGTCGGAAGTAACGCCTGTGGAGATACGAGCAGCGGTTGCGCACTCGGCCCAGGAACCCACCGAAGCGACTCCGGGGCGGCTCCATGCCACGCCTGAGCGCCGTAGGAATCTCCGGCATTCAGGCCGGGGAGGATGTCAAACTCCCGGCGTGTCAATGGCAGTCACGCGGCCTCCCTCCTGCGCCCCTCTTAGTGGTCTGATGGGGTTTCTGGCATATAACCTTCCCGTATGAGCGCTTCGCGCTGTCCGCGCTTGAGCGCAGCCCATGCGGCCCCCGATATTCTGGCTTTTGTTTCTGGAAGGCTGCCCGTAAGTAACACGTCCAATGACTCCCCTGTCACGCGCGCCACCCTAGCTACCACATCCAGCGGCATCCGGCGCTTCCCTTGCTCGTACTTTTGGTAGTTGGCCATCGGGATGCCAATAAGAGCCGCCATCTGCTGCTGAGACCACTCCTGGCGCTCCCGTATCCGGCGCAGGCGCCGGCAGAAGTCAGTGTAAAAAGTACGTCCGGTGGTCATCTTGTTATTTTGAGGCCGTTCTTTTTTCATCGGTAGCACCATTTTGGTATTGAAAATAGGACATTTTGGTTCTATGCTTATTGGCACCACAACCACACCGCGTGGCTGCATCCGAGGTGCCGTATGGTCGAACTCAAAGATTTCCGCGGAAAGATCACGCCGGAAGCCGATGTGGTTCTGGAGGCTCAGAGCCGCTGTACTGGTAAAGAGCGGCAGGAAATCGCGCGTCAGGTCTTGCATGAGTGGGCACTCCAACAAATCGCCGCCAACAGAGTACTGAACCGGCTTTTGGTCGTAGAGGGATTGGCCGGGGATTCAAAGGGAGCGCGCTCCAGGTTGGAGAGCCACTAAATGCCGTTTGTAAAACTTGATTGCGGCATACTCAACTCGACACTGTGGATAGAACCCGTAGAGCGAGACATCTTCATCACGGCGCTTTTGATGGCCGTCCCGTTTGAATTCAAGACGCCCCAAGCGCAGATCGCCGTCAATGAAATTCGAGAAACCGGATTCGTCGCTCCCCCTGGATGGTATGGCAAGGTCGAAGCTGCCGGTCCAGGCATAGTGCGCCGGGCACTCATTGAACAAGGGCCCGGAATGCTGGCACTCGCCAGACTTGGCGACCCAGATCCAGGCAGTCGCTCGCAAGCATGGGAAGGGCGCCGGCTCATACGCATTGACGGCGGCTACCTGGTCCTGAACTACATGGAATATCTACTCAAGGACTATAGTGCTGCGGAAAGAATGCGCAGACTCAGAGCCAAAAGGCGCGACGCCGTTAAGGTAACAGATGCAAATGTTACGACCGTTCCCGTAACAGACATTGATGTTACGCGAACAATGACGTATATATATACAGATGCAAATGCAGATGCAGAAAAGAATAAGAATAAGACTATGGGCTGCAAGAGCAGCCCGTCTGCCGACAGCCAACAGCTCCAAGCCTTTGCACGCCTGAAAGACCTCTATCCAAAGCGCGACGGCTCCCAGCGATGGGCAGACGGTCTCAAACATTACCGTGCAAGGCTTCGGGAGGGTTATACCCACCAGCAGATCGAAGACGGGATCGTGCGCTATGCGCGCTTCTGTCATTCGCGCGGCCTGATTGGCACCGAGCGCGTGCAGCAGGCGGCCACATTCCTCGGTACCAACAAGGGCTTCACCGAGGAATGGAATCACAAAAAACCAGTGCTCGTGAGTAGCCACGACCCCATGATGGGTGAAAACCTCACATGAATGCCGTCTTGAAAACAGCGCCACACAGTGTGGAAGCCGAGCAGGCTGTCATCGGCTCCTGTTTACTCAAGAACGAGATATACCACCAGATCCCACTGACCGCCAGCGACTTTTTTCGTGCCGATCATCGTGTCATCTGGAATGCGATCGCTGAACTCGCGTCAGAGGAAAATGCCTTCGATGTGGTCACGCTGTCTGACTGGTTGGCGGCCCGTAATGAGCTGGAAGACGCTGGCGGCTTGGCCTATCTCGCCACCGTCGCGAGAGATACGCCGACAACTGAAAACGCCATTGCGTATGCAGAAATCGTCAAAGAGCGAGCGCGGAAGCGCGCAGCGCTGGCAGTTCTGTCTGACGCGATGAATGCGCTACATGGCGCGGAGGACACCACCGAAGTCGCTGGTGTTTTGAGCGCGAAACTCGAAAATCTAACCACCTCTGGCGGTGATTTGAGTTTCCGTGCCGTTCTGGGGCGCGGGTTCCGTGCGATGCAGGAAGCCATTACTCGCCGCGAGCAAGGGGACGGTCTCCGGTTTGGGCTCCCTGCGCTAGATCACGCGCTTGGAACACTCTGGGGGCCGAGACTGGTTATTCTGGCTGGGCGCCCATCCACTGGGAAGACCGCCCTAGCGCACCAAATGGCGATGGTGGGCGCGAAACGCGGATTGGTGATTGGGAAGATTGAGTTGGAAATGGGCGCCGAGGAGATCGCGCACCGATCTCTTGCGTTCGCCTATGGAGTTAATGTCACCCACATCGCTCAAGGGGAACCAGACACGCGCCGCGCCATTATCACCAAAGCCGCGGAGCACAACATTCGTGATTACCCGATTTACGTGGATGAGCATGCCTTTACGGTTCCGGAAATCTGCGCGCGCATTGCAGAATGGCATCGCAAGTATGCAATCCGTCTGGCCATCGTGGACCACCTACAGCTCGTTTCCGTGCCTGGGGACAATCGTGCACAGGGATTGGGGCGCGTTACCCGTTCGCTTAAGCTACTTGCGAAACGCATCAATACACCGATCATGCTGCTGTCCCAATTTAACCGCGCCAACGCCAAAGAGAGTGCCAGACCGCGCCTGGACGGGCTGCGGGATAGCGGCGAGATTGAGCAGGACGCAGATGTCGTGATTGCTCTGCATGGGGACTTGGATGCCGACCGTAACGGTGACCGATCCGTCGAGATAGGACTGCTCAAAAACCGCGGGGGCCGCGTAGGGTGGCTGGACCATCACCATTTTATGTTTCGTGGCCGTATACAGCGATTCGACGAACTGGAGAGCACTGATGGACCTATTGAGCGACCAAGTTATTCAAGCGGAACAGACCGCGCAACAGGAGAAACGTAAATGCGTCTGGAACTACATTCAGCACACGATGCCGGACCTGGCAACCCTGTTGTTGGACCTCCAGGCAGCCGGCTTCAAACCTTTCATCCCGCCGGAAACGGTGGACGCTCTCGCGGCAATTGCGATCTCTGTGACCGCTACGACAGCGCGTTAAATAACGGCATCTGCGATGAATGTCGCAGCCGCTTTGCTGTCTGCGAGGACATGCCATGAGCCATGAGTTAACCCGTACATGTGACGCCTGCGGCACATTGCTCACCCCGCGCACTCGGAGTGGGCGTTGCCGTGCTTGCAACCACATGAAATATCGGAAGAAATCGCGGCTCAAGTCCGTAACGCCGCACTGTCTCGCCTGCCACGAGGCGATGACTAGGATGGCGCCAGATGGCCTCTGTGGCGCATGTCGGGCCACCCTTCTCGATGAGACCGGCACATGAAAATCATTTTGCAGCCCGATCCAATCCTTGGCTGCGTCTGTGATCCGATCGCGGCCAGCGAATACTCTCGGTGGAGGCGCATAGGCATCGAGATGCTGCAGCTTATGCACGATCGAAATGGCATTGGACTTGCGGCCCCACAGGTAGGGCTGCTGTCGCGCTGTATTGTGGTTTCCGTATCCGGCATCGAGTTTGTGGCCATTAACCCAATGATTATCTGGCGCAAGGGTCGTATGGGCGCTAGGGAGGGTTGTCTGAGTGCCCCCGGGAAACTCGTGCGCGTGGATCGCGCAGAGAGTATTCGCCTCGTCTACATCACCACCATCCGCGGGTCACCACACGAGCGCCGCGCCCGCGGTCTTTTGGCGCGCGTCATTCAGCATGAAGTGGACCATCTGGACGGGATTTGCAAGGTGAAATGATGGATACCAAGCGCTGCTCCTCGTGTGGAGAGTGGAAAAACTACGACGACTTTCCGATCTTCAGGTATGTCCGTGGGGGGGTGCATGCTGGGCGTCATTGCTGGGACTGCTACCGGCGCCATCGCGCCGAACGTCATGCGCGTAGCCGACGCACACCTACGATTGCTGCTGGGCGTGGCTGGGGATACGTTTGATGCAAGCCATCCACACCTTCCGGAGTGCCTCTGAGCGCGATGACATCGTCAGAAAACTGTGCCAACTGCCCATCCCGCGTGACGGCTTCGATCTTTTCATCCGACGCCACAAGGTGCACCGCACCCCTGAGCAGAATAAGCGCTTGCAGTGGCTCTGTGGACTGCACGCTGGTTGGCTGAATGCCAAACGCCTTGAATTTATTGCCGCTGGCACCCTCCCGAAATTCTTTCCTGCAACCGACAGGGATGCGGTGCGCCACCAGATTTTCAACCCCTCCTACTGTGGCACCGATAGCAGCACCAAGCCATCCAAGATGGACATGGCAGATGCCATTACGCGCTATCAGGTGGATCTCCAAGAGTTGGGTATCGAGATTCCTGAGAAGGCGCCAGACGACGAGGAGGTGTGGTAATGCGCCGCGCCATTGGTAACATGACGAAGGCCGACCGCGCGAGGTTTGCTAGGTTGCAGTTGTTTGGGTGCATTGCGTGCCGCCTCCTCGACCAGCCTGGGACTCCGGGAGACATCCATCACCTCACGGACTGCGGTCAGCAGCTCGGCCATGAGGCCACGATTTGTCTGTGTCCTTATCACCACCGCGGCTACCCCAGTTCTGAGGGATGGTGCAAAGGACCCTCCCTGGCCGATAACAAGACGGCCTTTGTGCACACCTTTGGCACTGAGAAACAGTTGCTCGCAATATCAAACACCCTGATGGACATACATCCATGTTGACCGGTATGTGTGTGGCGGTTGCCTTAACAGCAGCGCAGTGTCGCGCGCTGCGCATGGCGGAGGACATTGGTGGGAACCCCCTCGCTGCGCTGGTGTGGGTCGAGTCTAGCTTCTGTGCACACAAACACAATCTGAGAAACCGCTCAGTGCATGGCTGCGCGCAGATGAATGAACAGGCCGTGAGATCGGTCTATGGCCATCCCGTTGCGGTCTGGGTTCTGACCTACGACAACCCCGTCAACATGGTGCTCGCCGAGAATTACCTCTCACGCTGCGAGCGTATTTTCGGGTGGCCCGATGCATTGGCTGCCTACTACTGGGGCATCCCGCATGCTCGTTATATGACTCATCGGCAGCGTGTTGACGATCCCTATACACAAGCCGTTCTGCACAAGCTGGAGGTGCTCCGTGGGTAGACGCTGGACCGCCCACGAGGTGGCGCACCTGCGCAGGGCGACCGCTGGCGTCAAAGATGCGGGGCGCCGCAACAAATACGGGGCCGTCCGCATGAGATCGGATGGCTATACCTTCGACAGTAAGGCGGAATTGGCCCGATACGCGCAACTCAAGTTGATGCAGTATGGCGGAGGGATTGGAGAGCTACTGGTGCACCGACCGTTCGAGCTCATCGTCAACGGAATCGTGATCTCCAAGTACATCGCCGATTTTTGCTACACAGGTGCCGATGGCAAGTGGGTGATTGAAGACGTTAAAAGCGTGCCGACGCGCACACCCAGTTACCGGCTCAAGAAGCGGCTGATGCTGGCCCTTTATGGCATCGAGATTCAGGAGATCATGGCGTGCCCGAAGTAGATATTATTCTCTCGATCCTCGGGCCGAATCGGCCGACTTTTACTGGGGGCACGGGAGGGGGTGAGCTTACGCCTGAGATGGTGCGTGGCGCGCTGGGGATGGTGCGGGATGCCGATGCGGCCAGTCTGCTGTATGCGAAGGTCTGTGGGGAGGTCAATCTGTCTGAAATGGAACGGCGACTATATCCACGATGGCTTGCGAGAGTGGCCGCAGACGATAGGGATTGGCAGACTCCCGGTGCGCAGCCGGTGCCTGCGGTGATGGTCAAGATGCTGCGTATGGTGCTCCTCGAATACCTCGTACCCTCGCGCTGTCCGCGCTGTTCTGGACGCAAAACAACGTACCACCGCGCCTCCAAGACTGATGTACCGTGCTATCGTTGCCATGGGCGCGGGGAATTGCCGCTGAAAGAGTCAGAACGTGCGCAGTACGCCGGTATTCCGATGCCCGCATGGCACTCTCGTTGGAGCCTGCATTATCGGCGCCTACACGCTTGGTTGGACGAACTGTACGCATCCGCTGCCGCCGATTTATACCGCGCATTGCGGTAACGTGTCTGCGGTACCACTTCTACGCACCAGCCAATTTTTTTGGTATCTTGATTGCCAAGAATGGCAATCCTGCGCGCAGCGCTAGACTTTCTTGCAGGACTCAGGAATGCACGCCCCTCTTTATTTGTACTGCGTAGAAATCTGCGATCCAGACCATGGCTGTACCGTGCATACCATTCCCCATGCCGTGCTGGCGAAGTCCAAATGGGACGCTGTCCGAGCCATAGTGGAACATTATGGGTTCACCCGTGCGTGGCCTCTGCGCGCGCGCGAGGTGTTCTCTGCGGCGCCGCTTGCTACGCAGCGGGTATAGAACAACGGCAGTTCGCAGCACTTCCAATGCTGTAGATGCAGGTTCAAATCCTGCTGCCCGCTCCAATTACCACCCCGGTGGCTTCGGCTGCCGGGCGCGGGGCCTCTCGGGAGGCCCCAGCTTTGTAATCCGTTCCGAACGCATTGGGCGCTGGAACAGACGTACCCCAGTGGGATGCTTACAGCGTACTACGGGGATGTGAAACCTCGGTGCAACCTCACATCGGGGTAGGCCGTCCTACTGCGTGGACGGTTGGGGCGCGACAAAGCCATAAACGGCGCCCCACTTCTTTTCGTGAACGCTGGGCGCGAGGACAAACGATGGATTGCGAAGTGCAGGGGTGCCGAAATCTGGGAACGATTGAGACGAACGATGGCTTGCTGCTGTGCCCCAGTCACGCCGAGCAGGGGATATTCCTACCCCAGTTTGCCGCAACGCCAGAATCCGACGCACAGTGCGAATGCGATGTGTGCCTGGCGCGCCGCAAAACAGCCGTTGCCGTCTATCGTGCAGCTATGGCATTGATTTAACAGGAGAATTTGTATATGAGCACGCAGCCTGGTATTCAACCGGCACAGCAAGACAGTTACGGCCATCCCGTGATGGCGCTCGTCACTGCGGGTCTCGGAACCTACACGAGCCAACGCCTGAATACGTTGGACCAACTCCTGCAGGTCGTTGTGAATATCACCGCGCTCGCTGGGACTAGCCCCACCCTGACCGTCACGATTCAGGGCGTGGATTCGGCGAGTGGTCAGCCGTTCACTCTGTTGGTCAGTGCGGCCCTAAACGCCGTTGGCATTACTGTGTTGCAGGTTGCGCCCATGCTGGCGGCTTTGGCCAACTTGGTGGGCGCCGCGATTGTGCCGCGCGTGGTGGAGATACAGGCCGTTGTCGGTGGCACCACGCCCGCTGTTACTGCGACCATTGGCTACCGCACGTTTCCCCTGACGAATCCGTCTCCCATTAACCCGAATGTCCAGTAAATCGGACATCTGAGACCGCGTTACAAAACCTCGGGCCCTATACCGAAGTCCCGAGCACAGGAGTGACCCATGAGTTGGACCGTACAGAGGACTATCAAGATCAATGATGGGAACGTTCGGGGCGCCATTATCGCCGCGATCAACGCCATCGAATCTGTGCCGCGCGCCGCGGCTGCGCAGCTGAATGCCGCCAAACGTGCGGCTGAGGCGTGTGCTTCTGCTATTGAATGCAAACCCGGAAAGGTGGTGTGGATATCACTGGGCGGCCACGACGACAGCGATCTCAATGTATCAATCAGGAGCGGATATTGACATGAAACCGGAATCACACTTTCACCGCGGACACCAGCGTGTCGCCGGCGGCAAGATGCACCTAGACATCGAAAAGGGCGGTTTGCACCGCAGTCTCGGCATCCCCGAGGGAGAGAAAATCCCCAAGGCAGAGATCGAGAAGGCCACGCACAGCGCCAACCCGAGAGAGCGTAAACAGGCCGTGCTCGCCGAGAACATGGAAGGATGGCACCACAAATGAAGATGGAAGACGTATTTCACGGCGCGCACGAGCGCGTTCGCAAGAGCGGCCTGGTGGGTCCCGAAAAGTCCGCCAATAGCGGCCTGGCGGAAGCTGCGCGCATGCGCGTGCCCAAAGAGGAACGCGCCGAGATCAGGGAGCCAAAGGTACGCCGTCCGGAAGTGCCCAAGATGCACGCGCCCAAAGCCTTCAAGATGGCGCCCGAACCCAAGATGCCCAAAGCCCCAAAGGGTCCGAGGGGTGGTGGTGTTCCGCGTGAGCTGAAAGGCAAGATCGCGCTGCCCCCAGGTGAACAGGCTTACATTCCCTCCGATGCGGAATATCCATGAAGCGGGAGCCGTTACCGATCCAGGTCAGGATGGTCGAGGTCCTGCAGGCAATCGAGGGGGCCGAGAAGATTGCCAAGCGGAACCTGGGGCGACGCCTGATTCACACCCTGGTGCGTCTCTACACCCTCCGGGACATTCTGAAGCGTCAAATAGCAAAGATGCCGTATGAGCTAGCCTTCACCAGTGCAGCAACTGCGTGATCTCGCGGCTAGTCTCGAAAAGCACGCGGGCGCGCTAGCAGAGTTCCTGAAAGCCAATGAAGAAGCTCAATCCGAAACAGCAGAAGTTCGTTCAGGAGTATCTGAAAGACCTGAATGCCACGCAGGCGGCGATTCGAGCGGGCTACTCAAAGAAGACGGCCTACTCGATCGGGCAGCGCCTGTTGAAGCATGTTGAGGTTAAGGCCGCCGTTCAAGCCGGACAAAAAAAGGCAGCCGAGGGTGCTGAAGTCACCGTCGAGTATGTAATCAAGAATTTGCGGCAGCTCGCAGAAGACGCGATGTCACACGCGGATCGCATGAATGCCAACCGCAGCCTGGAATTGCTGGGCAAGCACGTCGGGGCCTTCACCGAGAACATCAGCGTTCGCGGGAATCTCAGCGGTTTGTCAGATCAAGACATTGAGTGCCGTATAGAGGAGAAACTGCGTGCCCGATCTGGAACTTCTAGCACTTCTTGAGGAACGGGAACGTCGCAAACAATTGAATAAACTGGCCACGTATTTTCCGGATACGGGGCCGCTACGGCGCGAGCTTTATCAACGGCACATGCGGTTTTTTGAGCTCGGTGGTCGCCACCAGCCAGGACCCGAATGCTCCCTGGGCTGCACGGGTGCACCGCACCGCGAGCGCTTGTTTATGGCAGCCAACCGCGTAGGCAAAACCGAGGGCGCCGGCGGCTTTGAGTTGACGTGTCACCTGACGGGGCGCTATCCAGTTTGGTGGCGCGGGATGCGCTGTACTCACCCCGTAGATACATGGGCGAGCGGCACTACCAAGACCGGTGTGCGCGATATCCTGCAGTTGAAGCTGCTGGGAACGGCCGATATTGGGCGCAGAGAACTGGTTGGGACCGGCCTGATTCCTGGCCGAGACATTCTGCGGATTATGCCCTGGCATGGCGTTCCCGGGTTGGCAGAATCCGTGGTAGTGCGCTCTCAATTTGGCGGCGAAAGCGTCTTGTCGTTCAAGGCGTATGAACAGGGCCGCAAGAGCTTTGAGGGCACGAGCAAGCACGTTGTGCTGCTGGATGAGGAATGCCCCCTAGCAATCTACATCGAGGCATTGACGCGCACGATGACGGTCAATGGGCACGTCTTGATGACGTTCACGCCCTTGGAGGGTTTGACGCCGCTAATCCTCGAATTTCTGCCGAACGGCAAGCTGCCGAAATGACCCCATGCCAACCACAAGGGTGGGTCGAGAAGTCGGCCGATAACGCAATACAGGCGGTCGTTTATTTAACGATAACTGGAAAACAGCCGAAATGACGCGCGCAGTGGTGATGGCGAGCTGGAACGACGTTCCGCACCTAACCGCCCAGCAAAAGGCCGACATGCTGGCGAGCTACCCGCCGCACCAGCGCAAGGCGCGCAGCGAAGGCATCCCGCAACTGGGTTCCGGAGCGATCTACCCGCTGGACGAGTCCGAGTTTCGGGTTACGCCCTTTCAACTGCCGAAGCACTGGCCGCGTGCGTATGCCCTCGATGTAGGTTGGCGCCGCACCGCAGCGTTATGGGGAGCCTGGGACCGCGATACCGGCGTTTGTTACCTCTACAGCGAGCATTATCGCGGGGAAGCCGAACCGGCCATCCAAGCGGCCGCCATTCGAGCCCGCGGAGCCTGGATTCCGGGGGTGGTGGATCCTTCGGCACGTGGCCGAAACGCCATAGACGGTGCGCGGCTGCTGGAGATGTTAACCGACTTGGGGCTTGTGCTCACCAAGGCTGTCAACAGTGTGGAAAGCGGACTTTTTGATGTCTGGCAGAAGCTGTCGGCTGGCCAGATCAAGGTGTTTTCTAACCTGGAAAATTTCTTTACCGAATACCGGCTTTACCGGCGTGACGAAAAAGGCGCCGTGGTGAAGCAAAACGATCACCTCATGGATTGCCTGCGTTATCTCATCGTGAGCGGCTATGCGGTGGCGCAAATCCCGCAAGCCCCCACGCGGGCGCGTCCTGTGCGCAGCCTGCGCGATTCGACCGGAGTGTAAATGAGCGATCAGATTGAGAATCCGACTCTTTCGCGTGCTTCCAGCCAGGGCACTTCCCTTACGGATGGCCTCGCTGTTGCGCTCCAATCCAAGTTTGAGAGCTGGAAAGCAGCGCGCGTGCTCTATGAGCAGGAGTGGTTGACCGATCTGCGCCAATACCTGGGTGAGTACGACCCGGCGCTCAAGAAGCGCCTGGATCCTAATCGTTCCCAGGCCAACATCCGCAACACGCGCAGCAAGGTTCATTCCCTGGATGCGCGGATGATGGACATGCTGTTTCCGGCCGGCGGCGATAAGAACTGGGGAATCAAGCCCACGCCGATGCCGAACATGGTGGAAGAAGCCGTCAAGATGGTCAGTCAGGCCGTTTTGCAAAAGGCGGCGATCATCGAAAACCAAGCGTATAACCCGGACGGTGCGCCGCAGATGGACGCGCCCATCACTACCGGCATGGGCGCGCAGCTTGCGTTGCCGCCGATAGCCATGATTCCGCCGCCCGCTCGCCCGACGCTGCTGCAGAAGCTCATCAAAAAGCTGCTCGGCAAGTCGGAGGCCGACGAACTGGAAGACGGTATTTCGGAATACGTGATGCGCGACGCGCGCGAACGCTGCGAACGCATGTCCAAGACCATCACGGAACAGTTGGATGAGTGCAAATATGCACTCATCTGCAGAGCGGCCCTTCATGCCGGCAACCTGTTTGGGACGGGCGTCATCAAGGGACCGCTCGTCGAGGTGCGTGAACAGGGGCACTGGAGCGTGAGTAAGACATCTGGTGGGGAAGTGGCCACCTACACAGGCAAACAGACCACCAATCCCTATGTCGAGTTTGTGCCGATCTGGGACATTTTCCCAGACATGACGGCGACGGACATCAAGCACACGGAGGGTATTTTCCAGCGCCATGTCATGACGAAGCCGGAACTATTGAAACTGGCTCGGCGTCCGGATTTCAACTCTGCGGCCATCTACAGTCACATGCAGGCGCAGCCGAGCGGCGATGCGACGCCGCTCTGGTACGAGAGCGTCATGCGCGCAATCAACCAGAAGACCACGCGCACGGACCTGCCAAACCGTTACCAGCTATTGGAATATTGGGGCTTCGTGGACGGCGAGGATCTCAAGAACCTCGGCTTGGAAGTCGGCGATGACCCGCGCGTAGCGTTTGAGGCCAACGTGTGGATTCTCGGCAACCGCGTAATCAAGGTCGCGCTCAATCCGTTTGACGCGAAGGTGCGGCCGTACCATTTTTATTACTGCGATAAGGACGATTCTGGCGTATTCGGCATCGGGATCCCGCGCATCATGCGCGATTCGGATGCGGTCTTTCAGGCGTGTATCCGCGCGATCGTGGACAACACCGCCATGGCGGCCGGCCCGATGTTCGACGCCTGTGTGGACCTTTTGGCGCCAGGCGAAGACCCAGACATCATTGCGCCATTCCGGGTGTGGCATCGCAAGTCCACGGATGGTGGGAATCCAGCTATACGCCCCATTCCGGTGCCCAATGTGTCACCGGCACTCATGGAAATTGCGGCATTTTTCAAGCAGCTCGGGGATGAAGCTACGGCCGTCCCGGCCTACCAGTACAACGCACAGACCAGCGGGATTGCCAAGACAGTCGGCGGCCTGTCCATGATTATGGGCGCCAGTAATGTCGCGATCAAAGATACCGTACGGAACTTTGATGACGGCATTACGGTCGGGCTGATCCAGGGCATGTTCGAGTGGAATATGCAATTCAACCCGGACCCCATGATTAAGGGAGACTACTGCGTCGAAGCGCTGGGCGCGACTTCCCTGGTTGCCAAAGAATTGCGGGCACAACAGCTCGAAGCTCTGGCGGCTGGCACCATGAATGGCGCCGACGCCCCCTATGTGAACCGCCGCGAACTGCTGCGTGAACGCTTCCTGTCGCTCGACATTGACCCAACACAATTCCTATTTACGGACGAGGAAATGGTGGCACACGTCGAGAAGATGCGTGCCATGTTCCCGATCAACCCGGAAATCCTGCAATTCATGCTGAAGCAGCAGGGCTTGCAGATCGAGGCCCAGAAGACGCAGGGAGAGTTGCAGATTCAGTCGCGCGAAGCCGCGGTCAAGGAAGCCGAGGAACGGCTGAGAGAACAAGTGTCCATGTTCGAGCTGCAACAGGCTGCGCTCGCGAAGGCCAAACAAGAGATCATGCTCCGAGACAATCTATGATCCAAGATGGCTACAAATACGAATACGACTCAGCATTGATGTTGGTGCGTTCTCAGCCGGACCTCAAGGAAACCGTGCTGCGTCTCCTGAGGGCGCGCTATGAGCTCTGCAAAGAACAGGTCGTGGACCATCCAGAGCTCGCACTAGCTGCCTATGAGTTGCGGGAAGTGATGGCGGACCTGCGTGCGCCCGAATTTCGCAAGCCGGACCGCGCCGATGGGTGAGGTGGTGGACTTGCCCGGTCCGCGATCCGTCACGGTTTCGGAAGCGGTCGTGTACGTGTGCGACTGCGGGAATATGCAATTTCTGATGCTGGAGGACGGCGCCATTTTGTGCCCCGTCTGCCGGTCCGTACTGCAAAATTTAAGGATGAGCGTAGAACCGCCCGAGTTACCGCCGGCGGCGTAGGCGCTCAACCGCATCACTCCGGCCCCGACAGGCGAGCCGGCAAGCAACCCAACCCAGGACCCTTACCATGACAAGCGTCGCCCAAGAATGCAACGCGCTGACGCCGGTTCAAAACGGCAAGCAGTTGCAAAACATCCTGGCCAGCATTCTGACGGATTTGACTGCCATCGCCGCTGCTCTCAAAGACATCACGGCGCAGATGGATACAAACCTCGTGGCTGGCCATCCCTACAGTGTCGCGGCCAACAACCCGAACCTGACCACAACGGCGTAAGCCGCAGAAAGATTCAGTGGATATAACGCCGGGATCTGCCGGTTTTTTTGCGCCCATCCACGAGGACGCGCAGGAAATCGCTGTCGCCGACATTACCCCCGTGGAGTATGTATGCCTGATCCGATTCAGACGACGGAAAAAGACGAGTTTGACCAAGCCTTTGATGTGGAACCGACGGCCTCATCCGATGCGCCGGGTAACGCAGATGCGGAAGCCGAAGCCAAAGCGAAAGCTGAGGCCGACGCCAAAGCGGCTGCCGATGCCAAGAGCGCGGAAGAAAAAGCCGCAGCCGACAAAGCGGCTGCCGAGCAAGCGGCCGCTGCCGCAGGAGGTCAGCGAGGGGATGTCATTGACTGGAAAGCCCGTTTTGATGAACTGCAACACTCGACAGATAGCTGGAACGGCCGACTGAAGGCTTCGGCCGTCCGTGAAAAGGAATTGCAGGCACAGTTGGAAAAAGCGAATGCTGATCTGGCTGCTGCCAAGAAGCCGCCGGAAACGGACAATCTGGACTCCGATCTCGCGCTCCAAAAAGCGATGGAGGAATATCCGGATGTCATGAAGCCGGTAGTGAACAGACTGAAAGCCCTGGGCGACAAGCTCAAGTCCGCCGAAGAACGACTGGAGAAAGCCGCGAATAGCGCACCCCTCCAGCAAAAGGTGGATCAGCTCGAAATCCAGGCCCACATGAAGCGCATAACGGATGTGCACCCCGACGCAATCCCGATCGCCGAATCCAAAGAGTTCGGTGAGTGGGTGCAGGCGCGACCGGCTCATCTACGCAAGGCGTATCAGTCCATCTATCAATCCGGAACGTCCGACGAGATCAACGGCATGCTCACCGACTACAAATCCTCACGCGATTCAGGGACGTCCGCCGCAGCCAAAGCCGCTGCCGATAAAAAGGCAGCCGACGAAAAAGCCGCCGCGGATGCCAAAGCCGCGGAGGAAAAGAAACGCCAAGAACAGCTCAAAGCCGCGGGTGCGGTGCGTGCGGGCGGTGGAGCACCACCGGCCGCGGCGCCCAACCTGGATGATTTTGACGCTGGCTGGAACGAAAGCCCATAAAATCAAAGGAGGGTCGCTCCCATGAGTACCCTAACTACCTACGGCAGCATATCCCCGCGTACTGCGGCCTATGCTGTCAAACAACTGCTCAAGCGCGCGATCCCGTATCTCGCCATTGAGCGCTACGGACAGGCGTATCCGCTGCCCCGTAACAAGACCGACGTGGCCAAGTTCCGTCGGTACAACTCCATCCTCCTGGCGACTACGCCTCTGACCGAAGGCACCACGCCGGCGGGTCAGGCGATGACCAACACCGACTACACGGCGACCCTTTCTCAGTACGGCGATACCATCGAGATCTCCGACCTGATCGAGGATACGCACGAAGACCCGGTGCTGTCGCAGGCCATGGAAATCCTGGGTGAGCAGGCTGCGCAGACCATCGAATCCATCCGGTTCGGTGTGCTCGAAGCCGGCACCAACGTGTTCTATGCCAACGGCGCCAGCCGTGCTGTGGTGAATACGCCGATCACGCTCGCTTCCCAGCGGCTGATCACGCGCTCCCTCAAGGCGCAGAACTCGCGCAAGATCACGAAAGTGATCAAGTCCACCCCGGACTTCGCCACGGAGCCCGTCCCGGCTTCGTATGTGTGTCTGTGCCACTCCGACGCCGAAAGCGATATCCGCAACATGCCGGGCTTCACCCCGGTGGAAAAGTACGGAACGCTGACGCCGTGGGAGAACGAGATCGGCAAGGTGGAGGATGTCCGCTACGTCTATTCGAGTCTGTACTCGTCTTTTGCGGCCGCAGGCAGTGCGACCCTGAACGGCATGTACTCGGCCGGTGGTGTAAATGTGGACGTGTATCCGTTCATCTTCCTCGGCCAAGACGCCTTCGGGCTGGTGCCGTTGAAGGGCAAAAACGCGGTCACCCCGATGGTGGTCAACCCGACCCCCTCGGACAGTGATCCGTTGGCGCAGCGCGGACACGCCTCCTGGAAGACCTACCAGGCGACGACCATCCTGAATCAGGCATGGCTAGCGCGTCTGGAAGCCGGCATCACCGCTGCCGCCTAAGCGGTAGGTGAACTTCACCAACCCTGAGTGGGGCGTCACGCGACGCCCCACTTTCTTTTTGGAGTTTGTATGTCACAAAAATCTTCGGACGAAGTGAAAGCCCTGACCAAAGCCGATCTCGCCGCCTACGCGGCCGAGGAATACGGCATCAGTCTCGATCAACGTAAGTCTGTGGCCGCTATGCAGGCCGATTTCGAGGCGGCTACCGTCAACATCCCCACCCCCCCGAACGGCGCACCTGGCATCGAACCGGAGGTAACAGAGGATAACCGCAGCGACGGCAAACCGGGAGGGGGGGATTTCGCGCCCGGAATTTCGCCCGCCGTCATTGATGAAAAGAATCCCCAGAAGACGAGCCGTCCCGGCGAACCGCGCATGTGGGTCACCATCCACAACGGTGCGGGCCCGGATGGAGAAAACGACGTGTTTGTGGCCGTCAATGGCCGCAATTTCGTCATCCAGCGCGAGAAGAAAGTTCCGTTGCCGGTTCAGCATCTCGAAGTGCTGGAGCACGCCGAGGAAACGGCCTATCGGCAAATGGAGATCAATGGCAAGAAACGGCGCGCACCGTTCAAGCGTCGCGTCTACAACATGACGGTCCACGGTCCAGTCCTGGAATAATCCATGGCCAATTACACCGACACCACCATGATGACGGAGCTTCGGGCCGAGTGTCCGAATGCTCCGGACATCGTGCTCCAGAACGCGCTGCGCTGGTGCTGTCGGGATTTTTGCAACCGCACCACGCTGTATCGGCAGGCATTGACAGCCATCAATCTGGTGATTAACCAGCAGTCCTATGCGATTGCGTATCCCACTGATTTGGAGCTCGTGGCGCTGGTGAGCGCGCAGCAGAATGGGCTGCCGCTCGACATCGAGCGTTATCAGGACATGCAGGCACTCAATTACAACTGGCAGTCGCAGACGGGCCAGAACCTGCTGGCCGTCTTTATGCTGGATAGCGGCGATATCGGCGTGTTTCCACTGCCTGGCAACGCTAACGCCATCCAGTACCCACTGAATCTGTACGCCGCGCTGCGGCCCACAGCGAACTCAGCGACCTTCCCAGCGGTTCTCGAAACCGATTGGCCCGAGACCATCCGAGCCGGCGCACTGATGCACCTTCTCGAACAGGTCAATCAGCCGTGGACCGACCTCCAGATGGCGCTGGAAAAGCGCGCGCTCTACCTCAGCGGGCGTGCCGATGCGGCCATCCAGATGGCCCGCGGCTTCAGTACGCAGCCCAAGATCGCGCGCGTGCCTTTCTTTGCCGGCAACGATCCCGGTTTCTCCGGCGACGATTTCTGGTGAGGTGAGTCATGGCCACACTGACTGGGCGCACGATTCTCGGCTGGGTTTCCACCCTCCTGAACGATCCCAACAACATCACCTGGACGCTGTCTGAGCTGCTGAACTGGCTGAATAACGGCCAGCGCGCGTTAGTAACGCTGCGCCCGGATGTGTCCGTCAGCATTGTACCGCTGCAACTTGTTGCCGGTACCCTCCAAACCCTCCCAACCAACGCGCACCGAGCCATTAAATTCACGCGCAATATGGGCGCCAATGGCGCGACGCCCGGGAACGTCATTCGACAGATTGCTGGGGATGTGCTGGATCGCACGGTGCCGGACTGGCATACCGGCGCAACGGTGCCTGCGAATGCCGTCGTCTCGAATGTGATCTACGATGGGCGGTTCCCCAAGGAATTTTACGTTTTTCCTCCGCAACCCGCCGTAGGACCGGCTCAGATCGAGGTCATTATTTCAGTCGCCCCAACCGATGTCACGATGACTGGCGTCAATGGTGGCGTTGCGGACAGCGTGATTTCGGTAGATGACATCTGGGCTCCTGCGCTCATGGATTATGTGTGCTTCCGCGCGCTCAGCAAGGAATCGGACGTACAGGCCGTGCCGAAGGCGGCACAATACGCGAGCGCGTTCCTGGGCGCCACGCGAGCCGATCTCCAAGCGGTCCTCACCACTCAAGCCAAGCCCGGCGAAACTCCCGCCAACAATCCCTTCCAGAACGGCTAAGCCATGCTGATACGCCTCACTGCGTTCGGGGGTGGTGTCCCACGAATCAGCCCCGAGCTTATTCCTGCGCCGAATGGCCAGATCGCGCAAAACGCCAATCTGTTGAGCGGCAAGCTGAACGGCCTTAACACCAATACCGCCATTCAGGCCGCAATCGCGAGCTGCAAGTCCATCTTCAATCTCAACGGCTCGTGGCTGCAATGGACGCAGGATGTGGATGTGTCCCTGTCACCGCTGGCTGGAGACACCAGCGGACGCATCTATTTCAGCGGCAACGGCGCGCCGCAGATGACGGACTTTGCCGACGCTACCACGGGCGTTGGCACCCCCCCGATTCTCACCTACACGCTGGGCGTTCCGATGCCAGCGAATGCCACGGGCGCAGTCTCGCCCATCACCGGCACCATTTCAGGCGCCTCCGCCAATCCAGTCAGCGGCACTTCTTCGGTGACGAACTATCCCTGTGTCGGCGATCCGGTCGTTATCACCGGGTCCGTTCGGTGGCGCGGTTTGGCGTCGAGCCGGTACAACACCGGGGTGACCCTCAGTATGGTTCGTGACGGCACCACCACCGTCGGCACCAAAACCATCCAGATATCGGGAGGAGGGATCACGGGTGAGCCGGAATGGAACACGACCACCACCAGCTTCAACTTTACCGATACACCGGCCGCAGGCAATCACAGCTATTCCCTGATGCTGGCGTATCTGGATATGAGTCTGCCAGGCGCGATTGCCGTCACGGAGTCCATGACGGTGCTCCAGCAAAGCCTGACGGTCACGCTGAACAGCACCACCGGGTTGGTAGTGGGCGATTACCTGGTGATCACCGGTATCCAGGGATTGCCGCAGCTCAATGGCACATTTCCGATCCAGAGCATCAGTGGGAACAATGTGATTGTGCCTACCACCAGCACCGGTGGCGCCTACGTGAGTGGTGGCAACTGGACGGTCCAATACAACAGTGCGGATCAGGTAGCGGAGACACGCTATTACGTGATGACCCAGGTCGAGACGCTCGAAGGGATCACCATGGAGGGCCCACCGAACTCCCCTATCGGGCCGCTGACTGTTTATCCGATGGAACCCGTGGTGCTGAACCTGCCGGCGCGCAGCAACGCCAATATCACCGCACTCAACCTCTACCGCACCAATCCCAACAACTCCAGCACCGAAGAATTCCAGTTTGTGACGCAGCTAGGATATCCGTGGGCTGCAACCTATACCGATGTGGCCGACGCTTCGACGCTCGGTGAAGTCTTGTCGAGCGCCGATTACGACGCGCCTCCAACCAATCTGGTGGGTCTCACAACGCTCCCGAATGGCGTCATCGCCGGATTCTATGACAATGTGCTCTGTCCGAGTATGCCGTATCTGCCGCACGCCTTCCCGATTGAATATCAGATTTCCGTCGAGGAGACCATCGTGGCATTACTGCCGTTTGGCGGTGTGTCGGTGGCGATCCTCACCAATGGCCATCCCTACATGGTCGAGGGCAGTGACCCGTCGCAATACGTGACGCAGCGGCTCGAAGCCACATTCCCGTGCGTGTCCAAGCAAAGCGCTGTGGATATGGGGTATGCCGGCATCTATGCCACCAACGAGGGTCTCGTGTTGGTGGATCTGGAGAGCGGTGTGGATATCATGACACGCGACCTCTGGACACCTGAGCAGTTCGCCGCCCTCAATCCCTCCACATTCATTGCCGGGCGCAGCCACGACCGCTACGTGTTTTTCAATGCGACGGGTGGCTTCATGTTCGATCCCAAGGAACCGCGGGCTCGGCTCGTACAACTGAATTTCGTGGCGACCGCGGCTTGGACCGATATCAATACCGGTGATCTCTATCTGGTCGTGGGCGGAGAGATTGTCAAATTCGATGACGACAGTGCCGCGACGCAGCAGACCTATTCGTGGACGAGTCCCGAGTTCGTGAGTGAACAGCCTAGTTGGATGTCTGCCATCCGCGTGCGCGGAGATTTCAGTGCCGGTGGACCGACCATCACCCTCTTTGCGGACGGCAACCAGGTGTCTTCGGCCACCTACGCCAATGGGAATGTTCAGCGGTTGCCGGCGGGTTATCTTGCCAAGACGTTCTACATCGTCATCACCGGTTCCAAGCAGCTCTATGAAGTAGCGCTTGCGACCAGCGCCAATGAGATCGCGGCATGAGCAATCCCCTCGATAAGGTTCCGGCGGGCGTCGACCGCGGCCTCTCGCGCTGGCTCTCTCAGGTTCGGGATGCCATCACCTCATTGCAGAATCCGACGGCCGCTGGCGGCAAGATCGTGGGTGCGCAGCGCAATATCACGATTCCCGCTCCGATGCTTCTCTCGGTGGTACGCACATACAAATCGCAGAGCACCATTCCACCGGCCGACCAATCCGACCAGAGCAATCAGCCGATCGTCTGTGATCTGACGTTTTCGGAGGCGCCCTTCACGATCCAGATTGCGCGCGGCATCACCACCACCCTTCCCGATAGCGCCACGATCGTGGGCACTACAAACAGCCTGTATTTCGAGGACAGCAAGTCGCCTGGTTCCGATGCCGCCTACTTCGTGCGTTATATCTCGACGCCGTGGGGCAATACGGCGTGGACCGGCCCGTTTCCGATCACTGTGGATTCTGCGCCCGATGGCGCAGTCGTCGCGGGAACGCCACCTGACGTGAATGATGCCGTCGGTTGGGAGCCGAATACCGCCTACGATGACAACACCCTCATTGTGACGCCAGCGCCGAATTCCTACACGCAGGTCGTGACGAACGCCGGGACCAGCGGAGCGACCGCACCCGTTTGGAACAACACGCCGGGTGGGACTACCACGGACGGCACCATCACATGGACGAACGCCGGCTACATCACTTACATGCAGATTCTGTCCTCGCACACGCTGGCCAACGTGGCTTTCAACTACCGCGGCGTGTGGAGCAGTGCAACGGCCTATGTGGCAGGTGACGAAGTGGTGTACGGCCAAAGTTACTGGCTGTGTGTGGCACCGAACACCAATAGTGCGCCAGCGACCAACAATGCCAACTGGGTGGTCATTGGCAGTTATGCGGCCTTTGAGGGTGTCTGGAACAGCACCACTAATTACGCCGTAGGCGCCGAGGTGATCTACGGCGGAGCATTCTGGATTGCGCTGGTTGCAAACCTGAACTCACCGCCGTCGGTTTCTAATACCAACTGGCAGATGGCTGGCATCACAGGTTCCAATGCCTCGTTCAACGTGACCGCAGCCGGATGGTACGAAGTCGCGCTCTCGGACAACAGTGAATATGCTGACTACCGCTGCGCCTTCAATGCCGATGTGAGCGTGGTGAATGGTGGAACGCAGGGAACGTGTAGCTTCAAGGTCACGAATGACAGCACGGGTGCCAAGGGAGCGCTCACGTTGGTGCACGGCGCCAACGGGATTGCGATCACGCAGGCTCGTGTCCGCATTGACGGTTTAAACCACACTGCGCTTGACGTATATGTCAACTGGACTAGCGGCACACTCAATGTCGCCGTCACGGTGAATCCGGTACAGGGCGCATGGAACAGCGCCGCTGCGCAAGCCGGATTGGCTGCAACGGCCGGAACCGTTGAGCAAACTCTCAACATGGACCCGTCCGGTACGGGTACCAATCCCGGTGGAACTGGCCACATCGGGCCAGGAAACAAATGGCATTTATTTCTGGATTCCGGAGATTTCTGGCACGGTGCTGCTCATATTGGTAATGGAGCAGGGCCTGGACTGGATGGTGTCTTGAATGGCACTACCTATGGCCGACCCTTAAATACAGCATTAACCTCTGGACAGGTTGATCTCAGCCAACCTGGAGTCATCGGCAAGACTTTAGCATATGTGGCGGACGATCTGGCTGGTACAGGCCGTTCGGCGCACGTGGTCGGTCTGTTGGCAAACCTTCCTGCGGCGGGAACAGCGGGCAGAACTTACCTTGCCACCAATGCGGGGACACAGGGGATTCTGTACCGGGATACCGGTACTGCCTGGGTTGAGGCCGGCGTTGGGCATCTAGCAGACATCAACGGCACTACAGATAATCTCACTCCTGGAACTGCTACGGATGTAGTCAATCAGAGCAACCTGACCGGCGGCAATGTGGACCTCGGAAAATCGGGAGGAGTGGCAGGAAAAAATACAGACAATATTTCTCCTGGAACTGGCACGGGTGCCACCACTCAGGCCGTCACCGGCGCACCCCGCAATCTGGTGCCGGATTCCGGCATCAAATCCCAGACTGTCTACTGGCCGACCATGGTCAATCTGGGTGTCATCAATGGATTTCATCAAGCTGGCACCTCGGGCGGGAACGCGTTTGAGTATGTTGGCACCGGAGCGGCTGCTGTCGCTACCTATGCGGAGAGCTCCATCATCCCGGTAGAACCGGGAGTGACCTACGCCTTCCGTGCTTTCATCAACGCGCAGAATGTGACCGCCGGTTCGCCATACTGGTTGCTGGAATCCCCCGATCGAGCCACCAATTACTTGGTCATTTCGCAAACAGCCGGGCAAGCGGGAGTTTTGACAGGCACGTGGACGGCGCCTGCCGGAGTGACCGAGGTTGCGGTGGAAGCGAACGCGAATGGATGCACGGTGACGAGTGGTGCCTACGCGCATTGGTGCGATCCAAAACTGGAGGTTGGGAACGTCTCGACTGCCTACAATGAAAATGTGGCAAGCGATAGTGCCGGTTCCCTGCTGATTGATGCCGGAA
>JAEHJW020007090.1_pt1 | contig 24506 bp, 24 predicted proteins | sample 9271431 | NCBI WGS metagenome assembly JAEHJW02 | reverse complement strand
TGCCAGGAGACGCAGCGAAGGCCATTGGTCCGCCAACAATCAGCTTCTTGTTCGCGTTGTCCCACGTCAACGCCGCATCGCTCCCGAGCGCCGAGGTGCCATTACCGAACGGGATGTAACCTGCGGTGAGCGTCGAGAGGCCCGTGCCGCCGTTGGCGACGGCCACAACCCCAGTGACGTTTGCGGCCGTGCCGCTTGCATTGCCAGTTAGATTTGCGGTAATCGTCCCCGCAGAAAAGTTGCCCGAGGCGTCCCGCCGCACGATCGCGGATGCCGTATTCGCATTCGTCGCGGCATTCGCCAGCAGTTCAGCCGCGTGAACGTTTGCGGCCGAAGATGTACCGACTGTAGAGACGACCGTCGCTCCCTGGGTTCCCGTCACATCTCCGACAAGACTTCCAGTGAAGGACGCTGCCGTGCCACTCACATTTCCCGTCAAATTGGCCGTGATTGTTCCAGCCGCGAAGTTCCCGCTCGCGTCCCTTTGGACGATTGCAGACGCGGTATTAAGGCTTGTACTCCCATGAGCGGTAGTAAGATTGGCGTGAGTCGTTAGATTGCCAGCTACCGTAGCCGCTGCCCCCGCCGCATCAGCCCCTACATCACTGTACCCAAGGGTACGATCGACAGTCAGATCATACCCGTTGATCTTGCGGGTGGTAGGGACACCACCAAGACCAGACAGCGTGATGGCTGCCGCGGCTCCAGCAGGGTCTGCCCCAACATCAGAGTACGTAAGATTTCTGTCTGCCGACAGGTCAATGGTGCTGGTGATCTTTCTGGTACTTGGAACGCCCCCAAGACCCGAAAGCGTGATGGCAGCCGCAGCCCCGGCGGGATCAGCCCCTACGTCCGAGGCTACGGCTCCGGTCTTGTTGACATCTGTCCAGGCAATCGGGATGGTGAAGCCACCAACACCAAACTGCTGCCAGGACGACCCGTTACAGATGAACAGTTTGTTCGTGTCAGTCGTGTAGGCTGGCTCAGCCAACCTGTCAATTGTTGCTGGAGGAAGATTAGCCTCTAGGCCATGAAAGAATCTGAAATTGTCAAAGGCCACGCCTCCTCCCTATTTACTCGCCTCTGCTACCCTAGCGAGAAGATCGTCTCTTTGGTTAGGGTGCTTCTCTATTTCATTCGCCAGGGCCTCCCTCATTGTCTCCTTCAGGATTGCCCGCTGTTCTTTGGAAGCACTACTCCAGACGTCTAGCTTCTTGTCAAAGTCAAGTCTCCCGTCCTTAAACGATTTGACAAGAGGATCTAAATTCCATTCGGACTTCACCTTTCCAATATCATCGTCCGTAATCCAGCCGCGCTCCTTGGCGGTTCTAACAGCACCAGCGACGGCAGCTAGTTCCTTCTGATACCCAGCCATGTCACCGGATGCCTTTAGTTCATTGGCCTTCTTGAGCCTGCCCATTAGCTCGCCGCGAGTTCTGGCTGCCTGGATGGTCTTCTTGGAATATCCACCGGAGGGTGCCATGTCTGCCGCATATTGTTTGAGCTTGAGTTCTGCTGGAGAAAAATCACGACGCATCTGAACGCCAAAGTTCTGAAGAAAACTCTTGGCGATACTTTCGGCAAATCCAGGTGCAGCACCCTGGTTCTTCCCCATCAATTCCCTAACGCCACCCCGGAGTGCATCCTGAACGGCAATTGGAGTTGCCCCCATCATCGTCGTTCCGAGGGTTTCTGGCAGGGTTGTTCTCCTGTCGTAAATATCTCTCCGCGACAGGATTTCATAAAGCGGACGAGCGAGCATCGGACTTAGGCGATTAAGGATAAAACTATTGGGGTCGGTTACCAGGTGGAGAATGTCTCCCTGCACCGATCTTAGGCTGAACGATCTGCCCCCGACAACGATGGAGAACATGTCCTTTGGGTCCATCTTGGGGTCGCCATGATTCAGTGCGGCATTGACTATCCTGGCCGTTAAGTACATTGCGGCAGCTCCGCCCAAAAGGGCCTGCCGCTGTTCTGCCCCATATCCCTTTAGGGCCTGCCCAGCAAACTTCATTCGTGACTCAAGAAAGTCAGGAGCAAACGTCAGGAGCCGAATGGCATCAGCCATCGTCCTGTTTCTACCAAGAAACTCCATGTTTTGACCACCAAATGCTGCATTTGCCTGAATGGCAGTCAGATGGAGGATTTGGTCCTCCGATAACTTCCCGGAATATCTCTCCCTGTTTCTCGCCAGGGCATCTAAGGCCATGTTGGCCTTGAGCCTTCCAGCAACATCCCACATCCAGCTTTGGTATTGTTCGATCTTATTGCCTAGCTTCGGGATATACTTGAAGACGCCAGCCCCGCTACCAAGACCCTCCTTGAATTCTCCCCTTGGATTTCCGCCAAGCGGAACGTATGAGTGGTCAAGAAGGGCGCTGTAGTCTGGATCGCTCAGACTAGGTTCTCTGAGATCGAAAAGGTTAACCCTGTGTTCCGCCGCGTGAACGGTAAGCTGAACTGGGTGGAAGGGGCTGACGGCAACCATCGTTTCCTTGATGCCGCGCTCAAAATCAAGCAGTGCCTTGCCCACAGTGCTCTGTCTAATGCCACTAATTCCAGTTGCGTTGTTCAACCTCTTGGCAATCTCGGGATGAAGATAAACCCCATTGAACCCAGGGGCGGTGGAGGGTTCGTAGAAGGGAGGACGGCTCTCGCTCTTGACTGCAAGCGGCTTCCCGTCCTGGGCCTTGGATTTCAGCAGGGAATCAATGAGCTGTGAATTTGCAATCTTGCGTCCAATGGCCTGCTGATATGCCACAACAAGAGCGCCAATGTCCTTGTCTCCACGATACCCAAGGTCTTCACCCTGTGCCCACGTAGGGAGAATCCTTCCCTTGGTTGGGTTCACCCCACCCAAAAGACCGCCAACCTGTGACTGTTCCCCCTGCCTGACCTTCCAGACGTGGGTCACATAGTCCTCAATACCCTTATCCAATACGCCAGCCTTCTTCGCCTGGTCGAGAACGGCATCGAAGTAGTTCTTGACGTTGAGGGCAAACGTCTTTTCGTCTGGGGTCAATTCAAGGGCACGCTGGTATGCAGCCCCGAGGGACGGATCTTGTGCCCGCGCCCCGTTGTCCCTCCAGTATTTAATAAGGTCGGCGTCTCCCTCAACGGACGCCCTTCCGTCTGGGCCAGTTCTAACGGTAGGGTGGGACTCGATCCAGATAGCCATTGCTTCTCGTGTGATCTTGTCTGGTATCGCTTTCTTTATTGCTTGCGAAAACTCGTATGACATGATCCCAGACCTTGCCTGAGAACCAAGCCACTTCCCCATTGCTTTGTCGGCTTCGGTATATTCTGGGTGTCCGGTGTATGTCCTGTAAATATTAGCTGCCGCAGTAGAAACAGCCTTTCTGGCCGCCGCCCCGCGCTCCGCAAGGGTCTGCCCCTGAACATCCGGGACACTGGGCTTTGGACGCATCTCTGACTTCATGTTGTCAAGGGTTTGAGTAAGCTGCTGAATCTGCTCCCTGGGGTCTTCCGACTCCCCGGCACGCTTAGTCCCAGGACCAACACCGCCGACGGCAGCGGGTTCTTCCCCGACTTCCTTTGCGAGATCCGGATAAAGAGCAAGAACGTCTGGGGGGATTTCTTCTCCCCTCTCAATGGCAGACTTCACCCATTCTCTTGCTCTGGCGTCTGTATCGGCTCCGACATCGATTGAAGAAGTGGTGGCAGCGGAGCTTCTTGGCTCTACCTTGACAACCCTCTCGGGCTTGATTGGAATATGCTCGCCGCTGCTGGTGTCCCGCCAGTATGGGATCCCATCTACAACCTGAGAGATTGTACGAGGCTCTACAACGGGACCGCTCTTGCGGTTGAACTGGACGTAGGCCGTGTCGCCAGGATTGAACTTGGGAGTTTCGCCAGTTGGTGAAACTGCCGGATTAGGTGAAAGAGCCGCCTCGTTGGCGGGTGAGGCCGGGGGAGGCCCGGCAGGAACAGCACCAACTCTCGGCACTTGTTCCTGATTGCCGATGTTTTGTGCTGGTCTCGGCGCAGGTGGATGCTCACTAGGAGCAATACTAACCGTCGGGGCTTGTCCAGAAGTCCCTACGTTTTGTACTGGTTCGGTAGCCCCAACTTGCCCTGGCACAATACCATTTGCCTTATCAATCGCCTTCATCTTGGCGATTTGCTCATTGAAGCTCTTGGCATCAACGAGATCGGGCCTCTTAGCAAGGAGGGATTCGATAAACGGCTGGCCCTGATCGCTTAGCACCCCAGAGGCCTGGGCTTTCCCCCCAACGGCATTGGATGCTTCCTCAACAAGTCTGGTAGCAATCCCGGCCCTCTGGGCGTTCGGATGCACGCTTACGTCGTCAATATAGAAACCGCCCCCGCTGGCGCGACGCCCATCAAGGGTTCCAAGCACGTTTCCGTTTCCGTCGTGATAGTTGATAGTAAAACTTCCGTCTCCGCCGGGCACGACGGTGACTCCATGGGTCGTCTTGTGGGACACGCCGCCGGGGATGGCAGCGATTGGTCCTACAGGCTCTTGATTGGCCCCCGCGCTTTCGACGGGCGTTTTCTGGAAAGCCTCGGCGCTGTCAACCGCCCGTACCCCCCTGACATATGTGTCCGGGGTCTTCGGCTCCTCATGAACAAGTTCTGGCTGTGCCTCACCGGGCTGAAGGGAGCGCTCCAGGTCTGCCAACCTGTTCTCCCAGTCATCCCCAAACGCAATCCTGCCCGCACTAGACCGACTCATCCCCTTGTCGAGAAGGTCTTGATAGGTTTTATAGAGTGCGCTTCTGGATCTTCCGGCCTCGGCAGCGGTCGCCGTTTGGGGAACATTCTGACGGAGATCTTCCACCCTGGCGGTGCCATTGACAAGGGCATCGCGCTCTGCCTGAATAGACTGAGGCGTGGCGCTAGGAACATTAAGATTAACAGCCGGTCCCTGATAAGGGGCCGGACGAGAAATTGCAGCAAGCCTATCCAGCGGAGAGAGCTTCGACCACGCAACACCGGAAGCAACGTCGGCATCAGTCAGGGGTGCGCCATATTCAGAACCAAACTGTCTTCCAGCAATTGATTCTAGTAGTGGATCAAGCTGGACCCCAGCCCTGCGAGCCGTCTCGGTAGCCCTTCTAATGGCGGCATCCTGCGGAGACTCGGCATCACCAGCGCCAAATCCAGCCCCAATTAGAGCATTTGTGGCAACTTCAACAGGAGAAGCCCCAGCCGCCGCCGACGGCACCCCAAACATAGCAGCACCACCGCCGACTCGCCACGGGGTTGATAGCGGCCTTAGGGCCTCAAAAGCTTCTCCGGTCATACCACCGGCAGCAGCCGCCCTTACCGGATCTTGGCCATTTGCCATTGCCTCAACAGCGGCGTCAGTGGCAAAGGTTGTGGTCGCCGGGTTGGAGATTCCAAGTCCCCTAGCAACCGCGATCTTCCCGGCAATATCCGCTAACCCTGAAGCGGCACCACCAAGGGCAGCCCCGTATTGTCCAGTAGGGATCTCGACATTACCAATCACAGAAGAAGAGGGGATTCCCTTTGGTGCCAAGGACTCAAGCTTACCAGCAACGTAGTCTCCTGGGGCCTTAATAGCATCGCCAATACTGTTTGCAATGCCAAGCGTTGCAGGATTTACGTCCGGTCTAACCGCCGCAGCATTTGCCTCGTCTTGAACTTCCTGCGGGGCGATTTCCCGCGCTATTTTAGCGTAGTAATCTCCCTGACTCGGTACATTTTCGACCGCACGGACATAGTCTCCCGGTGTCCTTGCAAGTCTCTCCAACCCACGAAGTCCTGACTGGGCAAATGACTCAAGCGCACCAAGGGGTCTTGTGTATTCCTCTGGGACGGTGTAAATTGGGCCAGTATTTAGACGCCCAGTTAGAGCATCCTGTGTGGCCTGAATGTTACCGCCAGCGAGCTGCTTCTTCAACTTTTCGTCAGTCAGTTCAATGTTGGGTGGATTGTAGGAAGCCCAAGGATCTGATTCTTGATCTTGAGCCTGGGGCGGGTTATACGAGGCCCAGGGGTCAATGTCAGGCATGCTACCTCTACTTTATTTGATAGTTCCACTGACGACCGTCCCAAATGTTCCTGGAACCGTCGCGGTTTAAAGTATAGTCGCCGGGGCGGAGAACCTTTTCTCCTGGAGCGACCTGTCTTCCTGGAATATCCCTTTGTCCCGGAGGGGGAGGCATCCCACCGTATGGGCGAGTACCATCCGGGTTAGAAGGAGCTGGAGGAGCCTGGCCAGGCACCTGACCGGCCAGGGCCGCATCTATATCTGAGCTTCCGCCCCCTCCCCCGCGGCCGCCAGCTGCCTTGAGTTTCATGGCTGCCTCAAGTGCCTTGGCGTCAAGAGGCTGGTAGCTGGGGTTTCCTTCCTCATCAAACGAGAGGGCAATCCCCCGCTGGGCGGCTTCGGCAATGGCGCGAATCTTGGCCGACTTGACGAAGGAGTTCGATCTTGTATCTCCATTGGCCGCATTCTGCTCTGCAACCCTCTGCTTACCCTGTTGCTCCTCGTATTGCCGTTGCCCCCCAAGAGACTTATTAAACATCTCGTAGTCCTGAAGATCGGTCTGGCTGGGGCCAATCGAGGAAATCCACGGATGCTGTGCGTTCCACTCCTTCTCGTTCCTTGGCTGTGCCTGTGCGGGAGTGGTATCGGCGGGGGCCTGCTCTCCGGGAGATGAGGCATCAAGGATTTGTTGATACATCTGGGCACTATGGGTCTTAGAAGGAGCTACAGGCGTATTTGCTGACTGGAGAAACCCCCTCATAACAGCGGGATTCATCACCCCAGGCTGCGGAGCATTCGTTGGGCCTGGGGTTGTATTGTCGTCCCCGCCAGCAGAAGAAAAGTTCTGCCCGCTCTTGAAAAGGCTCGGGCCAAAGCGGAGCCTAAGGAGATAGGCGTCCCTTTCCTCAGGGGACATATCCGCCCCTCCGGGGATAGAAAACCCAGGCGCACCAGGGATCTCATAGTTGGCTGACATTGGTTGTCCCTCCCTGGCTGGCATAATTGCCCATCGTCTGCCTGCGTCCGTGGATCTTCCTCATCAGATTGAACATGGTCTGCATATAGTCGCTCGGGTTGCCCTGCATCGAGCCTGTGTTACCAGCGTCCTCTGGGGCCATTTGGCCCATAGGCTGGTGGCCAGGGGCGCGATCAACATGGATTGAAAACGGGATCGGGAAGCTCACTGACCACCCCCGGCAGCCCGCATCCGCTGCCAGCGAAGAATTTGCTGCCTGATGCGCTCAGACGCACTTGGAGAATCCTGCCCGTAGGAAAGAACCTCCCTGGATTCACGTCCAGCCCCAGGGACATAGGAATCAGCCGTCCCAGTCACTTGCCCGAGGGCTTCCCCCTGATGCCCTAGCCACTCTTGCTCTCTTGCTCGCTGCTTTCCCATAACAGCAGCGGCGGACTCTGGATCGGCTAGGGCGGCGGGAGGGATGTAGTCATTTCTTGGGTCAGCCCCGTAATTCTGAACCGTCTGCTGGGTTGCGTTGGCAATATCTGCCCCCGCATCCCCGCTCATCATGCCAATTCCAGACTTGGCCCCAGGGACATAGGCATGAGGGAGCCTAGTAGAATTTGAAGCTACGGCCCCCATGAGCTTGTCCCAGTAGTTTGATTGCCCGCGCTCTGGATGCTGCGCGTTCTCCTGGGCCATCTCGGTCAACGCAATACCACTTCCAGGCTGACTACGGGCAAACTGAAGTCTCTGCTCTGGGGTTAGCATCCCCCAGGGCACAGAGCCGTGGTACCCAAAGGCCCCATTCCCGGCGTCCATTAGTAGCCGCTCCTAGATCCGGTCGGGCCAGGACCACTGCCAGTCGGAAGATAACCCCTCCCCTTCCCAGGTGCATAGACCCACTGGCCATTCTGCCAGACGTAATCACTCGGGTTCCCCGGAGGAGGAGTCGTGGGAGACGAGTTTCCAAGCCTGTTAAGAGCCTGTTGCGTTTGCCCGGCCTGCAATTCACCAGACCCACGAAGCCCAATAAGCGCCTGCTGAGTTTGGGCACCTGAGAGTTCTGTCTGGCCGGGGATCAGCGACCTGTTGGCGTCGGCCTGAGATCCAGAGAACTTATTCTGTGACGCTCCAGCCTGGAGTCCAGTAAGCTGATTCACGTAGCCCGCGTAGTTGAGAGCGGGGTTGTCGGCGTTCGATTCGAGCATCTTCTGCTGGGCCTGCCTCTGGTAGGTCTTGTACCCCTGTTCATTCCCGTACCAGGTGTTGTTTATGTCATTCCACGGAAGCCTGGCCTCGGCATCCTGGCGGGCATATGCACCGGCATTGGGATCTCCAACGTAACCGCCGTATCCACCGCCGCCCCGCCTACCACCAACCCCGGCAAAGAGAGACTGAAGGCCAGACGCCCCCTGCATAGCCAGTTGTCCAAGGGCAGAACTATAGGGAGTGCCACTCGACGCACCATGCCCACCAATGCGGTTCATTGCGGCATTAGCACTGGCGTTGTTATTCCACATCAACTGCTGGTACTGCGGGTAGATACGAGAAAACTGATCCCATCCGTTAGAGTCTCCATACCCATACCCATAACCGCCCGCATTTCCACCATAAGCCTGCCCATACCCGCTGGAGTAGGTGTTCTGGTTTGGGGGCACGGCTGGAGATAAATAACCCGCCTGTCCGATCATGGTTCCGCTGTTAGGTCCACCAGGTCCAAAAGAGCCCGGCGGGGTCATTGCTCCAAGAGAACCTGGACCGCCAATATAGCCTGCCATAACATTCCTTTACGGGAGCTGCCCGCCTTGCATAAACGCTATACGCTGAATTCCCCAGATTCGACACTTCACGCCAGCCGGAGGATCGGTGAGGGTGATTCTAAACCTTGGAACCTTGTCCACAAGTTGGTTGACCCAACAGCGAACGGTTTGTCTTCCACTCGTCGCAACGGTTGATGGGGGACCGTCTACCATCGTCCCACTAAATGCCTCGGTTGCAGCAACGGTAAGGGTGGTTGAAACTGGAGTACCAAGGATCTCAAAGTCCACGTCAACGTAAGCAACATGGGTTCTCTGTGCTGGATCGGTAAGTCGAATACCGCCAGTCTCTACTCTCGGAAGGGCAAGGTCCGCTCCGTTGGTGAGGTTCGTTGCGTCGGGAAGGAACTGGAACGTCCCCGAGTTCATCTCAACCATCGCAAGCCCGGCGCTCTTGGCGGTCACATCCTTGTACCGGATGTTCACGACAAGCCGGTGATTCTCTCCGTCAAACTGCATCCAGTTCTCGGCATCAGCGAGCGACGCGGGCCAGGTAATCAGAGCATGACTCGTTGAGTCGGTCGCGCTGTTCATCTCTGGAATTGTCTTGACGTTGAATAGCGCCGTGCTCTTCTGGACTCCAGGGAAGTACCCACCGCCAACTTCAATGGCATAACTCCCGTCGGTCCTGAACATCTTCCCACCAACATCAACAAAGTACACCCATCCGTTGACGTTGATCGGCCAACCGCAGGTAGCGTAGTTGTCAATTCTCCTGCTATAGTCGAATGGGATGTTCCAGTCGCCCGTGTAGGAGATTAGACCGATTCCCGTGTCATCAAACAGGACAGCCGTTCTGCCACTGACAACCGCATAGTGGAGGGTTGTAACGCCAGCCAGCGTCTCAGAACCGGCCCCGGTGTAGTAAGTGTTGACGAGATTGACCGGGTCGGCAGGATCGGCCGGAACCCACCCGGGTAACGTACTGTTCCAAGTGAAACCCCCAGGATATAAGTGGGTCGTAATCATCCAACTAATATCCCACTGACTCGGAGATGCCGCAGTTGTAAGAGAATAATAATACGGGGACGGATAATATGTTGCTGCAATCGGTGCAATGGGTCCAGGGGCAGGCCATACGATAACATTTGGCCCGCTAAGCTGGCCGGACGCCATGCCGTAAGTTGGAGCGACCCCAACAAGATATGCACCAAGCTGGAACCAGTCCGCGCAATTCGGAACCAACGACCCAAATGGATGAAAGATCACACTCCCAACCAGGGGACTTGCTCCATGCAGGGTTGTGGTCCCCACCTGATCCGCGATTCCCCACGTATACGTCGGCCAGGGCCACGTGGGGACGGGGTCATTTACACCCGTGTACATAGTAAGCCGGACAAACTCAGACCCAGGCTTAAGGGCGTTCGGATGGGCTACGTTGTTTTGGGTTGCGTCAACGAACGGAATAGGAGGAGAGTATTGCATTAGCTCGGTCCAGTAGCATCTGCTGCAAGCACGTCGACCTCCCCCTCCCTTGATACAAGCCTGTAGAGTCCCATTGCCATATTCGATTGAGCCATGTCGTTGTGTGCCTGCTTAAGTGCGTCGGTCTGATAACCGAGAGCCTTGGTGTTCCAGATGAGCTTATTCAGCAAAGCAGCAACGTTTGCCTGCACATCGGCCACGGTTATTGGGGTTGGATTAGGGAGGGTGGTTCCAGTATCTGGGACCGCGAGAAATCCGGTCCACCCCAAGAGCGGCCTTGGTACTGCCGTGTCCGGATGCTCAGAAAGGGGGATTCTCCCATACAGCGTCTTTCCGCCAACAACCACAGTTAGGTGGACCTCGTGGGATGGAATAACACCAGAATATGTGGCATCCGAAAGATACCCATCTGCCGACCTAAGGGCGTGGTTATTGAACCCCCTGATTGCAAGCTGCATCGTGGGGACTGACGTATCCGGTCCAGTCACCGGATTTGGTTGTGGAATGTCCTGGTTGACAGTACCCTGGACCAGCGCAACCGGCTTTGGGGTTGGGTTGGCACTGACAGAGTTTGGGTTATGAGGGCCAAGGACAACCCTGCACGTACTCATGCCTGGAGCAACTGGGGTATTCTGGGCAATCTGGATCGTCGTGTTTCCAGTAGAGTCTTGATGATCTGCCCTGAACGTTACGGCATGAATCAATTCAGCGAGCATGGCCCGCATCTGCTCCACAGACTCTACATTGTTGATTCTTCCCTCAAACGACTCTCTACTAGGATGCGGATTTCCTACCCTCGCCTGGCTCATGCTTCATGCACCTGGCCGCCCATGTTCCCAAACCCGACCGGAGAGGGCAGCGTCCTCATCATCTTGGAACCATAGACATCGAACGGAGCAAGACGAGCAACGGTAGCCTGGGCATAGTCCCTCCAGTACCGAGCGTCGTCATAGTTCCTGAGCATCTGGGCATACCTCGAAATGAAGAACGCCTTAAGAGGTTCGTCCCAGATGGCCTGTAACGTAGTAGGATCTGACGTTGTGAGGTCCGCAGGACGACGGTTGACCTGGATAATGACCGGGCAATCAACCGCAGGCTTAGGATATGACTTAAGGCAGACCCCGACGCTAGCTACGTATTCGAGGTACCATCTGTCGGGGCTTCCCGTTACCGGGGTTGACAGGTTTCCCCCAAGTCTCGCGTAGTCCTCTTGCGACATGGGGATCATCACGAACGAGTCTTCGACCCTAACCACGTTGTTAATTCGGACATAGGACGTGAAATCTACGGGTCCAAAATAGCCGTTTGCTGCGGTGATGGTGGCCGAAACGGCCTGGGTGATTTCGGGCAGCGGGAAACATGCGGCAATGTCGTTGATATATGCCTCATTCACCCATTGCAGTTTTGCGGTTGGAGTGAAGATTGTCGTGTCCGGGTTTCCGAAAATGGTATCACCAGCCGCAATGAAGTCGGAAGCTAGAAGATTTCCCATTACGTCTCCCTTTCCTCATACGGCGGGATCATGCGATTCTCTCGACGTCCAGGAGTGCGACGGCGAAGAAGAACCTCGTCAGCACACGACGGGCAGGCATAGACAGCCATTCTCGTCCATTGATTAGTTGCTGCTAGGTAGATCGTTCCACCAGGGGGAGGCGGAAAGACAGGGAACAACCCCTGGTCCCCAGGTGCCGGGGTCGCTTCTGGAGGGTAGGCAATGCTCACCGGGTAGGTGACTGGACTCCCAGAAGTCGGGAAGAAAACCCCAGGGAACGAGATGTTTGGGCTAAGGGCGGCATTCTGGAGCCACCACTTGCTGGATGCACCACACGTTACGTTGATGTAAAAACGAACGTCACCAAAACCACCCCACCCATTGGTAATCCCTAGCGCCGCTGGGACATCGGCAAAATTAAAACTAAACCATACCGTCTGATGCCCACTTAGGGTAAAACTGCCGTAGCTGACATGATAGGTCGGGTCCGAAAACAGATGCCCAGAAGACCAGAGGCCAACGTCTACAGATATTTCAGATGCTTCGTCTTCCTTCGGCCCCATCTCAACCCAAAAGCACGCAGAACCCCATCCGGTAGTATCAAGTCCATAGGGCACACTAACACTAACAAGACCCGGCCCCTCAAACGTGTTTGCGGCATAGAGAAGCGTCGCGTCAAACAGGCTTGGCGTTCCAGTGGTGCTCTCCTGAACCTTCAGCCGAAAGTCCCCATTCGTCCCCATTGAGATCGGCCCCAGGAATGCCGGACCAGCAAGTGTCCATGTGGATGCGTTGTACTCTGAATAATTGAGATAGTTTGCCCCGGCCATTTGAAGAGCGTCGTGTGGAACTTTGCGGATCTGCTCCGTTGGGAACCAGCGGCGGCAGACATCACACAACCACACTTCTGTTAGAGACTTACCAGTCATAACCGCCTACCTGGCGGCGCGAGTCATCACGAAGTCAACAGCAGTCGCATCCGCAACCGTCACAACAATCCTGTACCGGATGGCAGAATAGTGCGAGGCAATTCCAGAAACAGGCCCAAGCTCAATCCAGCCGCCGTTCGGGTCGGTGCCATTCCACTTGGCCGTCACAGTTGCGTTAACCGAGACGGTAAAGTAGTTGTTGTCGGGAAGATAGGGCGGCGCGGGCTGCGTTGCAAAAGACGGAGGAACCGCATTCTTGTCAGCCAAGAAGACCGGAAATGGAGACAGGTCTACCGACACGGCAAGGTTCGGTGCTCCCGCCGAGGTGAACCGAATGAAGAAGTCAAGATCCCTGGCAGACTGGATATTGATCCAGTCGCCAACATAAGTGCCGGTGACGGTGGTCATCGGCTTCGCCCGGCAAAGGGTTTGTGCTACTGTAAGAAACTCCGTACCTGTCGCCATTCTTACTCTCCTGAAATCGGTAAGGAAACGGAGGGAGGCGAGTAGTCCCCGCCCCCCTCCTTGGTGTCCTCAGACGATTTGGCCTCATCTTCCTCAAGCTTCTTGATGAGAGCTTCCGCTGCACGGATGGCCCCTCCGTGCCCAAGGAACTGCTCGTACGCAGCATTCCTCATTTCAGACACAACGCGAATGAAATCCTCAAGGTCGCCCTTGGTTAACGAAGCCATTGATCGTCCTTTCTTTAAGCGATGGTCCCAACCGGGATGTACTTCGTGCTACCATCCGGCGCGATGATCGGGAGCTTGTGAGTAATGGTAACGACACCCCCGGCCTGGGTCGCGATGGCCCCGGTTGCGGAATCAAAGACAGCGAAGAAGTCCCAGGTACCAGCCGCAGGATTCGTCACCTGGAGAACGCCAGCCTTGCCGGTGTGCGTGCCACCGAGATCGGCGGTCACGCCAATGGCAGAGACATAGCCGCCAGACTTGATCGTTGCCCCGGAGGGAACATCAACCCTGGCGCACAGGCCCGAATACACAAGGCTGGCCGAGGACGAACCTACGGTAATGGAACCGGAGTTCTCGTTATACGCCCACACACCAGCAACGTTGTCCTGCGTCCCCTGCGTGGCAATGTTCTTGATATGCCCGTAGGAACCGTAGGCAGAAACGCTCGCTGACATGCTCTTGGTTAGGAGAAGGCGGGATTCGGCACCGGCATACGCCCCGGCTGGCAACGCAACCCCGGCATCATCCGCGTAGATCCTGGCGGCGCGGGTCGAAGTCGTCCCCGCAATTTGGATTCCAAGAGGGAAGCCATATCCAGCAGTATTCGAGTTCTGCTTCCCAACCTGGAGATACGAGTGCCTGAAGGCACTCTGCCGGTAAGTGTTATACCCCATGATTCCCCCTACGCGCCGATGTTGCCGACGATGCCGAGGTAATCCTTCACGCAGCCGCCGCCACGCATCTCAGCAGCCAGCTTAACAGCGCGGAAGTCCTTGTCCTCATACGGCTCGTCAACAACCATCTTCTTACGCCACAGCCAGATGTTGTCGTCCTTGAAGTCCTCGCCAACGATGAACCAGTTGGTCGTGGTCGCCATGAACGGATTGACGATCAACTCAAGGCCATAGTTCTTCTTGATGAACTGGTCGTTCCGCTCAAGCGTGTCAGGCTCAACCGAGTTCTCAAGAATCTTGACGAAATACTGCTCGTTGGCCGGGGCGCAGACAATGTACTTCGCCTTGCCGGCGGTCAGCAAGCCGATGTGGTTCTTGCGCGACCGGTTGAACGAAACCAGCGCCGTCCAGAGAACGTCATAGTCCGGCGGAGAGGTCGTCAACTGGTTGCTGTAGGTGGTACCGTCCTTGAGGGTATGAGACGCGCAAAGAGCCGCCCCATCCCACATGGCCTGGTAGGTGGACGAGAAAGCCTGGTCGAACGGATAGGACCGAAGCTTGTCGTACATCTGGCCGAAGGACTCGCCAATGCTCTTGCCAGCATCCGACATCAGATTGGGAAGATGCCATGCGTCCTCGATCAGCTCATTCGAGAACCGGGTGCCAAGCAGGTACTTGCCAACCGTAAGAGCCGTCTCGCCCAGTTCACTGATGTCATAGTACGGAACCGGCTTCAACTCACCAGAGGGGACCGGCATCGGAAGCCCAGCCCACAGAGGGTACTTTTCCTGCCCACGCTTGGTCGAGCCAACCGTGGAAATCCTCTCGTGTTCCCAAGTACGCTTGTCAGCCTTCTTGCGAAGCTCGGGCTGATAGTCAATCAGAGAAACCGCACGCGCCATCGTGAGAGTGCTAGCCATTTGTCATATCTCCTTACAGGCCCGCGCTCACGACGAGATTAGCCGGAAGAACGGTCACGAGAACACGCGAGGTAAAGGCACCGTTAGAGTCGTAAATGAAGCCGACGATCTGACCAAACGTGGTGGTGAACTTGTCAAGGAAGCAGGAACCACCCGACACATACAGGCCATACTTCTTATACAAGTCGCTCAAGGCAGCTGTAACAGGAGTCGCGCTGTTGTTGACAAGCGTCATCTCAAGGATGTCGCCCGGCTCAACAACGTTGACAATCGCAGAAGCGCCCGTGACGCCCGTGGCGGCGGTCACGGCGGTCCCAAGAACCCCCGTCGTGCTACCAGTTGAGGTAATGGTGATCGCGCCACTCGCGCCCACCAGAACGAGCTGATCGGCAGTATAGGACTGCCCAGCAGCCTCGACCGTCTCGTAGCTCTGCCACCCAACGGTTCCGTTGTGCTTCTTGCTGATAACAACAGGATACGTCGCCATTAACTATTTCCTTCGTCTACTCCTTGGAAAATTCAGAAGCAGACATTTGTTTGATTTCTAGTGGAGAACCGAATGCGGCAACTCGTTCGTCGCCAGGGGCCAATCCCTTGGCGGCACGGGCCGCGTCGAGGCTCGGAACCTCAAAGGTCTTTTGCATATCGGAGAGGTCGTTATATGCCGCGTCAGCCTGGGCCTGGATCATCCGATCACGTACATCCTTACGCATGTACATGATGTAGGAGTTCCTGAACCGGAGCCGACCGTCCCCTTCGACCGTAGGGTGGAAGCGGAGTGGCATATTCTCTCGGAATTCCTTTAGGTTCTTTGCGCCGAAATTGGAGATCGTGAGGAACTTCCAACCAACGGAAGTCATCAGATCCTCCCATTTGTGAGTGTCATCCTTACCAACACCGCGAGGACAACCAGCAAATTCCATCTCTGCACCACCGACGCTCTTGATGTAGTCCTTCATCTCCTTCTCTACAAAGTCAGGAGCATCAAAGCCTCGGAATGCGGCAGAGTTAACAGCCTGTTCTTTTTCCCAGTCAACGTTATCAATGAACTGAGCCATGACTTACTCTCCCCTCTGTTCTTTGTCCAGCTTGATCAGCTTGGCAAAATCAGCACGGGAGATCCCCCGAGCCTCATGGGCGTACTTGAATGCGGCCTCGTCTTCCGGGCTAAACTTCGCATCCCCGGCGACGGCGTGGCCCTTAGGAGTTTCAAGAGCAACCTCAGGCGAAGCCACCGAAGTCGGAGGCTTCCCATTCTTGAACCCGGCCTTCCGTTTCAGGTAGCCGAAGTTCATCTCATGGAAATCCTCGTCATCAGCAAGAGCGGAGATGCCAGAGAAGTCCCCCTTCTTGGCAAGGTTCTTGGCTTCCTTGAGATAGTTCTTGTAAAACTCCTCAACCGACTTGCGGAGCCTTGGGCTTGAAAACGCCTCGTCGGCCTCAAAGTTCTGAAGGGCCTTCAGGAGTCCCGCCTGTGCCCGGCGCATCTGCTCATTGACAATGGCAGGATGGATTGAAGGAGACTGGATCTTATCAGCCAACTCCTTCAACTGACGCTCGTGCTCTAACTGAGACTGAGCAACCGGACCCATCCACTGTCGCTGATACCATTGCATGTAGCGGTCCCCGTCCCGCGCAAACAAGTCTGGGTCAAACTGCGGCGGGGACCAAGGCTGACCCTTTGGTTCTGGCTCCTTGTTGGACGCCTCTTCCTTTTTAGGCTCATCATCGGGAACATTGAATACCCACTCAGGAGGCTCGAATGGGGCTTTCTCTGCGGGGGCGGATTCTCCCCCAGAGGATTCTGTACTAGGCTCTGGAGTCTCTACCTCGGAAACAGAACCCTCAACTTCAACGGCTGTCATGGTCAAGTCCTTCCTTTCACTCAGGATGCTTAAGAGCTTCCTGGCGAATCTCGTTTAGTTGGTTGTAAAGAAATTCATAGCACCGGGCTTCTGCGGCAAGCGCGTCTCGTGTTTGTCCTGGCCTAAGCTCCTCTCTGCATAGCGCCCTAAGTACCGCCGCCCATCTGTCCTGAATCAGCTGGAGCAACGCCGGAGCCTCCATACGCGACAGGAGCGACCGGAGGAGCCGAGCCTGGGCCGATAACTGGTCCGGGGGACATCCCGGCGAGAGCGCGGCGAAGGTGGAAATTAGCTGCGAGGGCTTCTGTTGCCTTTCCGCTGGCATCAGCCAATCCCTGAGAGAGCGTTTCATTCTGTTGCCCCAATCCCTGCGTCTGCTGCTGCAACGCAGCATTTTGCTGCTGGAGTTGCTGATTCTGCTGAATGGCCTGTTGCGCCTGCTGCATCAGTTGGGCAACCTGCATCCCATTCTGAAGATCGGCCACAAAGCCCATTGCCTTGCCGGAAGCGTCTGAGAACCCAAACTCCCTGAGCATGGCGTCTGCCGAAGTGGCATAGAGAACCAACGCATCAAGGGCCATGAGGTGAGCGGGGTTGCTCACGTCAGCGGCGCTTGCCCCAAGCTGCATCATAAAGTTAATAAGCTCAGGCAATTGCTTGACGAGAGCCAGGGCTTCTTGCTTCTTGATGTCCCTATTGATTGTGGCAGAGGAGATCCTTGTCTCTACCTCAATGTTCTCCTCAATCGTTCCCTCGGGCCACGTCAGAATGTCAGCGTCGGCCATTTGACCATACTGGTCCTGCGAATTGATGAAGGTATAGAGACCGTCTGGCATGAACTGCTTGTACCGCGCCAACTGCATCTTGACGATATGGGCAAGCTCCTTTCGAAAGGACTCGCGCATCACGTCAATTGGCATGGCCGATGCTTCCATGATCTTCGCAGTTCCGGTTGCGGTCGGCCTCTGCGCCACGTCCTTACCAAAGGCCGTGTCGTCAATGCCGACCACCATGCGGGCGTCACTCTCAATGTCCTTGGCGTGTCCATCGAGAGGAACGGCATCGTAGGAAAGCCTGAACTGCTTAATGTCCTTCTCCGGGTCTGCCGTTGTCGGATAGACGCCGGGACGCATAACGTTGCCAGGGAAGTGCCTCATTAGGTCAGAAGCCGTGTTGATGAACACCGTCGTCGTGGCAGCCCTAGCGGCGGCATCAAGTCCGATGTTCAGGATGGCCGTCTGTGCCCTATGGAGGTACTTCAGTCTGTAGCAAAGGGAGATCCCAGGGATACCGTCATCCCGTTCCTCCCTGGACCACACGGAGAACGGGCGGCGGTATTCGGAAAGCCAGTTGTACTTAACCGAGAGGAGCTTTCCCTGCTTCCTTTCCCAAAGAGCAATGACCTCTCTCGGTTTCTTGGAATCCCCGCACTTCCATGAGAGGTAGGTTTCCATCAACTCGTAGTGGCGAGACTGGCCAGCAAGGTTGTTGGTTCTCGCGGTCCCCTGGCTCATCTGCTCTACGTCGTATTGCTTGGGTCTGGTAGATTCAGGATCTCCCAAGGCATCAAGGGCCGACTGCTCAAACTTCCCATCATCAACCCTCGACTGCATCTCCTGTTTGGTCAGCCAGACGCGGTGCGTCTCCCAGGGAGACGTTCTGCGGTCAATGGCGTACCAAGGGAAGATGTAGTCGATGTTCGGAATGACATGGGGGAAGCAGCCCTCTCGCACAGTCACCGTCCGCTCGACAAGCGCCTGCTTCTTGTAGACGGCAACAATGCTGTCCTTATCTTCCTGCTGTATGACTTGGAACTTTGGGTCTTCGGTGTCAACGAACCCAAAGACAGTCTCGCAGTCTCGCTCCCATCCTGCCTTAACTACGCAGTACGAAAAGACTTGCGCGTTACGGAACATGATGCTGGCGAGCTTCTGATACTCAGACTTGTCTACAATGTGGTCAATGATGTCCTGATAGTTCTTAACATCAACCGCCAGCTTCTTGGACTTCTTCTTGCAAACAATGAAACTATCAGGATCAATAACCGAAAAGAGGGGGGCCATGACCTGAGCCGCCTCAACCCTCCCGTATTTGAAGGTCGTTGGGCGGTCAATGTCAGAGTCCTGGGTTGAGGCATCCTTTCTCCGGTTGCGGGCGTTCCATTGCTTGACGGCATCTTCCCACTCAAGTTCAAGGTCATGCCTCTCGGAAAGCGCCCGCTCGTGCTCGTCAACTAGGTAGGACTGGAGCTTTGTCTTTTCGTCATCCGTCATCTGAACGTCGAGCACGGGCACGCTCGGCGCTGGGCCGTCGTATACCAGCATTGGCTACTCCCCAATTACCTCTCGCAAAAGCACTTCCTTCTCGGTTATGAACCTGACATCCTTTGGCCCATCATCAATTTCAAGCCCAGCAAAGATGCCAACAAGAACAATGTCCCCAGGACTAATGTCAGTTACGTCTGGCCCAACAGCGAGAACCTTGGCCCTCCTGATCTGTGGCATGTTCCTCTCTCCGCAGTAGCGAAGGGGCTGCGGGGTATCACCGCCGCGCCATTCACGAACAGCCACCACTTGATCGAGAGGGACGGGAGTCTCCGACAAATCAACAAATCTGCCGTCCTTGATCTCATAGTCCTGAACCTCGTCAAGTCTAGGCAGCACTTCAACTAGGGCCAGATTGCGGACTGGTCGAATGTTCACCTTCAATCCTTTCTTGGGGCGACTTGCTACTGGCCCTCTGAATGATCGGCGGGGCGCTCGTCAGTTCCGGTCGTTCAGTCCGTAGGGCGAATGGCGAGAAACCGGAGCCTCCCATCCCTCTTCGGGAATGTCTCTGTCTGGGTCTTCTGAATCTCTTCGTCTAACTGATGACTGCAAGAACGTTGCCTGCATCGCCAGGGCGTCAACGAGGTTCGGGGACTTCCCAACGAGCCGATCCCCAACAACCCGGAAGGAAAGCAGCTCGTCTACTAGTTCCCGCTGATTCCTAAGGAAGAATATCTGCCCATTGGCAATGAACGGCTGAAGGCCAATGATGGCCCTCTCGGCCTTGCTCTTGTTCCCCGTGGGGATGGGTTTGATGGAGAAATGGATGCCCCTTCTGCCCTGCTCGTTCAGAGTAAAGCGGCGCAACCATCCCTGAAGGGCGGCCTGCTCAATGCCCCACCACTTAAGTCCAAGCGGCTCCCACCGCTCATGGATGGAGAAGACCTTCTCGATCAGCCTATCGGGCTGAAGCCTTCCCTGCCACGCCTGGAGAACAAGGCCAATGGCCTTCTCTGGATACCACGCGAAGACGACAACGGCCGATGGGTCTGCACCTGGGTTGTCTCCGCCAGGGTCAACGGTTGCCCGGAGGATTCCCTTACGAAACAACAGCTTCTCACCAGAGGGAAGGATGCCGGATTCACCGTCTTCTCCCCAGTTGTAATACTGGTTGGTGAAGTATTCTGGGCGAAAGCGTTGCTCATCGTCAGTAAGAGGAAGGTTGAGGATCTGCCGGGCGTACCCAACAGGACCCTCTTTGATCTTCTCTCTTGCAAGCCTTTCCTCTGGGAATTGCTCGGGCCAGACCGGAGCACCATCAGGAAGGGCCAGCATCGCGTCCCTCTTCTCCTGCCACTTGGGGGAGAGCTTGACGAACTGTGCGGTCTTTTTTAGAAACTCCCGCATCCTGTCGTCCATCTCGGCACCGAGAATCAGCGTTTCGTGGATGCCGCTCTCAATGAGTTGCTCATAAAAGCCCCCCGGCCAAAACGTCCCAGTGGTGATTCGAAGCTGGTCTTCCCATCCAGCAAAGAGGTTCGATGAACCCTTGTCAAAGTCAATGGCCCTTTGGACTTCCAGGGGAGAGCGTGAGATGTTCTCGTCAATGATGTCATCAAAGAAATGCCACGAGAAGTGGCCACCAGTGATTGAGGACTTGACTCCACGGGCCTCAAGGGACGCCTCGCGGTAGTTCCCCTTCCTGGGGATTTCAATGGCATCCGTCTTCCAGGTCACGTCCCTGATGTTAGGAACAAGACTAGGGAAGAAATGGGCCACGGCATCGCTCATGATGATGGTCTGGATGACGGGAACGAGCTTTGCGGCCTCTTCTCCCGATGCGTGAATGAGGAGAATCCTTCTCTCTGGGTTGTTGATCCATCCCCAAACGGCAAACCCCGCCATGATTGAGGTCTTCAAGAACCCCCTGGGGAGCATGAGGAGGATATCCTTCTTCCCCGTCTTGATGCACCACTGAAGCCATGCACACACAAGGAAGTGAATCAGAGATCCCTCAACCCGCTCCCATTGAGCGAGGATCACGTTTGTCCAGTAGACGGAAGACTTGCACCGCTCTACGATCTCGTCATGGTCCCAGCCCTTCGCTGCACAAATATCGCAGGCCACTTACCCCTTCTTTCGCCCCGCATTAAGAACCTGGTTGGCACGAGCCTTGATCCGCTCAGCAGCGGACGGGGAAAGCTTGATACTCTCCACAAATTTCACAAGGGTTTTGTTACATCTGTCACAAATCCACCCACGAAACCGTCCAGTCAAATGATCATGATCCCATACGATGTTCCGCTGTCTCCTCCCGTCTTGATACTCTCCACAAATTTCACAAATGTGTGGGCGCGGGCGTCCGGCGAGTCTTTCCTGTTCTGCGCGCTTTCTCTCTTGATACATGAGGTTCCTGCGCCGCTGTCCTTCTGGATCTCTCTTTCTACGTTCTCTCGCCAGTTGTGCCTCTTTGGGGAGAAGTTCATCCCGATGAAGTAGACGGTATTTTTTTGTTGCCCGCGCCCGAGTTTCTGGATGCTTAGCTCGATATCTCTTCCCCTGTTCGCGAACCTTGTCTTTATTCTTAAGCCTCCACTCCTTAACAACCTCGTAAGGAGTCTTTGCCATGTTTACCTTCCAAACCCAGGCTTGCCAGGTCTAGCCTGCTTGCCCGTTCGGTCGAACGTGTCAATGCTGTTGGGTGCCTTATTTGGCAAACCCTTAGGAGACTGGTTCCCCAACATCTCTCCAGCCATCTCAGGATCAAGACCGCCCTTCGGAGGGATGGCCCCATGCTTAATTCCTTGCAGCATCCTGAACTGAGCCTTGCTCTTAGCCTTATTCGGCATTCCAGTTTGCCTCCTCGTTTTCTGTTTTTAGCTCTCTCGGGTGCATAAGTGAAGGGGCAATCATTTGGGATACCATTTCTGGATTTTCGAATCCATATCTCCCCAAAAGAAAACACTTAACTGATCTGGATTCCCAGTCATATTCAACGTTCAATTCCCATTTGTGACGCTCAAATAGAATGCTCCCAAACGGCCCCACCAGGGCAATCATAAGAGAAGAGAGAAATGCCGAGAGCCTCTCAATGGGCGGGAGTTCATTAAGACGAACAAGAAATTTTTTCGCGGTAATATGAATTCTGTGAGTTCCCTCGACCTCTTCCTCGACAAACACACCAGATGGCAGGTGGAAAAACATATTGACATCTGCGCCCTTTCCATGAACAACCCTAAACGGAAGAGTATCCCCGAACATCTGATGCAACTTTGCGCGGACAGCGCTTTGCAATTCTTCGGTGGCAGAGGCGGAAAGCCCAGCAAAGTCTTCCCATGCGGGAAGGTTTTTAAACCCCATCAGCTTCTCATATGCGCTCACGAACCACTCCCTTTCTAGTCCTCTACAAACTCTGCCTCAACGTCTATAAACTCGCCCATCTCTTCACCACCGCGGGAAAGGATCTCCATTGTTTTGGCAGACAGTTCAGCAACGGAATGCTCGACCTGCTGCTTGATGGGGTCAATGCGGTTCACAAGAGAGTCGGCAAGCCTAAGCTTCTCAGACAAGGTTCCGTTCTCGGCAACCTCATCGTAAAGCTCCAAGGCCTTGTGCGCCCTCTTGGCAACCCCCTCCCTGATGGTGAGTTTCGCTCCCTTTCCCCGCTCCTCTACGGCCCGCTCAAGCCTGTCCTGGGCCTCCCTCATCACGAGGGCGTTCTTGTTTCTGAACAGCTCCAACCCACCAACCGACCACCCAAGCCGAGAGGCAATCGTCCGGTCGGAATAGCCTTTAACGATCTCGTAGTTGGCAATCCTCCAGCAAACCGCCTTAGTCCTCGCCAGCTTGATCGTCTCGTCTTTGATATGAGAAAGGGGAACAAGGGAACTCATGGCACATCCTTACGTAATTTCCAACGGGGTCGCTTCCCCATTAGGGACAACAGACGGGTTCATGCAAACGGCAACGGCAGTATCAACTAGGAGAGAGAGGACAGACTGAAATACGGCCGGGTTCTTGGCCGCCCTGGCAATCCCAACCAACTCAGAGCAAATGCCCGCGCTCCAGGTCTTAGAATTGCCAGCATCCTCAACGGTAATGGTTATCGTAGTCACAAAGGCTCCAATCTCAAGTACGGTGGGTATAACAGCCAGTCATTGAGAAACCCTTTCTTACCACCCTGGTGTCCCTGGAAACCCGACAACTGATTCTAAACAACTTAGATGTTGAGACGGTTATGAGACGATGCAATAGACTTTCCCTATTGGTCGGCCTTCGCCGTCGTGCCGGGCTTTTATCATGCTTCCTGGTACGGCTGTTTCCCTCTTTCCTCTTGCATAATGCAGTCCCAGAGCTTCTAGAATCCTAAGGCAAGGGTAAGACACTACCCATGCCCAGAAAGCCCAGCAGAAGGGCAAATAGAGCGGGTTATGGGATAGTCTAGCGTCCCCCTGCGTCAATGTAGGTAATAGGTCTGAAGTGTTCTCCCCACTCTTCTACGTTCAGCCCATCCCCAACCATATACACCTTAACCATCTGATGGTCTGCGTCCCAGACAACATTGGTAATGCCGACTCCACCAGGAAGGTGCAGTAAGGAGGCAAGTGAGGCCGGGGTAAGCCTAAGTGCTGCGGTTTTCATAGGTAAGCCTTTCTGCACATGGGAAAATTTGGTGCAAAAATTACGGGGGGTGTAACACTTTAATATACAGACTCGCCGGGGGGCCAACGACCACCCGGAGGGGTCCATCCCGTCTAATGGCACTGTCTAGGCTCAATCCTGGGGTCAGTATGGGCTCGGACTTACAGTTGTCGGTGTAAGTCCGGTTACTCGTTGTGCTCTAAGTCTATGTCAACTCTAGACTTGCGGTTACTAGGTATCGTGATCGGATATCACGTCACCTATCTTGAAATCACAATTTGTGACCATCCAGCACGGCGGAAACGGAAACTCGATCGTTCGCGAGGTAACTTCCCAGCTCGTTTCCCGCTACCTCGATCAACTTCCTGGCTCTTTAGGCTTGCTAAGCTGGCCATACCATCATGCCAGCCACGCTCTAATCGTCGTTCCTAGGGCACGCTAGAGGGCCCTGCGGTGCTGCCGCAACGGCTGTAACCCTGAAAATCGCCCTTGTTTCCCCCTACCTCTACCCTTACCCTTTCCCTTATCGCCCGTCCTGGGCTCGATTAGAGGGCTGTTTTCGGGCCCGGCCCTTGACAGGCGTCTCTTAGGGGCTGATATTGGCTCTAGGAGGACACGAGACAATGATCATCAACCAAGTAGGAGCACCGGGAAGTCTAGCAAGAGCAGAGCAGGACGGCTACATCATCCCCGGATACTCTGCCGACTTTCAACGCATGCGCAATGCTCTTGAGGAGATCCGCCGCACTGTCTCGTTGTGGGTCGCGGCAGATAACATGGCCGGGCGCATTGACGCTATCGCACGGCAAGGACTCGGTGAAA
>JAEHJW020009621.1_pt1 | contig 24543 bp, 25 predicted proteins | sample 9271431 | NCBI WGS metagenome assembly JAEHJW02 | reverse complement strand
TCTATTGGAACCCCCCCCACAACCTAACACTAATATAATGAACTAAATAGATATATAGAAAAACACTAAAAGATGAGTGAAAATAAAAACCTAATACAATCAACCAGATCGAGAGATGTCCAATCATAGACAACGTAGATTTCCACAGATTTCCACAGGTAATTAGTGGATTTCAACAAGATTTCCACAGGTAGAGGGGAAATCAACAAAAATATAGGAAATTCACAGGGTGCCCCCAGTGTAGGATTCACCGGGGGAAACAATGAAGGAAAAAACAGAAATCCGCGACATTCGGGAAGCGCCCTTCTTTTGGATCAACCGAGAACTCCTTGGAGTGATCCACCCAAGCTGGAGGGCAATTCTGGCATACACAGCGCTGGCCTATTTCTGCACGAACGGTGTCAGTAGCTCCGTCGATATAGAAACGCTGGCCACCACCGTGAATGTGTCCCGTGCCACAATGAAGCGCGGGTTGAAAGAATTAGCAGAAAAGAAAACCATAAAAATCACACCCCACATGAAAATCCAAGGCAGTAGGAAAACCAGAATGCCCAACAGGTACGCCTTGATATCAATTTCCAGCAAACAACAATCAAAAATATAATCAAATATATGTTTTAATTGGTTAGGTGAACTATGGGATGGCGCGAAGCGGGGATCGAGCAGTGTGCGGAAGCCTTCCGAGGGCCAGTACGTCCGATGCAAAATTCAGCGCCAGTGTCAGAAAAATTTTCATCAGAGGACACGGCAGTCAGATTCCTCAACAAAAACAGATCGACACATAGACGAGCGGGGAGAACTCCAGGCGAGATGAACAAACTGGAGCGCCAGTATGCAGCGCTGCTGGAAGCGCGAAGAGTCACTGGTGAGATTAAGAGTTGGAAGTACGAGCCATTCAAACTGCGGCTCGCGAAGTCAACATTTTTCGATATTGATTTTTCACTTATTTTTCACGATGGTCATATCGAGTTGCACGAAGTGAAGGGCCACTGGGAAGACGATGCGCGCGTAAAAATTAAAGTGGCCGCAGAGATATTTCCAGAGTTCAAATTTTTCGGTGTGCGATGGAATGGCCGCGAGGGATGGGCGTTTGAAGAATTTCAAAGGGGAGAAAAGTAGATGAGGCAGCCGAAGTGTTACGACCTCTTTTGCGGTTTGGGTGGCTGGGCCGAAGGATTTCTCTCAGAGGGATACGACTGCGTCGGCTTCGACATTGAGGCGCATGATTACGGGACGGGCGGCTATCCGGGGACATTGGTCGTGCGGGATATTCGCACCATCCACGGCTCAGAACTAAAGGACGCAACGATCATCGTTGCCAGTCCTCCGTGCCAAGCGTACAGCTACCGTGCTATGCCGTGGAGTCGCGCCAAGGCGTTACCACCCCCTGATAACACCTTATTCAATGAATGCTGGCGTATTCAACGCGACGCAAGCGCAGCGGCAGGGCATCACATCCCGATGATTGTGGAGAACGTGCGCGGGGCGCAGAAGTGGGTTGGGAAAGCGCAGTGGCACTTTGGGAGCTTTTATCTATGGGGAGATGTGCCAGCGCTGATGCCGATGACATTCAATGGATCAAAATTACCGAAGGGCAACGCATCTTCACCCCTATGGAAAGACCGAGCGATTCCAGTATACAGCCACCAAGAACAGAAGGTGGGGGAGATTCAAAGACACTTGGATAATCGTGACGGCGTGAAACAAAGCGGAATTTGCGGAGTGCGAGAGAACGGACTGGGCGACAGATGGTTTCAGGATGGTGCGGCCAAGCACGGGAGCAAGTCGAACAGCCGCAAAGCGTCATCCGCGATGATTGCCAAGATCCCCTTTCCACTGGCGCAGCATATTGCGCGGTGTTACAACCCAAACACACAGGAGAAAATATATGAAGGATAATCAGGCGCAAAAAGTGGAAGAAGAAGTGCCGGTGGGGAATCCGCTGATCCCACATGGGATTGAGAACTTCATTCCAAGCTGCGTGGTCTGCAAGGGTGAAGTGCCTGCCAAGCGGCGAACTTCTCGCAGTAAAGAGACGTGCGGCCCAGAGTGTTACAACGTGCTTCGCGCTTACAAAAAGCATGTGAACCAAAAAAGCAAATGCCCAAACTGTCGGCATCCTTCTACGCCAGAAGAGCGCAAACAGTTTTTACTCTGGAGAAAAGCTGCGGGCCAGATTCGGGACGTGCGCGGACGGCCTCCGGTGAAGCGCGAAGAAGCGGTGGCCCAGGCGTTGCGCGAGGCAATCGAGATGATCGTAAGTTTGGATCCGAACCGCGATGTCGAGCGATTCAAAAATTTAATTGACGGCAAGAAAGCGACTGGTAGTACACTCCATACGAGTGGGACATCCACCAAAGGAGACGAACATGGCACTCTCGGATAGGCCGTATGGCCCTACATCTGGCGCAGCCAGCGTAGCGAATCAGACAAGCATGAACGCGCAGGCGGCTGTATCAGGGCCAATGCCAGCCGTTCTCACACTGGTGAGCGCAACGGAAACTGTCGTGCCCAGCACAGGAAATGCTGCTGCGCCATTGACGATTGCGATTCCCCCCGACACAGCGATGGAACAAACAGTGCTCGATCTGTTTGCATCCGGATATGTCAAAGTTGAGACATCGGGAACCGTCACGATCAATCTGTACGAAGGAACATCGGAGACCGTGGCCAACGATACATTGCTGGGAACCAGCGGCGCAGTTACGCAGGGAACAATTGCAGGTGCCACTGTGATTGCGCCGTTCTTTGTTCATGCCCGTTTGATCTACGACAGTGTGAGCGGCCTTCTCTGCGGAGATGTAGAGTTCTACATTAACAAGGTGAAGGTAGCAGCGGTGACTCTCTCCAATTTCGTGGGCGCATTGAACAATACAAACAGTCCCGTCGCGACATTCCTGCTCTCCGTGGCATCCAGCGGAGCAACGACTACCTATCCGACCACAGTGAACGTGAACAAGTTCACCGTCGGCTAAAGTTCTGGGCTGTTCTGCGTGTCCGACAAGGAGTGCCTTACCCCAGGCGCAAATGAGGTGAACAGCAACGAGCAGCCCGGAAACACCCTCAGGAGAAATCTCGTCATGGCAGAAAAAGAAAAAGAGAAGCACCACAAAAAAGCGAAGAAACATCTCCACCAGATTCGCAGTGTGCAGGCCGAGGACGGCTCGATTGTTCACCACCACACCTACAAAAAGAGCAAAGAAGATCACAAGACGGAGCCAGAGCGCGAGAATGTTGCTACGAGCGCTACACCAGAAGAAGCCGGCCAGCACGTCGAAGAACAAATGGGCATGAATGGCGGCAGCAGTGGCGTGCAGCCCGACGAGGACGGCGACGATGGAGGGGCAGCGCAAGGTGGAGAACCGGAAGCCGGAGCCTAACCCTTGATTCTGGACACAGACAAACTCGCAAGCGATGCCGCGTATCGAGAGGATATGCGGCATCGTTGCTGTACGGATCATTTTTTTCTGGCTGAAGTGATGGGCCTCGACGGATTCGTGCGGTCGATTCATGGGCCAGCCGTCGAACTCTACTTCCCAAAAAACAAAAATCTACCGATCCAGCAGCAGCACCCAATCAAAAACAGAATGCACCTTGACCCACGCGGGACATTCAAAACCACGCTGGGCCGCGTGGATAGCCTGCAATGGATATTGGCCTTCCCGGAAGAGATTACGATTCTGAATGAGAGCGCAACGCAACCGCTGGCGAAGGCGATCTCGCGCGTCATCGCCGATTATTTCTGGAAGCCGAAGACAAAAAGCGCCACGAAGTTGCAGATGATTTTCCCTGAACTGGTGACGGAAGCGAAGCCTTTCACATCTACAGACGAGTGGAACACGGAAGTACGAAGGCATGGCGACTTGGACAGCACACTGGCGTACACGTCGCCGATGACGGTGCAGGCTGGATGGCACCCGTATGTCATCAACCCGGACGACATGGTGGAGACGAAAAACAGCGGCATCCACGCATCCGATGAAACGCGCCGCCAAGTGATCGACACCTACTACACCAACAAAAATACCCTGCGGCACGGCGGCTACATCAACATGCGCGGGACGCGCTACCATCCCTTTGACTTGTACGGAGAGACGCTGGAAAAGATGGATCCCTCCCTGTGGAAAATTCTGATTCGGGGTTCGCTGATTGTGAAGAATGGCACACGGCTGCTCCCAGGAGAATTTCCGAAAGAAAGCGACGTGGAGATGATTTTCGGCATGTTGCCGGACATGGACTATCGTGCGCTGCGAGCAAAATTTTTTGAGAACTACGAATCGTTTATGGCGCAGCAGATGAACGATCCGATGGGGGGAGGGGTTCCGAAGTTTGACGAGAAGCTCTATGCGAGTTGCGTGACAGATATAGAGCGCATTCCGATGGCGCACATGGGAGAGACTTTCATTTGCTGGCGACCGATGTACAGCGGCAAGTCGGACACAGCGAAGTACGCCGAGGGTGTGGCGGCGCGCGTATATGGTGAGAAGATTTACATCCTGAATGCGTGGCAGGGCATCTACACGCTATCAGGCTTTGCAGAGAGGATTGTGCAGGCAGCGAAAGAGTACCAGGCGAACGCGACCATGATTATCGGTGTGCCGGGGAGCGACTATCTGGGCGCACATGTGAAGAATGAAGCGGCGAGGCGCAATCACAGTCTGAGATTGCAGTGGCTGGAGTTTGAAGAGGACGACCACCGCAGATTTTCGGCGATGGAGAATCTGGAGCCGCTGATGAAGGTGGGCCGCATTCAATTTTCTAACGCGATGGCGAAGGCCGCGCAGTGCCGAAGCCAGTTTGTTCACTTTGGCCTCACGAAAGAGACTGGAATTCTGGAATGTATCTCGAAGTTTGCCACCCTGATTCCACTCTCTGCGCTGCGCGCCAACATGGAACAGGAAGAAATTGAATATCAGCGGAGGCGTAGGGATGATGCTCTGATAAACTCATTTCTGCAACAGGAGGGGATGCAGGAAGTGGATGAGATGGCCCAGATAGAGGCACAGAGCCATCTTGCAGCGATGGAGAGTGCGACTACATGGGGTTTGCCACCGTTGCCAGGAGGGTTAGATGGCTGACACGCTAGAGATTGCAGGGCGACCGGCTGCCGACGGAATGCCGCTGGGCAACGAACTAACTCCGCGCATTGAAGCGTCGCAGGTAGAAATTCCCGCAGAGATCCCCGAAGGCGCAGAGTTTGACGACAATGCGGCTCTGACGATTGCTTGGGAGGATTACCAACGCGCCCAAGCATGGCTGGACAACAATGCGTGGCTGGCCGAGTGGCAATACATCGACTATCTGTACCAAAGCCCGAATTTTGATCGTGACTGGCGCACGCAAACGGGACGGGCGACTCGCATCAGCCGTTTCAACGTAGCGAGGAACACGAACACAATGGCGACGCAGATACGGCGCGGCATTTTCGCCGAAACCACTCCCTTTATTTTGGAGCCGCGCGGAAAGCTGGCCGCGAACCCAGACGCGCAAAAGATTCTCGATGCGTGGACAGAGATTTTCAGCGTACTGAGTGACCGCGCAGATTTTGAGTACCAGATGGGGTTACTGATTGACTGCGCCTGCTTGCAGGGAACCGGCATCGCCGATTTTGGCTGGGAAGAAAAAGAAGTGATCCACACTTCGCGTGTTCCGAAGGCGCAGCCCATCGAAATGCCGTTGGCCAATGGCACCAAGAAAAAAGTCCACACGTTGGAAAGCGACGACTGGGAGACGGTTGAGGAAATTGCACAGGAAAGCTGGCCGATCTTTGAATATCGGCGACTCGGTACAACGCTGTATGACGAGAAGTGGCGCACGCCGAATCGCCCGGAACTGAGCGCGGGATACAAAATCAATATCGACTATGTGACGATGGACGATCTGCGTCAGATGCGCGAATTGCCGTGTTACCAAAGCATTCCAGAAGATGAAGACCTGAAAAAATTCTTTTTAGACAATCCTGACGGCGACGCGCAGCCGCCTTCCAACACAGCGCAAACGATGAATACCGAATCCGCGGTGATTCTCCATGCCGCTGGAGAACAACGTGACAGCAGCGCCAACCCGTTTTTGAAGCCCTTGATGAAAATTGCGTACTGGACACCCGAAAGCGTGATTGAAGTTCTCGTGTACGACAGCAGGAAGAAGGTCATCCGCAACGAGAAGCATTCTTTGGGAGATTTTGCGCTGGGCGGCACAGCGACGTGGTGGAATATCGACAACAGCGGATATGGGATCGGCATTGGGCGCTTGAATGCGGGCGACCAGCGCATGGATCAAGGCGTTTTGAATGAAGTGCTGAAGATGATTGCGTTCCCCATGAACGCTCCGTTGATTTACAACACGGCGAGCGGCAATGCGCCCACGCAGCAAGTAGTGACCTCCCTGGGAACCATGTGGGGTATCAATGCGCCGAACGGCGATATTCGCAAAGAGTTGATGTGGATGCAACCTCCTACGATTCCTGCGGAGGCGTGGAAAATATATGAACTCGGACAGCAGGGCGGAGAGGATCTAGTGGGCGCAAGCGCAGCGATCATGCAAGGGCAGCTTGGAGGGCCAGGATCGAGCGCGGGGCGGACGGCCACGGGTATAAATCGGCTCGGATCAAAAGCGGACGAAAATGTCTCCGGTCAGATCTCGCACATCGAGGGTATCATCCAACGCTGGATTCAATTTTTGTGGAAGATGGTGATTGAAAGAATGCCTATCGCCGAGATCCGCGAAATTTTGAGCGCGAAATTTGGCTCCGCTATTCTTTCCGAGATTGACGCCGAAGAATTTTTGAGCGCGAAGTTCGAGATCAAAATTCTCTGTGGACAGAAGCTGGCGGCCAAGGCCGCGATCACGCAGATGATTCCTTTCCTATTGCAAATGGTGCAGCAGCCGCAACTTTTAGAATTTCTCCATCAGAAGGGCGACACGATCAATTTTGAGGTGATTGAAAAGCTGTTCATGCAGATGAGCGAGTTGCAGGGGCGCGAAGACATCATTGTGAAGTTGACCGACGCGCAAATGCAGATGATCCAACAGCAGAACCCCGGCGCGATCAAGATGCAGGGACAAGCTACGATGGAAAAGTTGAAAGGTCAGAACAAGCTGCAAGAGATTCAGGCGCAGGGAACGCAGGCGATTCAGCGCACGGTGGTAGATCACGCGCTGGCGCATGTGACCGGCGACGTGCCGCTCGATCTGGCCGAAGCGCGGTTACAGCGCAACACGGACATGAGCGAATTACAAAGCGGCGTTCCGGGAGTGGGTGAATAGCGATGGAGATGACGACTCACGAAAAATATCTAGCTGGGATTCCATTGACGGAAGAGATAGCTACCTTGCGCGAGAAGCTGGAAGGGCGGGGTGCCCCCCAGAGTCCTACACCGATTTCGTTGCCTGAAAGTGACAGGTTCCGGGACATTGAGCGCAATCTGACGCGGAGCGAACGTCTGGAGTTGAAAGAGATGTGCGCGACCCCAGGCTGGAGGGTACTGCAAAGATTATTAGAAAAAACTTTTCAAATTCACAAAAAATCTGCTATAGATATCAGTCAGACTGACCCGTTGTGCCGCGCCCAAGAGATTTCAGAAGCCTGGGCGTATGTGATACTGTTTCAGCGCGCGGTACGAGAGATGGATTTGATTGTGAGCGCAGAGATTACGCAACTAGACGCTGAGGAGAAGTAGCCATGCAGGGATACTGGAGCGATGTTCGACCGAACGGGAAGCCCTTGGAGCCGGGGACGGTTTGCTGGGTCACGGAGATGGAAGGCATCAACCCGATCTTTACCTATGGAAAAGATGAGCAGGATGTCATTCGGAAATTGTCGCTGAACAATGCTCATGCGCAAGCTGCGCTGGCCAAACGCACAATAGCCGTCCCTCAGCAAACTGGCAGCATCTCCGCAGTTGCTCCCGCTGTCCGCCCGCAGATGAGCGCTGACGAAGTAATGCAGGCGACGCAGGATTTGCAGTTCCCTGGACGAGCGGGAAATGCGGCTGCGCGGTTAGTGGCGGACGCGACGGGCATTGATTTTGAAGAGATGGCGATCAGCAATTTTCGCAAGCTCGCCGAGGAGTGGGAGAACGAACATCCTGAGTTCTACCCTCATCCTGGGAACCGCACATTGGTAGGCGATCTGTGCGGCATAAAAGTTGGACGGCGTGTAGCCTTGATTACGAAGGATATTATCACGCAGAGCTTTTTAGAATTACAGGAGCGCGGCCTATTGTTTGCGCGCCCCGATGAACTTGAGGAGATTCCAAACCCCACTCCACAGCCGCTTCCTGAAGAGATTCCGGTTCAGCGTCCTACGGGGCAAACGCGCACTCTCTTTGCAACCGGTACGCGCAGCACGCGGTTACGGGGCGCACAGACGATGCAACCAACGACACCGAAATATACAGCCGATGAAATTATGCGGATGCCACTATCCAAGGCCAGGGCTTTGAACCATCGGGAAAACCCTGGGCATAAGGAATATGTGGAGGCGTGTGAATTTCATTTTGGCACAGCGCAGGCGCGAGCCTAGCGCGTCAGGAGATGCGATGAACGTGCAGGAAAAAATCTCGTACTACTTGGTGAAATATCTTCTCTGGCCCCTGTTGCAGTTCATCTGCGCCGCTGGGGCCGCGATGATGGTCAGCGGCAAATTGCTGATGATGGCGGCGGCTATGGCGGTACACGCCAACACATTATGCGATGGGCCAAGTCCGGCAGCCCAGCAGACGGCGAATATGCCGCAGGCCGCTCTTTCGATTCATTACAACCGCGTGTTTATGAAATTTCTGTTTCCCAATCTGGGTAAACTTCTGATGTGTACGCACATGGATCTTCCAGAAAAGAGCGGTCAGACCTTCCGCAACTTTATGGTGCGACCGCTGGGCGCAGACGTGCAGCAACAGACCGAGGGAACCATTGGTTCGCCAGAGACAATCACCACGAATTTCAAAGATATTCGCGTGTTTCAACTGGCCAACTACAACAACATCAGCGATCTTGCTGGTTTGACTTCCATCACGAACGATATGGAAGAAAATCGGCGCGTAATGGCGCTCCAACTCGGCCTGACGCTGGACGATCTGGTGATGTATATGTTCGATTACCTGCGGACATGGGACTCGCGGACATCCGCCAACGATTCGGCATCGACCCCGTATCCCTTCACCAAGAACATGATTGAACAGATGCCCGCCTCCTTGTCTGGCGCGAATGTTCGTCCGATGAAGAGTGGTGCTTACAACGGGAGTATTCACCCATTTTTTGTTGGCGATTTATCTCTGGACAATTCCAACAATTCTGTGGTGGATATTTGGAAGCACACCGATGCTGGTCAGTTGAAGTTGCAAGCGTTGACGGACGAGAGTGAGGGAGATGCCCCCACACGCATTCTGGAGTTGATGGGGTGCCACTGGCGGCAGAGTACCAACCAGACCCAGACGGCGAATTACCTGGGCAGCGGCATGACGGCGCTGAGTACCTATCTGGCGGGCGAAGATGCTGTCGTTTTTGTGAATTTTCCCAACAAGCGCCACACAAAGGTTGACGGCAACTGGCAGAACTTGAACCTGTTTGCCGGCGAGTACCCGCGCTCCTCGTATGATCCGCTGGGGCTGATTATGGCGGGAACGGGCTACAATTGCGTGGTGGGGATCGGTCTGCCTCCCGACGCTACGAGTCGCGCGCGCGTGGCGATGGCGGTTCCCCAGACGACATAACCCAAAGCAGCAAAAGTAGCCGCCGAACGACCGGGGATGAGAGATTCATCCCCGGAGCTTTCGAAAATATGCACAGGAAGGGAAGCACACGATGGCCGAAAAAAATGTACAGGCAGAACTGGACGCGATAGCGCTGGAGACGGCGCAACTTGGGTTGGAAGAGGCACGAGATCGCAATGCCAGGATTCGCGCGGAGAAGGCTGACAAGGAACGCCAAAACAAGCAGCGGCAAAATCAATTTGCCAATGACCGGAACTCCAAAAAAATTATCGCGAGTCGATGCACACATCGGCAAGGGGGAAGTCCGAGCAACCCGATGGGGGGCAAAGGGCCATCGTCGCTATCTGTAGCGAACATGCCAGATGGATTTACGAAGCTGATTCTATGTAATATCTGCCCATTGCGCGTGTTCAGCCCGCACCCTCGAAATATGAGCCAGAAGCCGAAGTTCCTGACTCGCGAAGGCCGAATGGAAACCAAAGCCGAGGCCGAAGCGCGCGCGGCTAAGTACGAGCAAGATCGGAAAGCCTTTGAGGCGCTCTACGAAATGTCGAAGGACAAGTTGACCGCAGAGGCGGCGCAGGAGATGGATTGCGGTACCACCTTCACGACGACGAATGGGGATGGCATTCCGGTGTTGCCGAATCGTCCGTGTGACAGCTACGCCTAAAGTTTTGTAACATGTTCCGTAACAGACGGTGTAACAAAAACCAGTAGGAATTGCTCCCCGCGTGGGCGCAGGAAAGCAGGAAATCATGGGCGCAGATCGCGTAACAGTCGGGCCGCTCAGCTCGAACGCAACAAATTCATTTGACACCCAAGCACTCGTGCTGGATGTACAAAACAACACGCTCTCCATTTCCGGCGCTTCGCGGAAACTGGCCGCGTTACAGAGCGCAATTGCGGTAGTGGGAGCGCAAACAGCGCTCACCGCGATTACCGCGGCGCAGGTGCTGCTGTCCCAGGCCTTCAACCAAGGGGCACTGAATGTGCAGAATCGCACGATTCGCGTGTCGGGAAGTTTGATCTACTCGACGACGGCAGCGAATGTGGCGACCATCAGTTTGGCGCTCGTGCTGGGCGGCGTGACGCTCTGCACGATTACCACGGCACCTACCAACACGGCGGCGAGCACGAATCTGCCCATCCAGTTTGAATTTGAGTTGAGCGTGGCATCGCTGGGCGCAACGGCGACGATAGAATCGCATGGCTCCGTTGCGGCCAACATTGGCACCGTGGCTGCGGCGGCCATTGCGAATTATCTGGATACCAATACGGCAGTATCGGGCGCGGTGAATCTGTTGGCCGCGACGACACTGGAAGTACAGATTGCGGCGAGCGCAGCGGTGCCGGGCGCCCAACTGCGGCAAGCTACGATTGAACTGGTTGCGTAGAGCGGCCAACGGACAACGATATACAACGCCGAAGCGAGGACATCAACATGGGTGAGCAGAACGAAATTGAAGTGGTTGACCAAGCCGAGAATGCTGCGGATCAGTGCGAGGATACCGTGGAGAGCGAGACCAAGAAAGTCATTCAGGAACTCCACGCGAAGATCGAGCGACTCGAAGCCAAGATCAAGGCAGAGGTGGAAGCAGTATACGGGCTACTGACCCGGCATGGCATTCATCACGCGCCACAACTGGAAGCAGTCGCGGATGTTCCCGAAGCATCTGGCGATGTTGGCAGCACCGACAAAGTGGAAACGAAAGCCGCAGAGTAAAGCTGCGCTGCCAGAGAAACGAATGGCCCATCGAGAATGGTGGGCCATTTTATCGTGAGGGAGTACGATGGGAAACTCTTCAATTTCGTTGCAGAGCGTCTACGACGCGATCGCGGCCAAAGGTATTCCCGACCCGCGCGCGGTTCCGTCGGGCTATGGGGATATTCTGGCGCTGGAATTAGCCACTCAGGTGATGGCCGACTTGATCTGCGAACGCTTCAATTGGAAGTGGAATCGCGCCGTAGCCGCGCCGATTTATACGAACAGCTATCAACAGGATTATCCGCAGCCCGCGCAGACGGCTGGCGTGATTGGCTGGGGGGAAGACTGCGACTGCATCGACATTAACAACACGATGATGCCGAAGCCCCTGTGGAATCTGACGTGGCGGAAGCAGTTGAGCCGCACGAGTATCAGCGTCTGGCGACCAGGCCAGATTTGCTGGATGTACAACGGCGACATGGCGCTGGGGGCGTGGCCCGGCGCGAGCGTGGTCTATGCGCCGTTGGTGACATCGGGAGCACAATCCCAGAATCCAGTGATGAGCATGGCAGACGCGAATGGCAACATCTTGATTGTGACGGCCTTTGGGACGACAGGAGCGACCGCGCCGGTGCTGCCCCCCAACAGCGCTGAAGGAACTACGGTGGTGGATGGCACTGTGACTTGGATGGTAGTGTCCCCGACGAGTCAGGGATTCCGCCTGAACAGCTTGCCGAGCGCCACGGGGCCGACATTCCAGATCACCCCGTATTATCAGCTTGATCCGCCTAAATTTGCCGTGCAGAGTCAACTGTTGAATCCAATCCCGGACAGCTTCAGCCGATACTTCTATCGCGGACTGGAATCCGAATGCCTGCTGGCCAGCGCCAGCCCTGCGGACATGAAGCGCGGGCAGATCGCCAAGGTCGCATGGTTGAATGCTTTAATTGAGAGCATGAAGCAAGGCGACCGGGAGATGAACAGTTATGGACTGCAACCCGCCACGAGCGTCGTGGAGCAGCGATTCGGTTGGGGGGGCGCATACACTGCGGACAACCCATATTAGATATTTATAGTTGACTCTATAATTATCGTAGCGTATAAGAGTGAGGACAGGAAACTGCACACATGGCCAGCACGCTGACATTAGGAAATGCGATTGTCTTTGCTTCGACGCTGATTAAAAATCAGCGGTTGAATGTGAACAATCAAGAGCCGGGGTTGACGATGGGGAACATCGTGCTGCAAAAGATGCTGGCCCCTCCCTTTATCTGGCGATTCAACCGAGGAAATTTTGCCATCCCGATCAGCACGGCTGCGGGCACCGATTACACGGTAACGCTGGCGAATCTGGGCCGGATCGAAACGCAATGGCTGACGAACTCTTCAGGAGCCATTTTGGAGTTGAATGGCGCGGAGGAACTGGCGAAGGTGAGCGCGACTCGTCGCCCGACGCATGTCGCGCCGGTGTATGACGACAATGCCGGGACGATTACCTTCCGATTTAGCTCAATTCCCGATCAAAACTACACGGCATCGTTTGACTATCAGAAGCGCCCCAGCTTGATGACGAGTTCGGCAAGCACCTTTGGGCCGGTGCCTGATGAATTTTCGTATCTATTCAACAAGGGATATCTCGCGGAGGCAGGATTGCTGGTGAATGATTCTCGATTCCCGATCTGGCAGCGTGATTTTGTAAGCGGGCTGCTGGCAACGCAGGACGGCTTGGATGCACAGGCCAAGGCAATTTTCTTAGAACAGATGTTGAATGTAGGACGCACGGCCACACGGAGCCAGACAGCAGGGCAGAGCGGCGCGCAGGGAAGAGGAGTATAGATGCCAGGGCCGATTGAAGCGACGGGAATTGCGCGGACGCCGACGAAGTATGGCGCACTGACAATGGGGTCGCGGCAGTATACGGGCCTATGGACGCAGCGCAGCCCGTATCGGGATGCCGACGTGCGCTACCTAGTCTCAAAATTTTATTCGGGCAGCCGCTTTGACTCCATTTTAGACGGTATCAACCGCGAGATCAGCCCGCGCATGACGAACATACGCGCACCGGGAAGCAGCGTGTGGAACGATAACGTGTTTCCGGGGATCAACTCTTTTTGCGCGTGGAAATACATCCAAGATGGAGCGGAAGTGATTCGCATTCTGGCGGACGGCATCGACGGAAACGTCTATGATGCGAGCAACGGCGGCAAGACAACGCTGGCCACCAAAAGCGCGGGCGCTGGCCCGGCGCGATTTCTCGGCGTGAACACAGAATTATTTATCGGCGACGGCGTTGACCAGAAAAAAGTGATTGGGACGGCGAAGACGTGGCAAGCGGGCGTCCAATACAACACGGGCGACCTGATTGTGGACAGCAATGGAAACCTGCAACAGGCGTTCAGCGTGGCACTGACCGTGAATGTGGCGACGGTACAAATGCTGACCGCGACAGGTGCCGGGGGCGCAAGCCTAAATCTGACGCGCATTTTGCTGCAAGGGGGGATGAATTTTCCCTCGAATTATGGCAGCGTAACCCTTTCCGGATTGAGCTATGCAACGTGGCTGAACGGGGTAGCGCTGACCAATATATTTCCGCTAGGGGCTACCGGGAACGCCTTTCAGGCAGAACTTTCAACGTCTCACGCCGCGTATGGCCCCGCGACAGATACTGGCGTGGCGACAGGCATCACGCTGAGCGGTTCTGGAACTTCAGGAGCGACGGAGCCAATCTGGGCGACGGCGCAACTGGCGACCACGGGAGACGGTCAAATCACCTGGCGTTGCTTTGGAGATCCGACGAAAGATTGGGGCCTTCCCGCACCTACGGCGATGCCAACCGCTGCGCCGTACTTTGCTGCGGACTATTATTGGCAGCCAAATACTGTGTTTCCGCGCTTTGCGGTCATCGTAGACTCCCTCGGCCAGTATCAAGTGCAGATGGGGAATGGCCCTACGGGATATCAGGAACCGATATGGCGCATGAGTCTCGGAGCCATAACAAGTGACGGGGACGGCTCAGTGGAGTGGTTCAACGTTGGCTCCCCCTCCGGGTGGCTTCCCAATATGAATTATCCGTCCTTTAGCGGCATTATAGACAGCAATGGAAATTTGCAGGTTATAACCACCTCACTGACTCCCACCGGAACTGCTCCCGTGTGGAGTCAAGCGGCGAGCGTATCGCTTGCGGTGCAGAACACGTTCAACCGCCTTTTCGGAGGTTCGACCCAGAGCCATACCGCGAACTCAGCGCTCGTATCCGCTGGTGCAGTCGCTACCACGGGGAGCACCGCGCCCGCATGGGCGACGGTGGTCGGCGCTACGACGGTGGATAACAACTACACATGGACGTGCTGTGGCCCCATTGCGCTGCTGGCATCGGCAACGTTGCAGTATTCGGCGAGTTTCCACGGCATTGACGGGTCGGTGAGCACGGCGGCTCCGCTGAATGCGACGGTCATCAACGGGGTGTTGGGAAATCCTGCGACGGGCTTTGCGATTGAGTTGAGCGGCGCGACTCCCGTAGGCGAAAACCTGGCTTCTTCCACCTCCACGCAAATTGACGCGATCTGGATATGGCGCACCGCAGCGGGACAAGCTACGCCGCTTTTACTGGCGACGATTCCATTGGCCGATAACGTGACCACTACCTGGACGTATGTGGACATGCTGCCGGATGCAGCCCTGATTGTGGAGATCCCCGCGCCGTTGGCGTTGACGGGCAATCCTCCCCCCACAGGCTTCCTTCCATCGGGGTACATTTTTGAGCGCGTCTTCGGATTTCAAGCGAATCTGGTCATTTGGTCCGGAGGGCCAGACACGATCACAGGCAATGGCAACACGGCTTTTCCGCCGACAAATTTTATTGCCTTCCCAGCGAAGGTGGTGCGCGTGTGGCCGCTGACGGTCCAAAATGGCGGCCTCCTAGTGTTTACGACCGATGGCGTATGGTTGATTCTTGGCACCGGAACTGCAAACAATCCCTTCTACGCAACACCTTATTTCCCGTCCGTGAGCGTACTGGGGTTCAATGCGATGGATGTGTTCAACAACTCCGTTTTCCTGATGGAAGCCAACGGCAAAGTTTCAATGCTGGCGATCCAGTACCCCTTCAATCCGCAGGGAGGGTACACGGAGATTGGATTTCCCATCGGCGACCAGTTCAAGAAAGTCACAACGGGAGGAATTTCTGCGGCGCTCTACAACCCGGCCACCGCGTATGTAAGTTGGAACATGAACAGCAGCGCGGATACGGGGATGTATGTGGCAGACGGCGCAGTAGGATGGTTTCGCATGGGGCAAGTGCAGGCACCGGAAAGCGGCGTGGCGTGGAGTCCACGGCGGGCGATTGCCGGAGGGACGAGCGCGGTACAAAATGTCGAGATCGCGCCGGGGGTAGAAGTGATGCTGATTGGCCCACCGAGCGCCACGCCGGGGCCAATTTTACAGCGTGACACGACGGGAACGGTCTGGACGGACAATGGAATCGGCTATCCGGCCTGGGATGCGAAGGGCGTCAACCTATTGTGCTCCACCGGACAGTGGGCCGAAGTTGCACATATCAGCGCGAAGTCGATGCCCGTGGGCGCGCGCCCCATTGTGAGCGTGCTGCTGGGGGAGATCGGGCCTTCGACGGCGCGGCCCTGGGACGTGCTGGAGGTAACGAGCAATGATCCGCCAGACACTCCGCGCATTCTAAGCGCGTTCAGTGATCGCTACGACCTGTTGCAGAACGGCGTGGCTACGACGGGGGATTGCATCTTGACGAAGTTTGACTACGGGACGCAAGCGTGTGGAGATGAACTGCTGGACTGGGCGATTTTCGCGGGGATGCACGACGAAAGAGTAGAAGAAGCCACGAACGTGAAATAAAAAAATGGAGGGGTGAAATGGAACAGATCCGAATTGTAGTGGGCTGCACGAAAAACGAGAACCACGCCAAGGTGTTGATGCTGGACGGAGGATGCGGCATGGGGCGCGCGCAGGTGTTGGCTGACCTGCTGGATGGAAGTTCACATTTTTACATTTACCCACCTGGGGAAGGCTCTCCGATTGGGCGATGCGCTCTGTGTGGAGGAAAGCTGGCGACGCAAGTAACGACGGTTTTTCAAGAAGAAGTCAAAAAAGAAGCTGAAGAAGATGTTTTGAAAACAGCGCTCCAAAGCTAAGGGAGGGTTTGCGGCGATGCGTGGCCACCTTTTCATGGGAGAAAACGGCCAGGAGTACATTCTCCGGGCGGCCACGCAGGAGCATCTGGCGCTGGCAGAGCAGTGGACGCTGCGCGATCCTTTCCACTGCGCGACGACGCCTGCTGCATTCTGGATCGAGCAGAGCCGGAGTGAACGCGGCGCGGGAGCGCAGAGTTATCTACTGGAGGACAGCAATGGGCCGCTCTTCTTTTTCAAAATCACAGAACTGGCGCAGGCGGCGATTGAGATGCACATCCAGTTTGACGCGCAGAGCTACGACGCGCGGAATTGTCGCGGAACGAAGTTGCGGACGCTGCGCGGATTGGTGGATGGATTCGCATGGCTAGAAAAAAGATTGGCAGAAAGTTCGATCTATGCGGTATATTTCACAAGTAGAAATCCAGCGCTGATTCGCTTTTGCTGCGCACGCCTGAAGTTTGAAGTGATTGAAGGTTGGACAGAAGAAAAATTGCTGCGACACAGAATCGCCGTAGGAGAACCGATGAAACTGAACTTGGCGCGAGGATAGCTTATGTGCGGCGCAACACAGGCTCAAACGAATTTGCAGGATGCACAGACGGCGTTCTACACCCAGGCCACGCAAATGGCGCAGCAGCAGTATGGAGAACAGCAAAGCATCTACCTGCCCATGAAAGCTCAGTTTGATTCCATCTTCCAAAAAGGGCCGAATCAGCAGGGATTTTCGGCGTCTGAATTGGGGAATCTGAACTCGCAGGCGGTGGAGGGAACGGCGACGAATTACGCAGGCGCGGCCAAGGCTGTGAACGATCAACTGGCCAGCCAAGGAGGAGGGTCGGATCCTCTACCGAGTGGCGCGCAAGCGGAGATGAAGCAAGAGGTGGCCAATACTGCGGCGGCATCGGAAAGCCAACAGGAGAGCACGATTAAAAGCGCCGACTACACGCAGGGATACAACGAATGGGCAGCAGCGGCAAACGGCCTATCAGGAATTGCCACAGGGACAAATCCAGTGGGCTACATGAACGCGGCCACCAACGCGGGATCGGCAGCAAGCACGACCGCCAACAATATTGCCACGCAGGCCAATAGCGGATGGAATGCGGCGATTGGAGCTGTCGGTGCCATTGGAGCGGGGGCAGCAACAAAGATTCGGTAGAGGAAGCGAACTAAAATGCCAGACACCACACCCACGCCGAGTACGCCACAGGTAGTTCCGAGCACCCCTACGTCGGGATGGAATGCCGCCGCCGGTTCGACCGCACCTGCACAGACCCCCGCGCAGCCGCCTGCGGCGGCACAGCCGACAGCGCCCGCACAGCCGACGACACCTGGCCACGGAGCGGGAAGCCCACAGTCCAGTTCTCCAGCGCCGACAGTGGCATCGGCAGCTACAGTGGCTCAACCGGGCACAAATGGTTTTGGAACGGCCACTCCCACAGCGACGCCCAGCGGAGTGCCCGCAGGGGGCGCACGACCGCCGCAGCCGATTGTGATTACCCCGGTGAAAAAGGGCGGCTTGGCTGGGTTGGTGAGCAGCATGGCCGATGTGCTGACCGGTGTGACGCGGCCCAAGTTAGCGACAGATCAGTTTGGCAACAAATACATTCAGCAGCACACGGCGGATGGGTCTGAACAATGGGTGAGGGCGACCGACCCGGCGCAGCTTGGCCCGTCGCAACGCAGCGAGTGGGGACGAGTGCTGGGCGAAGGGATTGTGGGGGGCGCGAATGGATTAGCAGCGGGCCGAGGCATCAACGGCGGAGGGGGCGCGGCAGCGGCAGCGGGAGTAAAGGCCGGAATGAAGATGAACGCGGCTGAGGATGCGAAGGCGCGGCAGGCCACGCTGGACGGAGCGACACGCCTGAAGGCGCAGATGGATCTGGCAGAGCACAGCTTTGCGGCCACGCGATTGCAGACCGAAGCCACGCAGAACGATATTAAATTTTCTCAACAGCAGCAACATGATTTTGAACAGCAAGGAGGAGTGGCGATGGGAACGGTTGCGCACCCCGGCGATATTACGGGGCTTTTGCATGTCGATCCGGATCTGGCGCAGCACTGGATTCAAGACCACACGATCAACTTCACGACTGCCTACGATGCAGATGGAAAACCTGCGGGTCTGTTGGTTTACAAGATGCCGGGCGAAGCTCTCAAGAAGATGATGCCCGTGGGAACAACTTTTCAAATATGGGACAGCACGCAGAATAAGTTGGTTCCCCAGAAAACTGCTGAGCCGATGACCCAAGGCGAGATTGACACGCTGAATGCGACGGCGCAGACAAAATCGCTGGCATACGCCAATCAGCAGCAAGAGCAGAAATTGAAAGATGCGCAGACGGCGGAGGCGGCAGGGCGCGCCGCCGAAACTCCGTCGAAAATTGCAGCCCAGAATGCCCAGGCTAACGCGGCGAATGCGCGGGCGCAGGGGGTGAAGAGTGGGGAAACACTGTCGAACGGCCAGCCTAACCCGGCCTTCGAGAATTTGGCGCAAGCGGCGTATCGCGGCGATCTGTTGCCGAAAGATTTGAAAAGGGAGGCGAGAGGCGCTGATCTCGATCCAAACGCAGTGATGGCGCGCGCTGTGGAAATTGGGGAGCAGAACGGGAAGCCCTGGAGCGAGTCGATCATTGAACAAGAACACAGATTTGCGGAAAGCCCGAAGACACAAGGAGCACTAGACGGGATTGACCGGATCATTGGTAAGCCAGGGGAGGAGGGCGCCGGCTACCTGAATCAGATGTTGACGCTGGCACAAAAGGCCGATCTGGGAACGAATGGAGCGTTCAACAGCGCACATCTCGCTATCTCCAGATTTTTCGGCAGCACAGACGCGAAGAATTTTCAGACTGCGGTGAGCGAGACGCGGCGCTCGATTGCTGGATTGATTGGAAATCCTTTGCTGGGCAGTGGGGAATCGGACAAAAAATTACAGCAGGCTGATGCCATGCTGGGTGGTTCACCCACGATGGAGAATTTGGAGGGCGCGGCTGCGATTCTAAAGACGGCGTTGGCGACGCAGCGCACAAGCATGATCCAGAACAATCGCTTTCTGCAAAAGCGGTATGGAGGAGCACAGCCGCAGCCGCAAGCAGCGGAGCCTACGGCGCTGGCGGCGGACGGCAAGACGGTACTGGTTGTGAGGAACGGGCAATGGGTTCCACAGCAGTAACTCCCCAATCCGGTCTGCCCCCCTTACCGCCAGGCGCAAAGTTGCTTGGCGGTGAGTCGTCTGCCTTGAACCCCTCAACTTCTACGCTTCCGCCACTGCCGCCGGGCGCGAAGCTGATGAGTGCGCCCGACGCTGCGGCCCCCTCCAGCGGGCCAGCGCCGAGCATGACGGCCAATCCACGCAATGAAGGCACCTACGCGATGCGCGGGCCGCAGGGAGCAATTGCGGTGCCCTACAGCAGCGTCGGCGCGGCGTTGCAGGCTGGGAATGCGCTGACTGATCCTGAATGGCGCAGATATGCGAAGGATTATGCCTTCGACCCCCACATGAACGTGGGCGCTCTGCTGGATGCCCATACGCGGCAGATGCAGAATTTGAATCCCACGGTGGTCAGCCCCGAAATGGGAGGAATTGTGGGCGGTTTCAAGAAAGAGGCATCGCGGACGGTCGGGGGCCTGCTGAACATTCTCGCCAACAATCGGGAACAAAGCGCGGCAGATCGGCAACAGTTGCTTTCACAGTTGGAGAGCGGCGCGAAGTTGCCGAATGACCCGATGGAACGCCATCTGCGCGAGGGGGCGGACTGGTTCAACAAAAACACAGACCTGAATGGCTTTATGGAGCATGTAGGAGGGTTTGGCGAGAACATGGCCGAATTGCTCACACCAGAGGCCCTGGGAGTGCTGGCCAAGGGGGCGGAGGCAGCGAAGGGAGTTGAGGCCGCGACGGGCATCGGTACGGCAGCGCAGAAGTATGCAGATGCAGCGAATATCTCCAAGGTGCTGGGCAAGTACAAAAACTTGCGCACGTTGGTAGGAATTGGACTGGCGGCAGCGAAGCGCGCTGCCGTTGAGGCGGGGCTGCAAACCTACGTGAAGACGGGCGGCGATGCGCACGCGGCGTTAGAAGGTGGCGCGGTGGCTGCGGGGACGGCGGGGTTGGCGTCGCCCGCCGTGGCTGGCGCGGGTGAGGCTCTATCTGGGGCCGTCGCGAAGCGGGCGACAACGATTGAAGATGTAGGTGGTGTGCCGACGCCGGTACCCGCAGAGGTGCGCAACGCGAGGCCGACAGAGCAGCAGGCGGCGGGACAGAAGGCGATTACCGGCGCGGCGCAGAACACACTGGCGGCCAGGTTGCAGGAAGTGAATGAGAGTCGCGCTGCGGGCGCGTACACGAACGGCCCTGGGTTGCCAGCGCGAAGCGGCCCATTTGAATTTACGCTGCAAGGAATGCCGCCGACGGAGGGGACGACCGGGGACATCGCGCAGAGGGCCGCGAAGGTTCCACAGAGCGCATACAAGCCCCCCCAATATACGACCAGTTCAGCGCCGATCCCTACGCGCCGTGGCTACGAGGGCAGCAGCGGCGCAGATATCCAGACGAGCCGCACCCCGCAGCCGTCCTCAGATGTCGCGAGTGGAGCGGGCACACTGAAGACGCAGGATCCAAAGATTGCGATTCAGCATGTGGCGAATCTAAATGCGGTGATCGACAGTCCCGATTTTGCGAAGATGCCGACAGACCAGCAGTCGCAGATATTGGCTGCGCGCCAAGACGCGCAGCAGCAGCTTGGGCAATATCACGACGAGGTGATGCAGAGGCTCCATTACGGGAAGGCGAATTATCCACAGATCGACATTCCCACAGCCGTCAGCAAGATTGGGAGCTATCCCGAAGCTGTGGACGCGCTGGAAAAAACTGGGGTGGGGGGGTTCAACGATATTGCAGACTCGCTGCAATTGAATGATATTTCCGGCGGCAAATATGCGACGATCCGCAACGCGAACCAAGCAGCGTGGGAGACGTACAAGGGCGCGACCACAGATGCAGCGCGCGAGGCAGCCGAAGGAATCATCGACGACACGAACCAGCAGATGGATCATCTCCTCGCGCACGATATTGGCGGTTCGATGAACTTGAGCGAATTGCAGGGATTCAAGACTGCCTACAAACAGGCGCAAACGCTGCGGTATGTGTCGAACGCCGTGGATGGAGCCTTTAAGGGCAATAGCGCAAGCGCTACGAAGCCTTGGGAATATCGTGGGTTTGATGGAAATCAACTGATGGGCAATCTGGATCGCGTGGTCAGAAAACTTGGGCGTGGCACCGTCGAGCGCGTGGTGGGGAAAGAGAATCTGGACACGCTCTATCAAACGGCGGAACTGAATCGCACTCCCGCGCAGCGCGCAAAATTTGGCAGCGCGTTGCAGGGCATTGCTGACTCGCCGAAAGTAGCCCCGTGGCTGCATGTCGGGCCGATTGCGGCGGGCGCGGCGCTGGGGCACCTGACAGGCGTAGGCCCAGAAGTGGGTGCAGCCGCAGGCGCGGGAGCCGTGGCGGCGAACATGGGCATGAAGCGCCTGATGAATACCATCCTGACGAATCCGAAGATTGCGCAGAATTTGATTTATGCGATTGACAGCGGAGCGCGGCCAGGGAAGTATGTGCCGATGATTGCGGCGATGGTGCAGCAGGTGGAATCCGAGCGCGCGAAGGGCCGCTATGCGCAGACGGCGATCAACAAGGCGGGGCACAGGATTGGCACCAACGATGGATGGAAGACCGGGCACGATGTCTTGACGGGCGAACAGGTGCATCCATAATGGCGACGACTCCCACCACCGCAGCCGCAGGAAGCGCACCACCACCACAGCGGACACCTGTGCCCGTCTACACATCAGCGCCACCACCCGCGCAGGGAGCGCCACCAGCGGGATATGAGGTTGAACCCGTCGCAGGAGATCCCGGAGGGTATAGCACGGCGGACGTGCCGAATTACTTGAAGGGCGTGGCGCGCACGGTGAAGATTGTCCAAGCGCCCGCTGATGGAAGCCACATCGCCACGGTGTACTCGAACAAACCAACCGAGATCGACATTCAACAACCAGATCAAGTAACGCAGCACGTCCTCGACCACGAATTAACTCATGTATATCAAATGGGTCTCAATCCAGCGATTGTGGCGAAGCTGGTAGGAGAGGAAAACTCGCAAGCTGCTGCTGGGAGATTTGCCGCTCATGGGACGGCAGGCGCGCCCGGCTACAGCTACGGCGGCATGGATGGGTTGATCGCGGCGCAGGGACAGAACAAGACGGTGATGGATTTCAACGCGGAGCAGCAAGCGGAAATGTTCGCGGACTATGAGGCGATCACGCGCGATGCCATCAAACGCGGAGACGCGGCCTTGTACAACAAGGCGCAGGCGGCATACGGGCCACTCCTCCAGCAATTCGTGAATCTGCCACGCGGAAACGAGCCAATGACGCGCCTTCCTATGGGAGCATTTAATCCTCCAGCGCAAGGAGGGCCACCGGCTACGCCCGGCGGATGGATGGCCGCAGATCCCAATCTAGGAGACGCACCGCCAGCCTCTCCACCACGCGGGTATACTCTGGAACCAAAGACAGACGCAAAAAAAACAGGGGGAAAATCGTGAGCGAAAAAGAGACGATGGAGAACATGCCGACCGTACTGATACCGCGCAAGCATCAAAGCGCGCCGAAGGAACACTGGGCGGACAAGGAAATCAAAAAGGCGGCGGAAGAGATTGACGCAGGACGGTACATTCCTGACGCTCCGAGCGACGCGAGCACGATGAATGGGCTTGGCCTAGCGCTGGGGCTGGGCAATCGCGGTGTTGCCGTCGGCGAGAAGCCGAGATTATCCGAATTCCAGCAAACACGAGATTTTGAGATGCTGGGCCAACATCCCCGCGTGATGGAGGCGATGGAGCGGTTGCAACGCGAGAAGGAGGAGGCCCGCGATCCGCAGGAGGCGGTTGAAAAGTCGTGGATGCTGCACGAGATGGCGGAGAAACAGGCCGCAATCCAGAAGTGGGACGGCCAAGAGCGTTGGGAGGGCAAAGAGAACGAAGAGATGCGCATTGGACGCATTCTGGCTCCCCAACAATTTTACGATCAGCTTTGCAAGGTGATTGGCCGCGAACGGATATTGCTGAGCCATCATGCGGTGAAGACATCGCCGGACGCACGGAGTGCCCGCGTGGGGCTGTATGTGAGGAATCCAGAATGGCGCGGAGAAGCTCCCAAGCTGGAATATCCCCACGCGCGCGCGGCGCAGTTGCGGGCGCAGGGCGAGCAGATGCTGGTGAAGGCCAAGCGCTATCGCGCCACCGGGCTACATACCAAGGCAGATCAGACCTTCAATATGGCCGCCGAGTGCGCGAAGGCCGCGACCGAGATCCTGATGGAGTTGGAGCGCTCGACTTTTGAAGAGCGCGCACATGAGTTTCTTCGCGTGGGCACCTTGCAGTGGCCATGCGGCACCGAATGGATGATGATGAACTTCAACGAGTATGGTGTGCCCACGACTGCAAAATATCTGGGCTGGCGCACGGCGCTGCTGACGATGGTGCGCAGCCAATGTTTGACGGAGCAGGAGGCGAACAAAGCCTTCCCGCTCGGCACGAGTCGCGCGGCAGAGTGGTATCAGCAACAGATGTACATGCTGCGGAATCCAGGGGGGATGGTGAACTGATGAAGACGGTGAGCGCTGAAAAGGTAAAAAAATCAAAGCTGCGCAGTATCGGGGCTGGGACAATCAACGATGTGGGCGGCTCTCTGCAACGTTTCAGTCGCGCACTGAACCAAGGGAAGCATGGCGACGTGCGCGACGTGATTATCATTGCGAGAAAGATGGGCGCCGAACCGAATTGCTACCCGCAAATCGTCATGGAGCATTATGGAACTGGAACCATCGAAGCCGTCCACTGGATGGTCTCGACGGCCAAGAACAGGATTGAACCCGCATGAACCTGAAAGATATTGAACG
>JAEHJW020004899.1_pt2 | contig 24558 bp, 34 predicted proteins | sample 9271431 | NCBI WGS metagenome assembly JAEHJW02 | reverse complement strand
TTATCCCGCCGTGACCGTAATCGAAGTGGGCGACCAATTCGGCAAATACGGGACAAAGGTTCCCGGCAAACTCGCAGACCAAAGATTAACATACTCCAAACCGGCTCCGGATAGTGTCATCTGCCAAAGCATACTTTCGCCGACCGTTTTAATTCCGTCCGGCGATTGCGGATAACCTTTAATAGCCACGCTCGATGCGCTATTGCCGGAGCCATACGACCCTCCCCCCGTGACGTAGCACCCCAGTTGTGAGCCGGTTGTGTTTGAGCCGACCTGACTAAGCGATACATTCATCGCGTTAGTCGCAAAAGAGCCGCCCGGAGTACAGGAATAGGTATCAGTACTGCTGGCGGATGTTGGCGGGACATTAACGCTCGCAGGAAAACTAGGGATGTTCACTGTCTGTTGAATGTAACCATTGATTGTTCCCGGAAGCGGGATAATATAGGCTTTGTTTCCGCTTCCAGCGCTCTGGTAAACATAACCAGCCGATGCAATCTGATCAATTTGGTTCGGATACAGCCCCGGCGTTAATCGCGATGGATTGGCGTAAAAAGTCGCTAAGGTTTGGTTTGCGTACAATCCGCCGATATATATCACCGAGCCACCTATACCCGTCCATACGGGAGCGCCAACCAAAACGCAAAAGTAATTCGATCCATCCTGCGAGTACATTACCTGCCCCGTTGCAGTTGCGTGATACGTACACACGCCATTAACGGTTTGCTGCCAAACTGGAAATGGTGGAAAGCCGCCAAAGCCAAACGTTGACGCCGTTTGCCCAGTTTCGTTTGTCCATGAGTATCCACCACTGGTAACTGTCCCAGTTGGTATACCAGTTAAAGTAAGAGTTGGCGTATTACATCCGCAACAACCACAACCGCCCGTCGAATAACCATAAGCCTGCCCGGTCGATGATCCCAGAGCTTTTCCGGCAGAGTTTCCCAGTAAATAATTGGCTGTCCCCATTTTAGCATCCCGTAATATTTAATACTTCACCAGCATCCCACAGCATGATTGACGGTGGTGATCCGCCCCAAAAAGCAACGCCATAACTGGCTGTCCCATTTGCCGTTGATGATGGTTGCTGCTTGTGACTCAATAATGATCGCGGTTTTGTTTGGGCCAGCGGAGACGAATTAAGTTTTGTGGTCAGTCCAACATCCCATGCCGGATAAACGTCGTATGTCCACGTGGCAGCAGTCGTTAATGTTCCATCCACACCACCATTCTGCACTAAAAGAACCGGAAAAAAGCACATATAAGTGGGAGACGCGGATCGAAAGACACCGTTGCCAGTCGTGTCTATGCCCGGAACGATGTGGCCCATGTCCCGGATTACGCGCTTCAGTACGGCCAAATCAGCATCAGAAAGCATGTAATTCATTAAGGCACCATTGCGAATAGCGGAATGAAAGCGGCTTGATTCCGGCTCTGGAACGTGTTAAAGACCACTGTCCCGCCCGGCGTGAGAGGCGCACCTGAACCGTTAAGCGGAAACGGGACAGTCACGGGATGACCATTGCCATCCAGAATCGGCTGGTTTGGTTTTCCGGTCGTGGGATTTGCGCGGGTCAGTCCCTTATCTTCTACTTTCACGTCCCAAGTATTCGGGTTATAAATAAAGTGAAATTCAATCGACCACATGGGAGCATTGTTGCTGTATTTGAGCTTGATCGGTGCCGAAGCCAACATCAATTGGCGCGCCGAAAATGATTGCACCACGCCTTGAATCGTGATCGTTGGTGCATCGGAATTTACACATCCGACCGCAGAAGTGATCGTTGCAACATCCGGAGTCGAGGTTAAAGCAAATGAAATATCCAAAGTCGAATAATAAAAAGCACGTTTCAGACTGGGATTGTAAAAATCTCCCGCGCTATTTTGGATCGCCTTGTTGTTCGCGTCATAATACACTTCTTCAACATATTTTTCGTTGCCCCATTCGACCGAAACTTGCGATGGGATGATGAAATTTTTGTAAATGCACTCAACGGTGTAAAGGTTTGTGTCTTTGACCTGCGTTGGGATCAACTCGACCAGCAGCAGACCATTGATGTCTGCCCCAATCGCCGGAATTGCGTTACCCTTCGGATCGACGGCTGTGGCCGCAACAAGCGGAGAATATGTCCGGCCATCAAACTGCACCATATATAGCTGGCGCAGTTCGCCATTGATGGTATTAGCGGATGGAACCCATGTATGATGGCTGCTCTGCTCCATCATCTCAACTTGGACTACGCCGGGTGTCGCTGCCATTTTATGCTGCTCCGCCTAAATGTGCTGTTCCAATTGAAGCGATGTGCCGCGCCATGGTGCGGGTTGATGTTGCAATTTGTCTCTGGTGCTGCTCTTGCTTTTTCGCAACTTCCAGCATCGGCCCACCGCTGGCTTGTTCAAGCACCTGCGCCGGAACGCGAAAATCGAACTGCCTTGTGACAGCCGCCGCCAGCGAGGAATGATGTGCAGCATGGGCAGCGTGATGGTTCAGCTTTTCCGCCTTGAGCATTTCCGCTTTTTTCCGTGCCGCTTCTTTTGCCATGGCCAGCATGATCCGCTGATGTTTTGCTTCGCGCTGTTCCTCCAACGCATGGGCCTTCAGTTCAATCGCCTCATACACTTTGGCCGCATTTTCCTGCGTGATTGCTTTTTCCCGAATCAATTTTTTCAGTTCGTCGTATTGTGCGTGCAGTTTGTTCATGCCCTTTGCATACGATGATTGCGGAATTTGCCGCACTGTTTCAGTCATCAATTGCTGGGCCTGTCGGTGCATCTTTGCTGCATGTTTCTTCGCCTCCAACTCATTCAGATAATGCAGCGCCTGTGCTTTTTTGGCCAAAGACGCATGAGACACCATAATTTCATGAGCCGCAATTTGATCGGCAGTCTTGCCGTAATCTTCGGCTTGCTTTTTCAAACTACTGATTAATGTATCGATCCGTGATTTTGCGCCCCTGGCTGATTCGGCCAGAGGTGAAAACGTCCCGACCATGGCCGCTTTTGTTTCTTCTGCACCATTTTTTGCCATGCTCCAGATCGAAAAGACGTGTTTGTAGGCGCTTGCAGAATTTTCGGCTGTGGCTTGCCTGAACGCATCCAGATCGCGCTTGATCGAGGTTAATGCTCCGCCGGTCGAAATGTGCAGAAATCGCAGGGCGCTGGCAGTTGCATCAACCATTGCTTCGATTCCCGCAGTCACGCCAGATAATGAGCCATCGATTATCGTCGTTACAGCAGAAACACCCGAATAAACGCCGCGAAAAGTTACGCCCAAGCTGTCCGCCACGCCAGTTGCTACCACGCCAAAGCCCTGAAACACGCTCGATAGTGCGTGTCCATTGCCGATCATCTGCCGGATCGTCTGGATGATTTGTGTCAACGCTGGGGCAAGATTTTCAGCCAGTTGATTCCGAAAGCCTTGAAAATCTTCCTTCAAGCTCAAAATTCCGTCCTGAAACTTGGCCATTTTAATGCGATCTACTCTGCCCATCGCTGCACCCACTGCCCGTGCATGCGCTTCCATCTTGGCCAGCGCATCACTGCCAGTCGCCAAAATCGGCGCCATTTCAAGGCCCGATCTGCCAAAGATTTGCATCGTCAGCGCGGCTCGCTGTGTAGCGTTGCTCACGGTTTGCAGTTTTGCCGCAATCTCGTCGAATTGTTCGGACGTGCTCTCACTTTGCAATTGCTTGGCCGAAAGTCCCATCGCTTGAAACATCTCGACGTATTGGCCACCGCGCAGAACCGCGTTGCCAATCGATCTGGACATATATTGCATCCCGGTCGTTACGCTGGCTTGGCTCACTCCCAGTTGTTCCGCCGCAGCGGTAAAAGCTTCGTACTGACCGGTCGCCATTCCGATTGCTTGGGCAAGATTGCGAAATTGTTCTTGCTGCTCGGCGACTTCAGACGTGATTTCAAAAGCTTTTTTGACGGCCTCAAACGCGACTGCGGCTCCCTCCAGATAAGGAGCCATTTTGGCGGCTGCATCCGCCATTTTGCCAAACGCATTTTTCGCAATGGTGCCAGCTTTTTCCGTGGACGATCCCAGTCCTTTTGTTTTCTTGGCCGCTGCATCCATTTTGGAATTGAATGCCGCCGATGACACTCCCAGAACCACGACTAATTCGCCGATTTTCATATCGAACTATATCCAGCGCGGATCATTTTTGGCCTGCGCGGATGGCTTGTAGACCACGGAATAGCCGGTCGAACGGGTCCGCCTTTGGTTTTTCTCGCCACGGATCGGGAGGCAAAAAATCTTTAAGTTCAGATTTTCCGCCGTGAGAGTTGACCAAGGCGCACATGATCGCAGCGTGCTGAAGTTGATCGCGCCAGAGATAATCTTCGTGCTCAAGGAAAATTTGCCAAGCCGAAAATTCTGCGCTGGACATGGTAACGTGCAGTTCACCAACTGTTTTCTTCAGCAGGACAGCAAGATGAAACCACAGCCGCTCATTCGGCAGGCTCAAGAATTTTTTTTTGCTTCATCGGCCTGATCACCTACACCATTTAATTTTGCAGCAATTTCCGCAAGTCTGGACAGTACAGCAGACGATTTTGCGGAGAGCAGAATCGCATCTTCCGGCTCAAATAGGGATGCACCCGTGAGAGGATCGCGGGCAGTGGCGATGATTAGATTTTCCATAAATCGCTTAGAGTCCAGCTTTTTGGTTTCGTCGTTATAAAGTCTGGCTTCAAAATCAGAGCGCTGGCCGCCGTCCATCGTAATGATCCGGATGGTTACGTTTTCCCATTCCGGCACCACCACGTCAACCCATTTGAAGTCGTTGCAATTCAGGATTTGCTCACGTAGACCCATGTTTTATCTCCTTTTAAGTTAGAATGTCACTGGCGTTTTAGAACGTTACCGGCGTTCCAGCAACACCATTGACCATTGGCGTATACGTCACAGTGCCTGTCACTTTAATGGACACATCCTGCTCCAGCCGATTATCGATGGGATTCGTTCCAGACATCGAATCGATAAAACCGGCAAAAGCAAGCGTAGAGCCGTCTGCTTTGGTAATTTGGAACATTGAAGTCACTTTCAGCAGGGCAATAATCGCGGAATAGCTCGGTTCAGCATAATTTAACTTCAAAGTTAGCTGCCCATTATCCAACATTCCCGGAATAAATTCCTTATCCGTGCTGGAGTAGTTGGTAGTCTCGACGTGGGCGATCTGCGCCTTGGGATCACTTACGTCCACCACGTTGGCAATCGCGGTAAACACCGTTGGAGCCGCCATCGTGGCGGTCGAAAAAATAGTTCCCTTGCCAATGTACGCGGTCTGAAGAATTTCTGCTGTGGGCATAATGCTTTCCTTTCACTCAAAAGCTCATACTGAACTATATCCAGCGATCAGACTGTCACGGGTAACTGATACCAAACGTCGTAAGTCTGATTGCGACTGAACAATGATTGATTCTGATTATTTGGCCGTTTTTCCACGGTATCAATCGATTCTTTCAGGAAAATGCCCTGAATCTGCACGCCACCATAGTTGCCCGGCTCAATGTCCAGAGCGCAGAATACGGCAAAACTCAACGCATTGAGTTCCGAATCCGTTAAGGCCAAAGAAATCACGTTCACCTTGCACATGGTTAGGCCTGTCGGGCCGGAGTACGTTTCCCCGACATTCGCATCACTGATTTTGTAGACGATCTGCGGATACGTAGATGCACCCATTACCACGGTTGAATCTGCCATTTCCGGAAAGATATTGACCGACCGGCCAGTCTTTACGATGGCTGAAACTGCTGCGTAATTTGCCAGAAGATAATAGATTGCAGGGCCGCACATCATTTCCGCGCCTCACTTTCGATCAGTTCCCGCAATCGATCAGTAACCACATCGCCGATATGATCCTTATTCTGCATCGCGGCAGTTTTCAGAAAATCATTCGGTGTGGCGATTTTCCGAGTTCCAAGCTGGACGAACGTAGCGTAAAAAGCAGGATCGGTGTCGCGTGTCTGTATCCCTACTTTAATGCTGATCCAATCTCCCTTGCTCTTTCCGGCTCTCACTTTGATGTTTCGTTCCAGTGTCCCGGTGCGATCCGGCGAAAGCGTTCGTGCTGCACTCTGTATCAGCTTAGCGCCAGCGCGGAGCGATGCCTTACCCATTTTCTTGCGTGTTTTGATGGGCAAACCATAAAGCTTGTCGTATAACTCATTGATTCCGGTGATTGTCATAGCCATGCCACGCCCTCCAGCGCCGTGCAGAGCAAAACAATGAATTGATGCCGTCCCTCGAAATCAATGACAGAGTTGATCGTGTATGTGTTTCCGTCGCCGGTTAAAATTTGCATATTCGCTGTCGGAACAAAGTCCGGATCATAACGGGCGGTGATCTGATGTGTGGATTCAGTCTGAAAACTTTCACCATAATTCACCTGCTTGTCCGAAATGACATCGATTTTTGCCCAACATTTATACGCCAGATTCGGCTTGTAGACCTTTGTCACATTTCCCGAAGCGTCTGGGGCTGAAATGCCGAAAGGAATGATCTGGATTGCATGGCGCAGCGCACCTGGGTTGATCCATGGTGATCGAGCCAGTCGCGGATTGTTCTGGAAATTGACCATTTTCACGCCATACTAAATTGCTTTTCTTGGAACAGCAGACGATCCACGCACTGCGCGATTGCCGCATCTGCACCAGCGACTGGAATTCGATTTTCGTAATAAAAACTGGCCATCAGTTTGATCGCTGTTTTGTACACTTCTGGCACATTTTCGGGCAGAGGATAACCGGAAGTGAAGGTAACATTCACGCAATCCGGCGTGTTGCCTTTAACGGCTGGCCAACCGTTCAGTGTTTTGAGATAACCCGGAATATTGCTGGTAACGACGGAATAAGTCGCCGGATCAAGGGTTTGCGTGACACCATCTTCGTCCACATAGGTCACAAAATCCACCGAGACAAGAGGTGGTCGCGGCAAAGTGAAATTTCCCACGTTCGGCAGGGTCATTTTTCTAATATCGGCGGGGGTTAGAACACCATAATCCACATCCTGCGCCAGCGCTGCGCCGGCCTGTGAATTGTATGGCAACGTCTGATATTCCGCCAAAGCAAAAACGCCTTGGATGATGTAAACGGGGAAAAAATCAACGGTCAGCCGATACTGCGTTGAGACCAGTTGCCTTTCTGTGAAGCGTTCACAATACTCTCTGGCAGTCCTGATTAACTGGCGGATCAACTGGTCATCACTTGTCCCAGTGACACGCAAGAACAGTTTCATTTCATCGAGACCAACAGGCTCTGCGATTGGTGGCGTGACTATGGATAGCCGCATACCCATTGATTAAACTCTCCAATCTCTCTTTCCCCAAAAACCCGGAGGCCAGAATTAACCAGCCTCCGGGGGATACAAAGGAGACGCCGCATGGTGGACGGCGATGTGTGAGCTAACTTAGGCTACCGTTCCGCAAGTCAGCAGCTTGACCGCACCGGATGCTCGCAGATTAGAGTCTGAAGCTTGCGCCATCAGGATACCGATGCTCAAATACTCTGCAAAACGTTCGGAGAGGCGTTTTGCAATGATCTGATCGACGATGCGAATCGTGAAATAAGACCATGCACCGAACGCAATGGTGCCGATTACTCCGCTGCCGAAAGCAGGCATGTCATTAGCCGTGATGATCGGGCGATCCATCAATGTTTCCTGCACGATCTGGCCACCGCCTATACCAGCCAGCGAACTGGTCAGCAAGGGACGGCCATTGCCATCGACCAACTGACGGAGCAGTTTGACGGTCGAATCAGCCATGACCCATGCCGTGCTGGGCTGGTCGCGATAGGCTTTATCTACGCTGTGATAGAGGCCAAGGATGTCGGCATAAGACAGCTTGTCATCGTATGCGGATGTGTATCCGGAAGTTGCCGCAGCGAGGATACCGGTGTGCTGGGACGTTCCTGTCCCGTTTACCAACAGATTCGCCAGTTTCCGGGCTACTTCAATACCGCAGGCTTGCATGATGTCGTTATCGAAGTCCTTGATACTGGCGATTGCCTGCTCGCTGACGACCTGCATGTTGCTGCTAATCATGTAAGAATTGAGGTTCTTCTGCGCCATTACGGGATTTGCAGTGCCCGGCAGATTCACAGTCGCGGCTGTTCCTTCGCTCAAAAGCGTGCCACTATTGGCAGTGTCATCGAAAGTGAGGAAAGGAAACGTCAGATAGTCCGTGGTTTTCTTGATCTGGACTCCCGGACAATTGTAGATGCCTCCATAATACTTCAATTGCTGGGTGAACGTAAATTCCGCCCCCTCATCGATTTGAAAACCGGTAATCGTATTCAGGCCTATCCCAGCATTGGCACGATATTCAGCCGGTGCGACGCCGGTTGCAAGGTAGGTGGCCAGCGCTTGACGGTATTCCGCCCGTTTATCGCCCACCGGCAAAACTTCACGATTTTCAGGCGGCAGTGCATTAACGGCCTGCCGCATTTCCGCAGCAGCGCTCGCGGCCGCCTCGTAGCGGCGGATTTCAGCTTTTGCCTTTTCGTAATCGGCATAAGCTTTGTCGAATTTCTCCGCCTCTTCAGCAGTAAGTTCTCGCTTTTCAGTCCCGGCAGACTTCGTAATGGATTGCATCACTTCATTGCTGGTGCCAAGCACTTGTTTCAACTCTTCAATTTTGGTGGCCATTTTCTGATCCTTTCATTTCGTGGCTTCTATTTTTGCCGGACACCTTAGGGTTCCGTCATGAACTATATCCCACGCTCAAATCAATTCATCGTCAGCGACACATATCGCGCGATTCTTTCCGCTGTCCTGCGTGTGGTCAGCGGCTTCTTTTGTTCTTCTGGCGGCAACGTGACTTCTTCATCAGGCAAATATTCGCGCACGTTAAGCTTGTTCTTCTGATATGCTGGCGTACCGACTGGGCTGATCTCAAGAAGATCGGCCTTCATGATCCTCCGGATCGGCTGGCCTGATTCATCGCGGCTCCATTTGTCTTGCTTCACGATCATCCCAAAGCTTGAACCACGCAATTCCTGCCGATGTTCATTATTCAGGGCCTTCAGATCACGGGCATAGCTGGTATCAGGCAGCATCCCCACAAACGTTAGACGTTCTGGCGTTTTGGTGATTTTCAGCGTGCCAGACCGTGTTGACGCCAGCGGCTTTTGCTGATCATGCGCGTACAGGGCCGAGATGTCGCCGTTTTTAAGGGATTCATCAAAGGCATTAGGATCAATCATCTCCCGGAAGCCACCCAAGTCCTGACTAAGCGAATTGAATTCGAGCGTGCCTGAAAATGTACCGATTGAGCCGTTATCGCTTGACTCACGAACTTCAATCGGAAGCTCTCGATATTCAGCCGGTCGATCCGGAGCGCTGCGCTCTGGCTTTTTTGACTCAATCAGTTCCAGCAACTTACCCGCAGCGTCAAAAATTTCTTGATCTTTTTGCTGGGCAGAACGGGATCGATCTCCCTTCAAGGCGTTGACGTATACTTCGCCGTCTTTCCCGACCGGGTAAGAGTAACGCGCTTCGGTGTCCTCGTTGGCCGTCTCATTGATCCCCAAAAAATACTGGCCATACGTTTCCCAATCTTTTTGCTCGCCACTGCCCAACATTTTCTGCTTGTCTGCGCCGTCAATGCTCCACGGGCCGTAATTGATTTTACCCGCTAAAATCAAGCGTTCTGCGAATTGAATACACTTATGGTTTAGGGTCTTTTGCATGGCAATTTTCCTTTCAATTATTTTCCACATGGAACACGATTTCTTGCATTTCCACATCGTCCAAGGTTTGGCACGATCCAAAGTGTTTGATCTCCCTCTCCACCAAATCTTTCACCGCATCGCATGACCTTGCTGCTTCCATCGCCGGGCCTGCTTGGTCATGGCTTGTTTCGAGATCGTCTAATATTGCCTGACCAATTTCTTTTCCTTGCCGGATCGCTGATTTCACTCGCCCAAGGTGTCGTCGATGGATGCGCTTTAATTCGCTGGCCAGCCAATTCCGCGCCGTGCCTGGTACTTCTGCTTCCGGCTTTAGTTCTGGCTTTGGTGCGGGTTCTGGCTTTGCTGGTTCTGGCTTTGGTTCTGGCGGAAGCGTTAACGTTTTTGCATTTTGAGTCGCAAGCGGAAGCGTGAACATATTCAATTCTGGGACATCCACAACCGGCATGCCGATTGCTTGCCGAAATTCGTTCCCGGTGATGATTCCTTGCTGATGTTCCTGCACCAGCATGGTCACTTGAGACTGCACATCGCCGCGATAAAGAGATGAAAGGTTGAACGAAAACTTAAGATTTTTTCCCTTCAAAATTTTGCGATCAATCTCTGTCTCTATTTTCACCACCCAAGGCACCACGCTGTCCTGCACAAATTGCATGGCACCTAAGACCGCAGCGCCACTCGCTACTTTTTGAAAAACCTGAATTCTTGAAGGGTCTAATCTGAACCACCGGCAAATTTCATCGATTTGAAACTCTCGAATCTTCAGCACTTCCGCATCCAGCGGATCAAGCTGAACCTTGACTGGTTCAATTCCTTCCGGCAAAAGCATGACTCTTCCCAGACCGGACAAACCAGAATGAAACGCCTTGATGCCTTCAGACAATTGCTTTCTGTTGTCATCGGTTAGACTGGCCTTGCTCGAAAGGACAATCGACGGGCGCACTCCTTGAAAGTACCAGCGACTGTGCCATTCCTCGGCACTCACCGCAAGGCCAACGCTATTTCTCATGAATGTAATAGGTGTCATCCCCACGATTCCATCGCGCGTCAATCCGAGAATGTGGAGCATGTCCGAATCAGGAATGGAAACTTGCTCGCCTGTCCCGCTCATGTCACGATGCTCGAACACGTATGACTTTTCATTACCCTGCAAGAAAATCTTTATCTTATCAGCCGGAAGAGGAACCAGACCGACTACATTTCCGGCGATGTTTCGTTGGATGTGACAGAAAAAGTTTCCGCGCAGGAGCAGGCTGTACATCGCCAGTTCGTAAAATGTCGTGGCCGACATGTACGGATTCGGGTTGCGGGTCAGAAGATCGAATTCTGATTTTTCTCTGGCCGCGATCTTGTTTCCGGCAGAATCGATTTCGTACACTCCTCGCTCGACTGTCGCGATGGATTCAGCGATTACGCGCACGGCAGCAAAAACAGCACTGACTCCCAAGGCCGTGGTTTCATTCAGCGATCCATAAACGCTCCCGGTGCTGCCACCAGATGACGAGACCAGCGCCGCAGCAGTGACCGGCACTTGAGGATTTTCAAGCCCTGCTCGATTCTCTTTTTTGAACAAATTAAATATCTTCATGCTGCTGCATTTCCGGTCAACAATCGGCCAATGAACTATATCCAACCGCCATTAAATCATTTCGACTTTGAACGTTTTTGCTGGTCGGCAGTTCACTTGCGCGTTGGCCATCGCGCCGCGCAGTCCCATTATTGTGGCTGCAATCCCGTCAATTTTATCCGTGCTGCGCTCCCGATCCGGTTTGATGTTTTCTGCTGCATCCATCACGGCTACGGCATTACTCGCCTGCCACGCCAACACTGGATGACCTCCGTGACATAGCTTTCCGGTCATAATGGCGCGCTCGAATTCCTTGCACGGCGCGTTGTAGGACAGAAATCCTTGTTGAAATGGCACAAGAACACAACCCATCTTTTTCAATTCCTCGGCGAACTGGTGTGCGTTAAATGGATCAATATGAATTTCCGCGATGTTAAAGTCCTTACGAAGCGACTTAATATCGCCAAGAATCTGATCGTATGAGATTACTTTGCCGGTGCACAAGCGCAGATGACCGGCTTTGTTCCACTGTCTGTAGGGCACGCCTTCGCGCTCTCGCCGGGCGATTGTTTCATCGGGAGCATAAATGAACGGCAGCACGTGATACTCATCGCCGCCCATCGGAAAGACCAGCACCACGGCACTGGTATCATCCGTGCGGGACAGATCAACTCCCGCGTAGCAGACTTTACCCCGCAGAGCCGCTGGATCGACTGGTTTGGCGTTCGTCAACCAATTGGACATATTTATCCACTTTTGATCGGCATCAGTCCAAATGTTGAGGTGAAATCGCTTGAACGCGGACAAAAAAGACGGTTCGGCTTTGGCCCTGCTGACCAGCGCGCTGAAGTCTGAAGCTTGAATGGTGATGCCATAGCTTGGATTTGCTTTTCTCCAGACTGCTTCGCTGTTCAGGCAATCATCGTCACTTGTTTCCGCATCCACGGCGTATATCTGGGCGAGAAATCGCGGATCATTGGCGGGAAACTGAATTTGTCTCAAGCTCCGCTCCCAGATGCGGTATCCGAAACTTGTACGGCTGGCTCCGGCAGTGGAAATACCGAGCAAAAGTGCATTAGGGCGCGAAACTTGGCCCGTAAAAAGGGCATCATACAGGTCGCCATTACGCTGAACGCCGATCTCGTCATAAATCACACCAGACGGCGCAGTACCAAGTTGACGCCAACTGTCAGCGCATAAGCTCTGGTAAAATGATCCGTTGGGGCGAAAAACGATCCGCTTATTTCCCGGCGTAACTTTACAAATTTCCGCAAGATCGGGGGTTTGTTCGATGATATTTTTCATCACCCGAAATAGGATTCCAGCTTGCTCACGATCACTGGCAATGCTGTAATACTGCGCGTTTTTCTGCTTTTGCGTGCAGAGCAAATACAGCATCAGCGCACCGCAAAGCTCTGTTTTTCCATTTTGTCTGCCGACCCAACAGATACTTTCCCGATATTGACGCTGCCCATCTTCCATCAAAGTGCCAAAGAGCAGCCTGATCCATTGTTTCTGCCAGTCGATCAGCTTGAATGGTCTTCCGGTGCTGGTACGCAGCAGTTCGATGAATCGAATCGGTCTGTCGGCGGCAAGCGGATCAAACATTTGGTTTTGGCTCCGCAGGCTTTTCGTCTGGATCAATTGGAGGCAAATCGCCACCGGCCAACATGACCGCCAGATCAGACTTTGCTTCCTTCACGCCGATTGGTTTTGTGATGATCTTCGCCCGATCCGCAGGGTTAACGCCAAATTTTGATCCCAAAAATGAAACAGCTTTTCGCTTCCGGTCGATTTCTGCCATTAATGGATTAGGGGTTCCATCAGGCCGGAAACGGCCTTGCACTTTTAACGTGGACAGCATCTCATCCAGTTCATCTAGGCTCTCGACGTAATGAGCAAAATGGGTCTCGTCCAGATGCTTCACGATTCCGGCCTCAACCAGTTGTTTTCCGAGTTTCTTCCAAATCACTTTTGCCCCATCGCTCATATTGGCTGGCGGTTTTGGCAATCTCGCATAGACGCGGAATTCCTTTCGATATTTCCGGCGCGCGGGATTGCCGTTGGCCAGACGTTCGAGATTGTTTAGACGGTGATACATGTTTCAGGCTCCTTTTTTAATCAGCCCGGCAATGTCCCGTAACAAGGCCAAGGCCAACTTTGACCATCCACGCGTCCTACGCAGACGCGAAATAAGTCTGCGCCTTCCCGAACGAAACGCGCCAAGCGACGCAAAAATGTCTAAGACGGCGATGCGATTCTGGACAATCTTGTCCAAAATGTCTGTTTTCCTAATAGACTCATGTCGTGCAGTAAAATCAATGGTTTGCTGCATGTGTAATACTTTGTATGCCTGTCCCTTGTTTCTATTCTGGATACTTTTGTCCAGATTGTCCGGTATGTCCCTGCTTTCACATTGACCAATAGAATCAATGGTTTGCTGCTGGCGTAATACTTTGTCATACCCGGCGGATTCTGGATATTGGATACGATTGTCCATTATTGCCGTCTCCTTTTTGGCCTATTCTGCCACAAGGAACTATATCCAGTGCTTGCAAAAAGACCGCCGGGCGGGATTGATTGTCCTGCCCGGCGGTCTGTTAATGGAGGTCATTCATCATCGTCATCGTCATCCTCATCGTCATCCTCATCGTCGCCCGGATCAGAATTATCATCATCGAACTCATCAGGCGAGAATGGATGTTGCAGGTCGTCGTCATCCATCCAATAGGTTATGCTGTCGCAGTCATCACCGTTACGCTGCCCGCCCAGCGAGATTTCGCGCCTCTGCAGTCCGCATTTTTCGCACTCATTGTAGTTGGATATTGCCGTGCCATAGAGGCCACGCGTTACGTCGTCGCTCCATTCGTGGTCACATCCCTTCAGCTTCCACTCGTGTTGTGGCCGGAGCAGTTCGATGACCTCAATGGGCCTGCCGTATCTCATCTCGCGATAGCCGTCTTCGTCCCTAAGATATGACTTCCTAAACATGATATTTTTCTCCTTTTATATTTGGATATTAATGTCCGATAATCTTTTACACGATGTCAATCACCACGTCATGGGTCGGGATGTCCGGAACAGCTTTTTCCAATCGCCCTGATGTCGCTGCCAGTATGCGTACGTGGCAGGCGCTACCTTGTACATCCGCACACCCTTCGATGTCTTGTACTTGGCCATGAGCGCAGATACCTCATCGATCTTCCTGCGCCTTGTGTTTTTCATCCGGGCGAGTACATTTTTTGGCGGAAGCTTTTTCTTCCTGCTTGGTTTTGCCGGAGCATTGATCGTCAGATTGATTGTCTTATTGGGGTAAAGCAATGCGCCGCAAAATGACAGCACAGTCAGGGCATCGTTCCATGATTCCTGTATGTCGTTCAGGTCTTTCAGAGTTAGTTTCGCCATTGTGGTTTCCTTTCGGTTAGGGGTTTTGCCAGGTGTTTGTGACGTTCACAATACGATGTGTTGCTCAATTCGGTACAGCCCTCGACCACGCAAAAAGACAGGTGCGGCTTGTACTGCCCTACGTGGCCGGGATGACAGTAGCAGTCCCGGTTGAGAGTCCGAATCGATTCGCGCCGATTCATTTTTTCTCCTTTCTTTTTTCCAACCCATACACACGGTCGAAAAAGCAGATCAGTGTGATTGCGCCGAGCAGGATGCCGATGAAAACAGCGATCAACGGCCCCAACAGGATGATGATTTCCCACGTACTCATACGTGACTCCTTTGTACGCGGGACATCCACAATAGATGTCCCATGAACCTGTTATGCCACATTTATTTTGCGATGCAAGCGGAAAATGTAGATTTTTTTATTTTTTTTGAAATTGCTGGAAAACATTGATTTTAGCGGTTAATCGTAGCAGGCCAGACGATCCTTAAAACCAAGCCACCAAGGAAAAACACTAAAATGGGATGTGCTGTGGCCATCTGGAGCACGATGTGAGAAATTGTGTGGTCATGCGGTGAGACCAAAGTTTGATACCAGAATAGATGACCTGTCAGTAATCCGCAGGCGAAGATCAAGATTGGATGTCTTGCCATGAGATCGCGGAGGATGGATGTTACACTGATGTCCGCGCCGGTTTCAGTTAAATATGCTTCCCAGCCCAGCACAGCAGAGATGAAAACGACGATCACGCCCAAGGTGATGCGCGAAATCCAACTCGAATAGCTTACACCCGCAGCCACTACATCCCATGAAATGGCGAAAATGACCGATCCAGTCAGGACGTACACGGATAGTTTAGAGAGCTTATTTTTCGTTTCGGGATTCATGCTGGGACTCTTCGATTCTGGACTGTGATCCTTCCATTCTCGATAGCCTGTCGGAAATCTCTTGGATCAGGGATGTTTGCTGGGCCAACGCAGATTTCAGCCACGTATTAGATTCGCCCAATCGCGCAATCTCCCGCCACTGCTTTTCGGATGCCCTATGCACTTCATCAATCGTTTCCTGAAGTGCTGATTTGATGGCGGTTTTAAGCCCGGTTTTGATGACAAGCCAAGTCGCGCTTAAAACCGAGAGTAATAGACCTGCCCACTGGCCAAGGAATGGGAGCCAGTTATTGCCAGTGCTGCTCAAGATGATTGGGTGGATCATTTATTTTCCCTTCTCGAAAACATTCCCGCGCTGGAAGCAACGCACTTCCAGCGCGGGGGGCGCGTCTGGAGATCATTTGCCCGGCGATGGGGCATTGTTGGTCGGGACAACGTGGGCCAGTGTCTCAACTTGCGATTTAATCACGGCCACATCCGCTTTGATGTCGGCAATAGCGGCCTTGTCCAGCGCGGACAATTCTTGCCCGAACGATACTTTATTCTTTTTTGCTTCCACCAGAGCCAGAACCAGCCACGCGATAATTAGAATCGCCACAATAGCAACGACTACGATAACAGGAACCATAAAAACCTCATTTCACTGCCGAAGCAGCTTTAACAGCGCTGTCCACCGTCTTTGCTACGTGCAAATGATGACGCGCCAAAATTTCATACAAGATCATCCCGGCAGTAATGACTACTGCACTCCATTCAATCAGAATTAGATGTTGGGCGACGAAAAACGTCAGGAAAATCAGTCCTGCTCCACATCCAAAAAATACGAAACTACCAGCAATATTCTTGAAAACCACAATTTCAAGAACACCGATGAGAATGCAGATACCACCGACTGCAACCGATAAGTCTAAAACCATTTGGACTTGCTTATTCTGGAGAGACTGCAATTCAGCTTGAAATTTTCGTGCGGTTTTGGCATTGTCTTTTGCGGCGCGGTCTGATTGTTTGACCGCTGGAAGAGCAATCGTTACGGTTTTCTGGGCAGAACGAATAGCAACCGCCTGTTTTTGCAGGGTGTGAATAACCGCTTGTTTTGCAGTCTGAACTGCTGCTGCTGGAGTTAATGGAATAGCTTTGGCTTGGGTAATTGCCTGTTTATTTTCAGCGCTTACTTTTTGCAATGGCGCAACGATGTTCTGCACTAACGGCGCGGCTGGTTTAGGTTCAAAAACGGGGTGGGTGGGCATGGATGGAATATGAGCACATCCAGCAGCAGCCATCGCTAGACCGACTACAGCCGCGCTCATCTTTCGGGATTTTTGCATTTTTCGCGGAGTAAGCTGGCCCTTTCTGCGCATCTCACCCATTGTCTTTTCGGAATGGCAATGTGCACACAAAGCTTGCAGATTGCCGATGTCATAATCGTTGGCCATCGTCTGGAGAGTTCGAGGAACGATATGATCGATTTGCGAGGCGGGAAGTCTCTTGCAGGCGGCACAAATGGGATGCCTGCGCAGGATTCGCTCACGCAGGTTGCGCCATTTTTTGGTTTTATACAAGCGCGAATATTCCTTTGAAAAATAAAAGTCTCTCATACAACAAATCCCCCCAATTGCAGAGGATTTGGCGTGTTTGCATCGATTATCAGCGTGCGCGGTTCGGATGTCCCAATTTGCAATCTATAAGTGCCATAAGGCACGCCTGAAAGCTGAAATTGATATGCTGATGTCGGTGTCCCCAACGGAGTGATTAATGCCTCCATGCTCGTTTCGCCCGCGTAAATTCGCGTCTGATCGCTGGTCGATACCATTGTCAAAGTTACTTTTGTGGTGGGCAAGCTCTGGTTTCCCACTGGCACATTTCCGGAAGTTGGCAAAGAAAACACATTTCCGAGAATTGTCACGGTGTCAGCAGTGATTGAATAATTAATGGTCGGAATCTGTTTCAGAGAGTACGACTGGGCAACATTTCCACTCACAACCAGCGTGGCCGTCTGGCCAATATATCCGCTGGCTGAAATCGAGACGGTGTAAGAATCGCTGGGCAGACCGGCAACGACCGTGCCATTGCTGTTGGTGTAATATGGGAATGGAACACCGGCAGATGAAACGAAAACAACAAATGCACCGGCGACGGCGGCTGTCCCGCTGGAAATTCCCACAGTGACAATGTTCGGGCCAGTGCTGATATTTCCGGAAATATTGATCTCGCTGGCGGCAACGACTACGCCCGCAAGTGAGACCGTAACTGCTCCGGAAAATGGTGCAGCAGGCGCGGAATATGACAAAAGATAAAATCCGCCCCCAATCTCGACGAAAGCAGACGAAGTAAGTGACGACACCACTGCGCCAGTGTCGGAGACCACTGCACCGGTCAAACTGGTTAGTTTGCCAGCGTTCGAGGAGCCTAAAGTAATAACGAACGTGCTCATAAGGAACTATATCCATTGAGATTGATGTGATTGAAAATACTTGGTTTCGCGCTTCAGCCTGTTATTGCGCGACCGATTTAACTTGGCGATTGTGCAGCGCCCTATCATGCAAAAATATTGAAACGGCGTTGTGCCGCGCGCCGGGTCGAATCGATGCCTGTATCGGTACATGGCGATCAACATTTCTTGGCGGAAATCTTCCCGCTCGCCAAACGGAATGCTGGGTGATTTTGACAAATAGTCCGCGACATGCCACAAGCCGTCCCAGACCTGCCGAGACTGCTTTTTACGGCGAAAAAACACGCTTAAATCAATATGTTTGCTCATTACTGCATTCCTCCCGCAACCCAATCGCAAAACGAACGATCTTTTTTGCGCGATGATCTGGACATTTCCACGGCCTTTTTTTCAAGGTATTTTCTCTCAAGAATTTTGCGTCGTTTGCGCTGATGGCACGTCTGTAGAATCGAAAATTTGATATGACCAATCAAGTAAGGCATATCGAATTGGCCGTGAGATCGCCAAAATCGGCCCGACATCAACAAAGTAACAGCCATATCTTGGCCAAAATCATCAATTTCGTGCGTGCTCAACAGACCGCTGTTGCGCGCCATGGCACGCGCCATCGCCGTAAACGGCTCCACGGCGGCAAGAATGTCGTTGCGCACGCACGCCAGTTTCAGCGCGAATCCAAAATCCGAGACGAATGTAGGCTCATCAGCAAGCGGGGGCAGATGCGCAGCGCCAGTATCGTTTTGCACGTTTCATCCTCCATTCTGCAAAAAATTGAGTAAAAAAATCACGGGCATAAAAAGTGCGATGGTAAAAAAATTCTATTTCCAGCACATGTTCCAAAATTCCAGGTGCGCCGGAGCATTTCGTGTGCAAGATTCGGTTGAGTGATCTGATGTGGAGGCCAGTCAGCGATGCCAGTTCATCGGGGGTGATCCAGCTTGGATTGGTGCCGCATGATCCGGAAGCGAAAGAATCAATGGTGTCTCGCCTCCAAAATAAAGCTTGCTGGCGATCTTCAATTGGCGAAGCAAGTGATCCATCCAGAACGAAAGACATGGGATCGCAGCCAAGCTTTTGTTTTGCCTGATCGTTCGTGTAAAAATGATCGTGCAGCAACTTTAATCGGCGGCCCATTTCCTGATCGACTTGATTTTCATCAAAGTTTTTGAAATTCCTGCGCAGCCAGCCCGCACTGACACCATACTTTTTGGCGAGTTTTTTGGGTTTTGGTTTTGATTTTGCTTTTGATTTTGGTGTCATGGAGGCGATAATCTTTTGGGCGGCTGGCAGGATACAGTAATCGACGATCTCATCTTGCCGGTCGAAAATGGGTGTAATCAGACCTGCTTGAATCAGCATTTCCGCCACGGCCATTTGCTCAACTTTGTTCATTTGCCCATGATAATCGAAGCGAATTTCAAAATCAAGATAAAAATATCCGCATATCCAGAATAGGCCCACGGCGCGCACATGCGAAGCATGGATTAATATATATGCGTCGTTGACATCGTGTAAAAAAAACCTTGAAACAAAACGATCTATTGGTCTTTGTTCTGCTTGGTCTCTTGAAAATGGATGATTGCAAACACATTGAAGGCAACGGCGGCTAAATGATCTTCGTCTGTCGCTCCGGCCATGTACTGCACTAAATGCCTGAAAGCTGAATCGATACACCTGCTTTCTGGCATTCCGCGCTCCCAATTGCGATCTCCATATTTTTTTGCTCCGCGCTCCATCAAGAGAGCCAGTCTACGCAGGGCATGTGGTGAGATCAGGTCATATCGTCCTTTGCCGATGCGAATATCCCGGACTGCTCCCGTGCTGAATTGTTCTCTTTTGCCACTGTCTTTTGTTTTGAAGTTTTTAATCATGTCCAACTATATCCGCCGATCATTCCATCCGATCATAGAGCCATAGACTATAACGCGACAGGCATAGCGCCAGACCGCATTAGGCTCGATTTCCGGGCCGTGCGGGATATGAGACGGCCCGGAACATCTGCTTCAAAGCTGGACGAATGGAGAGACAGTTCAATCGAATCATCTGGCCAGTGCTTTAGCTCATTTTTGATTCGGTTTGCGTGCCAAAGGCACGCCCCCACTTCTTAAAAGAGATTTTCGGAGCGCAAGCGAGAAAAGCTCTTAAGTGAAGAAACTGCGAGAGCAGTAACTTCGCTAAGAAGTGGGGCTGGGAAGAGTTATGCACAACAGAAAATGCCAAAATCGACAAAAAAGCCGCGATTTTAGCGGCTAAAATGAAAAAAATTAGCTTTTTTTGGAAATACTAATTTTTTTCGCAAAAAATAGGTTGCAACTTGACAAAAAACCGCGATTTTAGCGGTTGAAAGTGACGTGAGATGCTCAAACCTGTGCGGCAGGATTTTGGCCCTTTGTTTTCGGTGCTGAAATCATCGATTCATATCGCTTGGCGCGCCCAAACATCCATCCAGTACCTGTGCCGGCAATCAGCCCGGCAGCAATCAGCGCCCGCTTGGCCATGTTGATCCGATTCCGGCAAGTCCCTGTCGTGCCTTTCAGTGGGCAGCCAAGCTTTTTGCACATCCCCACCAGCGATGTGTTCGGTGTTTCTTTTCCGCGCTTGGAGTCGAGGCGAAAAACGTACAGCATGGCTGCAATTTGCCGGTCTGTGGCTTTGGCTTTGGTGCCGGAAGCGTAAATCTCCTTCCGGATTTTCCGCGTGACATGTTTTTGCACGATTTTGAGGTACGTTTCGTCATATCGTTCGCCTGCCGGAACGAAAGTCTCGGCGATGTAGGCTGCATGATCTCTGGCGATGGCTCGCATGCCGGGTGTATCGGCGCGGTCGGGGTATGTGTGTCGCCATTCGGCGATGATGGCAAAATCGGGAATAGGCTCATTGGCCTCTCGCGCCAGTCTGGCTGCCAATTCAAACATTAATTTTGAATCACTGATGAGCGGCGGTGGCAGCTTTTTGCAAAACTTGCGAATCGCAGAAGCGCAATGCGATGGCATATTGGCCAATGTATTGATGGTGGCGTCGTCGTTCAGTTTTGGCCATCGCGCAAAATTGCGGAACGTGGAATGCGTTGCCCGTGCTGATCGGGGTAGTCCTTGCAAGAATATCCGCACTCTCCAGCCTTTTTCTTGCCGCAGCGCCCAGAGGCGATCTCGCCATCCTTTGACGATCTCGTATATATCCTCATCTGCTGATCGTGCCACGCAAAAATAGATGCGCGTGCGCCCATCTTCTTCGATCAAGAAATGGTCAGCACGTTGCTTAGGCACAATCTTCCGGGTCATAGCGGCCCGGTCTTTTTTGCGGCCGACAAGCTCAAAACAGAGGAACGGTGTTTCCGCGTCTTCGGCGGCACAAAACATCAGCGGATCGCAATGGACATGACCGATCATGCTCCGGATGACGATCTGATTCAGGTGATGGAGGCCACTCTTCGCATCGCGATCCAGCGATTTCCGCGCGTTTGCGTGCCGGATGAGATTATCTGCGACGACTAAGACGCCCCAGTCTAACGTGTCCATATTCCGGACATAATCATCCGCCCATCGCATTTTCCGCGAATCAATGTAATATGGGCTGCGCCACTGCAAGAGCCGCTCTGACTCTGCCGCAATCGTTTCTGTTACACAACTTTTGCAGTCTCGCTGTGCCTGGAATTGCGCGGCGGCCTTGATCCGCCTGCGGAAATCGTGCTCGATCTCGCCCGGATCGTTCCGGCCCAACATCGGGAGGATGTATTCGCAGACATGGCCGCATCGGTGCTGCACCGTGATGCGCCGCGCTCGATCAAGGTCTTCAAGCAAAGTGAGTAGTCGGCTGTTGTCCCTACTGCTCTTGACTTTTTCAGTTATTTCCAGTATATTCATGTCTATTCCTAGTCTTTGGCCGCACGTTGTTGTTCCTCACAGCGTGCGGCTTTTTTACTCTTTATCTTCCGGCGGCAAAGATCGTTCGATCTGCCGGTATGCTGTGCCATCCGCAATGGCCTTGGCGAAAATCTGCTTCCGCAGCCATTCCGCGTATGACTCATACCACCAGACGATCTGGCACACAGTGGTGTCTTTTCCTCGCCGGTATTGCCGGTATGGCCCCCCGAAACTGACGTGCGCGGAAATCCAGAACTCTGCGGATGTTTGCAGGCGGCAATAGTCCACATATACGTCCCAGAGCGCGAATAGCTTCGGCCCTTCCGGCATTATGCTGTCCACTGTGGCCAGCATTTGGCGGCGCACATTCATTCCGTACAGCTTTTGCTTTGGCGTTCCAGTCAATTCCGGCAGATTTTCAGCTTTATCCTGCTTGGCTGCCGCAGCCACGCGACAATCTGGGCAATCCTGTGTGCGCTGCTCAAACGCAAAGGATCGGCGGCGCGACTGGCCCCATGCCGGCCCAACATAATGCGTGAATTTATGCCCACAAGGATGCTCGATGATCGCTTCTGGCGGCTCTGGGATCACTTCTGGCGGCTCTGCTGGTAGCGCCCCTCGGCTGCCTCTCGCAATCGGTTCCATTTCTTTCTTTTTCCGGCCCATGTGTAGTCTCCTTTTGTTTACGTGACCATTAAAGTCTGGCAACACGCCAGACAACCATATCCATCAACCAGTCATATCATTATTTTTTGCTGATGCAAGCGTAAAATAACAAGATTTTTTTACATCGTGTCACGAAAGTTTTCTTACATCGTGTAACAAAAGTTTTGTAATTCCGCTTGACAAAACAGGGACATGCACCTAATTGACAGATCGGGACAGGTGTGTTATGCTGTTCGTCGTGGTGAAGTAAATGGGTGAATGTTTCGCTACCGGCACCCATAGCTCAACGGCAGAGCAAGCCCCTTATAAGGGCGCGATCTGGGTTCGATTCCCGGTGGGTGTAATATCACGACGACTTTCCGGCAGAAAAAGGAGACGGAAAATGATTCAGAAAACAAGCCAGCAGCGCGAACCATTAATGCGCGTGGGAGACGTTGCCAAGATCGTTCAAATGAGCACCCGTCACATCTATCGGGAAGTATCTGCCGGTAGACTTCGCGCTATCAAAATGGGCAGGAATCGGCGATTTTTGCCAGCAGATGTGGATCGATGGATCGATGCCTTTGCCAGCCATTAATTTGCTCAATCCTTCCGCAAGGTGTATCGTAAAGTGAACTGATGGAGGAATGAACCATGCGGAAACTGTTCAAACGCCGGATATGGGTTGATGCCACGGGCAAAAAATGCAGCAAAAATACGCCGGGTGCAACGCTCCAAACGCTGCCGAACTGGTATTTCCGCTTATCCGTCAATGGTCGAGATCGCTGGGTAAAAGGGTATACGGACAAGACCGCATCGGCCACATTGATGGCGGAGAAACTCAAGCAGATCGCCCGTGGTGAAGCCGGGCTGATCGATACATTCGCGCCGCACGCAAAACGGCCATTGATGGAACATGTGGCGGACTATCTGTCCGAATCCACAGGTAAAGGAAACGATTCGGAATGGATTTACACGGTTGGAAAGCGACTGCATAAAATGATTTCCGCTTGCGGCTGGAGCCGCTTGCCGGATGTCACATCCGCATCATTCATCCGCTTTCGGGATACGGGTGAGATTGCCGCTCTGTCGCCCAAAACTCGAAACGAGTATCAACAAACTATTCGGGCTTTTTGTCGCTGGTGCGTGTCCACTGGCCGGATGCCCATTGATCCGTTTCGGAATATGAATACCGTTAAGGTCAACGGCGATATTCGCCGAGAACGTAGAGCATTAAGCGATGATGAGATTGCCAGATTGCTGGCAGTGGTTCCATCATATCGTAAAGCTTGCTATCTTTTCGCAATTCTGACGGGATTACGCCGTGCAGAATTGCGTCAACTTAAATGGGCCGATTTACATCTTGATTCGCCGAAGCCATTTGCCAACGTGCGTGCCAGCACGACAAAGAATGGCCGCCAAGCAATCGTTTTTCTTCGCGATGATCTGGTGGCAGAATTAAAGTCGTTGCCGCATGAGACTGAATACGTTTTCGTGGTGCCACAGATTCAGACTTTTTATAACGATTTAAAGGCGGCTGGCATACCAGCCAAAGATTCACTTGGCCGAGTTGCCGATTTTCACGCCTTGCGTCACACGTTGGCCACAAATTTGGCTCGCAGTGGCGTATCCATCCGTACCGCGATGGAGGTGATGCGGCATTCCGATTCCCGGCTGACCACCAAGACTTACACTGACGCCAGCTTATTGCCGACTGCCCAAGCCATTGAATGCCTGCCTCGTTGGGAGGTAGTGAAAGCCGATCAGGCCCTTAAGACTGGTACCGATTCTGGTGCTACAGTCTGTGCTACAGTTTTACCGTCTTTTGGGGTCAAAAACAGTCCCAAACTGTCACAATCACGCGATAGCATGGACATGCAGCAAACCCGCATGGATAGCGAGGAAACGTGCGATAATAGCGGTGATTTTGATGGTGGTGGAAAATTGCACCAGCTAGGGCTCGAACCTAGGACCCGCTGATTAAGAGTCAGCTGCTCTACCAACTGAGCTACTGGTGCTTCTGATGGCATATTCTAGTTGGTTTAACGGCCTTTTCAAGT
>JAEHJW020004247.1_pt1 | contig 24582 bp, 33 predicted proteins | sample 9271431 | NCBI WGS metagenome assembly JAEHJW02 | reverse complement strand
GCCCACAAAAGTTGTTGAAGAACAAAAACCAGTACGCGGCCGTGGTCGGCCTGCAAAAGTTGTTGAAGAACAACCAGTACGCGGCCGTGGTCGGCCTGCAAAAGTTGTTGAAGAACAAAAACCAGTACGCGGCCGTGGTCGGCCTGCAAAAGTTGTTGAAGAACAAAAACCGGCGGGGAATGTTTTTCAATTCCCTAATATAATCGGTCTGAAAAAATCTAGCAATAATTGGATTATTCAGACAGAGGAAGGGACATTCCAAGTATCAGGAAATGTTGAGTTTTCAGCTACTTTGGTAGCGACGGCAACAAAATGCAAAATTAAATCAGTAGAATTGTCAGATGAAGTACCTGATGATGATTCTGATCTTAACCTATCAGACGATGATTCAGATGAAGATGATTTCGGAAGTGATGAAGATGCACTTCCAGATGATTCAGATGAAGATGATTTCGGAAGTGATGAAGATGCACTTCCAGATGATTCAGATGAAGATGATTTCGGAAGTGATGAAGATGATTTCGGAAGTGATGGAGATGCACTTCCAGATGATGATCAGTCGGATGATTTTTCTGACGACGATTGGAAGTGAAATGTAAAAACAAAAAGAAATAGCGGCTAATTAGCCGCTATTTCCATTTATGGGGATTATAAAATGTCTATACAAAAAGATTTAGAGGACGCTTTCGGTCTTGACATAGAAGATCAAACAGCTAGTGATTATTCCATAACTAACAGTGATAAAAAAAATGTTGCTGTTTTAAGCATTGCAAAGTTACAATGCTTAAATTGCAGGTGGTTATGTTCAGATAACCAAAAGGCCAAGGAGTATGACTGCATGACATTAAAAAACTGTCCTGCTAATCATATTTCAATAGAAGTAGGTGTCGATATCGAAACAATCGCACTTTCTATAGCGAAAGCTAGAGTAGAAGGTGATGTTAAAACTTATGCTAGGCGCGTGAGTAGACTAACAAAATTATCTACACGACAAGCAGAGGCTTGTTTGAGTAGAGTTGAAGAACTTTATAAAGCATCAAAAACTATATGATGGTAAGATAGTATAACCTGTAACCATCTTTTATTTATTGTGTTTATTTTCGCTCCAAATGCTAAATTGAAACCAGTAAATTTTGTTTAGTTAAAATGCAGGTTTAGAGGTGTATATGACTTACTCTGCAAAAGATATAAAAGTATTTAAAAATTTAGAGGCAGTAAGAAACAGACCTACTACATATATCGGCCCCGTAGATTCTGCGGGGAAGTATACAATTCTAAAAGAAACATTAGATAATGCTCTGGACGAATACCAAGCGAAGCGTAACGATTCGGTTTCGCTTGTGTATGACGGGAAGTATTTTTGGATTGCTGATAATGGTGGTGGTATACCCGTAGAGAAACACCCTACAGAAAAAGTATCTACTCTTGAGGTAGCTGTAGGTTATATAAACGCAGGTGCAAAATTTTCTGATGATGTTTATAAAAATGCCAGAGGTACACATGGTATTGGTGTTGCGTCAACAAATGCAATGTCAGAGCATTTTCAGGTGTGGACACAACGGAATAAAATCTGGTACACAATAGAATATGAACAAGGTAAAAAGCTGTATGATGTTGAGAAAAGTAAAGCACCAAAAATTCCAGAGTTAGGTACATGGAAAAAAGGTACTGTCATAAAATTCTGTCCTGATGAAACATTATTCGATAGTGGTTCAAGTATGGATTGGAAAGCTGTTATCTCTTGGGCTGAACTTTCTTCCATATTAAATCCAGGATTCCATGTAACTGTTATAAATAAAGGTAAGGTAAAAGAATTTTATTCAAAAGAGGGTATAAGCAAATACCTTGAAAACCTATATACAAAAAATGAGGCTTCCAAGATAGGGGCATCTTTTATTATGAAAGATGAAACTGTGGATGTTGCTTTAGTGTTTACTGATTATGATGGTACGCTACTGCAAGCGTACACAAACGGACTGAGAAACATTGAAGGTGGTAAGCACGTCGATAGTTTATTCAAGGCTATCGAAAAAGTGTTGAATAAGTACAAGACAGATTCACATAAATTCACCTCTGTAGATTTAAGGGAGGGTGTTGTTGGTCTTGTGAATATGAAAATGTCAACACCGCAGTTTTCAAATCAACCGAAGGACAAGCTAGTCGATTCTCGCGTATCTAGTCTAGTTGATTCCTTGTTTGTAGAAAAGTTGACAGAATTTTTTGAAAATAATAAAACGATGGCTAAGACACTGTGTCAACGTGCAGACAAGATGAAAGACTTGCGTGATTCTTTTAAAGAGCACAAGAAGGCGCTTGAGGTAACATCAAAGGCAGTAAAAAGTAATAATCTACCAAGTAAATTATTAAAGTCTGATGCACCTGTAGAGTTGCGAGAGATTTTTATTGTAGAAGGAGATTCTGCACTCGGTTCTGCGAAAATGGCAAGGGACGCTAGGTTCCAAGAAATTTTACCTTTGCGTGGTAAAATAACAAACGTGATGAAAAAGTCAGAAGCTGCAAGTTTGGTATCAGCTACCATCACGGATATAATGGTATCACTACACTTAGACCCCTCCCTAGAAAATGCAGAAAATAAATTGAGAGTAGGTAAAATAATAATAATGACTGATGCGGATTCTGATGGTCTGCACATAGCAACATTGTTAAATACACTCTTTGCTGTTTTTTCAATAAAGTTGTTCAAGCAGGGTAGGGTATTTATCGCACAAGTTCCTGAGTACATGGCAGTACATAAAGGTAAACGCTTTTACGGTGATTCTATAAAAGCGGTACGAAAGCAGGTAGGTGTGGATAACATAAACATACAGCACTTAAAAGGTCTTGGTGAGATGGATTACGAAGCCCTTGCTGAAACTGCATTTAATCCTCTAACTAGGAAACTTATTAAAATAAATCCTGTAAATAAAGCAGAGTTTAATGAGTTCTGTCAGTTAATGGCGCAGGATGTTAGCTATCGTAAAAAACTTTTAGGTTTGTGAGGTAATTATGTCTGTCATAACTTTAGCTAAAGAGATTCAGGACACAGAGCGTAAAAATCCAGCCGTTAATGTTTCTCTGTTAGAACATGCGCGCATGTGTATGAAGGAGTATGGTTTATGCACAATTGAAGAACGTGCCTTACCTGATTATAGGGATGGTTGTAAACCAGTGCAGCGTAGAATTTTATGGGCTGCATTTAAAGAAGGTATAGATTCTAAAGCAAAAAGAAAAAAAGCAGCTTTTATTGTAGGTCAAGCTCTTGGTAAATATCATCCACACGGTGATACTTCCTTATTCAGTGCAATGGTAACAATGAATAATTCATCTGCCCCAATGTTAGATGGTAGCGGAAGTTGGGGAGGTGGTGTAGCAAATGACCAATCTGCTGCAATGCGTTATGTCGAAACTAAATTATCGACATTAGCAGATAATATATATTTTAATAGTGACTTTTTACCTACTATAGAATATGTGGAAAATTACGATGGTTCGCTACAAGAACCGTTACTTTTACCATCTAGGCTACCTGCTGTTTTATTAAACGCAGCTTCTGGTGTTGCTGTAGGAATTACGACTGAAATACCAGCCTACACAATTGAATCTCTGAAAAAAGCTGTAGTAGTTACACTTAAACAAGGTAAGCAATTAACACCTTTACAATCTGTAAAGTATTTAGAGTTCAATCCACCTTTAGGTGGTAAGTGTATTTCAAGCGACGAGCAGCTTAAAGAGTTCTACTCAAATACTTTTGGTACGGTAGAATTTTGCAGTGAATATGAATACGATAGCAAAACACGGTCTATGGTTTTCACAAAGTTTGCACCGCAATTAAATTTGGATTCCGTACTTAATTTTTTAAATGGTAATTCAGCAAAGCCACCTGTTTGGGTAAAAGACATTGAGGACGCTAGAGAAACCTCAAGCAAAATACGCCATAACACAGTCACGGTAAAAATTAAAAAGTCGGTTCCTCAGAAAAACTTGGATGATTTAATCGTAAAGATTGATGACAAGTTTACAACAAGGCTGCACTACAAAATAAATGTCATAGAAAAATATAAGGAAGGAAACTTGGCTAAAGCCAAGCTAGTGTCATTCTCCATACCAGAGTTAATTTATAACTGGTGTGAGTGGCGCAAAGATTTAGAATTAAAAATGTTGAAGTACAAGATTAAAGTTGTGCAAGAGCGACAAGCTAGGTTAGATTTACTTATATATGCAGTGTCAAAACTGGATATTATATTTGAAGCTCTTAAAAAGGAAGATACAAAAAGTGCGCTAGTTAAAGATTTAAAAATTACACCAGATGAAGCTGATGTAATTATGAATTTGCGTGTAAGTCAGTTATCAAAACTAGATGCAAATAAAATGCTACTTGAATCAAAATCATTAAAAGTGGAGTTGAAAACACTGGAGGATTTAGGGGCAGACCTTGTAACTTCAATTTTAAATACTTTATCAAATATAAAGTGAGAAGCTATCATGAATACTAAACTTGAGTTTTTAATAACATCGTTAAAAGCCGCACCGATGAAGTTAAGTTTAACATCACCTGATAACACTAGGGTTATTCAAGTTATTTTAGCTCGCGTAACTGCTATAAGTGAAGAAGTCAGGGAAGTAATAAAAAATACACCGGCTAACAAGGATGTTTTAAAACGATTAGATGTAGGTTTTAGTAAGATGCGAAATAGGGCCAAGTCTGTTCAGGATTTAATAGATAATGATGATATAACAGACGTTATATTAAAAGATTATGTAGTTTGGCAAGTTCGGTGTGCAGATGTTATAACTTCACTAATTTCATCAGTAGATAAATCTAGTGTTTCTGATGATAATGAGGATGATATGCAAGAGCTACAAGTAATAGCGAGTGAAGCAAGTGATAATGAAGAATCAGAAGCCTCGAACATTTTTAATAAAATTCTATCTGAGGCAGAAAAAGCAATAATTCATTATTCTATGTATAGCACAAAAATGCCCCGAGATGGTTCAAAGACAAATAAACCATTTACGGTAAATGAATTTCCAATAATTCCCTTGTTTTCCGGTTCTGGTATAGCTGCAAAGTATTTTAATGCGCTTGGCATAAACACTAAGGAGATAGGTTTTTATATCGTACTTGAAAAACAACTCTGTGTCGGAATTAACACTCATGTAGAATCTGGTATAGATATAGATGATATTGTTAATGCCTTAGAAGAAAGGCAAAAGCGTAAATGGTCAGTTATGGGTACACCGAAAAAAGATAAAAATGGTTATTTATGGTACTGGTTACTGCCTAATGCAATTCTAGACAAGTTATCCCACGAAGGCAAACACTTGAAAATAAGTCAGTGGGGTTTTGCTTTTAAACGTGATTGAAGGTATTTATTATGATATTAAATAATCATGTGTGCATAAAATTATCTGCACAAGATCAAGCAATTTTTCGATCAATAACACAAGCATCACCCTTACCAGAGGGGAATGTTTTACCTGAAGATATGTTCTGCACGATTTTATATGCAAATCAACCTATTGACGGTTTTATTTTAAATGAGCAGAAGCATGTCGTTATTATTGAAGGTGCTGATATACGTTATGACCCTAAATTAAATATGAAAAATGTAGTCATAACATTGGATGCACCTACATTGATAAAAAGACGGGAGGAAATATGTAAAGAGTACAATGTAAAACCAATCAAGGATTTTGATTCGGCTATCGTACTCATTTATGACCTACCAGCTTATAACAAACTTACAAAGTGGTACATTAACAATTGCATCATAAACACCTTTAACGGTGAATATAAGGGTTCCGCGATCACTTTACAGGGGGAGAGTCTTGTGTCTACTGACGGTAACAGTGGTTTAACAGCCGATCTCACAATCCTTAATAGCATGGCTTGATCTTTTTGCGATCTTTTTACGCTATTTTCGCGGTATGGGGTTGACACCCTGTTCGCTACTATGCTATTATGTAGTCACAGGGGACTGTAGGGAAAACCATACAAGACTTCTGGAAATAACCCAAACCCACATAATATAGGTGACAAAAATGTCTATTAAGACCGTATCCAAGACCGTATCCAAGACCAGCAGTAAGGTAGAAGCCGCTGTTGCACCTGTAGCGGGTCGCAAGGCTCGCACTCTTAAAGAAGCCGCTGTTGCACCTGTAGCGGGTCGCAAGGCTCGCACTCTTAAAGAAGCCGCTGTTGCACCTGTAGCAAAGTTATCACGCTTGGAGATTCGCGCTAAGCGCGAAGCGTATATAATGAAAATTCTGGAAAAAAATTTCCTGGTAGCTGCAAAAAAATCAGCTAAAGAAATTACTCGCCTAAGTATGGGCGAGTAATTAGAATTTTATTACTACAATGTAGTACATTAGGGTAAATAACCATAGGATTTATCATGACTACAAGTGAAGCGATAAAGTGCTTAATAAGCAACAATATATCAATCAAATATATTGTTGATGGGTATTTTAATGCAGCAATAGAAGGTGCATTACCAGAAGATTTCTTTGAAATGGGTTTAGTAGATGACTTAGGTAGATAGGTAAGGCAACTTGTACTACAAAGTCTGAATTTTAAACCTTCTAATAAAGTCTACAAGTACCTTTAAGCGAAATCTAAAATTTATCTAGTCAGGAGAATACCATGACCTATGGAGTACGGGGACTTACACGACAATTGTCGTGTAAGTAGAGATGTGTTTAATCAAAAAGAGCGCATACTTAGGTTGCGCTCTTTTTGTTTAATCACCTAGATTTACTCAAAATAATTTTCAAAGTGTGTCTATTATGGATAATGGAATCCCTATAAACCAAACACTTAAACTTGATTATTGCTGGATATGTTTGTTAAATAGAGAACCTTTTGAGGAACATCATATAGTACCGCGACATTGTGGTGGGGACAATGGCCCTACGGTAACGCTATGCGGTGGGTGCCATAGTACAATACATGTTTTAGCAAACCAGATAAAGAAAGGTAATCCGATCACTAACTACAGTGATCAATTAACGAGGGAGCGAGCATTATACTTGGCTACAGTGATAGCCAATTCAGAACTTATGGTACAAGAAAACCCTGAAAATAAACGAGTTGTTTATTCAGGGTTTTTTACTTGGGGGACGCATCAAAAACTTATGAGATTGTCGAAATTTTTGAAGTTAAGTCAGCCTAAAGTTATAAAGTTAGCTCTGGATGAATTGTACAAAAGAAACTTCTGATATAAGGATGGGGAAAATGTCAAAAGATTCAGATAAGAAGTTGCGTTTAGGTATGCAGTGTGGTGACTGCCTTCATTTTAGATGCTCTGGTAAATTCAAAGGTGATGATAACAAGGTATCTACATGTGAGAATTTGGGTAGATTAACAGGTGCAAATGCCCCTGATTGTTTCTTCCCTGATTTTAATAAACTTAATACTTTGAAGTCACCTGAAGTTGCGTTTGAGATAGGTAGGTTAGTACGAACATTAAAACCTAGTCAATTGCGTATACTAGCCTACACTTTGGTAAAAAGCTCTAGGGTAATAGAGAGACAAAAATTAAAGTTTGGTCAACCCGTCTTTTTCTCACTCGGTAGGGATTATGTATCACATTACTTTAAGGGGTATGTTCTAGGTGTAGAGAAATTTTCAGTTGAGAATAACGATGGTGGTACACAAAGCCAAGAGCTTGTAGTAGTCACATCACAAATGAAAAAATCAAAAACAAATGTAATAGCTTATTTTAGAAGGGATACGTTACTTACGGTAAACGAGTGGAAAGTTAAGCATAAGACTTTAGTAGATGCTGGAAAAATCTTTATGTCAGATAGTGACAAAGAAAGAGTACGGGAACTGCCTATACCAGAGAAAATGAAAAGTGATGGTTCTTTTGAAACAAAGAAACATGATGCAGACTTGGAGAAAATGTTAGATAGTCTAGATATTCCAACTATAGATAAAGCGCCTGATGACTGGTACGAAAAACATCAAAAGAATACAACTAGGAAGTTGACACAAAAATCTAGAGTTAGAAATAAACCTGATTTAAAGAAAGGTGTTACAAAACAGGACGCAGAGGGTTTTACGTACAGGGCACGTCGTTGAGGTTTCACTCATGGATTGTCTAATAGAATTTATCTCAAAAACAGATTATGAAGTAGATATACCTAGAAATAGCATAAGTGGTTTAAGGAGAGCCACTGTATCATACATATTCCGCATAATTGGAAGTACAGAGTACAAGAAAAAACTAACTACTCTGTTACCAACCGCATCAAAACAAACCATAATAAATATATCACGCGATATTTTAAAAAATGGCTACATCATGAAAAACATAAAGCTATGGCTTTACTGTCTGTCTTATTATGATCTAACTTCATCAAGAAAAAGGAAAGATATAGCGAAGGACTTTGCTGTACACGATGATGACTTTATCCTTATCAAAACTATCAAAGATATACCTGAAATAATCAAGCTACACAAGTTTGCTGCTATGGAGTTGTCGGATTTTGACTATACCGTAGGTTTGACCTTAATAAGTCTAAAGCCTTATATCGGCAAGTTCGTAAACAGGAAAATGCGGTATATACAAATGTATCACACAATGTCAGCATCAGATTTAATAGGTGATCTTACATGTGATGCACTGTCTGTAGTGATGTTGTACTACCCATGTATAAAAAGCTCAGAACATCTTTCAAATATAATGAAGGTGAAAATAAAGAATAGCGGTAGTAATATGATGACTTGGTACGGCAACACGAAAAGGTGTGTAGAGTTATGTAGAACGCTAGGTGATAGTTCTCAGATTGATGCTTTAATTGAGCGTGATGGTGCGATAGTAGAAAATGAGTATGTCAACAATGAGACAGTGACAAAGTTAATGTCCATGTACTCTGACAAGCGTAAGGATTTTCTTTTCCTAATCATGAATTACGATGAAAAGTTTTCAGATTGGCTAAGGCTTAAGCGCAATGTGAAACTACCGAATGATGAATTACTTGAACGTGGGAGTTCAAACAAGTATATTGAGTATGTACTCGATTACTTAAAAGTTGATAGAGTTGCTGCACAACCTTTTATAGAAAAGCTAAAGCTGATGTTAGCTTAGTTTGAAATCTGTAAAATACTTAGCCAAGTTGGTGGAATTGGTATACACAAAGGATTTAAAATCCTTCGGAGAAATCCATACGGGTTCGAGTCCCGTACTTGGCACCACTTATCAGAGATATAAAAATGCAAGCATATCATAATTTATTAGAAAAAATTATGTCGGAAGGTGTTGAAGAATTAAATGAGCGTACAGGTAAGATATGTTCTACTCTAGTAGGTGAGCAGCTTACTTTTGATATGACAAGCTTCCCATTGTTAGAAACAAGACCTATGCCAATAAAATCAATTATTGGTGAATTGCTATCCTTCTTTCGCGGATACACAAGTGCTGATAAGTTTAGAGAATTAGGTTGCAAGTTTTGGGATGCGAACGCAAACGAAACTCCAAACTGGTTAAAGAATAAGAACAGAAAAGGCACTGATGATCTAGGTCGCATATATGGGGCGCAGTGGACTGGTTGGAGAGATACCCGAATAATTGGACTACATGAAATTGTACATTATGCAAATACGGGGTATAAAATTAAATGTCACAAAATAAAAAAGTTGAATCCAGAAGGTTCATTTTATGTACTGGAACGACATATAAATCAATTGATGGAAGTTTTGAAAAAATTGATCACAGACCCATCAGATCGTAGAATGATTATCACCGCATGGAATCCAGCAGAGCTAGATTTAATGTCACTTCCTAGCTGCCACATTGATTATAGATTCACTGCAATAAAAAATACGGTGAATTGCGTCATGACTATGCGATCATGTGATGCGTACTTAGGTTTGCCTGCAAACATTGCAGAGACAGGTTTATTACTTAAAGTTATGGCGGGTTTATCTGGCTTTGATGTAGGAAAAATAGTCATACAGCTTGCGAACGTACATTTGTACAGTGATCACTACAGTGCCACGCTTGAGCTTTTGAATAGAAAACCAAACCCTGCTAGTAAAGTTCAGATAAATATAAGTAATTTAATATCATATAAATCACAAGATTTTAGTCTAGTACCACAGTCTGTCTTTTCTGATATTGAACCTGATTATTTTGAAATTGTGGATTATAACCCACTTGGCAAAATAGGTGCTGATGCACCTATGGCTGTATAATAAGGGAGCTAGCAAAATGGAAGCTAATAGACAACAAATAGACTTAGCCTTAGCTGAATGTGATGCAGGTGGTTTGCTAGCCTGTTTTGAAGTTACAGGAAATTCAAGACTATCACCTATAAATAAAGCCAGAGCTTTGATAAAGAAAATAATAGAATTGCGTATTGGAACAAAATCTGTCGTTGACATAGTAACGATGTACGATATACACCCTGAAGTTGTACGGGAAGTAGCAATTAGGGTTCGTGATTATATAACTTCTGTAATAAAAGCAGCAAATGAAGATGTTGCAGGTGGAATGACTTGCTCGAATGCCGGTGCTAAACACGGTACTCTAATTTTAACAGCAGAAAAGCTGACATATTTATTATATACAGAAAAGGATGTATTTAAATTATATAGTGTAGGTATTCCAGAAAGATCAGAGGCTTACGAAGCATTTATCATTGATGTTCGGGGAGGTGGAAAGGTATTTGAATGTTCTAAAAAACACGGTCTATCTGCCAAAAAGAGAAGTAATTTAAGGGATATGTATCTTACTATGCGGTGGCATGTATCTGATACTTAGGGGATACTATCATGAGTAAGTTAGAGCATGTGAGTGTGTTAAAAGTGAAATCTGATAATATAAACTGCCCTGTTTATATTATTAAAAATTCGTGTGAAGGCTACACTGTAGTCGATACTTATAATAATACCACAAAAATTGCTATTGTTGTAAAAGCAAGAGGTAGAATTACAAGTATAAGGGATGGTCTATACATAAGAGGTAAAGCAGTATTTACAGATAGTGGTTATGAGACAGATTCTAGAAAAGATGGTGATTTTTATGTCGGTGATGTTACATTCACCGATTTATACGAAAAGAAGTTAAAATATATAGTTCCATGCGGGTTTTTATATGTAGTAGCATAATTAAATTAACAGGGCTTAAAAAATGACTGACGTTAAACATTATTTTGAAGCTGCGAGAACTGGAACTTTACCACAAGATTTTAACCAGTGGGGTTATCAGATGATTATGCTACTACAGTAGCACATATTGCAGCAGAGTGTGGTGCTCTAACTAAAGATTTTAATCAGTAGGATTTAGTGGATAATCATAAATGGACAGTTGCACAATGTGCAGCACGAAATGATAATTTACCAAAAATTTTGATCAATAGGAATTAGCTAATACTGAAGGTTGGATAGTAGCACATGAAGCAGCTACTTATGATAGTCTACCAGAGGCTTTTGATCAGTGGGGTTTAAAAAGTATTGACGTTATAACAGTCGCACAAGTTGCAGCACAATTTGGTACTATACAAAAGTTTTAATAAGTGGTAACTCGCTAATACAGATGAAACAGCACTATCGAAAATGTAATTCTTTTAAATTTTTATTTAAAAGGGACTTTGGGGGGTTTACAATGATAACTTTAAGTACGTTGCTTTTCATACTATGGGTACACTGGCTTGCTGACTATTTTAGCAAGCTAGATTATATAATATCCGGTAATGATATAGATTATTTATTTCAACATTCCTTAACATACACTATAGTTGTTACATTATCAATATCTGTAATGTTTGGGTTAATATCAAAACTAATCTTTTACTTTTTTATAATTATCTTAACCTTGCATTTTATTGTAGATTTGTGCTCTGGTCTAGTATCTAACTATCTGGTTAAAGCTAATAAGGAAAACTGGATTCTTATAGACTTTGGTGTATGTCAGACATTACACTTATCATACATAGTATGCTTATTCAGTTTCTTTAGATTATGTATATAATTTTGATAAACAAAAACCCTGTAGATTTTTAGTCTACAGGGTTTTTATTACCTACTGTCAGATAATGCGTTGTGAGTAGTCGTAACAGATTCTAAAAAGCATTTCGTACAAACCTTGTCGGTTAATAGGCCTCAGGCTTAGAACTAATTGTAGAATAGAACAATTAGCATCCTCACCTATTAAAGCAATATAACCAGAAGTACCTTCTATTCCTAGATGTACACCAGTTTCCAAGGCCGCTTTTCCTACCCCATACTTATCTTCAAAGGTATGGAACATGTATTCGTCAGAATCAGTCAACTCCTTAAATCCATGTAACCTTAAAAAAGAAGTTAGTTGGTTTTCGTAAACTACTTGAAAAAATTTTGCTAAACTGAATCGAGAATCCGGTGTATTTAATATAACTCTAAATCCACCTATATGACAACCCTCGTCTGGTATATACTCTGACCACTTATCATAGCCAGTACAGTTAATAAAATTCCTACAACGTCCATCGAAAAATAAACCAGCTTCTTTCATAAGAGCCATAAAACTCTCGGCAGCCGTGTAATCGTTTCCGAAGGTAGAAGTAGCCGATACCTTTAGTTTTTGTATACTCACAATTTTTCTCCGACCAGACTGCTAATAGTTTAAATTAAACGTTCAAAGCTGCAACTTTACTAGCTCCAAAATTATTAGCTGCATTATTATTATTAACTGCTGCTGTCAATGTATTAAGTGCAGCAAGAATAGTAGAAACAGCATTAGCAGTAGTTGTTTGTAGAGTAACTAATGAAGTTCCGTCAATGTGAGCAACATTTCCTGGTGTAGAAGTACCACCACCACCATCTGTAGTGAATGAATAAGATGCTTGCAAGGTAATTGCATCATTATCCGATGGGCTGATAGTAATCAAACCACGGCTAGCAGCAGTTAGCAAAGCAGCATTAAGAAAAGGTACAGTAGTCGAACTATTAGGTTGTAGAAATACATTTCCAATAGCTTGTGCGGAAATAGATGTATTTCTTACGGTGTAGGTTAATATATTACTCATGGTTTTATCTCCTAATGATTAAGTGTTTAAAGATTATCGTCTAAACGTTTTAAAATTCTCAACTCTAGCTGTGCGATAGCTGCATGATTCCAGTTTCTTGCATTTTTTGCAAAACCTGCCATTTTCCTTACATGTGGGTCATCACTCCTTAGCCCTCTTTTAATATCACTCATTGTAATAGGTTCATCAGGGGATTTACCTAACCATTCATGAAAAGCGTTTTTGTGTAGATGCAACTCCATAGGTGTTTTAGATTTTGGCATAATACCACCTCAATTTATGTAAGCTTCGTATTTAAGCATACGAATTTTTAATATGTTTATAGGATATTCTCTACTTATCTGAAAAGGTGATTGCCCATAACCACTCATAGCTTTTCTTGATTTAGTACTATGTAATTCTATATTCCCAAACCACTTACTAGCATCACAACCAGATATATGTAGACATAATTGCCTATCCTTCAAAACACTTCCTATACCTCCATTATAACCTACCAAAGCCATTGCTATGCGTTCATAGTAATTAGCTGCAAACCTCATGTACTCAAAAGATGTTTTATCTTTTAAAATTAAAGCTAAGAATTGCATCTTTGGGTTAAATCTATCAACCCAAGTCCATCCATGTAATTGCTTGTATTGACGTACAGCATCAGAAAAAGCATTAAATCGAACTGAACCGTTTTTATTATAAGCGATAGTTAATTGACCTACACCAACACCCGTCTCCCTAGATGTTCTTAACTCTACATGTGGATTCCAACATAGTTTACTTTTTAAGAAAATGCAGGATTCTTGTTCTACCTGACCTGCCATAGAAGCCTTATATTGAGTAGGAAAGTCCAAGTTATCAATATCAGCTTTTAATACTGGTAGGTAAGTGTATGCTAGTTTAGGCAACTCTTGTGAGTGTCCATGAATAGCACCCATAAATATACTGAAATATAATACAAAAAGAATTAAATGTTTCATCCTTCATCCACTTTAAAAAATAGTAAGAGTAGGAAAGTATTACTTTTCTGAGAGCTACCGACATAGGTAGTAAGTTGATCTAGATAAGTAAACTCTTTTAAATCCATCCCTGAGAAGTTACAAACCCTAAAAGCCAGTGTAGATACACAGGCACTTAGACTGTCAGATAACTTATCGAAAGATTGTATATTCAGTACCCTAGGTATGATAAAACCCACAGGAGATAATTCAACAACAACTGAAAAATTAGCACCTTCACTTATAGCATTATCAAATACTTTAGTACCTTTGATAGAGGATATATTATTAAGCGTAGTAGGGTTTCCGTATACCCATTCATGCACAGCTACACTAACAATAGGAAAATTATTAACAGACTTCACTGACAGTAAACCACGTTCGATACGCTTTGCTGTTACGGCACTCTCACTGTTACTAAATTTTCTAGCTGTTGTGTCAGCTTTTTGAAGTAATGCACTAATCTCTTTTCGTAGTTTACTTATGCTCATTTTATTCACCGTTTATTTAAACATACCAGCAACCGCTAAAAACATCATTCCGTAGATAAAGCAAACCCCTGTAAAAATTAAAGCTGCTGGTAGCGGTGCCTCAAGAGCTTTACTGTAAAAATCTTCTATATTTAACCTACGGAATAGTAGTCGCCTAACTACATGGGTAAACATTGATATAACCAGCATTATGCCTAACATATAACTGACAACGCTGAAACTACCAAAATCAAATACATAAAAATAAGCTAAAACAAATAGCAAAGGTACGGACTGACGTATTTCCTTTTTTACTGTAGACATAAAAACACTAAGCATACTGTTCATCTAACTCTCCTTTATTTAGCGGCGACTGACTCTTGTAAAATCATTATATAGTAACGCTTATTATTGGCATCGGCTGGAACTACTGAGCTTGATATATATAGAGTGTTGTGGTATTTATCTGCTACAACAAGAGAACCAACCCAAATTTCATTATTTTTTAATTTAGTTACAACTTCTAGCTTTACAGCCTCTTGGTATTGTGCGGTGTCGCACAAAAAGCACATATCCCTATTCAGACACTCGTCTACAGTGTACCCTAAATCCTCTGTAACTCTTTTATTAGCAAAAATAATCTTGTAATCTTCATTAGATATAAGAACTGGATGTATAGAATGGTCTAAAGCAGTTTGTAGTAAATCAAACCTAACACTATTTTCTTCTAAAACTTTACGCAAATTCTTTATTTCAGTCATATCTCTAATAACCACTACATACTCAATCCCTTCATTCTTACCAATATGCTTTACTCGCGTTATAGACACATTAGCGTCAAGTGATGCACCTGATACTAAAGCAAGGGTTACCTCTTTAGCACTATAACCCTTACCATCCATAAAATCTGGTAGGTTTATATTAGTTATAGATTTTAATTTAATCTGTTTATCAGGAGAGAACTGCATACCAAATAAACTTTCAGCACTCGGATTCATGTTGGTTATAATACCATCTTCAGTTACCCGTATAGCAGCTTCAGATAATGTATTATATAAACCACCAAGTACAGATGCGTCACGTTGCATCTGACGTATTTTATTTACAAGATCACCTACCTCTTGTATAAACTCCTTAGAGTTATTAGCTAAATCTTTTGAGGATTCAGCTAACTCTTGCCTCAATTCTGCTATATTTTCTAAGCTAAATCTTTCTCTATGAACTACCGACCTTCGTTCTGTCTCACTACTAAGTCGTTTATTTTTAAAGTTCCTGATTAAATTAAACATACCTGCTCCGAAAGGCTTACTTATTCATGACAGAGAGTAGAGTTTTGATTTCTACAAGTAGTAATTTAACTCCACCGATAGAATCGTTAGAGTTTTTAACCTGCTCTAGTTGCTGTGAGTGTATTTCTTTAATCCCTTCTGTATATTTCATACCATCTTCTTTCGATTCAGTATGTAATCGTTCTATAATATCTTCTTTTACTAAAATAATTCTTCCTAGCCTTATTATTATGTAAACTAGCAGGGCGCAGACTACTAAGAGTATTGCCACTATAGGGTCTTTACCTGAATTAGAAAATAAATTCCAGATTAAATTCCCTATCAAATCAGTGCTGTCAGACATGACGGTACTCTCTCTACAACGACTTATGTGATAAAATTAGTAACCCAGTCCGTTTCTATTAAAATTTGTTGTATTATATTTTACGGAAGTTCTTTTAACCAAATTATAATAAAGCTCGTACTCTTGTACTAACCTCGCTTGAATATCCCAACCTAATATATTTAAATTCCTATCGTTAAAATTCTGAACTGATGTTACTCTCCACACTTTGCCGTATACATTATCCACTATAACGTCCCAAGGTTGTACAAGAGGAACTAACGGGCTTACAACTAAAGTTATAGGGTCTATGCCTTCCAGTACAGATAAATCACCTGTCTTTGAAAGTCTTGGTATATCCATATAAGTAGCAAGTGACGATGAATTTAATTGAATTTCCAAGTGAGTAAACTGTTCTACGTTGTAGACAGCAATCCAGCATGGAAGTCCATTTGCGTAGCTCATTAAATTATTAACTGTCAGTGGTACAAATGTAGGGTTAGCTACATTCGCTATCATTAAAAGCGCAGAGTTTAAATAATTAAAATTATCCATAACTCTTATGGAGTCTAGTGATAGTGCGTTTGCTGGTAATACTACAGTGAAGCACACATAACTCGCTTCATCACTATAAGTAAACCTGTAAGGTGATTGTGTACGGTCAATAGTCACCGAGTATAAATCAGAGGATAGTGTAGTATTTGCATTATATACCTGAGAAGGTGTATTAAAAACTGTAGTATCTAAAACAATACGAGTTCCGTTAAATACACTAAAACCACCGACAAAAGAGTTATTGTAGCATACACCACATCTACCAGCACTACCAGAAGATAAATCAGTCTCTAAATTAAATATATTAGTTTCATCTATAATTACTTCTTCTTCTGATGAACCATCACCTCCAATATCATTCCAGCTTTCAGTTAATATAGTATCTTCTGCATTTACTACATCTATAGACGAGCCTACTGGATTTATACTCTGTTTATCATTGTAGTTATTTATACCAAAATTAGTACCCATCAATAGAGAATTGATTTGTTCTTGTGTTGCGTTACCGTTTTCATCTAATAAGGTCGGTGATTCTTTTGCTCGGATAGAACAACTGCATTTTCTACCACTATATAATTTATTATATAATATGCAGTCGTACCCATTAACCCTTAGAGCGTTATTTACCTGCTCTTGATAAATAGGTGCTGCCCTAGAGATCATATTCTGTGCTATTGATACAGACCTAGTATTTTTTGCGTGTAAATTTCGATTATTCTGATTTACTATAGGCATATCAACCTCCTATGTGATTTTTTAAAATCTGTAAATTATATGATACTAACTATTTAAATAAAAGGTTATTAAAAATGCCTATAGTTCTAAGCTGTGACCCAGGAGCACCTAACTTTGGATTCTCTGTAATTGACTTTAAAACAAGTAAAAAAGGTAAATTAGAACCTAAGATACTTGAGTTAGGTATATTAAATAATGTGCTGCGTGATATAAAGCATAACCCAAAAGCTGAACTAAAGAAAATGTCAGTGGAGTTATTAAGTAAAACCAAGTTACATAAACCAGAGTTTTTTATTGCAGAGCGTTTTCTAGCTAGGTCATTTAGAACAAACCTAGCCGAAAGTATCCCGATGATGTTAGGGTACATATTAAAATCGTTACCACCGAAAACAATAGTACACCTAACACCAGCCGTCACATGGAAAGCTGCTGCCAAGAAAGTATTTAACCTAAAAAAACTAGACACTATATACAAGGAAGTAATTTGTACACCACATGAATTGGATGCTGTGCTGTTAGCCTTCTTTGGTACAGACGCTTTATATTTACTAAATGATGCTGATTTTTGGGAGGGTATTAAATGCCAGATATACAATATAAAGAATCCAAAAAAATCACATGCCACCTAACTCAGATAAAATTAGTAAAATGTCCAATATCTACATGTATGTGGTCTGATCAAGTAGGTGGTTGTAATTTTACACCAAACACAACACCTGAGATTTTAGGCACTACTCTTTTAATGAGTGATAAGCAGATAAAAACTCATGTACGTCGAGGACGTGTAGATATTAACAGATATATCGTATTAGATTCGTATGTAGCTTTTATAAAAAAGCGAGTAGTGTCGATGGGTGTTTTCAGAGATAGGTTAGTTAATGATGCTGTATTAAACTCATTACTGAGAAGCTCAAAGATATATAATGTACTGACAGAGTTTTTTGGATTAGATAATTATTTAATAGTATCTATGCTAAAAAGCAGATTGTACAAAGAGTATATAAAAAGTGTAGGTGCTGTAGCGTTTACTGCTAGAGGTTTATTAGGTATCAGAAAGCAGTATGTAGAGAAAATTAGGGTTAGGGTAAAAGACTTAACTCCAAAAACCGTGAGAAGGGTTAAAGGTACTAGACCAACCCTAATCAAAAACAAACCATAATGAGGCATTAAAATGAAAAACATTACATTAAGTGAGTTTGAGCGCGACGAAACGCAAAAATCCCTGTATTGCATAAATACGACTAAAGGTCGTAGTCGTGGACAAGTTATCTTTTCAGTACCGAGGGCTGGTACTATGGGTATGGAATCTGTAATTATTCCACCTACATTTATACCTATTGAATTAACTGCACAAGCTAACCGAGATCAATTACTGGCTTCTACTGATTTGCGTAAAGCTATAGCAAAGGGTTTAATTGAATTAGTCAGTTCAGTCGATGCTATCAGTTTTATGGGAACTGACCCTCATGCTAAAATAGAATTTAATAGATTAGCAAACGCTCAAGAATATCAAAGAAATGTTATGACTGCTACGCACATGGATGATGTACCAGAGCATAATATAGTTGACCCTGCTATGCAAGAGTTCGCTGCACCAATACATTATGATATGGAGAATGCTGTTGACAGTGTTACTGGTTCTATTGTTCATTTAATAGGGATGCTGCAAGAATCGAAAGATGATACTGACGCAATTGCATCTGTAAGAGCAATGGGAGAGTTGACTACACAGGATTTAAAGTATATTTATGAAAAAGCACCCAAAGAATGTAAAAATCTAGTAAATTGGGCGCGTGAAAAGTACAATCGTTCACGCTTGAATACCAAGTAATAAAAACCCCGTAGACAAAAATCTACGGGGTTTTTCTTTTATCAGAAATTACTTTGCTTTCTTTGTTTTCCTCGGCTTATCTGATTCCTCAGATTCTTCTTCAAGTACTTTTTCCTTACTTATCTCCTTCATGTAACTATTATAAATATCTACTTGCTCTTGTGTATAAAACTCGACCAAGTGAAGCATTGTGTTTGCGATAGCACCATTTTCTTCAACATCTTTTTCAAAATCTGCTATTGTATCGTACACATTTACTAGATTTGTAATCTTTGCACCATCTAAAGTTAATTGAATGTACTGCATTGAAGGCTTTAACCTAATCTCGGTTTTTGAGAGCACTAGATCATATAGGATATAATTCTTACCGTTGAAAACGTGGACAAGTAAACTATCACTACTATTAACGTACCCTTTTGGTCGTACAGTTTTGCTTACCATCCGTGTATCAAAATCAACCCACTTATTTTCAATAGCAGCTTGCAACTCAACACCAGCTTCACACATTCTGCATACTTGGTTCTTATCCACAATAATTCTCCTAAAAAGTTTTAATTAAACGCTTTAACCACCTGATGTTCATATTTCCTGGGTCTACCTTCCCAACACCTCCTTCTTCCAAAAGTTTTTTCGTATATTCGTATGTTTTAATAGGTTGAACTATAGTATGCTGTCGTAGCGTTTTAGTAATCTTGTTCGTAGCTTCAATACCTGCCCTATCACCATCCATAAATACAATTACCTTTTCTACAGGTAACTCTAAAACCAAACGCTGTTTTAATTTTCCCCAACTCTGCGTACCTAGTATAGCTATTGCAGGTACACTGTGTTTTATTAGTCTTAAGGCATCTCTAGAACCCTCCACCAGTACTATATAATTTAAGTTCTTACGTTTTATTAAATCAAATGCGTTATCGTATGGAAATAATCCGTGTGTCTTAGACCAGTTCCCTACCATGTTTTGATATTTTATTTCACCTTTAGCTCCCGTAGGTTCCCAAAGAGCTTTTATCCCACCTACTAAAGTACCATCGACTAAAACTGGCATTATTAAACATCTGTTTCCAAAACCATCTACGCTGGACTTACAGCCTATCTTTGATAACATGCGTCCACTAAATCCGCGCCAATTATCGTCAACTTCTATATCTTCGGATATAAAGCACTGGAATTTAGCTAGTAGATCGTTAAAAGTCATACTCTCGCTATGTGATAATAAATTATCTTTTATCTCATTTTTTATAGGACGCACCACAAGAGAGTTTTCTGCTATGCTCTCCTTAGTCATTTTCGCTAAACCTACGACTGACGCATATTCATTCCAGCTTTTCGATGCTCCGCAGGACATGCAGTAACACCAACCTAGCGGTACTTTTTTTCCCTCATCTATACTTATATTAAGTGATGGATTTGTATCTTGATGGAATGGGCATACTACAACATAATTACCTGGTGTTTTCTTGTGCTCAACTTTATTTAATTCTGTGAGGATAAGATTTAAAACGCTCATGATCAGCTCCTTTTATTACATATACTTTACAGATTATAATAAATACATATTTTTGCAATCTGTAAAGTATAACTATCCTACACTAGCATATAATGAGGTTTCCTAATGACTGCATATAGTAGAAAGCAGACAACAGTCAATCCAGCTAAAATAGCAAAAAATAAAGGTAATCGTATACAGTTAGCTATAGCTGATTTTAAGGATTATATAACAAAGTGTACAAAAGTGGTACGCACTGAAACTATGGATGAATACCGTAAGTATGAATTATACCCATCATCTTTTCCCTACTGCGGTTTACGTCATGGCTTAGATGCGTTTACTAACAAGAAATTAAAAGATGAACGCGAAATGGATTTTTTCGGTGCCTATTATACTACAGTAGGTGGTACGGTTCATGAAGTTGTGCAGGACTGGTTATCTAAAGGTAATAAGATCATAGGGAATTTTAGATGTACTAAATGCAATAATTTAGACGAGCTAGAAGAATACGGGCCTTGTTCAAAATGTGGTTGTGAAAATGTAAAGTATGAGGAAATTGTAATAAAATATAAAGGTATTATCCGAGGACGTATAGACGGTTTGTATATTGATTCCAGCAAGCGTGTTTACGTCATAGACTATAAGACTTCTGGCGGATATGGGTTGTATCTACACAATTCAGGTAAGGAATTAAAATTCCCATATTTAACCAATAAACTTCAAATTCAATCTTACTGCTATTTTGTAAAGCGTATGTATGAAAAGAAGTTACTGGCGAAAGGTTATAAAGGTATAGAAGGCTGGATGCTGATTTATATGTCAAGAGATAAATCATTCCGTGAGTACGCTGTAGTAGGTGATAGCTTTACTGATATGGACTATGACGAGCAATCCATGATTCAGCATAGATCAGTTAAACATTTTACTTTAGTTGTGGATGCGGCAGATGCAGGTTTTAAAGAGTTCCCACAAGAATTAGTGGATGAAAAACCTTGCTCTTGTAAAGAGGATTATTTAAATAATATGCACGATCAGTACAATGAGTGTCCATTCAGTAAAATATGCTTCTCACCGAAAAAACTAGATTCTTTTATAGCAAAACTCTAAGGTGTGCAGATATGACTAAAACCGAAATGTTGGAAGTAGAGATTTTAGATTTAAAAAATAAGTTATATGCAGAACAGCGTTACACAAACCAGTTGAGAAATCAGATTAAACTGATTATGCAGTATAGGGATAAAGGCTTTAATCCAGTACGGATTAAAGTGGAAGAAACTTACACAAAGTCCTCTGTAGATGGAAAGAGTAGAGACACAGCTTTCAATCTGGTACGAAAAAATATATTAAGTAAAATAGAAGGTAAAATATGTGATTGCATTACAGATACAGACTTAGGTAACGTATGCAAGCTGTCTATAGATTCCGTAATGCTGTTTAAGTCTGATGTACCTAATTGTAGTAGGGGCGCTTTTAATGATAAAATTTAATGTTGGTGATACAGTAGCTATTGATTTAAATGATTCTACTGTTATCTGCTATGTTACCAAGTTGTTGAAAATATATGCTTGCGGTTATGACGCTAATAATAAACCGTCACCTGAATTAGAAGAATATCCTATAGAATTTACTTACGAATCAGTTGTTGCAAATTTGGGTGATAAGCCGGCTGCTGGTAGTGTTTATGGTTTTTCTCTAGAGCCTTACTCTGATACCGTATCAACAACGGCTGGTAACGTTGATTTATATATTGATGTAAAACGTAATAAAAAGATATTAGCGCGTGAGATACTGCCAGCAATCGTAGAAAGTTCAGCGGCACTTTATGATTTATATTTAGACAGTGTGCTACCTATTAACTTTGAAGTTCGCCCACCTAAAGGAAAGATGGCGGGTTGCTTCAAAGCCAGTAAAATATCAGAGGATACTATTACTTTACGCAATGTTGAAGGTAATGATTTTCTGTATACCATGTATCATGAGTTCGGTCATGCTCTGTATACCCGACTTTTTAATAACAATGAACGTGCTTCTTGGATTAAAGAGTACCACAACACTGTATACATATCAGAGTATGGAACTAAGGAAATACAATCACTTTTAAAAGAATTGAAGTTAAAAGCTGTAACTATCAGTGAGTTCAAGAGATCAGTGGATGAAGCTAATTTAATCCTACTGAACCACATACTTAAATACATTAAAAAACAGCATTTACTTAGTGTGCGTGATCTAGACAGTATATGTGCAGAGAACATAAATACGATAGAAAAATTCTGGCCTAGCTCTGTATTAGAAGTATCTGATGTAGATATTATTTTAACAGAGTACGCAAAAAAGAATGCGCAAGAATTTTGGTGCGAATCTTTTGCTCACTTTATGACACACAAAAGCCTACCGAGTAATTTAAAGAAACTTGTAAAATCTACTGTATCTACTTTAGCTAAAAGAGAAACTACTAAAGGAGATACGCCATAACTTGAGGTATATTATATGCTAACCATGCGTCAGATTAGAAAAGCTACACCTAGTAGTATATTTGGAAATCATGAATATAGTAGGGTTGTAAAGATGAGTAGGGGGCGTACAAAAGCAGGGGCTAGATTTGTACGCGCATTAACTTGTTCACCTTGGGATAATAACGGTTTTCGTAGAGCTAATCCACCACAGTATTCTACGTCTGTAGTTGTGGTCGGCACTAGAGCAAAAAAAGTTGCAATTAAATCAGCGTGGTTAATGTTCGATTATATTAAATGTAGTTGCTCATGCCCGTATTTTACTTTTTACGGTTGTGAAGTAGAATTATGGAAGCGTGGTGCGGCTGATATATATTATTCTAATGGAAAAGACCCGATAGTTAGAAATCCTGCTGAAAGGCCGTGGGCTTGCAAACACTTATTAGCATTGTTTGATAAAATAGATAATCATACTCTTTAGGAATTTATCATGGCTATAAACTATAAGCATAGCTCAGTAATGACTGCTACAAAGAGTGTTAAGGAGAAGATAAAAAAGAATTATTCTTCTTCCCAGTACATTGAGGTACTAGATGTTATGCTGCATAATGGGTTATCGCCTATAGTAGAGAGTACCGACTTTGCTGATTTATTTATTTCAGGTGTGCTGCATCACTCTGTAGAGAATAGCAGGAGGAAAATGTCTAATGCAGGTAGGTTTGAGTTTTTATCCTGCTGTATGCTATTCTTGGCTGCACCAACACATAGGAAATCTGAAATATATAAAAAATTAAGAGTTGAACGTAGTGTATCTCACCTAATACTGGAACGCTTTGTAAAAGCAGTTAGTAATTACGAGGACTTATGTATGCTGGAAGCTACAGGAGCAGCTACGCAGGGTGATATAAATAAAAGGCTAGCTATAGAATATAGCGTTAGGTCACATGGTTCAGTGGATTTAGCGTGTGTTTGCAAAACTGTAAAGTATTGGCTGATGCAGTACAATATGTTTAAGTCGCAAGTTTTAAATAAATACTCTAGACTTGTGACTATGCAAGCACAAAAGTATTATGCTGGAAATAACTCAAATATAGACCCTGACGATTTAATACAGAATTATATAATGTACGCATCAAAAGCTATCGACAAGTTTGATCATAAGCAAGGTACTCTGACTAGCTATATACTCAACTGGTTAAGTCATGCTAGAAATATAACCGCTATCAATGAAGGTGGTACAGCTTTTACTTTACCGACTGCTAAGCGTAGGGAGGGTAATGTAAATAATGTATCGGTATCTATAGATGATGACGATGTTCAAGAGCTATGTATTGAAGAAAATACCATCGAAGTTAATTCCGAAATAGATAGGGTTAGGCAATTAGCAAAGTTAGCCGACTCTATAGGATTGGCAAGGCTGTCTTTAGATATAGGGGAA
>JAEHJW020007949.1_pt1 | contig 24621 bp, 45 predicted proteins | sample 9271431 | NCBI WGS metagenome assembly JAEHJW02 | reverse complement strand
GCTGCGGTTCCACTTGCCGCCGGCGGCGTCCAACACCTTGTTCGTCTCGACGTAGAGATTGCGATCGAGCTTGCCGGTCAACTTGAGGCAAGACCCGCTGATCTCGGCCGCGCTCAAAACTGTCATCACGTCTTGGGAAATTGTCGGCATTTTTTTCTCCTACTTCTCCATCCGCTTCATCACGATCTCATCGGCTTCCCGGCATAGATCGTTGTAAGCCATATTGGCGGCATTGAGCACGATGCGCTCGATATGGTGCGTCAGGGTCTCATCGACGGCACGAGCTTTCACGATGGCGGACTCGAAGCTCAGGGCGCTGTTCTCACCGATCGCCACGTACGGGGTAGCGTAGTCGATGCCGGTGATCTCCCAATCGGTACCGTCATGGGACATCTCGACATCGGCGCAGACAAAGGCCAGCGTAGCCCCCCCGGCCAATCTGATCTCGATATCCTCCAGTTTGACGCTAACGCACTCGCCGGCAAAGCGCTCATCAAGCGTAGCTGCCGGCTCGCGGAAACGAGGTTCGGTGTTCATGAGTGTCCCTCCATCACAACAAACAGCGCCGTCACCCCGGCGATAACCAGTGCCGCCGAGACGCAGACAATAGTCAGCATTGGCGACGAATCGGCAATTGCATCAATCAGGTAGCCGAGCATCTTTGTCTCCCATCCTAGTTACCGGTGTCGCCTTGGCAATCACCGCTTTGATATGGGCCGCCAAAGCCTGCGTCTGCTCACCGATCTGCGTAGCCGATGCCAGCGCATCAAAGAACACATCCACGCGTTTCATCGTCTCCAGCATGTCGTCGTAGCTGTTGATTGCACATGCCAGCACCGGCCCTGATACGATGTCCGTGTAGATCTCGCGCCCGTTGGCGTCGTAAACATCGCCCCATATCCGGCAGGACTTGACCGGCATTGAGATGTGATCGGCTAGGGCCATGATGTCTAATCCCTTTCTGGCGCTTGATGCTGCCGCCCTTGAGCGGCAGGGTGAAGATTCAGTCGGAACTCTTCATTAGCGGCTCAGAACGAAGTCCGAGCGAAACGATGTCGATGATGCGCTCGGCGTAGGCTGCGATGATCTGATCGCTGTCGATGTCTTCATAGGCTTCAGCCTCCAGCTCGGACAGTCGCTTCACAAAATCTTCTTCATCCATTTTGGGGACTCCTCATTCGAGCATGGCGCTCGGGAAAGCCGGCGACGCGCGCCGGCTAACCGGGGCGTCAGAGGCTTTCGATGAGGTCGGCCGCCGCACGAAGGCTGATCGGCAGAAGCCACCGGGACGCCTCGACGGCGGTGAGGGCACCGGCGCTGTCGCGAATGCGGCGAAGAGTATTGATGTCGCGTTCGCTGATCTCAATCGACAGCGAATACGACGTGGTAGTAGTGGTATTCGGCTTCAGTTCCATCATCCTCCCCCTTGGCGATGCGTCGGACTGCCCGGCGCATGGTTGACACTCGGGAATGCGCCCCGTAAGGCGCAAACCGGAAGGTCAAGCAAACGCCAGGACAAAGAACCGGTCAGGAGCGTTGCCGCGCCCGCCATATGTCTGGTCCCAGCATACGACGCGCTTGTACTGCCCGGTAGCTTCCCAGCTTTTACGGAGGTCGTCGCACTTCGTGAAGGTGGACTCCTCCTCCCGCTGGAGGGTAAGGCGGCCATGCTTCTTGGTGAAGATCTCTGACTTGAAACCGTGCAGACTTTTCATAGCGGGTTCCTTCCTCTTCCATTAGGGCTCCATCGCCCCGTTCCGATATGACGAGAATTATACCACAGCATAAATCATGTCAACAGTTAGCGCGTGAGAAAACGAAGAAAACGGCTAGACATTGGTAGCAACGAGTTGACTGAGACGCCTGACGAAAAAAGGGGCTTGAATTGGAAAAGCGACGAAATAGGCTAGTGATCATTAAAGAATTGAGGGCAGAATGGTTGCCGGAGTGAAGGGTAGACCTAAGGGATCGCCCAACAAACGAAGCCTCGATATCGGCGAGCGCCTTGAAGCGCTTGGCGTTGATCCCGTTGCGAAATTGATGGAAATCGCGGCCGATCCTGACGCCACCAGGGGCCAGAAGATTAGCATCTACACCGAGCTGCTTCAGTACCTGTACCCGAAGCGCAAGGCCGTTGAGGTTGACGCCAGCCCGACGATGCAGACCTGGGCCGAGCTGGTCAGGGCCAGCATGAAGGGCGATGACAAGCCCGCACCTGATAATGGCGCATCCAAATAAAGTGTACCAAGTGCCCTAGGGGCCTAGTATCAAGCTAGGCTTGATTTGGTGTAACTTAGGTGTATGCTCCGGGGCATGAAAGCTCCATCATTCAAGCGATGGCTCCTCGATATGAGAGCCGCAGGCCTAGCCAAGTCGGATGCGCAATGCGCCGAGCTGCTTGGCGTCTCCCCTAACGCCGTTGTGAAGATGAAGGCTCGTGGCGCCGATGAGCGCACCGCCCTCGCTTGCACGGCTCTCCTGCACAGGATGAAGGGTTATGAGTGAGTCCTTGCCCTCTCTCCGTCGTGAGCTTGCAGCGGCGGAGCGCCTCGTCTTTACGCTCAAGGCTGTGATTGAGCAGATTGAGGCGTCAGCGTTGCCGCCGGTACCCACGCGATTTGACCGCAAGGCCTACATGATGGCCTACATGCGAGAATACATGAGGAAGAGGCGGGAACGGGAGAAGGGAGAGCGGACATGATCGGAGAAGGAATAGCCCAGGCGCTTGGGGCGTGGTTCACATCGCGGGTAGAGCGCCAAGCGATGGAAGATCAAGCTGCAGCTAACCGTATGAATGCCACGATGCTGGACAATTACGAGGCCGGCACTCGCCTGCGTCGACTCAGAAACCTGTCGGCCTATCATTCTCGCGTCATCGGTTCTGCAGCCTCTATTGCCGAGGATGCTACCACAGACGCTCTCCGCAAGCTGGACAAGCTCAAGTCGTTCAGCCCGGCGGCAAGGCAGACCATAGCCAAGCGACGCGGTGCCAAGGTGGCGGCTCCGCTGTATCGGATGGCCGATGAGATTCGAAAGGACATGGAGGGTTCTAACCATGACACTGACTGAAGCCAAAGATGGAATCCGGGCAGATATCCTGTCCCGTGGGGCGCGGTTTACGTTCACCGAGGTTCAGAACGCCGCCATCAAGAAATACGGCGAAAGCGTCGAAGGGCGCGCTGTATGGCGTCTTGTCGATGCCCAGCTTCAGGCCCTTCGCAAGAAGCAACTCATCTCGACCTATCGTGAAGGTCGCCAGTCATTCTGGACAGTATTACCAAGGTAAGGAGTCTGATCATGCAAATTTATGAGCACGGACCACTACCATGACATGGCGCACCATCGGCGAGCCGGAGACCGTGATATCTCCGGCACCTGTGGCGAGGACGACCGAACGCCGGGTTAACCTAGACCTGATGCGGATCGTTGATGAGACCTGCTACTGGTACGTGCCCACACGGATGGTTCACATGGTCAATGCGCGGCATGAGTGTTGGCAGATGACGAGGGATAGGAGGGAGTGATGCTAGTGACCCCAACGACGCGCCATGTCTTGGCCTACCGTCGCGAAGTGCGCCGCCTCAAGTCTGAGGGGTATCAGCTCTACACCGAAGGGCTTTACCTTGAGATGCATTGCGGTGGAAAATATCGGAGCAAGATCACGGACGTTGCAATAGGCCCAGATCCGCATACAGTCTGGGTCAAACTATCCGAGGGCTGACCACCATGCTCATGACCAAGTCCATAGCTTCGGTGATCGGTGCCCTCACCATCTTCATCGCGTTGTTCGGGACCGTTCTGTACGTGGCTCTGTGGTTCTTGGACTACATCATCTGGGGCCTGCTAATCGCCGCGCTGGTCTATGGATTCACGAGCCATAAGAGGAGCACAGCGGAATGACCAACAAGCGCTACGTCGTCGATGTGCGGGGCAAGAGCAAGACCTTCACGATCAGCTTCTACGCCGATGACGCCGAGGTCGAAAACATGCGATGCGACGGGCTCGATGTCTGCGAGTTGGTCCATTCAATGCCTGCGTGGGTAGCCTATGCCGGGCTCGCACCCATGTGGTGCTTCTTCGAAGATGTGTGGAACTTCAGATGGCCTTTCGGCCGCTGATCAACGCGGGTGATCCCGCAATGGAGGGTAAAATGGACGATAGATACAGCGCATCTCTGGTCAACGCCGTTGCGGCGGGAATTGGGGCAAAGTCGGTACCGGCGCCGGCCACGATCATCTCCGAAATCAATGGGGCTCTTGCCGATGCGATCCGCCTTGCCGCCAACGTGGAGAGCGTCGTCGTTGCCCTAATCGGGGACTACCCGGCACTGAAAGCCGATAGTGAAGTTCCCCCGCCGACGGGGGGAGATCTCGGGGCGCTTCTCACCACTGCCGAGATCGCCAAGCGCCGCATGGGGGATGCCGGGACAGAGCTCCATCGCCTGCTCAACACCATCGGCTCCAGCGCGAAGCTGTCTTGACGCCAACCGGCGCGGTGAGAGATTGCCGCGCCATTTCTTTGCCCGATCGATAGTGCTATATCTCAGGCGCCGCCGATACGATGACTTGAGGTCAAACCATGGCCGGATCTGACGCGGTCTCACGACCCCCCCCAACATCTCGATATGATCAGGTCTCCGGTCCAATCCCGGCGGCTTTGATCGCCGGCCAGTACAAGATCACCGCTTTGGCGGGATCGATCACTGGCGGGACAGCTACCCCCCTCATCAACGGCGTCGAGATCTCCGCGCTATCGACCAACACGGGCAACGTGTTCCTCGGGGGAAGCACCGTGACGACCACGGCGGACGGGACTGGGAACGGGTGGATATTGGAGCCCGGAAACAGCAAATTCATCGCCATCGCTGATTTGTCCAAGGTCTACGCTATCGGCACCGCTAACGATGTCATTAGCTGGGGCGGAAACTGATGCTTCTCTTTGGGCCAAGGAAGTTTATCCAGTACGCCCTAGATACGGGCAAGCGCACGCCGGTTGTCACTATTGGCGGTGTCGCGCTCGGTGAGGCTGGCACTGGTTGGCGCTCCGGCTACGAGCTGGCATGGGGCGATGATTTCAGCGGGCCGCTTGACATACTCGCCCCGACGAAGCCGGCCGGGAAATACTGGACGACGATCCCGTATTTCCCGGGCACTCGCGCCCGAGAAACCCAACTCTGGCCTCAATACGAGATGGACCCGGCTCACACGGGCTATGAGGACTCAAACCTCGGCGTGCCAGTTGGGTCTCAAAATCTCAAGACATCGGCATCCGTTCTTACGTTGCAAGCTCGGGCGGCAACGTCCAGCGAACTGCCTAACCTCAGGGCCGGTTATGGCGATGTGCTCGCATCGGACGGCGTGACACCTATTGTCCGCAAGATGCTCGGGGCCTCTCATAGCGCCTGGGGCAACGTGGCGTTCAATCCGGGCGCTCCGGATACCGGCGAGATCATCCTCGAGTTTCGCTTCAGGTATCCAGCCGACGCGCAAAACCCCGGGGGAGCGCACCCGTCACTTTGGACGATCCAGCTGGAACCCGTCGCTCAGAGCTTTTCGACGAACCAGCAAATCAATATGGAGTCGGGTGGCTTAACGTTTACGAATGATATTCCAGCACCGTCAGGAGCTCCGGCTGACGTATTCCTACCGTCCTGGTCCTATAACTCGGACGGCGGCTGGCACACGCTGTCGTTCCTGATGCGCAAGGGCGACCAGACATCTTCCGACAAGGGGTGCGACGTTTACTTTGACGATGTGTTTGTCTCGCAACTTCAGCGGCCTTACAACGTCGCGAACCTGCTGACCTCGTTCATCGTCTCGAATCATATCGTTGGCAACGGTTACGTGGAATCGACGTGGCTTGCTACGCCTGACGGCTATTCCATGGAAGTGGACTGGGTGCGGATCTGGAAGCGGCCGGGTGCGAAGCACTACAAGCCGCTGACCACCGTTCCGTCCGTCAATGTGGACTTCGGCCAGCAGGCCGTCATCACCTTGCCCAGCAAATCGGCACTTTGGGGAGAAGATGTCGCCGATGACCATGAGGTCATCATGTCGGTGATGCACGAGGAAAACGAGCCTTATGGCAGCCACACGACCCTCTACGGCTTGCTGCCAAACCCCTCCGGAACGACCAATGACCCCGTCGTGGACAAGACCGCACGGACGATCACGCTCCCGGCTGCTGTGCTCAACCGCCCCGGCCGTCTCAATATGATCGGCTATGCGAAAGCTGATGGGTGCGTGTCTGAGGCCGCACGCTTCGCAGTCAATGTCGGCCCGCACATCTCAGTCACCGGCATCGATTACGAGGTAGGCGTTCCGTTCTCGTTCGACCTTTACCACGCCTGCGACTGCGGCGTATTGACAACCAACGGGGTCAGCCGCGCCAAGACGATCAGCGTTTCCGGACTCCCGGTATGGGCTACTTATAACGATGCCACTGGGTTGGTCACCGGTACGCCGACCGACACCGGGACGGCAACGCTCTCCGTCACCGTCACCAATTCGATCGGCCAGACGGCGACCGGCACCATCAGTCTTGCCAAGAAAGCCACGGCGGTTTCTTCCTGGGCAACGGACTTCAACGTGGCGAACGCCAACCTTGAAGACGCAGGGCTCGGGCTTACTCGTCTCGATGGATCGACAGGCGGCCTCCGGATCGTCAGTAACGCGCTACGTGGTTATGACAGCACGTCGGCTGGGACGATGTATCTAGCACCACAACTGAGCACGGGGAACCACTTCATCCAAGGAAACATCATCGCGAATAGCGACAACGCTCTCTGTGTCCGAGTCACGGATCGAAACAATCACTTCCAGCTTCGCCGCAACACGGATACGCTCCTGCAAGTCTACCGCCGCGTCGGCGGGACGATGACGCTGCAAGCATCGTTCACTCTCGGAACGGCGCTTGTCGCGACCGATGTCGTCCGCCTGACGGATTTTGGCTCAACGCTCGGCGTCAAGCTCAACGGTGTAGCGCTTTCCCCGTCGACGGGAACGCTGACGATCACCACCGCGCCTCCGGCCTCCGACCGTGAGGGCATTGTCAGCCGAAATTCAAGCGGCACCCAGAACTTTTTAGACAATGCAGCCGGCGGCATCGAGTAGCTGCTCATTACAGCTTGGGTATGTGTCCATCTCGCCTCCCCGGCGTACACCCGTCAGTTATCAGGCCACCTGACCCGTCCTATGGGATAATTCGACAAACCCGGACGGCAACATCGCCGAGATCGGCATCAACCTTGGACGAAAATTCGGCTTGGAGTAGTATCCGTCCACGATCAGGAGATCCACAACATGGCATATAATCCAAGCGCAGTCGTCGGTCCCGCAAGCTCCACATCCGGAAACCTCGCAACATTCAATGGCACGGGCGGCAACGCCATCTCCGATTCCGGACAGAGCGTTTCCTCGATCCTTGCATCCGCATCGTCGGCAACGGATACGAAGCTCGCCAGCTACGTCACCACCACCGCCCTGACTTCAACGCTGACATCCTATGTCCAGACCTCGCGGACGCTTACGGTCCCGCTGGGGATGACAATCGGAGGGACACCCAACACGAGCGCCGACCTCTCGGCGAACCGCACGATTGGATTGAATTTCGCAACACAAGCCGAGGCGCAAGCGGGGACCGATACGTCCAAGCCGATGCACGCGCAGGATACCGCCTATGCGATTGCTGCTCTATCCACGACGCTCGGTACTCCCGTCACGATGTCTGGGACGCTACAGGACATTCCTGTTTCCGCAACAAATCGGTTTTCTGTGCAATTCTCCGATGTCAGCACGAACGGAGCAGGCAATCCGCGTATTCAGCTCGGGACGGCCGGCGGTATTGTGACGTCCGGGTATGTGGGAACTCTGGCGGCGATTGCCGGCACTTCTGCGGCAGGGCCGCTCGGTGGCGGCGGCATCGATATCAACGGATCGAGTGCCGCAAATGCCGCCTATGGTGGGTGCGTCGTTTTTGAGAGGCACACCGGAAACAAGTGGATCGGCAGAGGAGAGGTCGGCGACCGCATCAATGGCCGGATTACTTTTGTGACCGGTGAGATAACGCTAAGCGGTCCGCTGACCCAAGTCAGGATCACCACGACCAACGGAACGGATACGTTCGACGCCGGAACGGTAAACATCCTTCAGAGGTAATAAATGGCCTACACAGTCAAAAACATGGTCGTCGTGTCCGCCGCCTCAGCCGATGAAGAGGCTGCTGCCTACGCCGATCATCCGAACGATGTCGTGATGGTGATCCGGTCCGATATCATGGACGCTCAGACGCCAACGCCACCGCCCACCCCGACCTATGAGACGCTGACATCATATGTCGAAACGGACCCTGGCTCCATGCTGACGGTTTCCGCCAACAGCGTGACGGCAACCGACCTGATCCGCACCGTCTCCGCTTATGTCCAGAAAGACTTCGGGATTGGGCATTTTGCTGGCGATTTCCAGATCGATTTCGAATGCACGGTTACCGGCATTGGCGCGGCCTACGCGGGCTTTAACGCCATCGCCCTGACCAATTCAGCATCGGATTATCACGCAGCTTACGCCGCCGGGGCTGCCGAGATTTGCGCTCTCATCGCCGCGACATCGGCGTCATCCGTTTCGGTTTATGCCCATGAACTTGTGGGCGGGGCCGAATACAACAGTGCGGCATTCACCTTGGCGCTGAATACGAAATATTACATGCGGCTGCGGCGCGCGTCGTCTGTCGGGACCTCTGGCACCCTTTACCTCGACATCTATTCCGATCAAGCTCGTGCGAGCCTTCTATCGACGCTGACCTTGGCGTTGCATTCGGCGGAATCCTATCGCTATCTCGATGCCATCCAGTCGAATAACAGCGGGAACGCTCTCGCGATCTCCGGCACCATCGGAAACATCGCGCTATGAGTGTCGCCATCTCCGATCCGCGTATTGTGCGCCTTGGCCGTTGGAATGACACCGGTGCCGGCATATGGTCGGCATGGGGCGGCTCGCAGCTCCGGTTTCGGGTATCCGGGGCAACGGTGCTCACCATCAACGCGAACGTCGTCTGCGCTACCGGTAAACTCTGCATCTGCGAGTGCGTGATTGACGACGCGCCAGCCGACTCCTTGCAGGCGTTCTTCGCCAACAATGAAAACTTCAGCGGAGCCCGCTCGGTTTCGTTTGCTCTGCCATCGACCGGCGAGCACGATATCACCATCAAGACCAATGGCTATAACGCCGACATCTTCAACGGGCTCAGCCGATCCGTCGTCACGTCGATCGATGTGGGTGCCGGCGCGATCCTGCCGCCTGTGCTTGGCCCAAAGCTCATCCAGTGCATTGGCGACAGCTGGATGGCGGCGGATGCGGATTGGCCGCGTCTGATGGATCAGGAGGTCTGGCGCACCTATCAGATCGCTACCGGTGGTCTCAAGGTCAGCGACATGAATGCCCAGTACGCCTACTCGGGGAATGGCATCCCGGCTGTTGATCCTGCCGCCGATGCGGCCATGCTGTCCTACGGCGTCAATGACTACCTCGCCAACATGTCGCTCTCGACCTATCAGGCTAATTTGCTGGCGCTCGTCGATCAGGTCCGTACCCGGCAGAGCTGCCCGCTGTTCCTGATCCAGACACCGCGCAACCTCGTCAATGGTCGAACCTATGACCAATACGGCCCGGCAATGCAGGCCGTGGCCTCGGCGCGGTCTGGTGTGACCTACATCCCGACTTCAGATATCTGGGCTCAACTGACATGGCAGAGCGATGGCGCCCATCTCGACGCCGGCGGCAAGAAGATCTTTGCCTCCTTCATCGACGACAAGATCAAGTGCGCTCTCAGCATTTACGTTGAGGCCATTCGCATCAATGGTGAGCCGGTTCTCTGCACGACGATACCGACATCTAGGATCTATCTGCGCGTAAATGGCCTAGGGATAGTGTCCATGCCGTCTGGAATAGGCTGGCCCCATTGACAGGTAACCGGTTCGGTGGAATATTTCCGCTCGTTCCGTGGAAGCTTCCTCCCCTTCCCGATGCTCCGTAAGACGAAACCCCTCGCGCCCCTCCCCGCGAGGGGTTTTCTTTTGAGAGGTCCAATGAAGCGCTATGCCCTGATCATCGCCATCGCCCTGATTGCACATCCGGCGCATGCGGAACGCGGTCTTGCCTCCTGGTATGCGCAGGGGCATCGCACCGCCAATGGGGAATATTTCAACCCCGATGGGTTAACGGCGGCGCACCGGACGCTGCCATTTGGGACCGTGCTCTGCGTCTCCGATCCAAAATCCGGGCGTATGGTCAAAGTCAGGGTTACGGATAGGGGGCCATTCATCAAGAAACGCCAGATCGACCTCAGCAGAGGCGCCGCCCGTGCCTTGGGAATGCTGGGGCGCGGAACAATGGTCGTCGATATCCGACCGTGCTAGACTTTGCGGCATCCAAGGAGCCGCCATCGTGGGAATTGAAGAACTACCGATTGAGAAAGTCAGGCTATGGCGCGAGAAGCCCGTGGCCATGGTTGATGAACTGTTCGGCAGCAAGCCGGATGCATGGCAAGTCGATGCCCTTGAGGCTTTCCCCGTCACCCAACGTATCGCCATGAAGAGCGCCGCCGGTTGCGGCAAGACCGCTCTGCTTGCGTGGGTGGGATGGAACTTTCTGCTTACCCGTCCGGATCCCATGGTGGGCGCCACATCGATCACCGGGCAGAACCTCAAGGCAAATCTTTGGCCCGAGATGACGCGCTGGATGAACAAGAGCCCCTTGCTTTCCAGCTTGTTCGAGCAAACATCAACGGCGATCTATCTCAAGCAATCCCCGGCGACATGGCGCATGGAAGCCCGTACATGGCCCCAGGATGCCAACAAGGAGCAGATCGGTAACGCCCTTCGTGGTCTCCATGCCGATTACATCATGTGGCTGATGGACGAGAGCGGGGCCTATCCAGATTCTTTGCTGCCCGTAGTCGAGAACATCCTTTCCGGTTCTCCCGCCGAAGCGCATATCCTTCAGGCAGGGAACCCGACCAATCTCAGCGGTCCTCTCTATCACGCGTGCACCAAGGCCAAGGATCTCTGGAAGGTCATCGAAATCACCGCCGATCCTGATGATCCCAAGCGCTCCAGCCGCGTCGATATTGAGCACGCCCGTGCCCAGATCCGCCAGTATGGCCGCGATAACCCTTGGGTGATGATCAATATCCTTGGCAAGTTCCCACCAAGCGCCCTGAATGCCCTCATTGGCCCCGACGAGGTCGCTGAGGCCATGTCTCGCGTCTATAACGAATACCAGATCGGTAAGGCCGCATTGGTCCTAGGCACGGACGTGGCGCGATTTGGCGACGACCAGTCCTGCATTGCCCCGCGCCGTGGCATCCAAGCCTTCGAAATCAGGAAGTACCGCAATCTGGATTCGACGCAGGGCGCCTCTCAGGTCAACCGGATATGGCATGACCTCAACGCCGATGCCTGCTTCATTGATGATACAGGCGGATTTGGCGCCGGCTGGATAGACCAGCTCCGGCTTCTCAAGCGCAATCCGATTGGTATCGGCTTCGCCACCAAGGCGCATGATCCCGAGAGGTATTACAACAAACGCTCGGAAATGCACTTCGACTGCGTAGAATGGATCAAGAGAGGTGGTGCCCTCCCAAATGATCCTCAGCTTACCGCCGCGCTGACCTCAACGACCTATACGTTCCGAGATTCCCGTCTGCTCATTGAGCCAAAGGAATCGGTCAAGGCAAAGATCGGCTACAGCCCGGATGCATTGGACAGCCTATGTCTAACATTCGCGGAACCGGTGATCTTGCAGCCTGCCGTTCCAGTCATTCGCCGCCAGCCCGAGGCCGAATACAATCCCTACCGTGAAGTGGACAGGGCACCATCAACGGCGTATTTTCGCGACAACACCTACAACCCCTATGGTGGATAACGACAGATGTCGATGTTCAAATCCCCGAAAGCCTCCGACCCAATCCCGCCCCCGGCGGCACCGGCAACGCTGGCCTCCTCGGCGGTGCAGGATGCCCAGGCACAGGCAAGGGCCAACGCGGCGATTGCGGCAGGTGGGGCCGGCTTCAACAGCACCTATCTTTCGCAAGGGTCTTCTCGTGGTAACACGATCAAGCAGAAGCTTGGAGATTGACCGTGGCAGAGAGGCAGCCCAGCGCCGGAACAGCCGCCTCCGAGGCGCCATATGAGACCATGGGGGCGACATTCCTTGCCGCCCAACCCGTTTCCGAGATCCAGAAGACCAAAGCCAAGATCGACGCTGCTCGATGGACCGTCGCCAATGAGCGACTGGAATCCACACTGGCCTCTCTCAGGATGTGGCGCTATTCATGGTGGGGACACTGGGCACGTCTCGCCGAATTCTTCCGTCCCCGCCGCTACCACTGGCTTGTCGTTGCCAACCGGATGAACCGTGGCTCTGCCATCAACGACTCCATTGTCGACGGTACCGGTCTCCTCGCCGTCAATGTGTGTTCATCGGGTATGTGGGCAGGGTTTACCAATCCGGCACGTCCGTGGATCAAGATCGCCCCACAAGATCCCAACGCCAAATTTGATCAGGATGGCAAGGCATGGATCGATCAGGCCGAAGAGACGCTTTACACCGTTCTGGGCCGGTCGAATTTCTACACCATCATGGCGCAGGCGTTTGAGGACGTCGTTGTCTTCGGTACCGCCCCGGTCATCATCTACGAAGACGCCGAGGACGTGATCCGCTGCTATTTGCCATGTGCCGGCGAGTATTATCTTGGTGTCGGCTCCCGCCTTGCCGTGGATCAGCATTACCGTGAGTTCACGTTTAACGTCCGCCAGATCGTCGAGATGTTCGGCATAGAGAACTGCCCTGGTGAAGTCGTTAAGCTCTGGCAGGCCGGCGGCGGCTCCGTGAACAACGAGTTCGTGGTCTGCCATGCCATCGAGCCCAACACTGAGATCAGCTCTCGCGATGGCTCCCCGCCGTTCCGATTGGTGCCTAAGAACTTCACGTACCGCGAGGTCTACTGGCTCAAGGGTCATCATACCGATCGCCCCTTGTCTCTTAGGGGCTTCAACTCGAAACCCTTTATGACGCTGAAGTGGTCATCGGTTTCCAATGACGCCTATGGGCGGTCTCCCTGCATGGATGCGCTCGGCGACAACAAGCAGGTCCAGATGGAGACCATGCGCAAGGGCGAGTTCATCGAAAAGCTGGTAAGACCGCCGATGGGCGCCGATCCCGTGTTACGCAATGAACCCGCTTCGATCATTCCGGGTCGGGTCACTTACGTCAACGCCGATGCCGGAAAGAAAGGCTTCTGGCCCCTTTTCGAGGTCAACCCCGCCGGTCTCCCCGCCATTACCTCCGATATCGCCGGGGTTGCCCAGCGCATCGACAAGGCCCTGTTCGTCGACGTCTTCATGGCGATCACCCAGATGGCCGGCGTCCAGCCACGGAACGAACTGGAACTCACCAAGCGCGATCTGGAGCGCCTCCAGCGTCTTGGTCCAGTCATCGATCTGGTGGAGGGCGAGATCAAGCAGGGCATCGTCCGCATCCTCGATATCGTGCAGCGTCGCAAGTTGCTGCCACCCCTCCCGGACAGCCTGAAACAGACACCGCTCAAGCTGACCTTCGACAACATCATGCGGGCCGCCCTTCAGAGCGCCAAGTCTGTTGCGATGAAGGATGTCCTGCAAACCATGGGCGCCTTGTCCTCGGCTGCCAAGGCCGGCGGTGTCCCCGATCCTCTCCGCGTCATTGATCTCGACGCCTCCGCCCGCATCTACGCTGAAACCAACAACTATCCCGCCGAGGCCATCTTCACCGAGGACGAGGTGCAGGAACATGACAAGCAGCGCGCCGAAGCCCAACAGCAGGCCCAGGCCCCGGCTCTGGCAATGGCTGGCGTCAATGCTGCCAAGACCCTCAGCGACACCCAGGTCCCCGGAGGTTCCGCCCTTGGAGCCATCATGGGCGCCGCAGGAGCCCCGCAGACCGGCTAACCCAAAGGAGGGCATCGTGGCCTCACCATTCCCCGCCGATATTATCCGTGCCGCCCAAGCAGCCAAGGCACAGTCTGTAGTCCCGATCCCAGCTGCCGTGACGCTTGCGCAATGGGCTATCGAATCTGGCTTCGGCAAGCACCTCCCCGCCGGATCGTTCAACCCCTTCGGTATCAAGGCCCGAGCTGGTGAGCCCTTTGTGGTCGCCACGACGCACGAGTTTATCCACAGCCACGACACCGTTGTGCAAGCCAAGTTCAGAAAATTTGCGTCGTATCAGCAAGCCTTTGAAGCGCATGCGAAATTACTGTCAACTGGCTCTCCATATGCCAGTGCACGTGAAAAACTCCCGGATACCGATGCCTTCGCTCGTGCACTGACTGGCGTCTACGCCACCGACCCAAACTATGGGGTCATTCTCATCAACATGATGAAGAAGTATGACCTCTATGCCTACGACACCGACGCCGCACCGAATGCGCCGGTCAATGCGGCGGCAATGTCGCTCACCGATATCCAAGCCGCCCTCCTGAAACTCGGCTATGCTCCGGGGCCGATCGACGGTCTGTTCGGGGGCCGTACCTCGGCGGCGATCAAGGCTTTCGAGGCCGAGCACGATCTCCCCGCCGATGGCGCCCTTGACCTTGGTTTCGTTGCGTCCCTGCAAGCTGCCCTGACAGGGCAGAACTGAGAGGTTCATCATGAAGAAGTCTTTCCTCGCCGTCGCGGTCTCCGTGGCGGCTCTTTCTTTGGCCGCATGCTCGTTCCAGTCCACTCAGGACAAGATCGATGCCGCCATTACCCAGGGGCTCCCGTTGGTCTGCTCCGGCGCCTCGGTGGCTCATGTCGCCTTTACTACCATCGCCGCTACCGGCAAGCTGAAGCCGAAGCTGGTCAATGATGAAGCCGCCGCCTATGCGGGCATCTCCGTGATCTGTGCCGACCCTGCCTCGGTCAACACTTCCACCGCTCTCGTCACCGCCGCCAAAGCCTATGCTGCCGTGGTCACCGCGCTGAACGAGGCCAAGGCCGCAACGAAGTGAGGTCAACCATGAAGCCGCTTCTTTCCTTCGTCTCCGTTGGAGCCGTTCTTCTGGTTGCCATCGCTCCGGCTGTTGCCGCCGACACCACCGTTGATCTGACGCCGGTCTACAACCAGATCATTGAGGTCGCCACGCCGCTGATCGGCGGTGCCCTGGTCGCCCTCATCGGCTGGCTCGCTGCCATCCTCAAGAAGAAGACAGGCATCGAGATCGACGCCAAACACCGCGACACCCTGCATTCCGCCCTGATGACCGGCGTCACCGCCGCCCTCACCGAAGTCGGCACCAAGCTTCCGGGCACCGTTGACGTCCGCTCCATCATGATCGCCAGAGGCATCTCCTGGGCGCGGCAGGCCGCCGGGGATGCCATCCAGCACTTCGGGGTCACCGACGACCAGCTCGAAACATTGGCCGCCGCCAAGGTCGCCCAGGTACTCGGAACCCAGGGTGTCGCGACCCCGCCGGGAGGCTGACATGTGGTCGAAGATCGTCGGCGCGGTAGGATCTATTCTTGCCGTCATTTTCTCCTCCTTGCTCTCGACGTGGCAGGCCCGAGCGGATCAGAAACAGTTGGGTGCTGACGAGGCCGAGCGGGCCACAGATGCTCAGATTGACGCCATGGAGGCCAAGCAAGATGAGGTCGATAGCGTGGATCGCGGTGGCGCTGCCGGTGTTCTCAACCGGTTGCGTCGGAACGGTGACGGTACTGCGGCCCGCACTGACGGGTAGCTCGTCCTCCATAGAATCCTCCTTGGTGCGGGTCTGTCCCAAATCAACTACCGGTGCCAAGGAGGCCCAGATTCTCGCCGAGTTGGAGAATCTTAACCGCACAGGCGAACTGGCAAAGGTTGATACGCTGGCTACCGAATGGGAGCGGCTCAACGACGGCGCCAAGTCCTGTAAACAGCCCTCAAACCAGAAAAGTTCCCAGCCATGAAAGAATATGCCGATCAGAACGCGGTGGTGGAGGATGCGGCGCGCATCTTCGAGGCCATCGAGAAGAAGTCGCTGATCCTGTTCAATACTGTGCCGAAGCTGAAGGTGCCGATCGAGGCCGGCGTCCCCCAGTTCATTCTTGGCCGCCTCAAGGCGGAGCGGATGAAGGCGGAAATCGATGCCATTGCCGGCCTGATCGGGGAGGCCCGCAAGAGGGTCTACGCGCTGCATGAGGAATGCACGAAGATTGCGCAGGACAAGGAAATCGACCTTCCCCAGGTCTTCGGCGGCGGAGATCGATAATGAACGTCTGGCAACTGGCCCTTCTCATCGGCGCCGTCATCGCAGGCATTCTTGTCTGGACTGACCGCCGTTCCGTCCTCTGGATCATTGCCGGCGCGACATCCTTCGTGGTCTCCACGGCTTACCAGAGGTCAGGAATGCCGGGATGGCCGGTTGCCACCGCTCTGTGCGACGCCACGCTCTGCCTCCTGATCTACATCGGGGGGCGTTTTCAATGGGAACTGGTGTTATGGCGGGTCTGGCAGACTTCCGTTCTCATCAGCATCCTCTACGACTATGGCTTGATCCCCTCGCGTTACGCTTATGTAACGGCGCTTGAGGTAGCAAATTGGGCCGCCCTTCTTGTGATCTCCGGAGCCGCCATAGCGAGGCAAATCGGGAATGCGTGGGGCAGCCATCATCATAGGTTTATTCGCGCTATTTCTTCTACTCTGCGTTCTCTACACTCGGAAAGCCGCCGCCATCCGTGGTGGGAAAGGTAGAACACGGAAATGGACGCGCTGACCGCACTGATCTTCAAGGGCATCGGGTCTCTGACCGGCGCCATCATGGCCCTGGTATTCATTACCCCGAAAACAAGAGCCGAAGCGATCCGGCGCCTGGTGACGTCCATCGCCTGCGGCGTCATCTTCGAGCACATCATCCGAAGCTATTTCGCTTGGCCCGATGATTCCGAGAACGTCATCGCCGCCGCCTCGGCTGCCGCGTTCATATCCTGGTGGCTAATGGGGGCGATCGTCTCGGTGGCCCGGACATGGAAAGGTCCACAGAGCGGGAATTGAAAAGGGGGCTCACGGCCCCCCTTCTTTCATTCGATGCGTTCGACTTGTTTTGACGCCCATGCCCGTAGATCGCTCGCCTTGTAGCGCACGATATGTCCACGGATACGGTAGAACGCTGGGCCTTTCCCGATATTGTAGTCACGGGCATAAGCTCTCAGAGTTCTGGGGGCGATGGGGCACCCAATCTTTTCAAGATAGATGGATGCCTCTTCTCGGGTAAGCCATTCTACGTCTTTGTACCCGATAGCTTCCGCAAGTTCTAAAGCCATATTGGCCTCCAGCGTCCCGTGACGTCATAAGATTACATCTCTTGGCTCATTCCGGCAACATTGGCTTGTTGCGGCAAGGTGACGAGCCCATTGCATTTCGCATGAGCGATCTCACGGAAACCGAAATCTTCGAGTGCCTGTCCCACAATCTTCGCCTCGCCGCTGAAGACTGCGAGCTTCTGGCAACGACCCCGAAGCGCGGATGGATCTACGACCGCTTCCGCAAGGAGTTGAAGCTGGTTGAGGGCGCCTGCCGTCAGGCGGCCGCATGGCGTGGCGATACCCGCTGGCTGCCGCTGGGCATGAAGATGGAGGAATGCCACCAGATCGTCGGCGAATGGCTCCGGGGCGTCAAGGATGAGACCGGCGTTCGCCGTCCGATTCCCGAAGGCGCCAAGCATCCGATGTTCCTGAAGCTCGCCGAGCTGCTCCGCGCCGCACATGGCGAAGTCGAGAAGCTCCGGACCAAGAAGACCGGCGTCGTCGGCCCCATTCTCCCTGAAATGATCTCGGCTCATCATCTCCCCGTTCGCCACCGTCCTGTTTCCGTGATGCTGCCCGAGGGTATGATCCAGCGTCCGAGCGGTCTCTTCGTGCCCGCCACCGGGGTCCTGCAATGAGCGACCTCGACGACGATCTCACCGATGATGTCGCCGACGTGGAATCGCCGAATCCCGATGCCGGCTCGAAACGCGAATATCGGAAACGTCTGAACAAGGCCGAACTCGATCTCCGTGAATCCCGCGAGTTCTGGCGCGTCGCCCTCTCCACCGAGACGGGCCGCCGTGAGATGTGGAAGGCGCTTGGCATCGGGCACGCCTTCGAGACCAAGTTCGCGTGTTCTCCAACGGGAATGGATAATCCCCAAGCGACTTGGTTCCACGCTGGCGAGCAAAGCCTCGCCCACTCGCTTTGGCTCTACCTTCTCAAGATGAACCGGGCCGGCTGTCTCGCCATGATGGACGAGAACGAGCCGGCTCTTTCCGTTCTCCCTGACCCCAAGAGGAATTGATCATGCCGCCGATCGATGATCTCCCCGTTACCGAACCCATGGCTCCCGCCTCGCCGGCTCCCTCCCCGGCACCTGAGGCAGTGAGCGCTCCGGAATCCGTCGCCCCGGCAGGCGGCACCGTCGATGTGGCGGTTCCGGAGCAGCCCGTTGCGGACGCCGCCGCTCCCGCCGAGACTGCTGCCGAGACTCCGAAGGCCGAATCCTCAACTTCCTTGCTCGGCGAGATCCTGAAGGAAAAGGATGCCGCTGGGAAAACGGAACCGGAGAAAGTCCCCGATCCTTCCCAGATCAAGGAAGCCCCGGCCCCGGCTCTGGAGCCCGTCGCCTACGAATATAGCGTCCCTGAAACGCTGAAGATGGACGACGTCCAGAAGACCGAATTTACCAAGGCGCTCGATGCCTTCCGTGCCGACCCCACCAAGGGCGCCCAGGCGATCTTGGACATGGGCACCAAGGCCATGGAGAACTACGCGCAAGGGCTCGCCCAAGAGCAGATGCGCGTCTGGAACGACACCCGCAAGGGCTGGCGTGAACAAGTTCTCCAGGACCCGATGATCGGCGGATCGGGCCATCCCGCCGCCATGTCTGCCATCGCTCGGATGCGTGACTACTTCGTTTCCGACAAGGACAGGCAGGCGTTCAATGAAATGCTGGAAGTCACGGGCGTTGGTGATCATCCCCAGATGCTCAAGTTCATCTACAACGTCTCGCGCTTCTTCGACGAGCCGGCTCCCCCGGCTCCCAACCCCGCACCCCCTCCCGATAATGGCCGGTCGCCTGTTCGGGGGATGCGCTCCCTCTACAGGTCCGGTTAACAGGAGCTGAAAATGGCTGGTCAGTGGCCTACCCTTCTCGATATCTCGTCCCGCCTCGATCCGGAAGGAAAGATTCCGGTCATCGCGGAAATGCTCTCCCAGAGCAACGATTACGCCGATGACCTCCCTTGGGTCGAAGCGAATGAGGCCACGGGCCACGAGTTCGTGTTCCGTACCTCCATCCCGGCCGGCGCATGGCGCCAGTACAACATGGGCGTCCCCTACAGCAAGTCGACCACTGCCAAGGCGCGTGTCGGCCTCGGCATGCTGGAGGATTACTCCCAGGTTGACCGCGCCCTCGCCGAGCACAGCGGCGATCGCGAGAAGTTCCGGGAATCGGAAGACGTCGCCTTCCTGGAAGGCATGTCGCAGACCATTGCCCAGACGTTCTTCTACGGCAACTCGGTCACCAACCCGGCCCAGTTCATGGGCCTCTCCACGTTCTACAACACGCTGTCGACCTCCTCGGCAGCCAATGCGGCGAACGTGATGTCCGGTGGAGGCTCCGGCTCCTCCAACGCCTCGCTCTGGTTGATCGGCTGGGGTCCCGAGACGATCTTCGGCCTCTATCCGCGTGGCTCCAAGGCGGGCCTCGACATGGAAGACAAGGGCGATATCGTTCCGGGCTTCGACAGCTTCGGCAACCGCTTCGAAGCCTATACCTCGTGGTTCCGCCAGCAGGCCGGCTTGTGCCCGAAGGATTGGCGCTACGGCGTCCGCCTCGCCAACCTGGACACCACGACCGCCGGTCTCGCCGGTCCCAATGCCTACGATCTCTTCGCCGGCATGGGCCAGATGCTCATGATGTTCCCGAAGCTCTCCGGGCATACCAGTGGCGTCGTCAAGACCGATGCTCCGATGGATGACAAGGGCGTTCGCCCGGTCTTCTACACCAACCGTACCGTCCGCCATTGGATGGACGTCCAGTCGATCCGTAACCGCAACGTGCTGCTCGGCATCAACGACTACGCCGGCAACCCGGTCATGGGTTTCCGTGGCATCCCGGTCAAGATCGTCGACCAGCTCACCGACACCGAGGCCACGGTCTCCTGATCGGCGCCCAACTGAAGGATCACGATTATGTTGATCGACTCCCTTGTCAGCTTCCTCCCGATCGGAAGCAATCTCTCGATCGTCGCCGCGACCGGTGTCGATACCCCGTCGAATGTCATCGACCTTCTCGGGGCCGGCGTCGGAGTTGCGCCACCGAATATCATCGGTCAGGCCACAGTCTTCGGTACCGATCTTGGTGTCGGCGGCAAACGCCCGGAAATCAATGTGGTGGTCGGCACCGCGTTCCAGACCTCGAACAGCGCGACTCTCAATGTCGCCCTTCAGGCCGCGATCGACGACGGCACCTACAATCCCGGCACCTGGAACACCATTGTCGAGACCGGCGAGATCGCCGCCGCCTCGCTGACCGCCGGGCAGATCATCGCCCGGTTCCCGTTCCTGCCCGCCTTCCCGGACAATTTGAACCCGCGTTTCGTCCGTCTCCTGTTCCAGGTCCCGGCATCGACGGCGTTCACAGCCGGCACGATCGCCAGCGCCACGGTCACTATGGTCCGTGACGACTACGCCGCGAAGTTCGCATCCCGCAACTTCGCTGTCTGACACCAACCAATGGGGGCCTAGATGCCGCGCGGCCACTACACCAGAAACCCTGGGCCTCGTCTTCCGAAGGAACGACCCGTCATGACCGACCTCACGGAAACCCCGGAGTTCAAGAACGCCGTTGCCGATGCCGTCAATGCGCAGCTCAAACCTGTGCTTGACGCTCTTGCGGCCAATGGCGCCCAGGCCCCCACCTCCGCCGCTGCCCCCGGCAGCGTTGAAGAGATCTTCAGCAAGCTCGCTCTCGCCATCGCCGACATCTCGGATCAGGGGACCGATCGCAAGCGCATCGATCCCCGCATCCTTGCGGAACGGGCGGCGCAGCACAACCTCATGGTCGATGCCCTGATCGAAGCCAAGAACAAGTACGGCAAGAACGATCCGGAGCGTCCTCGTTACCGGCTCGTCGCCAAGGTGTTCTTGAACGAGCAGATCATCGATCCCTACACCGTCGACCCCGCCACGAAGCGCCCGGAGCCCGTGGAGATCTACTGGTCTGGCGTCCCCAACCTCGCCATGCGCCCGGTCAATGCGGCGGCCAAGAAGATCTACGGCCACTTCATGGGTTCCATCGGCAACGAGACCGCCGATCAGAAGAAGACGGCTCAGTGGGTGAGCTTCGGCGGCCTCACCATCGCCGGCTCCGGCCCGTCCCGTCGCCAGCTCCCCGAGACGGCGCAGGACGTCCCCACCGAATACGTTTTCCCCGAAAGCCTCTCCGTTGCGACGGACCCGACGAAGCCCGAGGTCAATGTCCTCGGTACAGTCGCGGCTCCGGCCAAACAGAACTATGCCGGCGAACCGGCGCAGCGGTCCTAACCGGAGTTCAGCATCATGGCGGAGCTTTCCGTCCCTTATACGACGCCGACCAGCATCACCAAGTTGGGCGGCATCTACACCGGAGATGGTGCCCCCACCGGTCTTACGGCCAAGAAGGGCTCGCTATACGTCAATACGACAGCGACGACGACAACGACCCGTCTCTACATCAACACCGATGGCGGCACCACTTGGGCCAATTTCACGGCCTCCGCCTAAGAAGGATCTCTGCCATGAAGAAGTATCTTTTCCTCCTCGCTGCCGTGGCCCTTACCTTCGTTGGTGGGGCCATTGCCGCTTCCACTGTTCCGATCGTCTCCACGGTCGGCACCGCCGATCTCGTCCAGATCATCCCCGGAGGTATCGCCACGGCTCAGCGCTACTTCGCCTATCCTCAGCAGATCGCGGGCGCCCCGGCTTACCAGAACCTCGGCGCCGCCACGACCGGCAACACCTATGTGTTCGGCAACTACACCACCAACATGATCGCCCAGCCGGCCGGCACCTTGGCGGCGGTGACTTTGACGGCGGCGGCCAATCCGAGCGATGGTCAGGTCCAGTGCTTCACGTCGACGCAGACGACGACCTCGCTGACCTGGAACGCCAATACCGGCCAGTCGATCTCCGGTGCCCCCACGGCGGGCGTCGCCAACACCCAGGCCTGCATGATCTACGTCAAGTCGGCGGCAACTTGGTATAGGCTCCGCTGATGCCCTTCCAATCGCAGGCTCAACGCCGGCTTATGTACAGCGCCGCCTCTAAACCGGGTGGCGCTGGTGGCGTAAGCCAGAAGGTTGCCAAGGAGTTTGTGAAGGAGGACACTCCCGGCAAGCTCCCGGAGCACGTCTCCAAGCGCAAACGGCTCTACGACAAGAGCAAGTGAGGCTGTCATGGCCGAGAAGACCGGCAAGAAGTGGATCGCCAAGGCGACCGAGAAGAACAAGGGCAAGTTCGCCAAGAAGGCCGAGAAGGCCGGAGAGAGCACGGCGGCCTTTGCCGCCAAGCATGCCGGCGACAAGGGCACTCTCGGCAAGGAAGCCCGATTGGCGGAAACGCTTGGCGAGATGCGGCGGCGCAAACTATACACGAACAAAAAGGGCTGAAGATCATGGCCGAGTATAAGTCCAAGCTCTACTCGAAGGGCGATAAGCCCGAGGTGAAAGACGAGAAGAAGCCGGAGGCCAAGAAAGAGCCCGAGAAAGCGCCTGAGAAGGCCAAGGAAGCCGCTCCCGAGGCGGAGGCCCCCAAGGCCGAGCCCGACAAGGCATCTGGCCTCACAAGCCTCCTGGAGCGTCAGGGACACGAACGCGACGCCCTGGCAAAGTCCCACGAGAACGAGCGCCGCGACATCCACGCCAACCACCGTGAGGAAATGCGCAAGCTGCATGCCCGTCACGAGAAGGCCTGGAAAGAGATCGTCGCCCGGCACATGAAGGAAGCCACCGGTTCGGCGGGTGCCGAAGCGCCGGCTCCCGAACCCGAAGCGCCAGCAGCGGAGGCTTGAAGATCATGGGTTGGTCAAAATTGATCGACATGGAGCTCGATGATGATGAAAAGATCGATGCGGGCTATGCTCCTGGCCCAGATCGCGAACCTACCGGCCCCGATTATCCCTATGGGCTCCGCATCACGCTGACTGCCAAAGAGCTTGAGAAGCTTGGGCTCGAAGCGGATTGTGACATCGGCGACGTCATCGACATCCGCGCCTTCGCCTCCGTGATCTCGGTTCACAAGGAAGGCGATGACTCCTGCGTCTGCCTCCAGATCGAAAAGATGGCCGTCGAAAACGAGATGACCGAGGAAATGGAAGACGAAGACGACTCGGAGTACTGAGCCATGAACCGCCTGTTTGCACTTATCGCCGCCGTTGCCGTCATGGTTCCGGCGGCTTCCTATTCCCAGAGTGTCCCGTTGCAAGGCGGCCCTTGGACCGGCGGCCATGTCCCGATGTACAGTTCCGCCGGGGGCGTTGGTGGACAGCCGGTTATCGTCGATGGCGGCAAGGCAGCAGGCGGTATCGTCGGCTCTACGCTCGGAGAGATCGGTATCACTGCCCGCAGCACGGGGACGCCTCCTTTTGATGCCAAGGGGACCGGCCCGAATGGTGAGATCTTTTGCACCTATGATGGCCCAACCAATGCCGCCGCCGGGTATCACTACCTCTGCCTGAGCCCAAGCGTGTCGGGCGCCGGCCTCCTGAGCTATGGTACCGGTGGCACGGCGACACCGCAGGGCTTCAACATCAGCGTCAATGGATTCAATGGATTATCAATTTCCTCGACGGGAACGCTAAGTATCCCGCTTTCCTCGCTGATGGATCAGACATTCGGATCGACGCGAGGTAGCATTCTCTACCGGGGCGCTTCCGCTTGGGTTGCTCTAGGACCGGGGGTATCTGGCACTTACCTACAGACACAGGGATCGTCTGCCGACCCTGTTTGGAGCGCTCCTACCCTGTCTTCCGGCACTGTTCGAGTCATGACATCCGGAGCGACGGGAACTGTTCTTTCGACAGATTATATGCTGGTCGTAAACAAGACGATCCCATCGGCTACAACGATCTATCTACCAGCATCTCCCGGAGCCAACTTCGTTTGTGTCGTCAAAGACGGCGGGGGCAATTCTTCCACGTATAACATCACAATCTCTGGAAACGGCAATAACATCGACGGATCTTCATCGATTGGTCTTACCTCGAATTATGGCGCCTACAATTTTGCCTGGGACGGCACGTCCTGGCGGGTATGGTAATCATGGTTACGAGCACGGAAATCGTCAACCAAGCGCTTCAGTTGATCGGGAACAACCAAGCTCCCGTAACCGGTGTCGCCCCGAATTTCGATACCTCGACGGCGGGACAGGCGGCGGCAAAGCTCTATGCACCCACCGTTGCCGCTGTGGCCCGGCAGTTCGGATGGGATTTTGCGAGAACGAAGACATCACTGTCGTTGACGGGCAATACGGCCCCGGCGCCTTGGGCCTACGAGTATGCCTATCCCACTGGTTGCGTGGAAGTCTGGCAACTGATGCCGGCGACGATCACCGAT
>JAEHJW020008397.1_pt1 | contig 24672 bp, 28 predicted proteins | sample 9271431 | NCBI WGS metagenome assembly JAEHJW02 | reverse complement strand
GCCTACATCCTCTGACGAGGATGTAGGCGTCAGGCAGGTAGTCGCCGGGGGTGGCAACCTTGGCCTTGACAGTGAGCGTGACGAAGCCGACTTTGACCGTGCTGCCGACTTCCCACTGTTGCTTGCTGTTGCGGATCATTTCATTCCCCTTCGTTTCGTGTTGCGATGGGTGAACTGTAGGGCATGCCGCGCTATGATGCAAGAACAAATTTGCAAATTTGTTGAAAAATTGCATCGAACGGATGTACTTGCACTTCCAAAAAATATGGCTACACTATTGGACATGCAAGAACGAATCCCCCCAGATGTGGCCCGCGCTCTAGTAAAAGAGTGCGGCGGCCCCGAGAAGATCGCCCAGCGCCTCGGCATTCAGCCCAGAGCAGTCCTTTGGTGGCATGTCCGTGGCATCTCGACACGTCAGGAAATGTACGTAAAAGGCGCTTTCCCGACTGCCTATGCGCGCTGGAAGGCGAGCCAAGAAAAGATGTGATGGAAGCCCAAACACACCCGCTCTACACGATCACACAGGCGCATAACGTGGTCTCCACGATGTGGCTGGGCGTCATCAAGCCCGCCATGGTCGAGGGGAGGCGCCTTGTCGTTTCGATCCGTCCTGCCACGCGCAGCACCGAACAGAACGCGAAGCTGCATGCCCTCCTTGGCGACATTGCAGACCGACTGGAATGGGCTGGCGCAAAGCGCGACATCGAAGTCTGGAAGCGCCTACTCACCGCGGCATGGCTTCGGGCGCGAGGCGAGAGCATCGAAGTCCTACCTGCTGTTGACGGCCACGGCATCGATGTGGTGTTTCGCGCCACATCCAAGTTGACCGTTACCGAAATGTCTGAGTTGATCGAGTTCGTGGTGGCCTGGGCGATTGAGAACGGTGTCGAGGTGGGCGGATGACTTTCCGTTCCGAAGATTTGCGGCGCGCTGTCGCGTCCCTTGAATGCATGCACTGTGGCGTTGAAGGCCGCACCCAAGCCGCTCACAGCAATCAGCAAAGGGATGGCAAGGGCATGGGCATCAAGGCCAGCGACGCGGCGATTGCGGCCCTTTGTGGGGCATGCCATGCCGAGATTGACCAGGGCCGCGACATGTCGAAAGCCGAGCGCATCGAAGCCTGGGAATCCGCGCACCGCAAAACCATGCGGGCGCTGATTGAGCGCGGAATTTTGAAGGTTAACGCTTAACATCCGATTTGCGTTCGCCTAAATTGCGTTTGCGGGTGGCACCGCAAATGATGGAAGTCCCGATCACTTCGGAGTTGGAAGTGGCACGATGCGGGTTCTTCCATCCCCGTTGACTGCTGTCTCTCGCCAAGAGACCCAACCCCAAATTGATCGGGATTTTTTTATGCGCGAGCAGCACCCACTTTCAGCCGCGTTCCCTGCGATGTCTGACGATGATTTTGCGTCGCTCAAGGACAGCATCGAATCTATCGGGGTGCAAAACCCGATCACGCTGTGCGATGACATGGTGATTGATGGTTGGCATCGCTACTTGGCGGCAACTGACTTGGGGATGGATTGCCCCGCAGTCGAAATTGCTCCCGGCGTCGATCTTCGCGATTTCGTTCTCGCGCAGAACAAAGCCAGACGAAACTGCATGGCATCTCAACTTGCTGCTGCCGCAGTCAAGGTTTATCAATGGCTCGACCGTGGAAGGCCGAAAATAAACTCCGCACCGGTGCGCGATACTGGCTCAGTTGTCGAGGATGCCCGCACCGGTGCGGAGTTATCGGCTGATAGCGTGTCAGCGTCAGAAATTGCTTCAAAGGTCGGAGTTTCTACCCGCAGCGTTGAACAAGCGAAGAAGGTCATTCGCAACGGCGTCCACGAAGTTGTAGAAGCCGTTCAGCGCGGCGATGTTTCGCTCAAGCGCGCCGAGCAGATCGCATCCTTGCCTGCAGATCAGCAGGCTAAAGCCCTGCACGCCAAACCAGAACGCAAGCCCGCGGTGAAAACTCCGCAAGACGGAGAATTTGAGTTGCTTCAGGCCAAGCTCAAGGAAGCACAAGCACGCATCATTGAAGTCGAGGAACAGCGCGATTACATGGCGGACGAGCTTGAGGCGGCATTGCGCATCATTCGTGCAGATGAACAATTGGCGCAAGCCTGGGCCGAGATCGAGAAGTCGAACAAGCGCGCTTTTGAAGCACGCAGCCGGGTCGATGGCCTGATGAACGAGCGCAATGCGGCCGTTCGGCGAGTCAAGGCGTTGGAACGTCAAAATGGCCGCTCAGTCAACTGATGCCGACGGATTCCCGCCGCCGCGTCCATTTCAAGAGCGCGCGCATGACGCATTGCGCGAGGGAATCCGATCTGGGCACATGAAACAGGTGTTGTGCGCGGCAACGGGGGCCGGTAAAACCTATCTCGGTTTGCGTATTGCGTATGAAGCCATTCGCAAGGGGCGCAAAGCCGGGTTTGTGTGCGACCGCAATACGCTGATTGACCAGACCTCCGAGACGGCGGATCGTTACGGCCTGTCGGATCACAGTGTTGTCCAGGCTGATCACTGGCGATACAACCCGTCCGCACCCCTGCAGATCGTGTCCACGCAGACGATTGCGCGCCGGATGTGGCCGCATGTTGATGTGCTGATTGTCGATGAGTGCCACACAAGGCATAAGGGCTGGGTTGAACACCTAGAGGAATTTCGCGGCGCTGTCATTGGGTTGTCTGCTACCCCCTTTTCCAAAGGGCTCGGCAAGCTGTTTAGCCATGTGGTCAACGCGGCAACGATGAAGGAATTAACGGACACGGGCGTTCTTGTCCCAATGCGTGTGATGTCGGCAACGCGGCCCGACATGACCGATGCGGCAACATCTGGGGGGGAATGGACGCAGCAGGCCGCCGCCGAGCGAGGCATGGAAATCATCGGTGATGTTGTGAGCGAATGGCTGACACATGCCGAAAACCGCAAAACCATCATCTTTGGCGCAACGATTGCGCATTGCGAAGAGATGTGCCGTCAGTTCAATGAGGCTGGGGTGATGGCTGCTGTATTCAGCACACACACCACGCCGACCGAGAGAAAGCACCTGCTAGACGAATACCGGAAACCGAACAGTGCGATCCGCGTGTTGATCTCTGTCGAGGCACTTGCGAAGGGGTTTGACGTTCCTGATGTCGAATGCGTGGTTGACTGCCGACCATTACGTAAATCTCTTTCCACTGCAATGCAGATGTGGGGTCGGGGTTTGCGGGCTGCGCCGGGAAAGACGGAGTGCCTTTTGCTTGACCACTCTGGCAACGTAATTCGGTTCAAAGAGGACTTCGAGGACGTTTTTTTCAACGGCGTGCAATCGTTGGACGATGGCGAAAAGATGGATAGCCAGGTGCGTCAGGAGCCCAAAGAAAAGGACAACAAAGGATGCCCGGTCTGTGGACATAAACCATTTACCATGCGGTGTATGGCGTGCGGGTTTGAAATCGTCAAACCCTCTCTTGTCGAAGCACACCCCGGAAAGATGCGTGAGGTCACGCTGGGATCGGGGCCGAATAAAGTTCAGATTGATGGTCGAGAACTCTGGCGCGAACTGTGCACCTATGGCGAGCAGCACGGCTACAAAAAGGGCTTTGCTTACTTCAAGTACAAAGACATTGCGGGGAAATTTCCATCAACACATTGGCCGCATGAGCCCGGCGTTCGATCCCCGTCCATTGCTCTGCTCAACAAGATCAAGGCAATGAACATCGCCCATTCAAAGCGGAGAGCCGCATGAGCGATTTTGTCCAGTTCGCCAGGGCGCATGGACTTCTGATCCGCGACCTTGACTGCAGCGGGCGCCTACAGCGCGTCCCTACTTCAGATCATCCCCGCCAAAAGGACGGCGCATACCGATGGGACGGGTCAACAGGGTTTGTGTTCCGCTGGGACGAAGACGCAAAACCGATCTGGTTTGATGATCCGCATGCTCCGCGAGACACCGCACAATCTCAGTTGCGCGAGCGCATGGCGCAGCAGCACAGAGATGAAATGCGGCATGGCTGGGCTCTCGCCGCGCGAGAAGCGCAACGGCTTTTGTCTAGTGCAGGATTGGGGCATCACGCCTACTTGGACAGCAAGGGGCTTCGAGACGCCACGGGGTTCGTTGAAGCGCACGGCGCCTTGATTGTCCCCATGCGATCGCTCGCCGGCGAGCTACGCGGCGCGCAAGTCATCAGAGAGGCGCAGGACGGCTTTGACAAGCGTATGTTACCGGGGATGCGAGCTAAGGGTGCAGTCTTCCGCATCGGCCCACTGAACGCGGTTTTGACGGTTTTGTGCGAGGGGTATGCCACTGGGCTATCCATCGCGCTTGCAATCCGCCAGATGCGGCTGAATTGGGCCGTTCTGGTGTGTTTTTCTGCCGGGAATATGGAGGCCGTTGCGCCCCATGTGCGCGGAGCTAAGGCGGTGTTCGCTGACAACGACAAATCTGGACGCGGCGAACAAGCTGCCAAGACAACGGGAATGCCCTATGTCATGTCCGATGTAGTCGGAGAGGACGCGAACGACTTGCACCAACGTGCCGGGTTGATTGGCCTTTGTGCCAAGTTGCAAAGGATGCGCATGTAAATCTGAACACCTGCAGGCTGGTCGGTGATAACTGGACAGCAGCGGCCTGCGGGGATAGCCCTACTGTGGAGAGATGCTGGAACAGGGCGCAGATCGGCGGCGAAGTTAGCACCGATGCATCGAACGGCTGACGGGTCATGTGGCTCCGAAAAGCAGCATGTGAAGGCCTCCCATAGGGCGAGGTCTGTCCACCAAAAAGCAGGTGTTAGCAGATGCAGGTTTTGAAGTTGTGGTTTGACGTAGAGAACAACGATTGAGGTTAGCGAATATGGAGCACGGATTTACGTGGACGGAGCAATGGAGAAACGAGTGCGAAGCGCGGTATTTGCTGGCGATGCCGCTGGCGCAGCGTCGGAACTGGCTGGCGAAGCTGGAAGAAAAACGCGGGGACATATCGGCGCTCAAAAACGAGATGGTTCGGCAATGGGCAAAACGGAAAAAATCGTGAAATACGGCAAACCGCAGGCCGACAAGCTGCGGGACGAAATCAAGAGGCAGAAAAAATGAAGCTCACCCCCGACGAACTCCAAGAATTGCTTTTGCGCATTGATGGGCTGTCGAAGATGAAAGACGGTTGCCAGGTATGGATCGGGTATGTAGATGCTCGCCCGACTTTGCAAATCCGCCGCAATGGCAAGCGCCATGGCATTTCCGTTCGCCGCATCCAATATCGCCGAACTGGCCGAAAAGATCCTGGTGGGCGCTATGTCCTACCAACATGCGGCAATCCCCTCTGCATCCACCCTGACCATCTGCAGTCGATCTCACAAGCCGAGCATCTGCGACGCAATGCACAACCCAATGAGGCGTTGCGCGCGGCAAAAATCACCGCGCATCGACGCGCCGTGTCGAAAATCAATCCAGAGGCGGTGGCTGCGATCCGCGCATCCGAAGCGTCTTTGACCGTTGTCGCTGCCGAACATGGCGTTACGCCGTCGCTTGCCTCAAAAATCCGCCGCCACGAAATCTGGACGGATGCGCTGTGGAGGGTTGCATGACCCTCACCCTTCCATGGCCACCGGCCATACTGTCGCCGAATCAGCGCCCTCACTGGTCTGCCAAATCCCGCGCTGTGGCGGCTTACCGGGCGGAGTGCTTCTGGGCGACCAAGGCGGCACAGACCAGCTTGCCGCCCGTCAAGCAAGGCCCGCTCGACCTGCGTGTGGTCTTCTGCGCACCGAACAAACGCAAGCGGGACCGCGACAACCTGCTGGCCTCGATCAAGGCTGGCTTGGACGGCATGGCGCAAGCCCTGGGCATCGACGACAGCCTGTTTGCCCGTGTGGCCCTCGAAATGGGGCCGATCATCAAGTGCGGCGAGGTTCGCATCACTTTGAAGGAGATCGCATGACGATTATTCCGAGGATGGAAATGACGGACTACAAGAGCATGTTTGAACAGGCTGTGCGCACGCTGGCGGCGATTGACGAGGCGCTTGGAATTGGTGACGACGGATGCGGCGACCCTGAACAGACATTGGCTGCGATTGCTGAATTGAGGGCACTTCAAAAAATTGATAACCAACAACTACGAAAGATTCACCCGCTAGATGTTCCGATTGAAATTTTTCTTGCCGACCTAACGACGAGGCCAAAAAACATTATTCGGTCAGAGCTAGCTGGATTCTCATCATACGCAGGAACAGGAACATTCGATATTGAGCCGCCATTTACTGTGCGCCATCTGTGCATGTACAGCCGCAGCGAAATGAGGAAGTGGCCTAACTTCGGGCGCAAGTGCCTGAACGAAGTAGAGGAAATGCTGCGTGCAAGGGGCTTGCAGTTATGGGAGAAACACGACGAAAGATCGCTGCGATTGTTGCGAGAACATAACGAGTATTTTTTGCCCCAGCAGGGGAGGGCGGCAGCATGACCCCAGAGGAAAAACAATTCGATGTGTGGTGGGAAGTTGCGCGATGCAGCGTTCCGAGGAAATACATGGCTATGGGCCTTGCGTTTGAGGCTGGGCGGAAAGCTGGGCTGGAAGCGGCGGCGCAGATTTGCGAAAAAGTGGGATTTGATATCCATGCGGGTCGCGATGACGGTGAGGCGTATGACTGCGCCGACGCGATCCGGGATTCGATGGAGGGTGACGCATGAGCGCTCATTACAGCGACCCGACCGCCGAAGCCATCGAGCGATCAGAGAGACGCGGCTGTTTTGGCTGCGACTGGCGCGCTCGCATGTTCGGCGCGGAGTTCTGCTGCAACCCAAATCACCCCGAACACCGCAGGCCGCACGGTAAGGAAAACATGCGCGGGTGCCTGGATCATCAACGTGACGGAAGGAAATCGGATGCAAACCCCTGAACGCCAGAACCAATGCGCCACTCGCTGCGCGCATCACTGCCCGATCTCAAACGGATGCAAGCTCTCCGAAGCGTTGCTGGACTGGCGCGGCGAGCCGACACCGGGCAGACCGTGGGCTTGCATGTACCTGATTCAACCGCACAACGACAAGGACAGCGTATGAGCCGAAAGCCGCCGATTAGCTTCACAGATCCAGTCCCCGAAGAATTGCGCGACATGGAAGAGCTCATGTTTCGACTGCGCGCTAATATTGGGGGTTCTGAGCCAGTGGGGACAGACGCATCAGGGCTCGGGAAGAAATACCGCCCGAACAACCTGCTGAATGACACAGAAGACCGTCGCCAGGCGAAAACGTATATCCCGCTCGGAGACGATGAATTTATCCGCGTGAGCCGGGCATTATCGGTTCTGCATCACCGGGCAATTTCGCACGCATGGGTTGTGCATGTCGCCTACAACATCAAGCCGGGTAATCCGCAGGCGCTGTGCCGAAAGCTCAGAATTCAGCCCGCATACTGGTGCGACTATCGGAATGCAGGGCTGCGCAAACTGGAATTCATTCTGCAAGGAGATGTTGACGCCCAATGGAAAATGGCGTATCCTGTCAATACCCGTGAACAGGTCGCGGAGGATGCGTTAGCCGATTGAGGCTTGGCATCCTTCACTCCGAATATCCCAAACCGCCCGATTCCACAAGATACGGGCGGTTTTTCGTTTCCCCTCGCGCCTCGGCGCTTCGCCCGCTTGAGTTCGCTCGCGGGCGTTTTCTATTCCGCAAGCCGGCGAGTGCGTCAATCCCGGCAGTGCTCGATGCGTCAGGTCCGGCGCGATCTCCTCCGCGCCGAGAGCACCGGCAGGCGCGAGCAACCCGAGACATCCATGAAACTGACCGCATCCACCCGCAAGGCGATGCCTGCGAAAGACTTCGCCGGGCCCGATCGTTCGTTCCCGGTCGAAAACAAGGCCCACGCTCGCGCTGCCTTGTCAGGCGCCAGCCGCGCAGAACACGCCGGGCACATCAGCATGCCCGAGGAAAAGCGCATCGACCGCCGCGCCGACACCGTGCTTGGCAAAGCCGGCAAACACCTGCGCGAGATGCACGGACGGAAATGACCGACCGCAAAGCCATCGACTGGGAACGCATCGAAGCGGATTACCGCTCGGGCATCCTGAGTCTGCGGGAAATCGCGTCCGCGCATGCCGTAAGCCACACGGCGATTCGCAAGCGAGCAGAGCGCGACGGATGGGTGCGCGACCTGGCGGCGAAGATCAAGGCCAAGGCCGAAGAGCTGGTTTCCAAACAGGCGGTTTCCAGCGAGGTTTCCAAACAGGCTCTGGCAACCGAGCGCCAGATCGTCGAGGCGAATGCTGCCCAAGCCGCAGCAGTTCAGGTCTCGCAGCGGGCAAGCATCCAGCGCGCCAGTGAGACGCTCACCTCCGTGCGCGAGCGCATCGAGGTGGAGGGCACCGAGCTTCCGCTGGAAAAGCACGTCGCAGTGGCAAAGACCTACATGGACGCGCTCAAAACCCTGGTCGGGATGCAGCGCGAAGCCTACGGAATGGCATCGATGCCCGAAGGCCAGTCAAACACTTATGAGCGTATCGAACGCATCATCGTCCGCCCTTCAAATTCAAACGCCTGAAGCCTTCGAGCCGCTGTTACAGCCCTCGCGATACAAAGGCGCGTATGGAGGCCGAGGAAGCGCCAAAAGCCATTTCTTCGCCGGGCTTTGGCTCGAAGAGAACGTGCGCGGGAAGTTGGATTGCGTCTGCCTTCGGGAAACGCTCAAGAGCTTGGAATTCAGCGTCAAGAAGCTGCTTGAGAGCAAGATCAGCACGCACAACGCAGGCGCTTACTTCGAAGTCCAAGACCGGCGCATCCTCTCGAAACACGGCGGTGTGACGATCTTCGAGGGAATGCAGAATCACACTGCGGACTCGATCAAGTCGCTGGAAGGCTTTCAGCGCGCATGGTTTGAGGAAGCCCAGAACGCCAGCGAGCACAGCCTAACTTTGCTGAGGCCGACGATTCGCGCGCCGGGCTCCGAACTTTGGTTCAGTTGGAACCCGCGATTTGAGACAGACCCCATTGACGTGCTGCTTCGGAGCAACGTCACGCCAAACGATGCCATTGTGGTGCGGGCGAATTACACCGACAACCCTTGGCTACCCGATGAATTGCGCCAAGAGATGGAGTTCGACCGAGCGCGCGACCCTGACAAGTACGCGCATGTCTGGCTGGGCGAGTATGTCCGCAACAGCGAAGCCAGGGTGTTCAAGAACTGGCGCGTCGAAGAGTTCGACATTCACCCTGAGGCGCTGATTCGGCAGGGCGCGGATTGGGGCTTTGCGACGGACCCCAGCGTCCTGGTGCAGTCCTACATCATCGGCAGAACGATGTATGTGCCGTATGAGGCGCACATGGTGGGGTGCGAGATCAACAAGCTGCCCGAGTTGTTCATGCAGGTGCCCGACTCAGAAAAGTGGTTCATCACCGCAGATTCATCCAGGCCAGAAACCATCAGCTATATGCAAAAGCATGGGTTCCCGAAGATCGGGGCTGCAGTCAAAGGCGCAAAGTCTGTCGAGGAAGGTGTGGAATGGCTCAAGTCATTCGACATTGTGGTGCACCCGCGTTGCAAGCACACGATTGACGAACTCACCCTTTACTCGTTCAAGACCGATCCTCTGACGCGCAAAGTTCTTCCCATTCTTGAAGACAAGCACAACCACGTCATCGATGCCCTCCGATACGCCAATGAAGGCGCGCGCAGGGCCAAGAAGCCCGAATCGATCAAACCCCCCATGCGGCCCGTTCCATCCGGCGCGCAGTCTTGGATGGCCTAAAACTCTATGAGCAGCAAAGACGACATCATCCGCGAAGCCAAAGAGCGCCTTAAAGCGGCGCTCGATTGGGAATCGCACGCTCGCGCGCTGGCTAGGGACGATTACCGCTTCATCAATGGCGACGCGGACAACATGTATCAGTGGCCCGCAGAGCTTCTCAAGTTGCGCGAACTAGACAAGAAGCCCACGCTCACTATCAACAAGGCGCGGCAGCATTGCCTGCAGATCATCAACGATGCCCGGCAGAACGAGGTCGAAATCCGCATTGATCCTGTGGGCGATCAGGCGACTTACGAATCCGCGCAAGCGTTTCAAGACCTCGTGCGGCATATCGAGTACCAAAGCCAAGCGCAAGATGTCTACATCAACGCAGTGAGCTTCCAGGTTCTCACCGGCATCGGTTACTGGCGCGTCCTGACCGATTACATCGATGACCGGAGTTTCGACCTGGAAATCTACATCCGGCGGATCAAAGACCCAAGCATGGTCGTTCTGGACCCTGACATCAACGAGTTCGACGGTTCCGACGCGCGTTACGGTTTCATCTACGAAGACTTGCCAGATGATCTGTTTGGCAGGCGTTACCCGAAGTGGAAAGACCGCGCGAACAATTCCACGCTGGGGATTGGCCTGGACGACGATGCGCCAAATGATCACACGCGCATTTGTGAGTACTTCCGCCGCGTGGAGAAGAAAGACCGGCTCTACGAAACGCAAAACGGACCAGTTACACGTTCGGATATTGGCGAAGAAATCGCCAAAGGACTGGATGACGATGAAAGCGTGCAAAAGCGCGACATCGTGACGCAAGGCGTCGAGTGGTATCTCATCATTGGCAATGAGATTGCCGAAAAGCGCGAGTGGCCGGGCAAATACATCCCAATCGTTCGTGTGGTGGGTGAAGAAACCATTATCGAAGGCAAGCTCGACCGCAAAGGCCATGTGCGTGCCCTGAAAGACCCCCAGCGCATGTACAACTACTGGTCGAGCGCTGCCGTCGAGTTTGGGGCGCTCCAGTCTAAAGTGCCGTGGATCGTGCCGGTGGAATCGGTCGAGGGCGTCGAGCAATACTGGGAAAACGCGAACCGCGCCAATTACGCCTATATGCCCTACAAGGCACGATTGGACACTGGCGAGGTGTTGCCACCCCCGCAACGCGCGCAGCCCCCCCAGGCCGCGCAAGCGTATCTGGTGGGCATGCAGACAAGCGCTCAGGAATTGATGATGGCGTCAGGCCAGTATCAGTCCCAGATGGGCGAGCAGAGCAATGAGCGAACCGGCATCGCAATTCAAGAGCGGCAGCGCCAAGGTGACAACGCGACGTATCACTACATCGCCAACCTGGCGAGCGCCATTCGCTACACCGGGCGCATTTTGCTTGACCTGATCCCGCACGTCTATGACACCGAACGCGTCATCAAGATCGTGCAGGACGACGGCAGCACCACCGAGGTGCAGATCAACCCGGCGCAACAACAGCCTGTGCAAGTGACGCAGCAACAAGGGACTATCCAGCGCATCCTCAACCCTGCCACCGGGCGATATGAAGTCCAGTCCGATGTCGGCCCGGCATTTGCCACGCGGCGGCAGGAGGCATTCAACGCCCTCGTACAGCTGGCGCAGGCCAGTCCCGATCTAATGGCAAAAGCGGGCGATCTCGTGATGCGGGCAGCCGATTTCCCGATGGCCGACGAATTGGCGAAACGCCTTGTTCCTCTTGCCGTAGATCCGCAGATGCAACAGTTGCAGCAGCAACTCCAGCAACTGCAGCAGGCAAACACCACGCTGATGCAGCACCTAGCCGAGCAGAAGACCAAACACGCCGCAGTCGAGCAGCAAAAGGACATCGACGTTTACCGGGCAGAAACCGACCGCATGGCGGCACTCGCCAAGGTTGATCCATCCATGCTCATGCCGCTGGTGCAGCAACTTGTGCGCGAGGCTTTGCAGCAGCACATCAATCCCGTTTTACAGGCGTCGGAACCGGCATTGCAACAAGCCATTCCGAACGTCGCATCGCCACCAGGGGCGTTACCTGGGCCTCAGCAGATAAGTTCATCATGACCGAAGAAGTGAATCAGGCCCCGCAGGCCGCGCCGGAAGGCACAACTGCGCCCGAAACTCCCGCAATTGAAGTCGCTGCATTGGGAGAGCAGCAAGCCCAGCAGCCCGAAGTCCCCACCGATGCCCCGACGGAACCGGAAGAGCCTAAACGCGAACCGTGGTTCTTGCGGCGTATCGATGAAGTGACGAAGGCTCGCAGGGAAGCGGAACGTGAGCGCGACGCTCTACGCGCGCTGATAGAGCAAAAGGATTTGATTCCAGCGCAAAAATCCCAGCCAACCCCGGCTGATCCGTATGTTCTTGCCAAAGAAATCGCCCACCAGCAAACGCTGAACGATGCCGCAAATCGCACCTATCAGGCCGGGAAGGCCGCATTCGGTGCCGACTTTGATGCAGCCGTGCAGACGCTGCAACAGGTGGCCGATCTTTCGCAGCGCACTGACTTCATTGAAACCGTTGTCGAGCTGCCGAATGCTCCAGAGGTGTATCACTTCCTCGGCAAGAACCCGGATGAAGCCGCGCATATTCTGGCGCTCACACCCGCAAAGATGGCGCTTGCCCTCGCGAACATTTCGGCCAAAGTTGGACGCCCGAAGCCGCAATCCAAGGCTCCGGCGCCGATCACGCCAGTTGGACGCAGCGCAGCGCCATCTTCTGAACTCTCCGACGATCTACCGACCGCCGAATGGATTGCGCGACGTGAAGCGCAACTCGAAAAGCGACGCCGATAAGTGGATCGTCTCCATGACACAAGCCGCCCTTGGGGGGCTTTTTCTTTTGCGAGAACGAAATGAGCAATTCACTACTTACGCTGGGCGGCATCACCAAGGAAGCCGTCCGTCTCTGGAAAAACTCCAACGCGTTCATGATGTCGATTGATCGACAGTATGACGATTCCTATGCAGTCACTGGCGCCAAGATCGGCTCCCAACTGCGCATCCGTCTGCCCAATGATTTCATTCCCCGTACCGGCCCGACGCTGAGCCTCAATACGGTGAACGAACAGCAGGTTACGCTGACCATGGGCACGCAGAAAGGCGTCGATGTGCCGTTCAGCTCGGTTGACCGCACGCTGTCGATGGACAACTACTCGGAGCGCATTCTGGCGCCGATGATCAACGTCCTTGCGGGCGCTATCGCCGCTGACATCATGACCGGCGCGAACCCGTCGAACATGACCAGCAACACCACGTCCCCCACTGCAACCGACTTCCTGAACGCCGGTGCGATCTTGGACAAAATGTCTGCTCCGCGCGGCAACCGCAAGGCCATTCTTGACCCGCAGACGCAAGCGCGCACGGTCGGATCGCTGACTGGTTTGTTCAACCCAACAGGCCGCATTTCAAAGCAGTTCGACAGCGGCGAAATGATGGGCCCTGCGCTGGGCATTCAGGATTGGATGAGCGACCAGACGATCCGCACGGCGACACCCGGTACTGCGGCTGGCATCACCGTTTCTGGCGCCAGTCAGACCGGCAACAGCATCTTGATGGCGGCTTCGACGGCTGGCACGCTGCAAGTGGGCGATGTCATCACCATCGCCGGGGTTCACCGCGTCAACCGCATCACAAAAATCGCCGGTGCCGAACTGATGCAGTTCACTGTGACGGCGCTGGCGAATCTGACCACGACCGCATCGGCTGTGTCGATCTACCCGGCGATCACGCCGAGCAATGCTGGCGCAGCGGTTCAGTACCAGACCGTTGACGTGTCGCCCGCCAGTGGCGCTGCCGTGACCATCGTGAATGCGGGGTTCTCGGCAGGCTATCGTCGCAATCTGGTGTTGCGCCCGGAGGCGGTGACGATGGTGTCCGCTGACCTCTATCTGCCGGAAAAGGGCGTTGTCGAGGCCGCGCGGGAAACGTTCGACAACATCAGCATCCGCATGATCACGTCCTATGACCCGACCAGCGACCAGACGTACACCCGGATGGACGTTCTGTACGGTTATCTGTGGGTGCGGCCCGAGTGGGCTGTGCTGGTCCCTGACGTGATCTGACGATGCACGTTTACACGACTCCGTATGAGTTCGTGGAGTACCCGAAGTGGGTGCGCCTTCCCGATGGCCGCGAGGTCATTGTGCAGTCGAAAGACGAGGAAGACGCCTTGCTTCGGGGCTCACCCGAAAACGAACCCAAAAAGCGCGGAAGACCGCCTAAATCATGACCGTCCTGCAATTGATCATTCTCGCGCTCAAGCAGGCTGGCGTGCTTGGGGTTGGGCAATCGGCGTCTGCCGAAGACACCAGCGATAGCCTGACGCTGCTCAATGCAATGCTGGGGCAATGGGCCGTCAAACGGTGGCTGGTCTATGCCCTGCAAGATGTGTCGCTCACGTCAACGGGAGCCGCAAGCTACACCTATGGGCCTGGTGGCAATTTCAATGTCGCGTCCACCGATCATCTTGAATCCGCGTACATGCGGCTGCTCAACGCGACAAGCCCGCAAGAGCCGGATTTTCCGCTTGATCTGATCACGTCCTATGAGGACTGGGGCCGCATTCGGCTCAAGACGCTGACGACATGGCCGCAGTATGTGTTCTTTGATGGGCAGTACCCGCTGGCAAACGTGTATTTCTGGCCGATCCCGACAGCCGGGCTCTACCAGATGCACCTGATCACCAAGACGCCGCTGACGGCTTTCACAGGGCTCACGCAGACGATCAACCTGCCACCGGCATACCAGGAAGCGCTCCTTTACAACCTCGGCCTGCGGCTGCGCACGGCCTACCAGTTGCCGCCTGACCCGCAACTCAACGCGCTGGCAGCCCAAGCGCTGTCCACTCTGCGTTACAGCAACGCGCAAATTCCCCGGTTGCGACTGCCATCTGAAGTGCCGACGGGGGGCTGGTACAACCCGTTCAATGATCGGATTCAGTGATGCAGCTCGCCCTGCTGTCTGGCGCTTACCAAGCGCGATCCGTCATTGCATCGGCTCAGCGATGCGTCAACCTCTATCCGCAGGTCAACGAGCGCGAGAGCTTCATGATGCTTCCGCAGCTCGCGGGCGCTCCGACGATCCTGACGCACTATCCGACGCCAGGCTTGACGCTCTTGGCGACGGCTTCAGACAGCGGATGGCGCGGGCTCTATCAAGCCAACAACGGCACGCTGTACGGCGTTTGCGGTTCATCGGTCTATGCCATCTCGAATCAATGGGCGCTGACCAAGCTGGGGACCATCGGAACGTCAGACGGTCAGGTTTGCATGGCCGACAACGGCATCAGCCTGGTTCTGGTGGATGGATCAACGCAAGGCTGGACGATCCAGCTATCCAACAATGCATTCGCCCAACTGGTTGACCCAACCGGAACCTTTGTCGGCGCGAATTTCGTGGCCTACATCGACACGTTCTTTTTGTTCAACAAGCCCGGAACACAGGCGTTTTACACGAGCCTGTCGAACTCTCTGACGTTTGACCCGCTCTACATCGCCAACAAGACCGGCTATGCCGACGATCTGGTTTCCATTGCCGTCGTGCAGCGCCAAATCTGGCTGATCGGCGCAAAAACAACTGAGGTCTGGTACGACGCCGGGAATGCCAATTTCCCGTTTGCAATTGTCGAGGGCGCGTTTATTCAGCATGGATGCGTGGCCCCTTACAGCGTCGCCGCGCAAGACGTAAACGTGTTCTGGCTGGGCCAGGATGCGCAAGGAAACTGCATCGTTTTCCAAGGCATCAACTATGCCGCCGAGCGCATTTCGACGCACGCCATCGAGCACGAATTTCAGACGTATGCGACCGTATCCGATGCGATTGCGCATGTCCACCAGATTGAAGGCCATGTCTTTTACGTTCTGACGTTCCCCAGCGCGGACAAGACCTGGGTCTATGACGTATCAAACAAGCTCTGGCATGAGCGCATGTGGATGGACTCCAACGGCCTTGAGCACCGGCACCGTGCCAACTGCGGGGTTTTTGCTTACGGCGAGTTCGTGGTTGGAGATTGGCAGAACGGCAACCTCTACAAGTACGACCTGAACAACTACACCGACAACGGCGCAGCGATTCGCAGAATCCGCAGTTTCCCGCAAGTGGTGAACGAACTCAAGCGCATCATGTACCGGCAATTTGTGGCTGACATGCAGTGCGGCGCAACCACAGACCCTACAGCGGTTCCACAAATCGAGCTTCGTTGGTCCGATGATCGGGGTGTCAGCTATGGCAACGCAGTTGAGCAGCCCTTGGGCCAAGTCGGCCAAACGCAAATCAACCTGCAATGGCAGCGCCTTGGCATGGCCCGCGACCGGGTGTTTGAGCTGGCCTGGTCAACACCCACCATGACGGCGCTCAATGGGGCGTTCATTGACGTGAGGTCAGCGGCGTCATGAGCCAGATTCAGCAGTCATTTCCGACCCCTCAGACGCCCGTTTTTGACAAAAGCGGCTTGATCAACCCGATCTGGCAGCGGTTCTTCACATCGCTATGGAATCGAACGGGTGGTTCGACTGGAACGGGCGGATCGTTTGCACCGACGAACGGCAGCGCATCGAATGTCTTCAACGCTGCGACGGCCAACACTCCCACAGAAGTTCCGCCGTTAGCTCAGGTGCAGTCACTTGATTCGACAGTGCTCAACACTGCCGAGACGTTTGCAACCAATGCTGCCAATACTGCTCAGTCCAATGCGGAAGCATTTACAAGCGCAAGTTACGCACCTCTTGCCTCGCCTGCATTGACAGGGACGCCATCGGCTCCAACAGCTGCTGCGGGAACCAATACGACGCAACTCGCGACGACCGCATTTGCAACGGGCGCGGCGAACACCGCACAAAGCAACGCTGAAACCTACGCGCTCAACGAGATACAGACGGGCACAGGATCAGCCTTTGTCAACGTGACCGCAGGCGCATCACCCTACACCTACACATCAACGGCAGTCGGCAATCTCGTGATCGCTGGGGGCACTGTGACGGCCATCACGCTAAGTCGCGGGGCATCATCGGTCACGCTTCCAATAGCCACGCCCATTGTGCCGATGGATAACACGGATGCAGTGCAGATCACCTATTCCGCAGCACCGACACTGACCTGGATACCCCGATAAATGCGCAATTTCATGAAACTTGGCGATAACGCCGCAGTTGCTCCCCTTTTGCTGGCATTGCATCGATTTGAGAAATCGCAGGGCATTTGGAAGGCTGACACCTATCTGCGCGATTACCCACAAGGCCCATTTGGCGACACCGAATCCGTGATTCTGCGGTTTCCGCCTCGTTCGGTTCACGAAACCGAAGAAGCGCTGCGCAAGCATGAACAGAACTTCGACCAACATGAAAACGTCGATCAGCCTGTTTTTAAGCTATTGCCCGAAGCGCGCCCGCTGGTATTTGGACTGATGGCCGCCGTTCAGGGCGAACGCCTTGGCCGCGTCATCATCAACAAACTGCGGCCCGGTGGCGTCATTTACCCGCATGCCGATACGCCAGCGCATGCGCAGTATTGGGACCGTCATCACATCGTCTTGCAATCGCAGCCAGGGGTGATGTTCCGCGCCGGATCGGAGAAAGTCTACATGGCGCCCGGTGAGATTTGGTGGTTTGACAACTCAGTCGAGCATGAGGTCATCAACAATTCCGCCGATGATCGCATTCATATGGTGGTCGATATTCGGACATCCAAATGATCACGTTCCACGCCGAATCGTTCACCCAAAGCCTGCCGGAATTCAAGCACTTGCTCCCGCTGCACTGGGAAGAACTGGCGCTTAATCAGGATAAGGTGCCGCTTGATCCGCAATGGGATGTTTACATGGAGCGAGAGCGACGCGGTGAGTTGCTGTTCATAGCCGCGCGTGAGGCCGGGGAAATCGTGGGCTACTTCATCGGGTTCATTGCGCCCGGACTGCATTACGCAACATGCCTGACTTGCACGATGGACATTTTCTATCTGCGCAAAAACAAGCGCACCGCCATGACCGGCGTTCGTCTGTTCAAGGCGGTCGAAGAGGAACTGCGACGCCGTGGCGTGCAAAGGTGGTTTGCGGGCTCCAAGGTGCATGCTGATGCAAGCGCATTGTTTGAGCGCCTGAAATTCTCTCGCGTCGAGATTTATTACTCCAAATGGCTGGGAGAATGACATGGTTGCAGCAGCAGTAATCGGGGGTGCCGTTGTTGGCGGCTTGGTCACATCCCAGGGCGCGCAAAACGCAGCAAGCACGCAAGCCAATGCGGCCACGCAAAATCAGAACGCAGTGTTGCAGGCGGGGCAACAAGCATCCAACCTTGACCTCAACGCCATCAACACAACGAATTCGTATCTGCAGCCCTATGCGAATTTAGGCACCACGGCTGCAGGCACCACGTCCAACCTGCTGACCGGCCAGAACAGCGGCCAGATGGTGCAGGCCATGCAGAACATGCCTGGCTATCAGTTCCAGCTTCAGCAGGGCCTTGAAGCGGCTCAGAACGGCTTTGCGGCCAAGGGCTTGGGATCGAGCGGCGCAGCCATGAAAGGCGCCGCACAGTACGCAACTGGCCTTGCAAACAGCAATTATCAGAACTTCTTCAACAACAACCTCAGCGCGGCGCAACTTGGGGCGAACGCGGCTTCTCTGCAATCGCAAAACACCTCGAACCTGACGACTGCAGCCGGGAATGCGCTGATGGGCAGCTCGACGAACGCGGCAAGCCTGGGCATGGCCGGTGCAGCGGCAACGGCATCAGGGCAAGCGGCCTCAGCCAGTGCGCTTGGCAATGGCATCAGCAACGCCGCGAACGGCTACGCGCAATACCAAATCATGCAACAGGCGATGCAAAACGGCAATGCGCTGCAAGGCATGTACGGCCTCACGTATTAAGGACACGATATGCCGCAAGTTGTTCTACCAGACACCACAGCAGCATCCTGGTTGGCTGTCGCCAATGAGCCGAAGCCTGTCAACCTTCTCGGCATGGCGCAGCAGGGCATGCAGTTGCGCGGCAGCATGCTGCAAAACCAAAACTTGCAAAACCAACTGACGGAATTTCAAAGCCGCCAAGCGGCAGGGCGCGATTTCCAGAAGAACATCAACCCTTTGACTGGGCAACTGGATCAAGCAGGGTTGAATCGAACTGTTGCTGCCGATCCTCAGGCGGCGCTCTCCGCGCAACAAATCAGCCAGCAAGGGCTCGACAATCTGAAATCCCATCTGCAAAACCAAGGTTTGGATCAAAGCAACGCCATCCAGCGCCTCAAGTGGACGTATGACCAAACGGGGGCACTCTTGCAGCAGCCCAATGTCACGCGCGCCGATGTGATCGACAGCCTGACAAACTCGGTCAAGGACGGCATCATGCCCGCGAAAGATGCCGCTGCCGTGATTCCGACGATCCCGGAAAACGGCCCGCAACTGCGCCAGTTCCTACAAGAGCGGTTTGCGCAAGCACAGGGAAGCATCCAGGCGCTTGCCCCGCATATCCAGATGGTGGATAACGGCAAGTATCAGATCGCGTACAACTCAAATCCGGCTTTCGGCAATGGCATCGGGCCTGCAGGGCCTGCTGTGGTCAACACACTCAATCCCGCGCAAGCCGCCCAGCCGGTTCAGTTGCCGAGCCCGACAGGCGCGCCGCAAGTGACCACACTGGGCGGAATCGCTCAGACGCAGGCGAACGGCGGACAACCGCCAATCATCGCCACCGGAATCACCCCTGCAGATCAGTCTGCCCAATCTGCAGCCGGGACTGGATCTGCAAATCAGGGCGTTGCGCTTGTTCAGTCCGCTTCTCAATTGGCTCCGCAGCGCGCCATGCTGCAATCCATCATCGCCGAGAGTGGCGCGGCCAATACCGGCCCCATTGCGGGCCAAATGGCAAAACTCGGCGGCGTCCTGCAGCAATTCGGCATCAAGGGATTTGACCAAGCGACGGCCTATCAACTCACGCAGAAATCAACCATGCAATACGTCGGCCAAGCCATGCAATCCATGGGCGTGCCGACAGACGGCAAGATGCTGTCGATGGAAATGGCGACGCCAAATGCCACCATGACGCCAGAAGCAGTCAAGGCAGCTGGTGGGATGCTGATGGGGGGGCTTGACTACAAACAGGCCCAGGCGAAGGCTTGGACGCAATACCAGGCAGCAAATGGCCCGGCGTCTTACCCGCAGTTCCAAGCGGCATGGAATCAGAACGCCCCCAATGCAGCGGCGTTCCAATTGCAATACTTGCCCCAAGCGGAGAAGGCGCGCTACATCAAGAGTCTCAGCGCGGCACAAAAGCAACAACTGGTGAATTCGTACAACTGGCTGGGACAAAATGGCTTCCTCGGCCAATAAGTACGGACCGCTGTTCCAAGCGGCTGCGCAAAAATACGGCGTTCCTCCGAATCTGCTGATTGCCCAAGCGCAGGCGGAAAGCAGCTTCAACCCGAATGCTGTCTCGCCGACGAATGCGCAGGGTTTGATGCAGATCGAGCCGTCGAATTTCAAGGCCTATGGAGTCACAAATCCATTTGACCCTGCGCAGAACATTGATGCGGGCGCGCACTTGATGGCCGACGATCTTCGGCTGGCGCATGACGATATCGCGCTCGCACTGAAGTATTACCACGGCGGAATGAACCCGAAGAATTGGGGACCTCAGACCGCTGCCTACGTCTCCAACGTGCAGAAAAATATGCAGCCAGCATTCAAGCCTATGACCCTGCAGGACTTGGACGCCATGGCGGCCGGCAATTCCACAGCAGCGACTGCGCAACCGTCGGCGCAACCTGCATCGGGCTTCAAGCCCATGACGATGCAAGACTTGGACGCGATGGCTCAACCAACCGCGCAGGCAGGCAAACCCCAAGTCGAATCGGCCCAGCAGCTTGAGCCTTCCGGCATGGGACGATTCATGGTCGGCGTCGGTCGCGGCATGATGGACGTTGGCCAGACCGTGAAAAGCGGACTTTTGCATGGGGCGTCTGACATCGGCTTGGTTCCGTCAAGCGTCCCGCAAAACTACGACCAGCAAGTCGCGCAGGAAAAGAAGCTCTACCAGGCGACGCAGCCTACGACCGGCATGGACGTGGGGCAAGTCGTCGGCCAAACAGCGGCTACGTTGCCCGCAATGGTGGCGACGGACGGCGCAATTGGGGCAGCGGCTCCGCGTGTGGCGTCAGTGCTGGGCGATGGGGTTGCCGGGAATGCGGTGCGTGGCATTGGCAACCTCCTCACCGGCACGGCTGGCGAAGGCATGACGGGCGCTCGCGGGCTGATGGTTCGTGGCGCCAGCGCTGCAGCACAGGGCGCCCTGCTGGGTGGAGAGGTAAACGCACTCACCGGGCAACCCGTCGTACAAGGCGCAGAAATGGGCGCAGCGATGGGGCCAGCGGCACGCGTGCTGGGCGCAGGAGCGAAAGCGGGAGGGCGGTTCGTTTCCAATCTTCTCAGCCCCATCACGACCGATCTATCACCGCGCCTGACCGAAACCACGGCGGTCAATCGGCTTGTGCAGGCCGCTCAGAATGACGGCGTGACGCCAGACCAGATCATCGCCAAAATGCGCGAACTGGGGCCGCAATCGACGCCCGTGGACGCCGTGTCTGCCCTCACCACGAAAAGTGGCGCGAACGTGCGGCAAATGGCCGAAGAAGCCGCTGCGACCCCAGGCGCGGCGCAAGCCAAAGCAGCATCCATTTTGGAAGGAAGGGCCGACGCTGCGCCATCCCGCATCAATGACGCGGTGAAGGCCGCTACAGGCGCGCAGGGCGACGTCCATGCAGAGGCCGCCGACCTGATGGCGCAACGATCGGCTGAAGCCGCTCCGCTTTACCAAAAGGCGCTTTCCGGCGAACTGCAGCCTGATGATCGATTGCAGGCGTTTCTCAAAGACCCTGTGTTTCAGTCTGGCCTTGCGCGCGGGCAGGAAATCGCGCGACTTGATGCGCTGGCGAAGAATGAGCCGTTCAACCCGGCAGACTTTGCCTCCCTCAAATCGACTCCTGCGCAGGAAATTTCATCCCCCATCGTTGACGCAAGCGGAAAACCGATGGCCGTAACGACAGTGCCGGGCCAAGCTCCAACGGTCAGCATGCGTGCGGCGGATGCGGCAAAGCGCGGACTTGATGATATGGTGGAGCAATATCGAGATCCAACGACGGGGCGTCTAGCCCTCGACCAGCGCGGGAAAGCCCTCAACGACGTTCGGGGATCGTTTGTGAACTATCTGGATCAAGCAAATCCCGATTACGCCGCAGCGCGTGCGTCATGGGCCGGACCTTCCCAATCCTTGGATGCGCTGAACATGGGGCGCCGGGCTCTCTCCAACGACCCGGAAGTCACGTCGAGCGTTGTCGGCAAGCTCTCACCCAGCGACCGACAGTTCTTCCTGAGCGGCGTCACGCGCGCGCTGCAGGACAAGATCGCCGGGGCGCAAGACGGCGCCGATGTGACGCGCAAGATTTTCGGCAACAGCCTGATCCGCAACAAAGTGGCCGCAGCATTTGACGATCCAGAAGCGTTCGCCAATTTCGAGAAGCAAATGCAGGCCGAAGCACAATACGCGGCCACGCGCAACGAAGTGCTGAAAGGCTCCCAGACGGCGCGCAGGATGCTCGGAGCGAACCAAGCGGACTTTGTGACGCCGGTCAATCACCTGATCCGGGGCGACATTGGAAGCGCGACGCGATCAGGGCTTGGCGCGATCAGCCAATGGGCCATGACGCCCAGCGCAAAGCAGATGGAAGCGCAGGGAAACTTGTTGTTTGAGCAGAACCCGGATGTGCTTGCAAAAGCATTCGCGCGCGCCAAGCCTGGAGCGGTTCAACGCACCATCGGCAACGCCCTCACGAACGGCGCAAAAGCCGTTCTGCCCGCGTCAATGCTTGGCTACGAGTTCAACCAGACTGGCCGTTGATGTGCCGTATCATGCTTCGGTACGCAACTCGCATGGCTTTGCGTCGAGAAGGGCCGCCAAGTAGCAGGTCAATCACCCGCATGGGAACCCAGACCCACAGCACAATCTTGAGTGCTTGGAGCCAGTTTTCCGCAAAGTACTTGGACAGCGGCCAGCTTGAAAGGCCGTCTGCCGCAATGGCGATCAGCCAGAACAAAAACACCGCAATGATTTCCGGCCACGCCGGATCAGGGTTGCGCACCTCTTGACTCACCATTCCCTCCTTTCAAGGCGCCTACGGGCGCTTTTTTCATTTTCGAGCCTCCAGCATGGCACAACAACTCGCAAACGGCAAGCAACAGTTCATTGATGGCAATGGCAATCCTCTTGCTGGCGGCTCTGTCGCCTTCTATCTTCCAGGCACGCTGACGCCGACAAACACATGGCAAGACCCTGGCCTGACGATCCTGAACGCGAATCCAGTGATTCTTGACGCAAATGGCATGGCGTCTATTTGGGGAATTGGCTCTACGCAATATCGTCAAATCGTCGAAAACTCCGTGGGCGTAACCATTTGGGATCAGGTTGTCGGCTTGGTCGACTCGTACCAACTCTCCTCAACGGGTTCCGTCGTCCGCACCGTTCCAAGCAAACTGCAGGAATCCATCAGCGTCCTCGACTTCGGCGCTGACCCGACTGGTGTGGCGGATAGTACATCCGCATTCAATAGTTGTTTTGCTGCAACAACAAACCCCGTTATTCCTCCTGGAAATTATATATTTAATGAGCAATTGAATTACAACAGCACTTCTAAACTTTCAATAAAGGGAGCGGGAAGCAGCGTTACAAGACTAATTTATAACGGCGCAAATACAACAAATGATTGTTTTGTTTTTGGTACGACTACTGGTGGTGCGCCGCAATTAGAAATATCGGGGGTAAGGTTTTTATCAAATACAAAAATGACCGCAGGGGCTGGCGTCCATTATTACGGTTTAGATCGTGCAACACTGAGAGATGTTCAATACAGCTCACAAGACGAAAACAATTACAATTTTTATCATGGAGCTTGGGTTACTGGATGCGATTTCTCTTATTTTGATGGGTTTCAAGCATTAGCTCAACAAGATGGAATACGTTGTTCAGGAAGCACAACATTAGGGCAGGCCGATATTTATTTACAAGAAGGTAAAGTTTTTGGTTGCACAAATGGCCTTCATTTTTCTGGCGGCATGGGTGGTATTACAGTTGATAATTCCGATATTATTAAAAATCTAACAAACATATTGGTTGACCAAGCAGATTTAGCTGTAACGAATAGAGAAGTGTTTCTGGGTTCTGGACTTGCGATTGATAGTGCAGGAACAAGTTCAACAGCAAATGGTATCGGTGTTGATATACAAGATACTGATGCTCTTGTTATTTTTAACGAAACATGGGTTTCTTCCGCAGGAATATTGATTCGGACGGGGGCCAATTACACAGGCCCACTTTTACTAAAGACCCCATTTTTATTTAACGCAGACACAAACAGCGGGACAACTCACGGGAATGCAGTGGAAATTGGGAATGTTAATTGTGCCGTAGTAGCTCAAGCACCAATATTAAGATCCATACAAGGCATCGGGTTTACTTGCACGGCCGGCGTAAATGCTCAGGTGGTTGTTAATAATCCTGTCGCAATGAATCAAATGGAAGTTTTTGACCCGGCAACCATTTGCCCGACATTTATTGACAATAGTTCAGGGTTTGGGGTGCAAACAAGTGCTGTTTCTCTAGCAGCGAACGCAACTTACAATTTTAATAATTTTTCAGGGCAAATCAATGTACAAAATAACACAACAGGTTCAATTGGTTCTGTTATTTGCGGCGGTGGTGGCGTTTTAGTTCTTGGGTGGACAGGAACAGTTGGGGGTACTTTTGCTTATAACAGCGCCATTGCAGGGTATACGTTTACAAATACAGGAAGCAGCACAGCGATATTTACTTTTATACCCATAAGGCAGAGAGCAGCGGCTTAATTTTATGAACTGACCGCAAAGGACGGCCATGCAAGACGAAGCATCAACCCGTAGGAGGCATCATGAGC
>JAEHJW020004044.1_pt1 | contig 24699 bp, 40 predicted proteins | sample 9271431 | NCBI WGS metagenome assembly JAEHJW02 | reverse complement strand
GTGATACTGCCTCAGTCAGGGAACCTCACGGAGTGGATCGACAACCTGAATAATTCGTCGCTGTCGATCTCGGGCCATGTGAACGTCATGCGAAACGGTGTCGTGATCGACGATTTCCCGATCGAGACGTGCCGAGTGACGCTGGATAGGACCGCAGCGGTCAGGCGGACCTGTACTGTCACGGTCGCACCAGAGATGGTCGGCACGGTCGATATGAGCTGGCAGGCTCTTTTTGCAGCAGACGGCAATGAGATCCGGCCGTGGTACCAGGTGACCTTCCCCGACGGCACGGTCGACGAGGTCATTTTGGGAACCTTCACCATCGTCGAGTCGCAAACGACTTTTACCGGCACCGACGTGGTGGTCAAGGTCAGTGGATCAGACCGTAGCTACCTTCTCTCAGAAGCCGAGCAGCTCAGCCCGCTCACGCTTCCCTCGAGCACGGTGGCAGTAGCGATCGAAACGCTGGTGTCCCAGTTCTCATACGGTTTCCCCGTCAGCTTCATTATCACGCCGACGACGGCGCTGCTCCCAAGCACCGGGGCCATTGTCAAACCCGGCAAGACCGTCTGGTCGCAGGTGCAGGATCTCGCGGCCTCGATCTCATACGAGGCATTCTTCGACCCCTACGGCAACCTGGTCGCTCAGCCGATTCCGAATCCATCAGCCGGATCCCAATTGGTAACGGTGGACACCACCTCCTCCGGAGGATCCGGTCTCGTTTCGGCAACCGCGGTCAGCACTAGGAAGAAGATTTACTCGGTCTTCGGCGTCGTCGGAAATGGCACGGAGTCTGTCCTTGACACCACGACTGGGCTCTACGTCAACAAAAAAGTCGCCGTCTACGGCCAGGCATCGGACTTGAACCCAGCGGATCCCACATACGTCTATGGGAACTTCGGCGAGATCGGCAAACTCACCCGCACTGGGCTCGTGTCGTCCCAGAGTTCTGCGGACACGATGGCCGCCGGTCTCCTCCAGCTCCAGCAGGGAGCGATGACCGGACTGAACGTCGAGATCCTGCCGTTCCCAGTGCTCGATGCGTGGGACGTGGTCGGCGTGAACATCCCGATGCTCGGCGTGAATGGGAGCTACGTCGTTGACGGCTGGGACGTCCAGATTCATTTCACTGGGACCCAGACCCTCACAGTCAGAGAGCTCTATCCATGACAGCGATCAACACTCTGGCCAAGGTACTAACCGCACCGAGTGGGCCGGTGGACCTGCTTTTTGGGACCGTCCTTACCTACACCGCAGCCACGAGCACCGCTGCGGCCGTCCTCACCTGCGATTTTGAAGGCGCAGGAAACTCGACCCAGTGCATAGCACTCGGCTCGTACACCCCGACGGTAGGCGACAACGTCGCTGCCATAGGACAGGGACCGGACGTCCTGGTCCTCGGAACAATCAACTAAAGGAGATGCAAAATGTCCATCACCACCGCATACGGCCTGACGTCGCATGGCGTCGACCTAGCGAGTTTCCAGCACGACGGAGGACCGATCGACTACCAGACCGTCGTCGAGGATCTCGTAAACCGGACCACTGGTGGCACACCAGCGACCGACTTTTCGACGCCGATCATCGTCTTTATTCTGATCAAACTGACTGAATCGAACAACTACTGCAACGACTATGCCAAAGACGACGCGCAGGGATTCGCAGCCGTGCAGATCCCAAATGTCATCGTCAAAGTCGGTTTTTACCACTTCGTACACTCCAGCGTCGACCAGGCGTCTCAGCACGCATGGGCTCTTTCCAACGTTCCAGCGGGCTGCAATCCAGTCATCTGGATCGACGTGGAGTCCGGTGGTCTGGATGGCCAGACGTGGGAGCAGATGGGAGCGACCGTCAACGCTTTGCTGTCTTACCCGGAGTTCATAGGCGCCTACACCAACGGCGACGGATTGCCCTCAGTTCTGCCGTGGCTCAGCGCTCATGGAACCAATCAGGCCAAAGACCTGTGGTTTGCGGACCCCTCCAACCTGCGGCCCGAGGTCACTCGAGCGATCACCCAGATCGGCCAAGGGACGGTCAACGGTGTCGTCGGTCAGGTTGATCTTGACACCTCGCCAATGCCGGTTATCAGTGTCATCCCTGCGGCTATCGAGAGCTCTCACGCCACCAACCCAGCTGCACCGACGGTTGATGCGAGCACGACACCGGACACCCCGGCTCCGGCCAGTGCGACCTACACGCCGAGTCTCCCCACGCTCTACGAGGGCATGGTCGGAGCTCACGTCAATCTGTTGCAGAGACTCCTGTGGGATCTCGATCAGATCGGAGCGTGGAGCGGCTGGGTGGACGGCATCTTCGGTCCAGCCACGAGATCCGGAGTTATCGACTTCCAGATCCGGACAAACCTACCGCCAACTGGTGTCGTGGATCCCGCAACCTGGACCACACTTCTGGGGTCGACAAACGGGCTGCCGGAGCTCACCGAGGGCAACGACGATCAAATCCACACCAAGATCGTCCAGGCTGCGCTCCTCACGCTCGGCTACTACCTCGTGGTGGACGGGATCTACGGTCCGGTGACCACCTCGATCGTCCAGCAGGTGCAGTCCCAAAAGGGCCTCGTCGCAGACGGAATCGTTGGCCCGCTCACATGGCCAGCACTGATCGGAGCCTGATGCCCATAATCACTAACACCTCAACCGAGTTTTTCGTAGTGCCGCTGCTCGGTCGAGTGCTGGCTCCGGGGGAGTCCGTCGAAGTCGCCGATGCGACGCCTTTCCTCGATCACCCATTTCTCACGGTGAGTGACACAAAGCCGACACCAGCACCGACACCAGCACCAGCACCGGTTATCCAGGCACCTCCTAGTCCCGAGCCGGTCGCACCGGTAGAGGCTGTGCCGACGCCGAGCTCCTCCGTCCCTCAAGCCCCGGCGGATCCGCCGGTCGGATTGGAGATCTGATGCTTGCATTCGTGCGATCATGGACGACCGCCGACACGGCCGCGGTCTTTTCGGGCCTCGGCAGCTTCGGGATGCTCATGTGGGTGGTTCTCAGCCAGATCCCGAAATCCCGCCGGCGCCACGACGACGAGATCGTGCACCGAGCTCGCCTCGAGGACGAGATCCTCGGGCGAGACGCAAGCCCCGGTCTACCCCGGATGCCGTCGCTGTCGGAGCGACTGAGTGTCCAGGACCAGTCGATCAGGGAGATCGCAGCCCTGACCAAGCAGTTGCGCCCGAACGGCGGGAGCTCCCTGGCGGACCGGATCCGGCGAATCGAGGAGAAGCTCGATGACGCTAAGGCTCACCTCGATGCCGTCGAGCCGAGCGGACCAGCCACGCCAAAACCACCTCGACCGACCCAGCGACGGCTACCTAAGCCGAAGCCCGACCAATGACCAGGCCGACTAATCGGCTTATCGACCAGATCCTCTCGGAGACCGACGAGGTTCTGGAGGTGCCAAACCAACAAAAGGAGCAAGCGCATGGGGCAAATCACAACGATCGCAAGCGGGACGGTACTGACAGCGAGCGGCCAGACCGCAGCGATGAAAGTCCAGGCCCTCGATGATGGGGCTGTCAGCCAGCAAGCCGAGATCTCGGTAGAGATCATCGTGACTGCCGTGTCAGGAACTACACCATCGGCGCAGTTCTCGCTGTTGTGGTCCGACGACGGCGTCCATTTTGCCGCAGATGCCGACACCATCGGCGCAGCGGTCACGGCCGTTGGAAACGTCCTCGCCACGGTTCCCGTCCGAGCCGCCTATGTGGCCGTCGCCTACACCATTACCGGCACCACCCCGAGTTTCACCGTTACCGCAGATACCTACATTTAAGGAGCACCATGTCCAGCAAGATCCAGCCCACCGCCGCACCGTCGACGACTGTGTCGATGCCGTCGCCTAACCTCAGTCTCTCTGACCCGCATACCTGGGCGCTGCTCGTCGCCGCGATCGCGTCCGCCGTGAGCGTCATTTTCCACAAAGATATTTCCACCTACGTTCCGCTCATCACGATCTCGGTGACTGGCCTCTATGGTGCGATCCTGGCTCTGGCCAAACACCAGTATGCCGGCGCCATAGCGACTGCGAACCAGACGCTCAGCGGCGCTGTCGCCGTAGCACCGACAGATCTCGTCAGCCAGATCAGGCAGGCCCAGAGCATCATGACAGCGATCCAGGGTGTCACATCGGCAGCGACCCCGATCGTCAAGGCCGTTGAGAACATTCCGTCCTCATCGATGACGCAGGCTCCTGCTCCTGTCACTCCCGCCTAGCGATGCAGAAATTCAACCGGAGGGTTGCGGTCGGTTTGACCCGGGCCGTCGGGAGCATGTGGATGGCGTATGCCTTCACGCTCCTGGCGCTCGCCGGTCTGCCGTCAGCTCTGCACCCCGGCGGAGAGGGACTCGTGGCGTGGATCGCCCAGACTTTCCTACAGCTGGTGCTTCTCTCGGTCATCATGGTCGGTCAGGATGTACAGTCCCAGTCAACCGAGGCTCGAGATCTCGAAACTCACGATGCGGTCATGGCCGAGCTGGCCATCCTCAAAGAAGAGCAAAAGGAGCTCAAGGAGCTCGCTGGCGCTCGAGATCTCGGAACTCACGGCGCTGTCACGGTCGAACTCGGCGCCCTTCAGGAGATTCAAAAAGAGCTCAAAAAGCTGGCCAGCGTTCTTGGGAACGGAAGACTTCACAATGGATGAGACATCGCCAGCGACGGAACCTACCGCCTGGAGGGACGACGACAACGAGCATTTCTGGTGGGTGCCCGCCTAGCTACAATAAATTGCAAGATCGTTGGTAACGATCAAAACGAACGCCCCTGTACAAGCCCCTCCAGCTCCGGTTGGAGGGGCTTTATTTATTTAATCTTTGTCAAATGAGTTGACATGCGTCGACAGAGTGTATAAAATGTTGACAGAGATCAAGGGAGGTCCAAAATGGCAGAGAAAAGAACCGACAGAAACGGAATCGAAACCATCGTCGCAGCTCGACGTGAACTAAAGGCCGGAAACGTGGTTACGCTTCGCAACGGCGACAAGGTGACAGTTCTAGAATCCCACGAGTACGGCGGCGACGTTGTCATCACCAAATGGTGTCCAGCAGCTCCCGCAGGGTGGTCGAACGCAAGCCGTGGTCGTCAGAGCAGCGGATACGGCAGAGGCGGCGTCACTGGCTACACCAAGCGCACATACGGTTTCAACGGCCAAGTCTACGATTTCGATTGATCGGAGCACAGATGCAAATTATTACCTCACAGGAAATCGCCGAGCTCGCTGAGGGGTTGATTGACCGACTCAGCAACGGAATGACGCTGGCCGACCTAGTCAATTACTGTCATGGACACGTGGACCTCGACAACCTCACCCTCGACGATGCCGAGTTTCTCGCCGAGTCAATCAATCTAGAACCTGACAATCAGCTCGAGGCCGAGGTCGAGCTCGGCGACTCGATCCAAGATCGGCTCGCCGCGGCGTCGCTCGAACTTCTCAAAGCTCGCCGTAAGCGCGACACCCTGATCCGTGAGTGCAAAGCGGCGGGACTCTCGCTGAGAGACATCGCTGGTCTAGCAGGGATCAGCCACCAAGCCGTCTCAAATATTCTCTAGGGGAAGCTTCAGCCGTGCGCCGAGCATTTCGGCCGCAGCTCGATCTCGTTCTGGCAGAGCGTGGGCATAGACCCTCAGAGTCACCGACGCATCAGAGTGGCCGAGTCGGCCAGCGACGGTACGCACGTCGACACCGGCAGCGATCATCTCGGTGGCCGTAAAGTGGCGGAGCGAGTGCAGGTGCAGATCCGGCCTGCCGATCGATCGTGCGATGCGGCTGAATGCTCCCGTGAGTCTGTCCGGTGGCATCGGCCTGTTGAGATCGTGGTCCGGCAGAAGCCACGGATCTGTAGGTAGCTCGAGAACCATTTCGTCAGCCCACTTGACCTGGACTGCTCTGAGCCTACGTATCACCTCGACCCCGACGGGATCCAGAGCGATGACCCGCTCGGCTCGAGTCTTCGTCGGCCCGATCTCGCTACCGGCTGAGCCAGCAGTCCGGAGAGCCCTACGGACCCAGAGGGTCTGTGCGACATCGTCGACGTCGGACCAGTGAAGTGCAACCAGCTCGCCACGCCGGAGCCCGGTGACCGCAGCCAAGGCGATCGCCGCCTCGACGACCTCATCTCTTCTGTGCGCTTCTGCCAAGATCTCCGCTAACGCAGCAACGTCCGGAGCCAGCGGACTTGACACCCTCGCTCGAGGAGGCGAGACGAGCGTGACCGGATTCCGGTCAATCCACTCCCACCGCATCGCCTGGACAAAAGCACGCCGCAAAATCGCATGGCACTGATGGATCGTGGATCCGGCATAGCCAGATTTGCGCATTTGACCGTAGAAGTCGTCGATCATCTTCGGCGTCAGTTTGTCGATCGGTGTGTCGCCGAGGTGCGGGACGATGTGCACCCTGATCTTGCTCTCGTAGCCGTGCACCGTCGAGATCGAGCGCTCGGCCTGGCGGCAGTGGCGGATCCACTCACTAAGGAGCCCGGCGACCGTCGCTTTCGTAGTCGGCTTTGCGGTCTCCCGCTCGGTCACGAATCTGGCCAGCTCCCGCTCGGCGTCACGTCTGGTGCCATGAAACTGCATCGACGCTCGGCGCTGTCGCTTCGTGACGGGGTCCCGACCGAGGTAGATTCTGAGCCTCCAGACGGGTCTGCCCTTTGCGTCGTTTCCGAGGCTCTCTAGGGTGCCAGCCATAAAGTGTCCTTTTTGTGCCCTTTTCGAATTTGTTCAGTGCCCATTATGGCAGTTTATCAGTGGGCCGCCGGGGTCTCGATCCCCGCACCTTGGGATTAAAAGTCCGTTTTAGTAGGCGACGGACTCAGACTAGAACCCGCTTTATCCTGCTCAGGGGCATCGTAGCATCTGTCCGTCAGACTCTATCAGACGCAAACATACTCTATAGTGCCCCATAGTGTGCCCCAGGAAACGGGTAATCAGGCCCAACTCTGCTTTGAGCCGCACTTGCTACACGTCGTGGCGTACTTCCCCGAGACCGCTTTGAGTCGGGATTTGCAGGCCTCGCAGCGGTTTTTGCCCTGGATCTTCTGGACGCTTTTCTGAATCGAAGCCGCCAATTTGCCGATGATCACCAGGGCGATCAGGAGCACGACTACGACGCCTATGACTGTGGACACTTCGCTACCTCCGCTCTGGTTATCCGGCGACTGCGGCCGCTACGGCTTGCATTTGGACTGTGGCTGCCGAGAGCTCTGATTTAAATCGTGAGACCAGCGCCACATTCGTCCCCTCGATTCCCGCTGTGCAGTCTTTGGCCGCCGCTACGGTTAGGGACAGTCCGGAGGACCAATGCTTCTCTATCGCTGCATTGGGGATTGGCGGCGCCAGTTGTGCGGCCTGAGCGTCGACCTCGAGACTGGTGCAGTCCGAAATGACCGTTGTGTAGCTTCCGGAGGTCACAGCCACTGGAATGTCTTTCGAGATTCGAGTGGTGTCGGTCCCTAACTGATTGATATAGAGCCGGTTTTGGGTGATCCATTCTTTGACAGTGGGGCCGTTGACAGACTGAGCCGTCGAAGAGTGTCCCGAGGAGCTCGAGGACGCTGCGGCGATGATGACGAACAGCACGAGGATTCCGCCCAGGATGATCCACCGCTTTTTGCGGGATTTCTTCGGTGTTGGTGCGGTGACGGTTGGCGGCAGGCTATCGGGCATTTATCCCCCATTGAATCGTGAACGAATTGCTCACGATTCTTTCATACTGGACCGTATCGGTCCAGAGCTTAAGACGACTTATCTAGGTAACTTGCCTCGGAACAACTTCCACAGGAGTAATTACAAAAAGCGTCACAGGTGTTCATTACTTTTCGAATATGGACGAAAACTATGTTATGGACGATGAAGTTGTGAACGCTGAGACTGCTGTTGAGAATGATCTTGTTCGTGGCTGTTGCGCCACGCCTGCAACTCACGGATGTCAAATTGAATCCGTGATAGAGCTTGTTGAAGTTCTGACAAGCCGAGTTCGGCGGGTCGAGGGGCGCCTTCCTCCTCTATCTCCCGAAGAAGCCGACTGAAAAGGTCCGGCGAAACGCCTAGAGCTGCGGCGAATTTGCGTAGGGACGGCCCTGTGGGCACTACCTCACCGCTCAGCCACCTCGACAACGAGCTCTGCGGGATCTTCCCGATTCTCGAGATTTGCGCTTGAGTCAGGCCGGAGATTCGAATCGCAGCGTGTAATTGTTGCCTGAGGCGCTCTCTTGCATCCATACAACAAAAATAGCGAGATCTAGTGACATCTTTGCGTTGTGTGCTTGCTTCCGTGCAAGCATGTGCTATTGTGACTCTATGGTCTCAATAACTTCACGCCGAAAAGAACTCGGACTCGAAGGAAGAGCTCTCGCCGCTAAGGCTGGGGTCGATCCGGGGACAATCTCACGGGTAGAGCGTGGTCTCGTCAATCCGTCGCTGGCCGTTGCCCAAAAGATTGCTGAGGCTCTCGGCCTCCGCATAGAAGACATCGACTGGACGAGCGGAGGCGATGCGGCATGACGTCTCTCGCCACCGTTCAAGCACTCTACGGATCCACCGACTTTGCAGTATTCCCACTGGCCGGGAATACCAAGGTCCCGATTAAGGGATCCCGCGGCTTCCTAGATGCGAAGCCCGCTATGGACTGGAGCGACTGGCCAAATGGCGCGAACGTTGGGATCGCCACAGGGATGCGTTCCGGTGGACTGGTAGTCATCGACTTAGACGGCTCCGTGGGGGTCCAAAACTGGACTCGGTTGCTTCAAACTCTGAAATGCCGGATCAAGACCAAGACCACCTACACGCCTCACGGCTATCACCTTTACTTCACTGCGCCGGTTCCCTTTGGCTCCAACGCCGGGGTCCTGGCTAAAAAGATCGACGTGCGAGCCGAAGGTGGCTACGTTGTCGGGGCGGGCTCGATCGTGAACCGCTCGCCCTACACCATGAACGACCTTCTACCTGAGCGCCTTCCTCCTGTCATCGGCGCCCGACTGAAAATGGTCGAGCCGAACCTAGAGCCTGGCGCACCAAGACGAGACGAGCTTGATGGTGGCGACCTTTTGGCCAATATCGAGATTGTACGCGACGAGAACGGTCGGCCGTGGGCGAGGCTCAAAGGATGAATGACCGCCCAGTCCTTACTGCGGCCGAGGCAGCCGAAATGCTCGGATTCTCGGCCGACGGCCTTCGCCGGATCCTCGCCCGGGGCGACATACCTGGCCGTAAGGTCGGCAACCGGTGGATTCTCTCTCGAGCACAGATTGAACGTTTCATCGAAGAGGGCCGCTAGTGGCCCGCGCAATCGTGATCATCGGGATAGTCGGGGGATTTCATTTCGCCCCCGGCGTCAGGTTTCAACCAGTGGGCTCGACCCCTTCCCTCTCGGTTGAATACGCCGCGTCGGCTACGGGCGACTACCTCCGCCCTAATGGGGGACCTGCGTGGGTCGCATCAGTTCACGGCCCAAGGCCCCCCGCCGATGTGGTGAGCCTCTCCACTACCTCATACTGCCAATCAGGAACGACCGCCGATGGACAGCAGACCCACTTCGGCGAGATCGCCATGAACGGGATCCCGTTCGGCACCCGGGTCGAGCTCCTCGGCGGCACCTTTGCCGGAACCGTCTTCACCGTCGAAGACCGAATCGGTTGGGGTAGCGAACTCGACGTATTTCAGTCGTCTTGCTCCGCAGCGTGGAATTACGGCCGCGAACAGATCCCTGTTTTGATTGAGGCGTGAACTGCGTGGGGTCCTTTGCCTATGACGGGATTGGCAGAGGCCCCCACGGAGCACACGGCTCCGGAGAAAAGAGAAGAGCCGAGGTGTGCGAACCCCGGCTCCAGGAAGGATATGTAATGTCCCTGAAAATCGATACTAATCGCCCCCTGGCTGACCTGAGCATGGACGGTTTGGCGATAGCAGTCGCCAACGGCCGCATCTTCTTGGCCTGCGATATGAAAGAAAAAGCGGACTACCTCCTCCGAGAGGTCCAACTAGAGCTCACAGCCAGAGGTGCTGCGACAGCCGAGCTTTTCGATCAAGACGTCGAGGTGACCCAAAATGTCGGTTCGTGACGATCTCCTCGGGCTGCCGATAAGCGCCATCCAGCAGGTGATCTTTGTCGACCATGAGGCGATGGTCGGCTGGCGCAGCTGTCTGCATGGACTCGAGATCGGCTTTCACGCTTTTTGCATCACCCATGGCACCGGCGCTGCGGCTGACACGGTGACGGCGGTGCGGGAGCTCCTCCAGCTCCGGGAGTGGTGCCCGGCGTGTCACGCAGCGATTCTTCACTCGAGAACGGCCGCTATGGAGAAGCAGATGGGGGACGGCTGATGCCGATCAAAACTGTGCACACGAGGCTCCGTGAGGGCGGCAAGATCCGCATGGGAGAGAAGAAGACGACCGCTAAGGGAGTCAACTACCCAGTAGCGCTCACGCATTTCCGAATCACAAGCTCTAACAAGGAGACTCTGGCCGTGCTGGCCTCTGTCTACGGGGGCACCGTCAGGCCGTGGGCCGGTGCTCAGACCGAGGGTCAGTTCGAGCTTTACACCGAATCCTCGGCGCTAGATGTGACACTGCCTCCGACCGAGTTCGGATTCAGTCAGTTCATGGAACTCTGGAGCGGGGGAACCTGCTCGAGACGCTGCGACGGTGAGTGGGACTTCCTGGCCGACAAGCCCTGTTTCTGTGATCCGAGTGCGCCGGAGTGCAAGCCGATGACGAGGCTCTCGGTCCTGTTTCCGATCCTCGATGATTGGACGCTGTTCCGAGTCGACACCGGCTCGTGGAACGCTGCCTCAGAGATGGGTGCGACCATCGGTCTCATTCACCTAGCTAAAGCAGCCGGGAAGATGCTGCCGGCACGACTACTGCTCGAGCAGCGACAGAAAAAGGTTCAGGTGCCCGACGGGACCGACCGGACCGGCAAGTTCGTGCTTGCTCACGTCGAGACACGAAAGTTTGTAGTTCCCTCACTCGAGATCGCCGTCTCGAAGCTGGCACTGGCCGGTGCGGAAAGCGATCTGCCGATGCTCGTCGATCATTCCACTGGCGAGATCCTCCAAGGGGAGTCGAAAGAGCTGAACAGAGCCGTTGGCGAGCCAGTTGGCATGCCTGCTCTGGAAAGTGCCGAGCCGGACGACGACGATTTACCGCCGGAGTTCGACCCGACACCAAAGCCGTGGGCGCAACGACTGCACATCATGGCTCAGGAGGTGGCCAGGCCGCTCGACCTAGACGGCGAGGCACTCCTCGACGGTGTGATCTCTTACGCAACCGAAGGCCGCACGACGTCTGCTAACGAACTCGACAGCGTCGCCCAGGCGAATCGGGTAGCCAAACTGCTCAACGGGATCCGGCTAGGCACCGTCGAGCCGTATGTCGACGCTTCTGGGAAGGTGGCGATCCTGTGACGACGATGATGTTGGTGATTGCGTTTTTGGTGGCCATGGTGCTCGGGCTCTTGGTGGTCTGGGTCGATTATCGGCCGGTCAAGCCTCGTGAGACTCACGACAGAGGCGGCCACGTCTACAAAGTGACGGAGGAAGAATGGAAGAGCAGGTAAAGACGGTCCAATGCAAAGGCTGTAAAGGCTCTATCGTCTGGCTGACCACCGTCAAAGGCAAAAAGATTCCGCTCGATCTCGAAGCCACCCCGGGTGGTGCGTTCGAGATTGACGGCAACATCGCTAAATACCTCGGGACGAAACACGACGGCCTCGGCCATGCCGCCCACTTCGAGACGTGTCCACAGGCCGACAGCTTCCGGAGGAAGGTCCAGTGAAACGCAGAGTGCCTGTCGATTACGAGGAACCGCCGGCGCTGCCACGGATCTCGATACCGCCCGGTCTACACACCGCCCTCAAGCTCATCTTTCCGATGAGCGGCCCGAACACACTGAGATTTTCCAAGCTCCAAGATCTCCTTGCCGACCAAGGGATCAAGCTCAACGCCTTTGAACTCATGTGGTGCTTGGATTTCTTGCACAAGGCTGGAATGATCCGGATCACCCGAGCAGACGAGACCTCTGCGTGCAGGGTCGACACGATCGAGGTGATGCGGTGAATCAGATGCGCCTAGAAGAGTCTGGGCCGCAGTGGGAGCCAGAGGATAAGCGGTGTGAGATCTGCGGTAGTGACCAGACGTGGGAGCAGATCCGATCCACATCGGGCTTTTTGCGGTGTGAGGCTTGTAGGAGTTCGACGTTGAGAAGGGAAGGCGATAAATGATAAACGAAATGAAAGTAGCGGTCAAGGGGGCACTGCCGGACAGCCCAGTCCTCAACGGGCTTCAGATCTCCGACGGCTATCCGATCCCAGTTGTGCGCGACATGTTCGACGGAGGCGGCGAGATAATCACAGCGGTCGTTGAATTCGTCGCCGCCCACAGCGAGACTCACTACGACGACAAGCCCGATCGTGTGGTGCTGCGCATCCACGCCGTGGAGGTCGTCGCCGATGACGACTCCAAGATCTTGTCGACGCTGCTCCTCGAGGCTCGGAACCAGAGGATGGGCGTGCAGACGCTCCCAATCTGATATGGGCCGGATCCGAACCGTAAAGCCAGAGCTTTTTGAGAGTGGCACCCTAGCGGCGTGCTCGAGAGACGCTCGACTGGTATTCGTCGGGCTGTTGACGATCGCCGACGACCACGGCAGACTCAAGGATCTCCCCAAGAAGCTCGTGGGCGAACTTTTTCCGCACGACGACGATGTAACTCCGGTGGTTCTGTCGTCGTGGCTGGACGAGCTCGAGAACGTCGACTCAATCCGGCGGTATTCCTCCGGAGGCGATTCGTTCATCTACCTGCCAATGTGGGAACAACACCAGAAGATTTCTCACCGTTCTCCGAGCCGCTTACCTGACCCTCCGGAATTCCTCCGGAAAGTTTCCGGAGAGGCTCCGGAAGAAATCCTAGAGCCTCCGGAGCTGCTCCGGTCTGATCTAGGAAAGGGATCTAGGAAAGGGATCTTGGATCTAGGAGGCGGATTAGGGAAAGTTTCCGGAGAGCCTCCGGAAACCACCGGCGCCGTTCCGGTCGCCGCCAGCCCAGAAGAAGATCTTGAACTTCCCAAATCTCTTCCCAAGTCCAGGCTCAAACGGGCTACGCAGGTGCCTGAGGACTTCGAGCTCACTCCGGAGCTGCAAGTGTGGGCTTCAGGTGTGGGCTTCCGTGGAGACCTGGTCGCTGAGACGTCGCAGTTCCTCGACTACTACCGGGCCACTGGTCGCAACATGAAGGACTGGACCGCCGCGTGGCGCAGCTGGATCCGCAAAGAGGTCAAGATGCGGCCCAGACCACGAGGCCAACCCAACGACGGCCTATCGTCGAACGAATTTTTTCGCATGATTCAAGAAGATTCCGTAGGAAGGATTGCAGGTGGAACAACCAAAATTGTCGATGTGGAGTTTGAAAACAGAAATCCAGACTTGCCTTGGAATCGCCCAAGAGCTCTGGGGCTCGCTTCTGAAGATTCATGATCATCGGGCGGCCGTCAAGGCGTGGGAGCTCGTCCTAGACGGCGAAGGAATCCGAGAGGGTGAGCTGCTCGATGCGCTCAAGATCTGGGCAAAGGGCGCCGATGGCACCTATCCGCCGCGGCCCGGTAATCTGCTCGAGATTCTCAAGCGGGAGCGCACGGCTCGGGTCCATCGGGCGGAGCTCGATGCCTGGCGTCATGCTGGCTGCCCGGTGATCGACTCCTCTGGCGTCGTCACCAGACTCGAACTCGAAGTATCGAGCGAGCCCGTCGAGCGCAGGGCGCTGCCTCTCAGGCTTGCGACGGTCAGGAGGGTTGTCGGATGAGATCCAGAGTGGGAGAAGCGGGCCGCTACGGGCCAAACACCCGGCAGGTCGAGAAGTTTCTAGCTCAAGTCCGGACGATGACGCCGGAGCAGCGCTGGGCCTTAGGCCTATGTTGGATCAAGGCTTTAATTCGGCCTGCGTGGGACGCTGCCTGGCATGAGGTGTTGGGTGCGGTGTGGGAGTCGACATTTGACCCCGTGCCACCTGCGACGCTCTTATCAAGCGATTCGGCGTCACCTACGACACGGGGTGCTCTCAACGACGCATTTGAAGCGTTGATGTTTCGGGATGTTATCTCTAAAGAGGCGTTTCACGTGCTCTATGGTCCCTGGGCGAGCGTGATGGAGTGTGAGGGATGAGAGACCTGTATGGGCCGAACACCGCTGAGGTTGAGAAGTTGCTCGAGCAGATAAGGGCAATCACACCCGAGCAGATTACGGCAATCACACCCGAGCAGATTACGGCGCTAGAAGGTGCCGTGCATAATGTGAGGAACGCGAGAAGAATCACAGCGGCGATAACGAAGCGTCCTGCGTGGAAAGAGGCATGGCCCGTGGCTTGGGAAGCATGGAATGCGTCGTGGGCGACCAGAGGCGTGCTAGGGACTGTGTGGGAAGTGGTCTATTACGCCGTCTTAGCGGTTGTGGTCAAAGACCTGCTTATTCAGGAGGACTTCGACGCTCTATACGGCCCGTGGGCGAGCGTGATGGAGGTAGAAAAATGAGTCAGTGGACTGCGATAGAGGCGACTGTCTGGATGGCTCCAGCATTGTCACGTGACCGAGGACTGGCCAACGAACCTACGTATCGAGGGTCCGAGAGTCCTCACAACGGGAAACCGTTCAGTCACTTTGAAAAAGGACATTGGTATCTACGCGATGAGTTGCGCGACGTGGACGACGACGACGCTACAAAGGTGCGCGATTGGTTTCTGGCTTTATGTAAGAAATACGCGCCAGTAGAAGCCGAGCTCGAAATTCACAACAGCGCAGCGAGGTATTTGCTGCGCTGGTCACCTAAAGATCAAAATCTTCAATTGCAGATTCCGACGCTCTTCAAGGAGTGGGCGAGCGTGATGGAGGTAGACGGCGACAATGCCCAATAGCCACACTCACAGACCGGCGAATGCTTGCCAGGCGAACTCCAAATACGGATCCTGCTCGAACAAAGTCACAGGCCGGAACGTCCTTTGCCTGAAATGCCAGCAAGCTGCGATCACCTATGTCGCTCAGCTTGAGAAGAAAATCGAGAGACTAACCGACTGCCAGGAGAGCACTTGATCCAGCGTCCCCGCTCCTACGTTCGCCGCTGGCGCCTTCTTAGCGATCGCCACGCCACCGATCTCGTGAAGGCTTGGGAGAGAACAACAAATTCGACGCTCGAGCTCTACGCCGAGCTTCGCAGGAGGAACTCCCTCGACGACGGTCCAGGTTACCCAGAGAGATCCGGTGGAGGCGGTTCTGGATCCCGAACCGAGATGAGTAACCGGCCATTAGAAATCGTTTTGCGAGAAGAGGAATTTGGCCCAGAAGATCCAATTCGAAATCTTCTCGAGCGCGGCGAAAGTTTGATGTTTCGTTTTGAGCAGGAGCTCGCTGGATGGGTGTCTCAGGTGCAAAATCTGCCAGCGATCAACCCTCCGGAGTTCCGACCTCGTGAAGTTTGCGTCGACTGCGGAGGATCTCCTTGGATCGTCGGAAAACTAGACGGATCACGATGTAAGGACTGTCGACGACGTCAGAGGTCGTCTGTGAGACGACTTGATCGCAAGAAATAATATTTTGTCATTTGCGACATAAACAGCAGGTGACTGGACTTGTCGAGAAAATCAGATATAGTGAATAACTAGTTTGTCATTCGTTTTCGCAAGAAACGAATGACATTGTTCGTTAACAGGTTCGGTGATGCTGAGGGTCTGTATCGAATGTGGCGAGAATTACACCAGTCGCAGTCGTTGCAAAGACTGTCAGCGACTTGCAGATGCACGTCGTGGAAACTCAGCACAGCGTGGTTACGATTCATCATGGCGAAGAATGGCGAAAGGCCACCTTCGTCGTCATCCACGATGTATTAGATGCGGAGCAATTTCCGATCTTACCGTTGATCACATCATTCCACTTTCACAAGGTGGACGATCAACGATCGACAACTTGCAGACATTGTGCCGTTCGTGTAACTCATCCAAAGGCGGCAGGTAACGCATCATCGCTGGTCACAGTATGTGTTGACCATCCGGTGCCGTTCGGGAGATCCCCCCCGTTTGAAAGTCGAGCGCTCTTTTCGCCATGACCCGGTTGTAGCCTTTTGTTCATTCCCGCAAATTTGAGGATTCCCTAAGGGGGTTTGCCGGGATTCGTTTCGGTTCCCGTTGGTTCCTTCGGATTCGCCAGCTTTCGCCAACTTTTTGAAAGGCAATCTTGAGGGGACGCAAGCCCACACCTCCGGCAAGATCAGCTCGACTTGGCAATCCTGGTCATCGACCGTTGCCGGAGCCAGTAGAGATAGTTCAGTCCCTAGCTTTGCCAGATGCACCAAAGCATTTGCTGGCTACCGGCAAACGGCTGTGGACAACGGTCCACCAGTTCGCCGGTACTTGGGTCAGCAAAGACATCGACGTTCCGCTTCTCCTTGTCGCTTGCGAGATCGCCGACGACCGTGAGCGTCTCAAAAGAGTCCTGAAGACGGAAGGACATTTCCAGAAGATCCCGATCCAAAACGCCAGGGGCGATGTGATCGGCAACGAGGTCAAAGTTCATCCAGCTCGGCGTGAGCTCCGGATGCAGGATGCCAACTACGTGAGAGTCCTTGGGATGCTGGGTCTCACGCCTACTGATCGCAGTCGGCTCAAGCTCACCGAGATCCTCTCGGAGAATGAGTTCGACAAATGGCAAAAACAGCACCGCTGAGGCACGAAGGCCGGATCGCAGTCGACTTCATCGAGAAGTTTTGCGTGCAAAGCAAGGGCGCTGAAGGCGGCAAACTGATCCGGCTGCGGGACTGGCAACGCCAACTCACAGTGGATCTACTCGAGCCAGATCCGGCGACTGGCCTTCGCAAGCATCGAACCGCTCTTATCGGCATGGCCAAGAAGAACGGTAAGTCGCTCGTGAGCTCGGCCTGGGCAGCCTACTTCCTAAATGTCGATCCAGAGCCTGGCGGCGAGATCTATTCGGCGGCCAGTGCAAAGGAACAAGCCAAGATCGTCTTTGATGAGACGAAGAAGATGGTCGAGGCTTCTCCGGACTTGTCCAAGCGGTGCATCCCTTACCGAGACGCCATCGAGTGTGTGTCGGGATCTGTCTATCGGGCTATCTCGGCCGATGCCGGAACGCAGGACGGGATCAACCCCTCGATCTGCATCTTTGACGAGGTCCACCGCCAACCAGACTCCGAGCTCTGGTCGATAGTTCAGTTAGGCATGGCCACCAGGCGGCAGCCAATGTTGATCGGGATCACCACAGCCGGCGCCGGAGCTGAGGGGATTTGCTGGGATCTTTACGACTACGGAAGGCGAGTCCAAGCCGGCGAGATCGAGGACCCCACCTTCTTCTTTCGGTGGTGGCAGCCAACGAATCCGCAGGTGGATCACCTAGACAGAATCGCCTGGGCTGAGGCGAATCCGGGCCTAGGGGATTTTCTCCCCGTAGCAGCGGTGGTCGCTGAGTCCAAGCAGCTCCCAGAGGGAGACTTTCGGAGACTCAGGCTCAATCAATGGCCGGCAGGTGCCGGCAACTGGCTGCCGCAGGGTGCATGGGAACCGCTCAAATCTGACCGGGTCATCAAACCCGGATCGGTTCCGATCGTGTTGAGTTTCGACGGGAGCTTTTCTGATGACGCCACGGCGATCGTCGGAGCGACCATCGAAGCCGAACCTCATGTCATGGTTCTCGGCATCTGGGAAAAACCCCCGATGCAGCCGACCTGGCGAGTTCCCCTCGAGGACGTGAAGCAACGGGTGATCGAGTTGATCGACACTTGGCACCCGGTCGAGTTTGCAGTGGATCCGAGTTTTTGGAAGGACGTTCTCCTCGAGATCGAGCGAGAGCGCCCACGCCAGCTGATCCTCGAGGTACCGCAAAGAAACGCTCGGTCGGTGCCTGCGACTCAACTTTTCTTCCAGCTCGTGACGTCGGGCCGTCTTACCCATGACGGCAATCCGGCGCTGGCAAGACATATCGGTAACGCCAAGCTCGTGCAGACGCCGAGCGGCGGCGTGATCCGCAAAGAGACGAAGGGCTCGGCAAAAAAGATCGACCTAGCGGTGGCGGCGCTCATGGCCGTCGATCGTGCAAAGGCTCTCGCTGGCAAACGTCGCCGGCATACGGCATGGGACCTCAATGAACTCCTGAAGGAGACTGAATGACCACTGCGCTTGAAATTCTGGGTGCGCTGCTCCTGATTGCCGGCGTGGCGATGATCTACATTCCTGCGGCCCTGATCCTCGCCGGCACCGTCGTCATTCTGGCCAGCTTCGCCTTGGACAAGTCGCTCGAGAGCTCGGGCTCGCCGTCGTGACGATAGCCACGCGGCTCATCCAAAAAAGAGCGGCGATAGTCGGCTCCTGGTCTTCTATGGATCCGGCGGCGATCCCGCCAAACTCGGCGAGTTTCAACTACTCAGCCGGCGTCGTCGTCAACGACCAGACGGCTATGACCTTGGCGGCCGTCTTCAGAGCGATCTCTATCGTCTCGGACTCCGTCGCTCAGATGGACTGGGCTTCTTATCGAGGCGTCTCGGCCGAGCGGCGATTGGTTGTTCCTCAGCCGCCAATCATGACCAAGCCTTTCTACGGCGTTCGTCGCAGAGAGGGCATCGCTCAGGTGATGGTCTCGCTGTTACTTCGGGGCAATGCCTACTTGCTGATAACCCAGCGGGACAAGACGCTCGGCTGGCCAGTCCAGCTGCGGGTGCTGCATCCGGACTCGGTGACGGTCAAGCTCGAAAAAGGCGTCGTCAAATATTTCACCGGCCTCGGCAAAGAAATCTTGCCCGAGGATCTCGTCCACATTCGAGGACTGACTTTGCCTGGCATGGAGGTCGGCCTTTCGCCGATCGATCTTGCCGCCCAGAGTTTTGCCGTAGGTATCGCCGCTAGGGACTTCGGGTCGAGATTCTTCGCCCAAGGAATCAACCCGTCTGGCGTGATCGAAAGTGTCGACCCACTCAGTGAGGACGAGGTCAGGCGAGTCGCCCAGAGGATCCAGACGGCACACGGCGGATCTTCTAATGCTCACCTACCGCTCGTGCTCGACGCCGGCATGAACTGGAAGACGATCACCTTGACTGCCGAGCAGTCCCAGTTCCTCCAGACACAGGATCACTCAAGATCCGAGGTCGCCACCTGGTTCGGCGTGCCGCCGCACCTCCTTCAAGACGTCGACAAGTCCACCTCTTGGGGATCCGGCATCGAAGATCAGATGATCCAGTACGTGACCTTCACCGTCCGGAACTGGGCTCAACGCATCGAAGAGGCCTGGGACACAGATCTACTTCCAAATGCCAACTACTCGAGGTTCGACTTCGAGAGTCTCCTGCGGGCGAACACCATGGTCCGCACCCAGTTCTATATGGGGATGCGTGCCATCGGGGCCATGAACCAGGACGAGATCCGGGCGATGGAAGATCTGCCTCCAATACCTGACGGCAAAGGCCAAGACTACGCCGCCCCAATGAATGCCCCAACGCCCCAACCGAAGCTCACCATGGCTCCGGGCGAGGGTGCCGGCGACGATTCGAAAGGATAACCATGAGCGGAGCAATCGCTTACAAAAAGACCGGCACGACCGATACGGCGTGGGACGGTCCCGAAGCTATGAAGAACGTAAAGGCCGCCAAGGCCGATTTGCGTGACCTCTGTGCATGGGCGGATCCGGAGGGAAACGCCGACGCCAAGGGAACCTACAAGTTCCCTCACCACGAAGTGTCCTCCGATGGCGTCGTCGGTGACGCCAATATCAAAGCTTGCCAGAGTGTGATCTCGATCCTGAACGGCGGCCTGGGCGGTGCGGACATACCCGACGCCGACAAGAAAGGCGTCTGGGACCATGTCTCGCACCACCTGCGAGATGCCGACGTGACGCCGGCCGAGCTCAAGAGTTCTGGCGCTCGAGGAGAGCTCCGCCACGCCGCTTTTAGCGGATCCCATTCACACTCGCATTCCGCAATGGGCGACCAGGGCGGCGACAAGACCCATACTCACGAGCACACCCACGACGACGACTACAGCCACGATCACTCACACTCCGAGGCGAAGTCCGGCCGCTCTCTGACCAAGGGAGCTGAGCGCAGACAAAGGTCAGTTGCCGGCCTCGAAATGAGATCCGGCGACGCCGGCGCTGTCAGCTTCGAGGGCTACGCAGCCGTCACCGGCGTGCCGACCACGATCCCGGACTTCTTCGGCAGCTTCGACGAAACGATCAGCCGAGGTGCTTTCGCCAAGACTCTGGCTGAAAAGGACGACGTCCGTCTTTTGCTCAACCACGACGGCACGCCGATGGCCCGTACCAAGTCGGGCACGCTCGAGCTCGATGAGGACAAAAAGGGTCTGCACGTTCGAGCGGACCTGGACGACTCGTCGCCGCTGGTCCAAGAGATCGCAAGTGCGATGCGCCGTGGCGATCTCGATCAGATGAGCATCGCATTCCAGGCGACGCGGCAGGAGTGGAACCACGACTACTCAGAACGCTTCATCAACGAAGCGAAACTCTTTGACGTGTCGGTTGTCACCTACCCGGCATACCCGACGACCTCAGCCAGTCTCCGCTCGAGAGTAAACGATCCGCCGCTGCAGATTCGCCTGGCGTTTTTTGCTCAGCAGCTCCGAGAGGGCAAGACATTCTCGGCCGCAAACATGAAGCAGTTGACGTCGCTACTGGACGCCCTCGCACAGATCGACGAGCTGACCGACGAGTGGCAGCCGAAGCTAGCCGAAATGCTCGGCCTACCGGATCCTGACCACGACGATGATGACGACGATGCCGGCAAAGACGATGCCCGCTCGTGGCTCTCGCCAACAATCGCAGCCGCTATGGCTCTCGCCAAGCGCTGACCCTTCGCCACGCCGGAGCTCACGCCGGAGCGCACTGTCGCCACCACCTGAGCCACCACCTGACGCTACATAAACCGAGCCGAAAGGACCGCAATGACTTTATTGGATCAGTTGCGCCAAAACCGGAACGACGAGGCGGCAAAGCTAGACGCTCTGCTTTCTCCGATCGTGACGGCAAAGCGCGCCGCAACCGCTGACGAGGAGACCGCCGTCGAGGCGTCCACGTCCGCTATCAAGCAGCTCGATGCGAGGATCTCGGATCTGATTGCTCAGGAAGAGTCCCGCCAGCAGGCAGAGGCGTCTTATGCTCGCCTCGGTATCGCTGATATTCGGGTCAAGTCCGAGCCTCGGACCTACGAGCGCAGCTCGATGCTCAGGAGGAACACCTCGTACTTCCGTGACCTCTGGGGAGCTCGCCAGGGCAATCCCGGCGCTCTCGAGCGCCTAGCGAGACACGCACAGGAAGTAGACGTGATCGCCAGGGATAATCCCGACTCCGTAGAAGCTCGAGCTCTGTCGACCACCGACGGATCCGGCGGTTTCCCACAAGTGGCCGCCTTGGCTGCGTAAGCAGTCATATGTAAATCCCACCGTATCGGTGAACCCCGCCGTCCAAGGGGAATACCGAGGAAACCTGCACAGAGGGTTCCGTAGAGACTAAACGTGGGACTCTTCCTCAAGCGTCAAGACTGTGATCCTGAAGCGCCTAGGAAGATGAAGTTATAGTCCGGTCTGCATCGATGGCAAAGATGCAGAGTCAGGCAGAAATGACCTGGCCCGCAACAACCGGCGCTTGGCAACGGAACGATCGTTCCAGATCTTTAGACATGCACGACACCGGCGATAATGGGCACTCCCATCTCGTCCCCACACGGTATTCGCCTCGTCATAGGGGTGGCCGAGCGGACAATGTGTTCGATTTCGCATGTTCGATCCCATGCCGGGCCGGTTGGCCAAATGCTCAAGGACTTCCTTGGCTTTGGCTGTTCTACGTTCCCCCAGGTAGGGGAGAATGAGTTCAGTGATGCGACGAACCTCTTTGGGGTCGCTCACGCGCCAGACGTGACGCACTTTGGGAATCGAGTAAGACTCTCGCACGGGCTTCGGCCGCACGGGAGAGACATTCTGACAGGCCGGGAACATGGTTCGAACTCTTTCGATCACGTCCAAGTCTGTCATCCCGATGGTGAGTTTGGTGTTGCCGTTCTTTTCGATTGAGAAGCAGCCTTCTCCTTCAAAAAGACCGGCGAACCATGCTAAGTCGGTCGTTTCTATGAACTCATTTTAGTCAGAACCCGCGGTAACAATTCGTACTTCGTACCTCCGACCTGGCTAGTCGACAAGTACATTAAGTTCGCTCGTGAAGGCCGTCCCTTCGCTGAGCGCACCAACATGCAGGAGATGGTCAAGGGAACCGACGTTATCAACCTCCCGAAGATCGCCACGGGAACTGCCACCGGCGCACAGACCGGCGGACAGAACACGGGCGTCCTCGAGACGGATCTCACCGATACCGTTGTGTCGTCTCCGGTCGTCACTCGTGCCGGCCAGCAGACGGTGGCTTTACAGATGCTCGAGCAGTCGCCGATTCCGATCGACGAGGCGCTCATGGAGGATCTGCTAGGAGCTCTCGGCGAGGACATCGACACACTGTGTCTGACCTCTCCTGGCGGTGCCGGCGCCTTCTATGGCGTGACGACTCTGGCGGGAACCAATGCGGTCACCGACAGCGGCACCACTCCGACTGGACTCGAGATCTTCCAGGACATCGTCAAGGGCGTTTCCCAGTCGAGGAAGAACCGCAAGCGCATGCCGACTGCAATTTTCATGACCGCATCCCTCTGGTACTGGCTGACCTCTCAGGCAGACTCTCAGGGCCGTCCGCTAGTCGTGCCTTCCGATCAGGCTGGCCTGAACGCTATCGCCACGATGCTTGCGAACAACCTGGGAGACCAGCCCCTAGAGGGACCGGTCGGAACGATCTCGGGGTTGCCTGTGATCCTGGACGATCACCTTCCCTCCAACCTCGGCGTCGGCACCGACCAGACCGAGGTCGTAGTGGCGAGAATGCCGGATCTCTGGCTCTATGAGTCGGTTCCGACCTTCCGCAACCTGCCCCAGACCTACGGACAGAACCTGAGCGTCTTGTTCCAGATCTACGAGTACGCGGCATTTCTTGCCCGTCACGAAAAGGGAATCTCGGTCATCGGCGGCACTGCGTTCGTCGCACCTACTGGCTACTAGTCCTGAGCGGCGGGAGGGTCCTACGGGGCTCTCCCGCTCTCATTTCCGTCCATCTGAAAGGAAGAGTCAATGCATCCGCAGAGATATATCACCGGCCTGCTCGAGGAGCTCAAGGGACCGCGGTCCAAAGACCACGAAGCCAGAATTAGAGCTGAGCTCGCACGCCTCGGCATCGAAGCTCCAGCGGCCAAGGGAACCAAGGCAGCCGCACCGGCTGCTAACACACCACAGGCACCCGTGACTGAGGCTGCGCCGGCGTGACCGTCACCGCGTTCGCAACTCCGCCCAATGACGCTGCCATCTGCACGCTGGCCGATGTCAAAAGCTACCTCCGGCTGCCTTTGAGCGATACGAGTTACGACGCGGAGCTCACAAACCTCACATTTGTCGCCACGGATCAGATCGAGCAGTACTGCAACCGTCCGATCGTTCCGAAACCGATGCCAATTGAGAGGCACGACGGGTGGGTAGGCGACACCATCGAGCTCAAGTACTCACCCGTCACATCTGTCACCTACGTCTATGAGTACTTTGCCGGTTTTCTGAACAATCTCTCGGAATCAACACCGTCCAATCCGATCGACGGCTATCAGCTCGAGTATCAGACCGGGCGGCTGATCAGGGTCTTTACAAATGGCTTTCCCCGTCAGTGGTATCCGGGATCTCGCAACATCGAGATCTCATACTCCGTAGGGCTCAGCCCGACGCCACCGACTCTGTGGCAAGCCGCTCGAGAGCTCGTCGCTCACATCTTCAGCCAGCAGGAACAGATTAACCCGTCCAACGTTCCGAAGTTCACCGGCGGTGCCAACTCCTCCGATGAGACCGAGACGTCTCCCGAGCTCTGGCAGGGACTGCCTTACCGCATCGAAGCCAAGATTAAGCCGTTCAGGCGCCGGAGCATCGCATGAGCGCTGCTCAGGGCGCAGCGGCAATGGCTTCGGTCTATTCGATTTTGTCGGCCGTTGCTGGCGCTGCGGTTCCACCGGCCTCGATAGTCACTGACCCAACCGTCGGGGCCTACTACTCGCTAGCACCCGCCGCACAGGCGAACTCGCAGTTCTTTCTAGCTGTCGCCGGCGTGACAGGTGCCAAGCAGATCCCCCATTACATCGGCGCTGGGCGCCTGGAGGACTTCGAGATCTCCTGCATCGCATGGGGCGGCCTGACAGATGCGTCTGTGCCAAACCTCGAGGCGCTGACGGCCTTCCTGTTTTCAATGGTCGACTCCGTCAGCGCAGCGATCGACGCTGATCCCTCTCTCGCCGGCGTCGCCTACCAGTCGTGGCTATCTGGCTACGACTTGACATTCGATGTGGAGACCAACGGCCGGGCGGCCCAAGTCGACTTCACCATCCACGTCGACACGCAAGTTTCATAAGCCCAACAAATGCCCTAAGGAGGCAAACAAATGGCTATCGGATCAGGTCTAGGCGGCTCGGTCGGCATTGGTGCCGAGACCGCATACGGAACGTTTGCCGTTCCCACACGGTGGTATCCGTGGGAGAGTGAAAAGTTCTCGGTGGAGCGCAAGTTTTCCGAGGCTAAGGCTATCGTCAGCGGCTCGCTCGTCAAGCAGTCCGCACAGACCGTG
>JAEHJW020009059.1_pt1 | contig 24705 bp, 21 predicted proteins | sample 9271431 | NCBI WGS metagenome assembly JAEHJW02 | reverse complement strand
AAATGCACGGAAGAGCATACTCTAGGGCACGGCGGCGTCAACCATAAATTGCACGAAACGGCCAGTTGGTCACATGTGGCCCGGCATCACCGTTTCAACCACGGATTGCAAATAGCCCTTTATACGGGCGTCGGATCGAGGGAGACCCCCGAACGGGTGCTCGAGCAGATGCGCGCGATCGCGGTGGCACTGGCCCAGGCAGGCTTCACGCTGCGCTCGGGCGGCGCCGAAGGCGCCGATACGGCCTTCGAGCAGGGGGCGCGGAGCGTCGAGGGAGCGCGGATGGATATCTATCTGCCATGGCGAGGATTTAATGGCAACCCCTCGCCACTGTACACGGTCGATCAGCGCGCACTCGATGTCGCCCGCCGGGTGCATCCGGCGTGGCACCGGCTCTCGCCGGCGGCGCGCAAGCTGCACGGGCGCAACTGCTACCAGGTGCTCGGACTTTCGCTCGACACCCCTTCGCGGTTGCTCGTGTGCTGGACGTCGGACGGTTGCGAGTCGGCGCGTACGCGCTCAGCGAAGACCGGCGGGACGGGTACGGCGATAGAGCTTGCCGAGCGCCACGGGGTGCCGGTGTTCAACCTCGGTAAGGCCGGGCGAATCGATTCACTGCGGGAGTCGCTGCAAAACCTCTCTGTGCCGCTCCCTGGGAGCGGGATCGAGGAGCGGGGCCAGCGAGAGTTTTCGCTGGCACTGCATACCCGTGAGGTGAATCACGTCAAAGGCATCGCGTAAATTGGCTTCCATCGTTGCTATAGACCGGTAGGTCATTAGCAAAGAGGAGGGTAAAACCAATGCGTCTGTCCAAGAAAGCGCTGGAGAATCTCGCCCGGGAGATCCGCCGCGCCTCTTGGGGCACGGCGCTCGCCTTCGCTGGCGTGCTGTTCAAGTCCCATCTTGGGGTTGGATACATGCTTGGCGCGGCGGTTTGGGTTGCGCTGCAGATTGTGGCGCTTTTAGTCGAATCCTACGGCGAGGAGATCGAACCGTGAACGAAACAGGACAACTAATCGCGGCTGCGCTGACCATGATTCTCGGATCCGTGGTCTTGGCAGTGATTGCTGCGAAACTGTCGTCTCGTCCCCGGGATATTTCATAGCCCCAATTGGCCGGCAGATATCTGCCGGCCTTCTTCGCGATTTTCGACCGGCACGAGCTGCATCCCGGGCGGCCTCGCGTGAGTGATCGAATCGGGAATGTTAGCGCTTTGCGGGTGTACGCGGCTTGGATAGCGCCCGTGCAATGATTGCGAGGACCACGGATCCCCCGACCATGATTGCGGCCGCGATGATCAATTCAGTCAGAGTGCTCATTGGATGTTTGGCGCGTCGATTCCGGCGTTCAATCGAGAAGGCGTACGCTGTTCGTATGCCATGTTCCGAGGACCATGCGCAGCCTACCGCTTTCGCGCGCACGCACCAAGGGTTCGATTCCGAATCCGCATTCGGGATCCCCACGAGGCGGGTTGCCGCGCCCAAAGCATTGCCTTGACCGTGCGAGTTTGCGCCTGACCGCCTGCGTGCGCTCGATTTTTCCGGTCGCTTTCCGCCGCGCGCCGCGCGCCAGTACGACGTGGTGAGGGCGCAAAGAGAAAGCCCGGGCAAAGTGCCCGGGCGTGAAATCAGGCCGCAGCGGCCTTCGATGTTTCTGAAAGAACCCTCAACTGCCAGTCGAGCTCGGCGCGCTTGACCGATTCGGCGCAGAGCCTCGGGATTGCGAGCTCCGCGAGCGTCGTGCTGCGGATGCGGACGCTGCGGGCGATCCAGGCCATCGAGCGCAGCAGCCGCTTGGCCGACTCCGGTGCCTCGAGCATCATCTCCAGCAGGCTTTCCTCGGCCCGCTTCGCGAGCCCCGGCTCCCGGACCGCTTCGCGCATCCGCGCCGCCGCGCACAGGATCAGCGGTAGCTTGTAGAGCCCGCTCACCTTGGCGGCGTGCGCGATGACTTTGATCAGCCGCTCGATCTCTGCATCGTGTCCCATGCTCTACCTCGGTTCGTTAGTGACCTGCTGGTCTCTAGCAACCGAGGCCGGAAATTTTGGTAAAGCAGCTTGCGAAGTCTTTATCTTGCCGCTCAAATCTTGGCTCCGCCCCACCACAGCAGTGTGAGCGCCGCGGCGGCGGCGCCGAAGAGTGCGGAGTGCACGGCGAGGCGGATCAGGCGCATCTCCCAGCGGATCTCCCAGGTGAAGAACATCCACAGGAGATGCACTGCCGAGTACGCGCCAAAGATCAGGACGACAATGAGAAGAATGCTCATGCCACGGCTATAGGTAGTCCCGGCGGAATATTTTTGGAAAATTTATCCGAGCGGCTGATAAGCTAATCATTGGCCCTGGAGCGGAGGGCGTACAAATGCTACGGGGACCGCGCTCGGGCCGATTTTGCGGCGAACGATGAACGAGACCAGATCGAGTGCTCGCATCTCTCAGGGACAGGGGTCGCTGTCTCGAGAGCGCGAGTGCCCGCAGCGGCTCGAGCTCCTGATCGTCGATCCGGATGCGCAACGCAGCCTGCAGCTGGTACGTGAGCTGTCCAGCTGCCTTCCGTTGAGTGCCGTCGAGAGATCGAACGGCCGCGAAGCGCTCGCGAGCGTCACGCGGACTCGATTCGATGCGGTGATCGTGCGGCAGCGCTTGGGCGATATCGACTGCTGGCGCTGGATTCGCATGGTGCGATCCGGCCGCTTTGGCCCCGCATCTACCCCTGTGTTTGTCCTATGCCTCGAGCCCGAGCGTGTCGTGCTCGAGCCGATGCTCGACATGCACACCCGATTACTCATCGAGGATGACCCGTGTGCGATGCAAGCTTGGCTCGGCGAGCGGCTCTGGCGGGGCCGCTCGGTGCTGCTGATCGAAGAGGATGCCCATTGCGCGATGCCTCTTTTGATCGCGCTGCACAAACACTACCGCGTGGAGGCGGCGGCGAGCGGGGAGGAGGGGTTGAGGCTTTGGCGCGAGCGTGCTCACGATCTGGTGCTGCTCGATCTCGATCTTCCCAGGGTCGCCCCAGGCGAGCTGCTGCGCCAGATGCTGAACGAGCGTCCGGCCCAGACTGTGGTCGTGTTCGGCTCGTGCGACAGCGTCGAGGTGTACTGCGACCTGATGCTTTCCGGCGCTGCGGATTTTCTCGCCAAGCCCATCGATCCGCGCGCGCTGCCGGCATTCTGCGCACGGGCGCTGACCCAGCAGGCGTATCTCGGGAACGTGAAGCGATCCGTGGCGATGGAAGGTGCGGTCGACGGGCTGGTACGTCGTGTCCGCGCCGCGCAGTACACGCTCGAGCGCGGGCAGACAGCGAACGCGGCACGGCACTTGCGCCAGGCGGTCATCGAGTCGCGCGCGCGATCGCTGTCGGACGATACCTGGGCGGTCCTGCTCGATGACGGGGAGCGCTGATCCGCCGGGGCGCGGCAAAGCGCCCGTCAGGCTGACTTTTTGCTTATCTCCTCGATGAGCTTGCGCTCGCGGGCTCGACGAATGCTCTTGAGGATATTGACCGGCTCGTAGTGGCCGTCCGACCAGTACCCGGGCGCATCGGCGCCCTGGCGCCAGGCCTGTACCGCGCCGAGCGCACTTTCGCAGAGCCGCTCCTGTTCGCGCTTGAACCTGGCCTGCCTGTTCTTCATTCTCGCAACGATGGCCAGCACGCCGGCGACCGGATCGAGCTGCCCGTCGCGAGCGAGCTCCCGCCCCTCGGAGATCGCGCGAAAGAACTCGAGCGTCGAGGGCTCACAGGCGAGCGATAGGAGCGCGGCGGCGAGCAGCCCGGTGTAGAACGTCTCGTTCTGCGGGTTGACGGTATCGAGCAGCCGCAGCTCATCGGCGTAGAACTCGACGGCGCCGTACACATCGAAGTCCTCGCTCGTGCCGCCTTCGGCATCCTCCCCGCGGGCGACGCCCCGGGTCGCAATGCTCAGGGCATCGGCGATCGTGCCGCTTCGCAGCCGTTTCGAGGTCAAGACCAGGCCCTGCTCGCAGAACGCCCCGCTCACCTTGTCGAACACCGTCTCGGCGGCGGCCTGGGTGTCGAACGCCGCGTGCAGCTCGTTGAGCTCGCGTGGGTCTTTGCACCGGTAGACGGTCGCGAGCACGGTATCGGGATCTGGCAGTTTGCCCTTCGCCCACAATACCGCGCGAGTGTGCCCGTCGACCTTGGTCAGCTGTCCGTCGAGATCGGCTGCGATCACCCAGCGCGTGGATTCCAGCGCCGGCCCGCTGGCAAGGCGCACCGCCTGCCAGTGCCCCTTGCGGGCCTGCCGGGCCGTGTCGCGCCGGCGGGGATGGTCGGGTAGAGCAATCCAGATCGCGACCGGGATCCGGGCCATGTAGCTTCGGCCCTCGTCGGCCAGGATTTCGATCGATCCGGCGCGGGGCAGGTCAGCTAAGGGTGCTCGAGCGGTCTGTGTCGTTGACATAGCAGGTATGAGGATTCGTTTCCCCGGTGCGCGGTCCTCCCGCAGCCCTGAATGATAGCACTCCGAAACGTCGGCCAAATGCTCCCATTTCGGGTTGAACTGCTTATCCATATACCTTAATGCAGCCCCCAAGCCGTGCGATGTGAGGCGCTTCAACATTTTTATCCCTCGTGCTTTACGCGGTTCGGAAACGAATCGCATAGTTCCGTCGCATTGCGGCGACTCTCGCCAGGTCCAATGAGGCGGATCGAGTGCATTCGACGGAGGGGGGAGCGGATGAATATTGAAAGAGGGCCAGGCAGGCCCTCTTTCGATTCTGGCGGACCGCGATGGGATCGATCGACGGCGGAAAGAATTTTTTTATGTTTTCGGCGGCTCTGCTGCCATAGGGAATGCATGCGGGCCAGCCCCACTCAACGCACGTTGCAGTACCTGCGTAAAGCGGGCTACCCGCTCGTGCAGGTCGTGGAGAAGTGGAACCCGCATGCGCGGGTCCGCCAGGACCTCTTCGGCATCCTCGACGTACTCGCTGTGGGCCCCCAGGGGGTCATCGGCGTGCAGTGCACCAGCGCTGCGAACGTGGCGGGCCGGCTCACGAAGCTGCGCGCTTCGGCGGCCTTGCCCGTCCTGAAAGGGGCCGGAGTGGCCGTATACGTGCACGGCTGGCGAAAACGCAAGCCGAGCGGGCGATGGGCGTTGCGGGAAGAGATAGCTTGAGCTTAGTCGGAGATTACTCATGTCGAATGAAGCGGCGGCAGTTGCGAGCAACGAACGATTTCTGAGGATCGACGGACGGCGCTTCAATGCGATCGGATTCGCGGTCGATCGGAGTAATCTCCCGGAGATCCGCAAGTTGTGCGCCTCATGGAAACTTGCCGCCCCCTGGCGTGCGGCGGTGCGCGACTGGGCACGCAGCAGCAAGGAATTCCTCGTGATGTTCGCCGATGCCACCGCGTACAAGGATGGCGTGCCCTCGGTGATGTTCGCCGGCAACGAGCACGAGTTCGAGCTGTCGATTCACCGCGCGATCTCTGGCGTGTCTGGGCGCAAATTCTACTGGGGCACCTGTCTCGAGAAGCCGCACGAGGCGCAGCTGTGTCTCGCGCTCTACGCCGACACCACTCTCGCAGGGAATTGCTGAACGCGGCGTAGCCGCTTTCCCCTCCCCACTCGCCAGGCGGGCCCTGCCGGCGGCACCTGCCCTGCCGGCGGCACCTGCCCTGCCGGCGGCACCTGCCCTGCCAACCGCGCTCGCCCTACCGGCCGCAGCACCTCGCGCCAGGTCCTGGCTTGATTTTCTCTCGATCACGGGCGTTTGCCCCGCCCCGGTACCTATAGCTCATCAGGACATTACAAGAGAGCAAAGGGTGATCGATGAAGCTCATGATCATCGAGAGTCCCGGCAAACTGGCAAAGCTCAGATCGTTGCTGGGGCCTGGCTGGAATGTGCAGGCGAGCATAGGGCATGTGCGCGACCTGCCGGAGAAGCGAATAGGTGCGGAGCCACCTGATTTTATCCCGGAATTCGAGGTGACCGATCGCGGTCGCAGGATGCTCGGGGATCTTTCAAAAGCGGTATGGGATGCCGATGAGGTGTATCTCGCCACGGACCCGGACAGGGAAGGCGAGGCACTCGCGTGGCACCTGAAGGAATGTCTCTCCCTGGGGGAGAAATACCACCGAGTGGCGTTCAACGAGATCACCGCACGCGCGGTCGAGGATGCGATCGCGCACCCGCGCAGGATCGATATGAACCTGGTGCGCTCTCAGGAGGCACGCAGGGTTATCGACAAGTTGGTTGGCTACACTCTCTCCCCGGCGGTCTCGAGGTTGCTCAGGGAGGGGCTGTCGGTCGGACGGGTGCAGACCCCAACGGTACGTCTGGTTTGCGCCAGAAGCGCCGCGCGGCATCGGGCTAAGCTCGCCCCTTCCTACGGGGTCGTGCTCGAGTTCGACGGCTGGAGGGCGCAGTGGGACGGTTCGGACGCGGATCGGCAGGATGCGGCACTCATCGGGAGGATCGCCGCGGCGCAGGAGGCGGTGGTGATGAGCTGCGAGACCCGCATGCTTACCGAATCGCCGCCGGCGGCGCTCAATACCGCCGGGATGCTGCAGGCGAGCTATCGCAAATTCGGCCTCTCGTGCATGGACACGATGCGACTTGCGCAGAAGCTCTACGAACGCGGCGCGATCACGTATCACCGCACGGACAACCCGAACATCAGCGCGGACTCGCTTCCCGCGATCGCACGCGAGCTCGATGTGCTCGGTCTGACCTGCGGGGCCCTGCCTCGCATCTTTCCGCTGCCCGAAGGGGCGCAGGCCGGTCATCCGGCTATCACCCCGACACACTGGAACGTGAAGACCGAGGGGCTCGGCCAGAGCGCGCAGGATCTCTACAAGCTGATCCGGGCCCGCGGACTGCTCTCGCAGGCCGAGGACGCCCGCTTCAAAGCGAGGGTCGTGCGGCTCACCGTGGATGTCGGTGGATCGGTCGTGCCGTTTGTCGCGGTGCGCAAGGCCTGGATGAGCAAGGGATGGCGGGGCGTGCTTCGCGGGGAGGCGGCGCGCGACCCGGATTCCTCCTTCGCCAATCCGGTGCCGAAGCTCACGGCGGGGATGCGTCTCGCGGTCGAGGGCGCGCGGGTGCGAAAGCGCCCGTTGCCCGAACACTACGATGAGGCCTCCCTCGTGGCAAGGCTCGAGTCGGAGGGGGTCGGAAGGCCCTCGACCTACGCGGCGATCATCCATCGGGTGCAGCAGCGCGGGCTGGTCGCACGCGTCGAGCAGGAGAGCAAATCCTGCCTTGTGCCAACTAAGGCGGGCGTTTCGGTGCTCTCGGCGTTGGTGGGGCTATCCCGGTTCGTCGAGCTCGACTACACCCGGGGAATGGAGCTCAATCTCGATGCGATCGCCTCGGGCAAGATCAGCTACCAGGAGGTGGTGAGCGAGGTGCACGACCTGCTCGCCGCGGAATGCAAGGACATCGCTTCCGGCGGCGCGCGCAAGGCCGCCTGATCGAAACGTGCTTCGACCCCTCGCATATTGCGAGGGGTCTTTTTATTCGCTCTTTTGCCTCTCCGTGTCGCTAGAGATGGGCAGGTCACTACACGGAGAAATGCATGAAGTTAGCGGTTGTCACATCGACTCTGGCCGAAGCCGGTGTCGAGACTCAGACTACTTTCGGTATGGAGGCGACGTCCGAGGCGTTTCGCATCCTCTCCTCCGGGCTGTACTCGGATAAAATTGCCGCGGTACTGCGCGAGGTGAGCTGCAACGCCACCGATGCGCACGTCGTTGCGGGCACGCCCGATCTTCCGATCGAGGTGCAGCTGCCCACGATGCTCGATCACACGCTGCGGATCCGCGACCATGGTCCCGGACTCGATGAGCGCCAGATGGTCGAGACGTACACGAGATACTTCAAGTCCGACAAACGCCAGTCCAATGACCTCATCGGAGGCAAGGGGCTCGGCTCGAAGTCGCCTTTCTGCTACATCGACTCGTTCAACGTGACGACGGTGCAGAACGGCGAGAAGCGCATCTACGTGGCGCACGTCGGTGCCCAAGGGGTGCCGGTGCTCTCGCTGATGGGGCGTGCGCCGGCCGATACCGACTGGCCGCATGGGCTCGAGGTGTCGTTCCCCGTGAAGTCGAAGGACATCACGGAGTTCCACGCCAAGGCGCGATCGATCTTCTGCTGGTTTCGGGTTCGCCCAAAAATCATAGGCGGGGGGGAGATCGAGCCGGTTGCGATCGCACTCGAGGGAGAGACATTCGCGATCGTACCGCAGGAAGGGGAGGGTTGCCGGTTGCTCATGGGCGATGTGGCTTACCCGATCCATCGCGGATCGATCCCGGGGCTCTCGCAGGTGGAGGACCACCTGCTGCAGAACGGACTCGTTCTGAAAGCGCCGATCGGCTCGGTGAGCCCGACGGCATCGAGGGAAGGGCTGGAGTACTCCCCGGCCGATCGTGCGGCGCTGCGCAAACTCCTTGCGGATGCGATGGATGAGCTTCGCGAGAAGCTGAAATCGCTCGCTCTCCACGAGGAAGCGACGGAATGGCTGACCCGCAGGCGGCTTCACGCGAAGCTTGCTTCAGCGGGCCCGGGCGCTGCGAGCCATCCTCTGGTGGTGAAGGGTCTGTTCGACCGGTGCACCGAGCCGCTTGTGATCCGGGAAAAGATCATGGGGCGGCTGCTCGATACGCGCATCAAGGCTCCCGAGGCGGTCGGCTCGAACGGCGAAACGCGTGTGTTCGCGTACGGGTATTTCCGGGGTAATGGATTCACGGTCAGCCGTACGGAGGTGAATGGCGGGGTGTTCAGCGACCGTAACCGCACGCCGCTCATGCTGCGTTACGACGCGAGCGCGATGGTCGTGGTGATGGACCTGCCGGGCGCCGATCAGCGGATCCGGTACAAGTTCCGCGCCAAGGGCCAGGCCTGGCACATCGCGACGGTGATCGGGGTGATCGGTCCTGCTGCCCTCGAGAAGGCCAGGATGATCTCGGAGGTCTTTGGTGGCCTCAAGATCGTCAACGCCTCCTCGTGGCCGTCGCCGGAAAAGCCGAAGAAGGACCCGAGCGCGAAGGCGAGCGAACTGAAGGGCGACGGGATCAAGCACTACACACGGGTTATCCGGAGTGTGGACAACCCGGAGGGCCGGGGCGGGATCAACCTCGGGCAGCCGAGTACGGACGTCGATCCGGCCGAGCTCGACGAGCGGGGCAAGTACTACCTCGTTGCGCGCGATACGGTCAAGGCGTGCACCGAGTTTCTCAATCGCACCGAGGCCTCCGGTAGGTACATTGGGGGGGACGTGCTCGGGGCGCTTTGGAAGGCCTACGAGGAGGCGCGCTGCCAGGGAATAGACCTGCCGCTGATCGAGGGGGTGCTCGTGCTCGCGAACGCCCACCCCTGCCGCTCGCTCGAGAAGGAGGGGTGGCGGGATCTCGTGGTCGCGATGCGTGAGCGGCTGATCGCGAAGCGCGAGCAACTGGTGGCCGGGTTCTTCGCAGTACCCAACCTCTGGTCCAAGCACGAGGTCTACTGCTCCTGGTACCGGATGGCGCAATACGGCGCCGCGGCGGTGCTTGCGGATCTGGAGACCTCCACGGAGGCGTGGAAGGCGTGCGAGGCGGTGGTGGCGGCCCGGCCTGCCTTCGCTCAGTGGGTGCGCGAGTTTCGCGCACTCAAGGAGGTGTTGCGCGCGGACGGGTCAGACTCGGCCAAGCGCCAGGTCGCGCTGCGCGAGCGGTTGAACGCGGCGGAGCCGTTGCTCGGCAAGCTGCACGAAGCCCGAATTTCCAGCTCGGAGCTCTCAGGCCCCGAGTCGATGGAAAAGCGGCGCTACCCGGGGCTCACGCTGCTCGATACGGCGTGGTTCCACCGAGTGCTCACCGATGCGAAACTTGCCGCGAATATCCCACAGGCAGCGTTCATGCTGCAGGCAGCCCTATCCTTCGAGATCGAAGCGTAGGGGTTTTTATCCAGAGCCGCGGGGAAATCCCTGCGGCTCTTTTTGTGGGCCTCTTTTTCGGGCCTGCGCTCCCTATAGGTCACTGAGGACATTACCCAGGGCAAAAGAGGAGCATGAATGGCTTCCTATATCCAAACTACCGACGGAATCAGCGTGTTCGTCGAGGGCTCGATGAAATCGGTCTCGCGCGACTCGCTCGCCTACCCCCAGGTGGTGGCGGCGATCCAGCGCGGGGCGAGCCCGGAGGAGATCAAGGCGCTCATGACCTCAGATCTCGACAAGGTCACCGACGCGGTCGAGGCGCTTGCGAATCAGCGGATCACGGACGATGTGGCAATCGAGGGAGGAGCGGTGACGTTCAAGGGCAAGGCAGTGGACAACACCTTGACCGCGCGGATGCTCCGCCAGCTGCGGGAAGGCTTCGACCTGAAGCCGATGGCCCGCTTTCTCGAGAATCTGATGCAGAACCCGTCCTACCGGGCGGTGCAGGACCTCTACTCATTCCTCGAGTACGGCAAGATGCCGATTACCGAGGACGGGTGCTTCCTCGCGTACAAGAAGGTCCGCGCGGATTACAAGGACATCCGCACCGGCACGATCGACAACTCGGTCGGACAGGTGGTCAGCATGATGCGCAACGGCGTCGATGAGGACCCGAACCGCACCTGCAGCTACGGGCTGCATGTCTGCTCGTTCGAGTACCTGCCGCATTACGCGAGCGCGCCCGATGATCGCGTGGTGATCCCGAAGGTCAATCCACGCGACGTGGTGGCGATCCCGAAGGACTACAACAACACCAAGATGCGGGTCTCGCGCTACGAGGTGGTCGGGGAGCTCGAGAGCTACCAGCAGGAGCGGCGCAATCGGTTGGCGGAGCGGGAGATCGCAACCGAGGATGCCGCATTCGAGCTGCGGATCGTCGGGATCGACACGGACGACACCGAATGGTGCGAGACGCTGCGCGAGGCGGCCGAGCGGGCCGAGGAGCGGATCGAGGACGAGCAGATCGAGTGCGTCACCGTGTTCAACCGGACCACCGGCGTGCAGGTCGAGCACTACTCCAATCCGAATTTCCTCGGATACGAGGATGAGGACGAGGACGAGGGCGAGGATGAGGATGAGGATAACGATGACGAGGAAATCCTCGCCGAGACCAGCCTCATTACCTCTGAGCCGGCGCCGGCGCCGGTGAGCCGCTATCGGGTCTACCTCGGAGGGGATGCGCCCGAGCACATCCACGGAACCTTCGCGCAGCTCGACATGGCGATGAAGTATGCGGCGGCGCTCTACGCCGACCATACGGGCCAGCCGATCTTCGTCAAGGAGAACGACAAGACCGTCGCGGTGATCGGCGGGTAGCCGACAGACCCCGCTCCCGCGTTTTCGCGGGACAGTGGTTCATTCCAGCCGCCGGATTTTATCCGGCGGCATTTTCATGTCCGGCGCTTGCTATAGGAGAACAGGTCAATAGCAAGGGGAGTACTGATGGAGTATTTGAAAGCGACCCACGAGGCGGGCCGGTCGGTCTCAACGAGCAGGAGCCTGATCGTGCTCGACACGGAAACTACCGGGCTTTCCCGCGAGAAAGACAGGGTGGTCGAGGTGGCGGCCTGCCGTATCGATGCGGCGAGCGGGGCGGTGATCGAGGAGTTTCACCACTATGTGAATCCCGGGATCCCGGTACCGCCGGCGGCGGTCAAGGTGCACGGGCTCACGGATGCGTTTCTCGCGGACAAGCCGTTTTTCGGGGAGATCGCAGCCAGCCTGGCGGCGTTTCTCGAGGGCTCGACCGTCGTGATTCACAACGCGCCGTTCGACACTGGCTTTCTTGCCGCCGAGTACCGGGGCTGCGGGGTAGGGCCGTTCGAGAGTATTCCGGAGTCGATCGTGTGCTCCGTGTCGATGGCACGGCAGCTCATGCGACCCGGCGAATCGGCCAGTCTCGATGCGCTGTGCGATCGGTTTGGCATCGACCGGTCCTCGCGGGCCGCGGCCGGCGGGGGCTCGGTGCACGGGGCGCTGATCGATTGCCGATTGCTCGCCCAGGTGTACGTACAGCTCAAGGCGCTCAAGGATGAGCAGGAGGCGAGGATCGAGGGTCTGCTGCCGTTCCCGCGCGGCAGCGCGCTGCCCGAGAGCGTCGAGGCGCTCGGCAAGGGTTATCTCGCGCTCGATCAGGCGATGAAACCGCTGCGGGATGAGCTGAAGCGCATCGAAACGGCGATCAAGTCGGCCTGCAGGGGTTCGCCCTACACCGGCAGGCACGTGGCGGTGACTTTCGCGCCGCAGACCCGTACCGACTGGCAGGCGATCCGCGAGAAGTACCTGAGCGCGGTGGATCTCTCGCCGTATCAAGGCACATCGTGGCGGATGAAGGTGGAGGCACGCTGACCATGCAGGTGCAGTGTGTCGAGGAACGCTCGCCCTGGGAGGACATGCCCGAGGTGGCGAAACCCTACGCCGGCTGGCAGCGCGCCGCGCGGCGCATGGTGGCCGAGGCCTGCCGGGAGGAGTGGCGCAAGCTGAACGTGCGCAAGAACGGCTCGATCCGGCCCAAGCACGTGCCCTACCGGGTACCGGAGTGGTGTGAATCTCTGCTGAAGGCCGTTGAGACGGAGCACGAGGCCGAGGCGAAGCGCATCATGCACTGCGTCCGACAGGGCTGTCTCAGCCTGGTCTGAGCTCGCTCTGGCGAGGCTCAATGACGTTACCGCCGCCGTGGGGATTCCCGCGGCGGCCTTTTTTTATCCCGATATTTGGCGCTCCGGTCCCTATAGCCGGGTAGGACACAATCGAAGGAGGTGCCGTGCAATCGCAGATGGCATTTGATTTGGGCGAATACGTCGACCAGAGTACCGGCGAGCCGGTACCGTGGGCGACGCCGGATGACGATCTGCTCGAGGCGATTCACAGCGCCCCGTGGAAGATCGTGGATGTCGAATCGACCGAGCTCAACCCAGCGGCCAAGCCGCTCGAGATCGGCCGGAAGGATCTGCTCCGGGGCGTTGACCCCACGCCGCGCATGCGGGTGGTGTCGGTGCTGTTCCCGGATCGGACCTACGGCGGGGAAACCACCGTCGCGTTCGAGTTCGACTTGCTGAGCAAGGCGGAGCGCATAGCGGTGAGCCTGGCGGTTCAATCGGGGGCGATGTTCGGTCACAACATTGGGTTCGATCTCGGGTGGTTGTGGGAGTACGCGTACCGCGAGCCTGACTATCTCGTGCTCGATTCGATGCTGATCGCGCGCGCGATGAGGGTGCGTCAACCGATCGATCTCGCGCGGCTCGCCATGGACGAGGTGGCGGACGAGGTGCTGCGGGAGAACGCGAAGGAGACTCTCTACAAGGGCGGGGGCTGGAGTCTCCAGGCTCTTGCGCTCACCGTGCTCGGTGAGAAGGTCGACAAGGCCTTTCAGGGGCCGCGAAACTGGTGCGAGCCGGTGCTGACTCAACAGCACTACGACTACGCCACCGGGGATGTGAAGACGGCATACGCGCTGCTGCGTGAGCTGCTCGGCGTTGCCGAACTCGATTGCCACGGGGACATCCTCGAGGCCTATCGGGTCCGAAGGGAGTCCTCGCGCGCGCTCGCGATCTACGAGCCGCAGGTGCAGGAGGTGGCGCTGATGCGTCGTACCGGAATGCCCTGGGTGCGCTCAATTGCGGCGCAATACGCCGAGGGACAGCGGCGCAAGGTACGTGAGTTCGCCGAGCAGCTGCTCGTCCTGGAGCCTGCGCTGGCCAAGCACGCTGCCGTGCTCAGGGACTTCGATGCCGGCGTGCCGGATGACCTGTGCGTGACGCTCGGGGAGGCTTTCCGCAAGCGCGGCGTGCGCCCGGAGGTGACGCCCAAGACCTGCCAGCCGAAGGTCGGCGAGAAGGATCTGCGCAGAGTCGGGGCAGCGAAGACGGACCTGTTCTCGGTGTGGGTGGGCCTGTGCAAGGCGAAGAAGGCCGGGCACATGGCCCAGGACTTCTCTGGGTTTGCCGAGAGAAGCCCTAGTGGCGATGGACGCATCCACTCGAACATCGGGCATGGCCCGGTGACCGGGCGTCTCGCCTCGAGTGTGCCGAACGTGCAGCAGGCCCCGGGTGACCAGGGCTTCCGCAACGCGGTGCGTGCCCGGGAGGGCATGCTCATGCTCGGTGTCGACTACGGCGCGCTCGATGTACGTGTCGCCGCGGCGCTTGCGATCCGCGCCCAACGGCAGATCGCCGAGGCGATCGGCGCAAGGGCCCTGCCCGAGGGGGTGAGTCAGACAATCGAGGAATGGACGCCGGCGCAGGCGAAACGCGTGCTCGAGAGCAAGGATCGGGCGCTCAAGGCCCACCAGGACTCAACCTTCCCGTCTCGTGATCACCTCAACGAGTGGCGCGCGTACTGGAAAACACGGCGCGAACTGCAGACCTCGGCGCTTCATGCCCGATTCGTCTACCGTGTGCTGCAAGTGCGCGAGCGGGCGAAGAAGGCGGGCACAGCGGAGTGGGGTTCCCTGCGCGATGCGTTCTCGATCGAGGGCATGGATATCCACACTTGGACGGCACTCGACATGCGTGGCGAGCGCCCGCTCGAGGTGTTCGCGGGCGTCCCGCCCGATCAGATCGCCGAGGCCCTGAAGGTGCAGAAGAAGCGCCTCGGGGATGAGCGCAAGACCTCCGGCAAGATCCCGAATCTCGCGCTGCTCTATCGCATGCGGGGGGAGGGATTCCAGGACTACGCGGCAGCCGGGTTCGACGTGCACTGGGAGATCGAGGAGGCCGAGGAGAAGCTCTCGAAATGGCTCGATTCCTACCCCGAGATCGACCTGTGGCACTGCTGGACGGAGATGAATCCGCTCGAGCTGGTGGCGCTGCCCGATCCGGTGAAGGGCAAGAAGTTCCAGTCGGCGTACCTGTCGGTGGACCTTGGAGGCCGGGAGATCTGCGCATTCGGGATCAACGCGGCGCTCTCCTACCAGGACCAGTCGACGGGGGCGGACATTCTCGGGGAGGTCATGCACACCCTGCGGGTGGATCACCCGGAGGTGTTTCGCTGCGTCGTGAACCAGGTGCACGACGAGCTGGTTCTCGAGGTCCCGCAGGAGAAGGGGCCCGAGTATCAGGACATCGTCGTGCCGGTCATGATTCGGGCGGCGGATAGATTCCTCGCCCCCTACGGCGTTCGGACGGAAGTCTCTCCCACGCTCCATCGGGTGTGGAAGAAGGACTGACCGGCTCTCATTTCACTTAATACACCCCCGGGCGTTCTGCCTGGGGGTTTTTGCGCCCGGCTCTCGCTATAGACCGTCAGGTCAACCTGCGAGGATTGAGAATGTTTCCAAGAAACCGCCCGGTCGGGCGGATGGTATCGGCCCTGCTCGGGCTGGTCGCGATCGTATCGAGTACGACGATGCGACCCGCGGTATGCGTGCCGCTCGAGCGGGCGGCTACGGCGGTCGTGTACGCGAGCACACCGGTGGTGTATGTGACCGCACCGCCGGGGGTGATTGCGGCCGCACGATTTATCGCGCGTCGCTACCGGGTGCCGGTCGCGCAGTCTTGCCAGATTGCAGAGGCCGTGTTCCGAATTTCCGAAGAACACCGAATCAACCCGTATCTCGTACTGGCGGTGATCGCGGTCGAGTCGAGCTTTCGGCCGCACGTGGTGAATCCGTACGGCGACGCCTATGGGCTGATGCAGATCGCGCTGCGCGTGCACGCGCGACGTGTGGCGGCCGTCGGCGGACGGCAACGGCTGTTTCTGGTCGCGCCAAACATCCGTATCGGTGTGGCGTTGCTCGCGCAGTATGGCGCGGGAGTGCGATCGGGCATCAGGCATGCGCTGTGGCGCTATTCGGGTGGGGAATACGGGTACGCGCGCAAAGTACTGCAACTGAGCGCGCTGTTGCAGCGCAATGGCGCGCATCTCTGACTGGCACGGCGGGGCTCTCCCGCCGTGTGTTTTCGCTCGCCCACATGGCGCGACGCACGAAAAAACCGGGATGCCCTTTCGAGCACCCCGGCGACAGATCAGTCGTTCAAAACCGTATCGCTATCCCGAGATTGATCACCGGGTACCACTTGGCGATGTCCACCTTGTGATCGAGCGTCTGCTGCTCGATCGCCACGGCACTGTGGATCGATGAGCACATCGCACTGCCAGCAGGCGCCGCAGGGCCGCACGAGGCGCTGAGCGATGCCTTTGGCGAGCCGGTGTAGATCGCGCCGATGTCAAAGAGCAGGTGTACGCGGCTGCCAAAGAGCCCGCGCTTGCCGGTAGGATTGCCCCATCCGATGCCGATGTACGGCGCGGTGGAGTTCGCGAACCGGACCTTTCCCGAGAGCGAGCCCAGCTGCGACGGCGTGTACGTCTGGCTGCCGAGCGTGTAGTCGCCGTACTGCGGCTGCCCCACGACATCGAGCGCGGTGCTGTTGTGCACCATGCCCGCGGTCAGGTGAAACCCGCCGCCGAACGCGTACCAATTGCCGAGCAGCTCGAATGTGCGAAGACGCAGGGAACCGGCGTAGTTCACATCCGAGGTGTTGAGGCTGTGATGCAGGGTTGGGGAGCCCGCATAGCCTACCTGCACGCCAAAATACTTCGAAACCCCCATGTCGAGGCCGACCCCGAGCCCCAGGGTGCCTGCTTGCACCGAGGCGCCAAACTTCGGGGTGAGCGCCTTAGCTTGAGGGATGCTCGAGGCCGCAAAGGCCATCACAATCGCGGCGAGCGCGCATGCACGAACCGCGTAATTCTTGCGAATCATGAAAACTCTCCTGTAGTCGATGAATTGTCGATCACGCCAGCGCGAAGGGCTGACAGATAGTGACCTATCGATCTATAGTCAAAGGCTGGCGGGAAATTGCCCAAAATCTTTCGCGCGCCGACCGGCTGCCGGCCCTCTTGTCCGCGAGGCCGGCTGAACCTCCCCACGGCTAAAGCCGGGGGCTTGCGCGGCGAGGAGCTTGGTCACTCCAGTGCCCGGGCGATGTCGTGCGGTGTCAGGCGGGAGCCTGAGATGAGACGCTCGAATGCCGCATAGCCCTCGATATAGGCCGTCTCGAACCCCTCGGCGCTCATCGCATCCCGCAGCTCCTTGCCCGCCTGATCGGGGAAGCGCCACATACGCACGGCCCCGTCGGCCTGTTTCTCGAGTACCCGCATCTCAGGACGGCTCGATACCCAGAATACCGCCCGGACCCGCTCGGCCCTAGCAGGCTGCTCGGCCTTGGTGATGAACTGCGCGTATGCGTAGAGCGCCTGCTTCCACGGCGTATCGGCCGGGGCCTCCTGGATCTCGGGGCTCAGCAGGGCACGCGAGGTAATAGGGAATCCCTTCGCTTCGAGCCCCCGGCAGCGCGCGGCAATGCGCCGCGCTTCGCACTCATCGTGTGCGGCATCTACCAGCGACAGCCGGCCGATCAGGTGCTCCTTCCAAAAGAGCAGCCCCTTGGCATCGCGCGTCAGGTGCTCGATGTTTCTGAAGAATTCCTTGCGGTACGCGCCGCGCTCGATGCTCTCTGCGAGCCAGTCGATCACCTCGGCCCCGTCTCGCGAGACTCTCTCGAGCATCGCCTTTCGCACCAGGCGCCGGTGCGGCTCGAGCAGCGCACGCCCGCCATCGGTGTGCTCGAGGATGATTTTTATCTTGTTGTACGGAATCACTGCGTTCACTCCCGGCCCTCTCTCTCCTATCGCTACTTGCTACGAGCCTACGATCAGTATACCGGCACCTAGGGTACTGGCCGCGTAATTTAATCCGACTGGAATTCGGATTTCTGGGCGGTCTGTTCGCTATTTGTAGGAAGGACACATTTGTTACGAGGTGCGAACCGTGAAATACTATTTCATCCTTGGAGCGCGAGATCCCGAGATGGAAGAGATCATGCGCGTCCTGGACGCGGACAATATCGGATGGACCTTTGCGAGCGCGCAAGGCCGTCCTGTGAATAGGTCGGAGGCCTATGAGGCGACGGATGTCATAGGCGTGCTGCCGCGTCCGCCACGGCAGAGGGTGTTCGTCGAGTGCGACGTGCTCGGACTCGAGCCGACGGATCTCTGCGATCACCACAATCCTGGCGATCCCGGGTACGACCTGCCGGCCGAGCAATACCTGAAGGGCTCGTCGCTCGGCCAAGTGCTCTCGCTGCTCGGCAAAGAGCCGACTCAGACCCAACGCATCATCGCGGCGGCGGATCACTGTCTGGCGCGGGCGTATCGGGGCGAGTGCCCTGGGGTGGACCCGGCTGAGCTCGCCGACTGGCGCGAGCGCTCCCGTGCGGCGCGCTTCGGGCTGACACACGAGGAGATCCAGCTGCGGATCCGCATCGCCGCAAATGCGCTCGAGCGGGCCGAGCGGATCAGGATCGCGGACGAGTGGGTGGCGTGGTTCCCGGATAAGGGGGTTGCGCCCTACGAGTTATCGGAAGCATCGGCCCGGCAGGGGGTGCCGATCGCCTACATCACCCATCTGGACCCGGACCGCGGACGGTATCGGGCCAAGAGCGGCATCCTGAACGCCAAACCCGAGACAGTGCGGGCGTGGATGAGGGACTGCCGGCTGGAGCACGTCTACGGGGCGCCCCTGCGGGGCTACGCAGGTGGCTACGCCGCGTGAGTCGGGTATTTTTATCCCATGAGCGCGGGGGTCTCCCCGCGCTCTCTTTGTTCGAGCGGCGCGCCGCGGCAAGGGGGGCTTAGCCTTCAGGGCGGAGGACCTCGAGGCCGCAAAAGAGCACCACGGCGAGGGCCGTGGTGCTCGAGGTTTGAGTATCCGCTCAGGCCGGAAACAAGGCGTCGGCCACCTGCAGCGCGGCTTTCACCGGTATGCGGTTGCCCACTGCCTTGCGCACGGCCTTGACCGTTTCCGCAACGCGTTTCCCGTCCAATCTGCGCAGGATCTTCGCGGCCTTCGCTTCGGTCACGACGCCCAACGTGCGCCAGGCGTTGACCGTCTCGGGCGGCGCGCCCACCAGATCGCCGATGTCCTTGGCGGTGATCTCGAGATTGGCGAGCACCCGATCGATCGTGCCGTTTATTTTCACCACGCCGTTGCTGGGCACGGCGGCCTTGGCAGCACTCGCAGCGGCAGATCGCGCGCCTTGCCTCGTTCCGTTCGCGGTTGCCTTGCGGACCGCGGTAGGACGGGAGGCACGAGGGGCGGTGGCTCTCGGTCCGGCGCTTGCGCGTTCCCGATCCCGATCGAACCTCAAGGAGGCTTGCGCCACGATCGCACCGAATGCTTCGTCCCCGAACTTCTTCCGCACTTTCGCCACCAGATCCGCCGGCAGATAGAGCGTGGTGGTCCTATGGCGTGTGGGCACGCCCAAAACGCGCACGTACCTGTGGTCGCCACGCATGAATGCGCGGCGGGCGGCATTCGTGTCCGAAGCGCACACGTCTTCGGGGTCCGTCACGGGTTTTTTCGGCTTGGCGACCGCTCGCCTCTGCTTCACCGGGAACGGGACCACATTGCCTGCACGAGCGTCCTTCGAGGCCGCCAGATCGGCCGCCTTCAGGGATCCGTCCAGCAACCGATCGCTCATCGCTACCGCGCGATGACCAATGGCCTGCGGACGCGCCGAATCGGTGAGCCCCACAGCCTGTCTGAGGCGATTCTGCGCGAATCGGCTGCGCGTCTGCCAGAGCCGCTCGCGCCCACCCTTGCGGTCGAAATCGACCGATGCCTGGGCAATTACCTGGAATATCCGCTCGCGGGAGAGCTTCTTCTGCGCATCGATCGCCAGGTGCGCCGGAGCGCTGATCGTCGTAGTGCGACCTTCCTGCGTAAGCACTTTGTTGAAGTATGCGTACCCGTACGCCCGTGGCTGGCCATCCGGAGACGTGGCTTCGTGAGTCCTGAATTGAAGGTGCATTCCTTCTCCTCTCTATTTGCTTTAATGACCTGCTGGTCTATAGCGAGAGAAGCGGGAACATTTCCGCTCACATTTTGGGCGGCAAGGCCGCGGCAAGAGCGACCTTCTTATCGGCCTGGCGGCTCAGGGCCCGCTCGCCGGCTCCGGCGTGGCCGCCGCCTGAAGCCCCCGCGGACTCGTCGGCTGGCGCATCGATATCCGTCCCCCTACCGATTCGGGTCCGCCGGTCGCTGCCGATCGACAGGCGCGTCTGGATTTTTATTGCGCGGGGGATTGGCTATAGACCATCAGGTCATTATGGAGGCATCTGATGGATCTATCGGCATTCCTGAGCAAGATCTCGACCGAGGGGAGAAAGTCCGCGGAGTGGGCGGTCTCGGATGGAGAGACCCTCCCTTATCCGTACTGGAACTTCACTCGGCGCAAGGCGTCGTTCGCGGTTGCGCGGACGTTCTCTGTTATCGGGTCCGGCGAGACGCACCTGGTCTGCCTTGCAGTGCGGCGCAACTCGAAGAACGAGCTCTCGCACGCGCTGTGGTGCGGTGACTCGTTTCTTGAGGGTCGAGAGTCGGTGTCCGCCAAGCAGGCGGGCGAACGCATAGAGAGCGCGCTTGCACCGCTAGACATCCCGGGCAAACTGACTCGCAAGGCGGAGATGACGAGCTTTTACGGTTCGTACAGCCAGTCTAATCCATGCGAGTTCTGGAGCAAAAAGAGGTGCGCGCATACCCAGGCCGTTCTCGCCTCGATTACCGAGGCGGACCTGTGCGAGATGGCCGAGCAGCTCGATACCTACCTCGGGGGCACGGGGGCGTCGAGCGTCGCGCCAGCGGCCGATGACGAGGACGCGCTCTACGAGCAGTACCTGTTCCAGGTGCCGATGCTCTTCGAGGGAGATCGTGGGGCGGGCAAGACCTTCGGGGCGCGCCGCTTTGCGCGCACGAAGGGCCACGTTCTCGTGGAGGTCGGTGGCAACGAGAGCTTGGAGGCCGCGGACCTGCTCGGGCATTTCGTGCGCGTCGGGGACGGGGCGTTCGTGTGGAAGGATGGGGCACTCTCGCAAGCCGTGCGGGCCGCCTCCAAAGGGCAGAAGGTGTGCATGCTCATCGATGAGATGTTGCGCATCCCGCAGCGGCACCTCTCGGTTCTGCTCACGGTGCTCTCGCCCGATGAGGGGCAGTACCGGCTGCGTACGGGGCGCATCGTCAAGGTCGTCGACGGCGTTGGCGAGGAGGAAGTGCTTACCTGCCCGGTGGATAACCTCGCGGTCATCGCCACGACCAACGTCGGGTGCGAGTACGCGGTGGATGCCGCCGATCCGGCGCTGGCCGAGCGTTTCCTGATCATCCGAAAAGATACGACGTCGGAGAAGCTGCAGGCGGTCCTCGCCAAGGCGGTCGAGGCGAAGCACTTCGAGGATGGCCCCGAGATCGTTCGGCGGCTGATGGGCTTCCACGAAGCGGCCGTCAAGCTGAAGAAGGCCGGGATGATCGTGAGTGCTCCGACCACCCGCACGCTTGTGCGGGCTATTGAGCTCTCGAGGAGCCCTGCGCAAATCGGCGTCGAGGTGCTGAACCAGGCGCTGCAGTGGGTGGCTCGGGATCTGAACGGGCAGCCCGAGGCGGCACAGTTGAAATCCCTGCGGGAACTTGCCACGCGCAGCTTCCCAGGGATGAAGGGCACGATTTGGGTGTAATCCCTCCGTCCCCGGCTTCGGCCGGGGATTTTTTTTTATCCCGCCGGCTCGCTCGCTATAGAGCTGTAGGTCATTACCGGAGGTCCTTCATGGACTTTGACATCGAAGCGGCCGTCAGGACAGAGGTTCTGGCGGGGATCCTGGCCGGGCGCGACGTCGAGGAAGAACTCCTCATTCGCATCAAGCCGGGGTTCAACACGGGTTGCTGGACGTGGGTGCCGCCGCACCGGATCTACATCGGCAGCGGCATATTCGATAATCCCCAGGTCCGTCCTGGGCTCACCGAGGCACAATTGGCCCGTTACACCGGCGCGTACGTGCGTCACGAGCAGGGCCATGCGCAGTTCACGGAACGCGATCTGAAGGGGATTCAGGGCCAGCTGAAGGCGGATGGACTGCCCTTTGGGCTCTGGAATCTCTTCGAGGATGCGCGCATGGAGGCGCATTACCGGCGCAAGCACGAGATCCGCTTCGAGTGGCTCGAGTTCGAGCGATCGGACTTCGACCCCGAGCAGGTCAAGAGCCTCCCAACGCTGGCGCAGGCGATGCTGTTCGCGCTGATCCAAAGCGAAGGGGAAATCACCGCGGAGAGCCTCGAGAAACACGCCGCAGCGGTGGGCTGTTCGGTGTGCCGCGATGAGGCGAGGGGTGTGGACCGCACGGCCGAATCGGTCGCACAGTCCGTGCTCGGCTACTACGCCGAGACGTGCGCACAGGAGGAGGCGCTCGCTCTGCTGCCTATCCTTCACCGCTGGGTCGATGAGTTCGGCCTGCCGCCGCCGGATGACACAGGCGGAGCCGGAGGCGCCGGCGGTGGAGGCGATCTCGAGCTCTCGATGATGCTGCAGGCGGATCCGGGGGCGCTCGAGGAATTCGACAAGGGCACGAAGGACATCAACGGCAAAGAGATCGTCGGTGGCACGAAAACCCCTGATGAACTCATTGACCTGCCCGAGGGCGGTACCACGAACCTGCTGGTCGGTCGGGGGGCGTCCATCGATGAGCGGCGCGTCGCGGTCATCGTGCGGCATTTGCGCAAGCTCTTCCAGGATCGCGTCCGGGTCGAATACTCGGAGGACCCGGCGAAGCGCATCTCGGCACGGCACGCGGCGCTAGATCGAGCGCCGTACCGGCATCGTACCGTCACGGGCGCGGCCCGCCGGCGGTTCGGCCTGGTGATCGACTGCTCTGGGTCGATGTCTGGGCTGCACATCGCGGAAGGTCGCATACTGGTTGCCGCACTCTCGCAGCTTGCGCGCGAGGGCAAGATGGAAGGGCACGTGATCCTCGCGGTCGGCCACGGGGCGTTTCATTGGCAACGCTTTCGCCTGCCGATGAGCCTCGAGAGCATCGGAAAAATCGAGGCGTTCGGTGGCGCCGAGGGCCTGGAGTATGCCCTACGGTCGAATATCGATGTGCTGCGCGTGGCGGACTTCGTGTGCGTTTATACCGACGGGTGCATCACGGACGATCCGATCCAGAAGGACTGGCTGCACCGACGCGGGGTTCATACCACGGGTCTTTACGTCGGTGACGCGGGGTACCTCGCCGAGCTTGAGAAGTACTTCGATCGCTCGTTGATCCGCGAGGACGTCGAGGCGCTTGCAGGGGCGATGCTCACGCTCAAACGGAGCTGATTTTCTTACTGATTATCCTCCCCGGCTTCGGCCGGGGATTTTCTATGCCTCGCGCGCCAAGGGCGACAGGCTCAGGGTTGGGCGGGCAGCGTCCGTGCCAACCGGCGCCGGAGGCTCGGAGCTCTCGAGCGTCTTTGGTGCATCGAGCGAAGGGAACAGTCTACGGCGCGCGGCGCGCCGATCGTCCCGGCGTTTCTCCGAGAGTCGCATCGCGAGACGGTACTGGAACTTCCGGACCGCCGCATCGAGGGCGTCCTCGCCGATCCCGAACAATGTGACTTCGCAGGGGGTATCCGGTGTGAACGCAATCCACGGCGCCAACGCGGCACAGACCTCGGCGAGCAGCCTGGGGCAGGCTTTTGTCATCGGCAGGATGATTGGTTCGAGGCCGGAGAAGCCCTCCCCCGATAGCTCACAGGCCATGTCCTGATCCTGAACGGTCGGCCTCGCTTCAATCGACAGGCGTGCCGCGAGTTCCTTCAGCTTCTGGAACTGTACGAACGTGAGCCGCGCCTCGGCGGCCGAGTACATTTTATCCATTGAGACTTTCTCCGAATACAGATTCGGGAACTTCCGTGGCGATGGCGCCAACACGGATCTAAAATAGCATTAGTAGAGAGGCTTATCCCACGTACCACTGCCGCATGGCGGATAAAGTACCGGATGCAAGAGGCGATCATGCAAGTAAAATCCGAATGCTCTTCGGACACGTTTGCCAGGCTACGGGCACCGTTCGAGGTGGAGCTGATCAAATGGCGGGTCGGCGCCCGGATGAAGTCGAACCGCAACCGCGGGCAGGCGTTGCCTTACATTGACGCCCGACTCGTTCAGGACCGACTCGATGAGGTGGTGGGGCCTGAGAACTGGCGCAACGAATTTTCCACGGCACCGATGGGGGGCGGGGTGATGTGCACGCTCAGCCTGCGGATCGGGGATGAGTGGGTCGGCAAGGCCGACGTGGCGCAGCAGGACGAGGTGGCCGACAACGCGCGCGATCCTGAACAGGACCGCGAGATCGCGGTCAAGGGCGCGGCGAGTAATGCGTTCAAGCGCGCGGCGGTGCAGTGGGGCATCGGGCGGTACCTCTACTCTTTCGAGGCGCCGTGGGTGAATCTCGAACAAGAGAGGTACATCGCACGCGATGAGATGCCGAAGCTGCGCAAGCTTTTGCGCCATGCGTTCGAGGGCGGTGCGCCTGTACAGGCCGAACGGTACGCTCCGGAGCCGCAGCGAGCGCAGGACGGCGCGACCGAGCCGCCGCAGGCTGAGCGGCTCGCTGCCGAGCAGGGCCCGACGGGCGATTCGGGCGCAGCGGATGCGCGCCAGGGACGCTCTGTCGAGCAGGGCTCCCCGGCTCCCGTCGAGTCTGGCGCGAAGAGACACCGCCCCTCGTTCGGCACGGACGAGCAGTGGGCCAGCATCACGGCGCGGCAGCGCCTGATCGTGAAGTCGATTTCCGACCGCGTGAGGCACAACGCGCCGCTTGGCGACATTGAGACCTTCCTCACCAACGGGGAGGGGGCGAAGTACCCCGACTGGCTGCGTAACGGACTGCTCGAGGGGGTGAAAAAGAAGATCAAAGAGCAGGCAGAGGCCCGCAGGCCGGAGGTGGC
>JAEHJW020005359.1_pt1 | contig 24707 bp, 34 predicted proteins | sample 9271431 | NCBI WGS metagenome assembly JAEHJW02 | reverse complement strand
TTGCCCCCTCCCTCCCGAATCCCGCCCGCCACTCGGTGTGTCACGCGCGGCCCTCACGGGCCTCCGAAGCCACCGTGCGCGTCACACCCACCGCGGCCTCGGCACAGGTGCACACCCAGCGAGTTGATTAAGGCTCCAGGGGTCTCTCAATCAGCACGTCTGGGACGGCTCTCGAACCTTAATCAGCTCTCGGTGTGTGCATGCGTAGGATGCCCAGAGTGGGCGCGCAAGGCACCGTGGGGTCCCGACGGGAGGCAACGGGAGGCAACGGGAGGCACCGGGAGGCACCGGGAGGCAACGGGAGGCAACGGGAGGCAACGGGAGGCACGGTGGGCCGCAACGGGAGGCAACGGGTCCCAACGGGTCCCAACGGCTCCCAACGGGCCCCAACGGCTCCCAACGGGCCTCGAAGACACCTCGAAGACGCCTCGAAGCGGTCTCGAAGACACCTCGAAGACGCCCCGAAGACGCCTCCGAAGCGGCCATCGAAGACGCCTCCGAAGAAACCTCGGACGGGAAAGGAAAAAGGGGAACGGGAAAGGGGGATTGTTAAGTCGTGAGTTTCTTTTCTCGCGAGACTCTTTCCTTTTACAAAACCAACCCAAACCAAAAGACAAGTCCCAAATCAAAGATTACCATCCAACCCCCGCGCCTTTTGGTTCCGATTTTCCGATCCGTACACCGGAATCGCCGGTCCAGCACCCATGAACCCAATCCCCCCAAACCCAGCCCAACCCAACCCGGCCCAGTCCCAACTTCTTCTTATCCCCGTGACTCTCATCCCTCTGTACGCGGTAGACACGCCGGAGAAGGACGCGAGGTCCCCGAAACGGGCCGCCGAGGAGACCGCCGAGGAGGATGCCCCAGACCGGCGCGTGCGCACGAAGTGGCTCCCCACCAATCGCCACCTGAGGCTCCTGGAGGCGAGTGGTACCGGAACTGGGAGGGAGCGGGCCAGGGTCCGCGAGGTGTGAACCGGTCTGCACCCGGATCCCACGCAGGACCTCTCCGGGCCCCTGGAGGACGGCCACTACCGCGTGCGCGTCTTCGGCATATCTCCCGGCGGGCGCCTGGACATCGTATCGCGGTTCTACGAGAAAGCCCACCACCGGGGCCGCACGGCGAGCTCCAAGTGCAAGTACTCCCGCCCCCAGAAGGACCTGACCGCGAGCGTCGAGGGCGGCCGCCTCCGGTTCGCCGCGCCCATCTGCGCCCTCCAGGCCGTCCTCAACGTCGACCCCTCCACGGGCGGCCCGCTCGTCCCGGGCCTGCCGACCACCTGCCTCGTCGACGTCTGTGACCATGCCACGCGCGAGATGCGGCCCGTGCCGGAGGTGTGGCCCTTCCGCTGCCCCGACCGGGTCGGCACCGAGGACGGCGAGACCGCCTGCAACACCTGCCGCCTGCGCATGCTACGGTCCAGGGCCCTCTTCGGGTAGTTTTGCCTGTTACACGGAACCACCTAGGACGCGGCCACCAAGGGGAGGGCGGCGCGGCCGTCGGTGGGGAACATGTCGCCAAAGACGCGGCGGGCCTCGTCGGGCTCCATGGTCTCGAACGGGCGGTCGTGCCGCAGCTCCCAGTCGAGGACGAGGGCGTACGCGGGCGAGGGGACGTGGTAGCAGGGGTAGTAGAGCCGCGCGAGGAGCTGGACGCGCAGGGAGAGGTCCCCGGCGAGATCGTCCTCCCGCTCGCCCATCGGCCGGGGGTCCTCGCGGTCCCTCGCCAGTCCTCGGAGGACCGTGCAGCGGTCGAAGATCCTCCGCAGCTGCTGGTCGAGGGTCTGGAGGGTGTGGTCGATGCGCCGGAGGACCAGGAGGCGGTCCCACATGGCCGGCGCCAGGGCCCGCCAGCGGGCGAAGAGCGCCTCCCGGGCGAGCGGCTCCGAGACGCCGCCGAGCTCCAGGCAGAGGTCCCGGACGGCCCGGAGGGTGTGCTGCTCCACGAGGGGGTGCGGCTGGGCCCCGAGGGCGTCCAGGAGGAGGCCGTTGGCGCGCTTCGCGAGGTAGGCGGCCTCGGAGATCTCGTCGGCCCGCGCCCGCACCCACTCGTAGGCCGCCGCAAAGTCCCGGGAGGACGCCAGGCGGTGGTACAGCTTCTGCTCGTCGGCCAGCAGCAGGGCGGACCCGAGGTCGACGCGGTCCAGCTCGAAGGCCCGGTCGAAGGCCGCGAGGAGCGGCGAGGTCGGCAAGACCAGCTCGGCCAGGGCCCGGGCGTCCTCGCCGACCGCCTCCCGCAGGAACTGGACCACGAACGACACCAGGCCGTGCGGGACCGAGGAGGTAGGGTCCAGGAGCCTGCGTGGGGAGAGGGGGATTCGGCGCCGGGAGGTCGGGCGGTCCATAGGGGCCGTACACACACCGTTCGGGGTCCGCGTAGGGAAGGCCGTACTTGTCCGCGTAGAAGAGGCTCATGGTGGTTTCTGGGGGCTCCCGGGGGCCTCGCCGGGGAAAGGGGAAGGGATCGCAGCAGGCCCGGCACGGCGTTTTTCTCCCGAGAGCAAACATGGGTGTCTCCTACTCGGCCGTCGCCGGGCAGCCCAACTGCTACAACCAGACCACCCAGGGCAACAACGGCCTGCCCTCCCAGACCACCAAGTACTGCAAGGGGGATCCGGGGTTCGTCCAGGCCAACTGGGACCAGGCGTACCAGCCGACGGCCTCGAACACCGTCGTGGAGGCGACGCCCATCGCCAGCCCCTCCTGCCCCCAGCCCTCCTGCCCCCAGCCGGTGTGTCCCTCCTGTCCCGCGTGCCCGACCTGCCCGACGCCGTCCTGTCCCGCATGCCCCGTCCCGGACTACAGGACCCAGAACCTCGAGATCGCCGGCCTCGGGGTCACCGTCGTGATCCTCCTGGTCGTCGTCGTGGTCCTCGTCACCAGGGCCCGGCGCTAGGACCTGTGTGATCCCCGCGGAGGCCTCCTTTCTCGTCTACTGGAGTCTGTACACGGTGACGTAACCACCTTTGAAGGGGGTGCTGAAGGAGTTGTTGCTGGCGAGATAGGCCACGACGTTCACCCAGTACTCAAAGTCGACAGATGTCGTACTCGGAAGCGTGAGGTATGTGTGCAATCTAGCAGTAACTGGCATCCATGTAGCACCCCCTGTGAAAACGCTTGACCCGTACTGGAGGAGCGACAGAGAGGGGACGTTGAGTCGTATCGTGGCAGTGAATGCCGCATTGTTCAAAAAGTCCTGGGATAGTTCGATTTCGTACTGCCCGGCCGGCAGCGACACCGATCCCGTCCCGTAGTTGCTGGTCGTGGCACCGGTGATGGTGTTGATGGCGACGGTGGTGTAAGGAATGCCCGTCCATGTACTGTTTGTCGACTGTGGTGCCGTGCCGCTCACGTCTATTTCCAATTGCAGGACCTGGGGTGCCGTAATGGTCGAGCCAACCACGTGGAGGGCAGCTTGTGGGGTCGTGGTTCCGATGCCCACGCTCCCGCTCGTGAGGATGTTGCCACTGGATGTGGAGGCGTTACTGTAAGTACCCACCGCGATGCCTTCTGTGGCCCGGAGCATTTACTTGAGAGAGAAAACTGGTTCCCAAGTTCCCAGGGGGTCTCCCAATTAAGGTCTGAGAGCCGTCCCAGACGTGTTGATTGGGATGTCGTTTGCACCTTAGGAAAAACCCGCTGGGACGGCTCTCGAACATTGCGGATGGTGGGATCCCGCAGCATCCGCAGCACGCGGCCTCCAAGGGGGAATCCCGGGCCCCGTGGGGCCCAAAATGTCCCGATACCTCACCGTCGCGCGCAAGAGCCGGCTCCCCAAGGACTACAAGCCGCCCTACCTGCGCGACTACCGGCCCTGGGAGAGCCCCGTGCCCCTCCCGCCAGGGATCCGGGTCCTCGTCGCGCCCGACGGCAGGACCGCCATCGTCCGGTGCGTGGCCCTCGTTTGGTAGCAGGGGATGTCTAGAAACCTTTCCGGGTGGGTGGGGGGGCCCGTTGCGCGCCGGACGAGGCCGAGCGAGGACCCGCGAGGCGCAGGGACGGGACCGCGAGGACCGCCGCCGAGGTCATCGCCGAGGCCCTGGCGGAGGCCGAAGTGGAAGAATGTCCTAACACAGAGTAACACCATCATCTAGATCATCGTAACACAAAGTAACACAGAAGCTAGCAGTCACTTCCTCCCGCGGAAGACCGGCGCGAGCCCGCCCTGGGTGGCCGCGAGGGCCTCCCGGTGCCTCGCCAGGAGCCCCGGGAGCCGCGCCATGTACTGGTTCTCCTCGGCGAACCGCACCAGGTCCTCGCACACCCGCTCCAGCTCCTCGCCGCCCTCGCCGGCCTCCCTCCGCCGCTCGCACGCCGCCCTTATCGCGGCCGCGTCGCAGGTCGGCCCCGGCAGGCCCAGGAACGCGAACTTATCCCTCAGCAGCATTTTCGGTCCTCGTGCACACCCGCCGCAAAATCTGCGCGGGCCCGGCGCGGTGGCTAGAACTTGTTGAAGCAGGGGTGGTAGCAGAGATCTTCGGGTGGCCGAGGGAAGCCCGACAGGATCCCGATGGTGGTGGCGTAGTAGGGCACGAAGACGACACGGCCGTCGGGCAGCAGCACCCCGCCGTTGTAATCGGAGTGCGGGGCACTGTCGGCGGCGATGGTCGAGTAGGTGTTGGTGGAGGGGTCGAAGATCCCAATGGTGGTCGCACTGTAGGGCACGAAGGCGACCCGGCCGTCGGGCAATAATAAACCACCGGAGTATGCGTAACTCCCAGGGGCACCGGCGATGGTCGAGTATGTGTTGGTGGAGGGGTCGAAGATCCCGACGGTGGTGGCACCATAGGGCACGAAGACGACGCGGCCGTCGGGAACCAGCACCCCACCCTGGTACGCGTAGTTCCCCGGGGCGCCAGAGATGGTCGAGTAGGTGTTGGTGGAGGGGTCGAAGATCCCGATGGTGGTGGTGTCCTGGGGCACGAAGACGACCCGGCCGTCGGGCAATAATACACCACCGGAGTACGCGGCGCTTCCCGGGGCGCCGGCGATGGTCGAGTAGGCGTTGGTGGAGGGGTCGAAGATCCCGACGGTGGTGGCGTTGAAGGGCACGAAGACGACGCGGCCGTCGGGCAATAATACACCACCGGAGTACGCGGCGCTTCCCGGGGCGCCGGAGATAGTCGAGTAGGTGTTGGTGGAGGGGTCGAAGATCCCGACAGTGGTGGCGTTGAAGGGCACGCAGACGACCCGGCCGTCGGGCAACAGCACACCGCCCCAGTACCCCGACCCGGCGGCAATGGTCGAGTAGGCGTTGGTGGTGGGGTCGAAGATCCCAATGGTGGTCGCACTGTAGCATGGCACAAAGACGACCCGGCCGTCGGGCAGGAGCACCCCACCGGAGTAGGCGCCAAAACCCGGGGCGCCGGCGGCGATGGCCGAGTACCTGGGCGTGGCCGTCCACGACCACCACTGGTTGCGGAGGTTGCTGGTGACGGCCGAGAGCCACGCGAGGAAGGCGGACTTGTTGGCGGCGGTCCCGTCGAAGGCCTTGGAGGGGCCGGCGGCGACGATCGCGTTCCCGGTCACGGTCCCGGACATTTACAGTCGGCAGAAATTACACGGGAGCTACTTCCGCGAGATGACAACAGCTCGAACTTGTCCCTCAGCAGCATTTTTTGGTCCTTACACACCCGCCGCAAAATCCGCGCGGGCCTGGCGCGGTGACTAGAACTTGTTGAAGCACGGGTGGTAGCACAGCTCCCTGGGGGGACGGGGAAAGCCGGACAGGATGCCGACGGTGGTGGCACCATAGGGCACGAAGACGACGCGGCCGTCGGGCAGGAGCACCCCACCGGAGTACGCGGCGCTTCCCGGGGCGCCGGCGATGGTCGAGTAGGCGTTGGTGGAGGGGTCGAAGATCCCGATGGTGGTGGCGTTGTAGGGCACGAAGACGACCCGGCCGTCGGGCAGCAGCACCCCGCCCTGGTACGCGCCGCCCCCGGGCGCGCCGGCGATGGTCGAGTAGGCGTTCGTGGAGGGGTCGAAGATCTCAATATTAGGAGTGCCGTTCGGCACGAAGACAACGCGACCGTCGGGCACCAGCACCCCGCCGGCATAAAAATTCGAAAGATACTTAGAGTCATTTGTGGGCACGGCCGAGAAGGTATCGGTAGAAGGGTCAAAGATTAAAATACTAACAGTAGCAGGTGGGTAGGACTGTAAGGAGGCCGTGTTCGCATAAGGCACGAAGACAGCCCGGCCATCAGGCAGCAGTACTCCTCCTAAATATCCGGGGTAATAATTGGAATTGGTGCTGATAGTCGAGTATGTGTTCGTTTTGGAATCGAAGATTCCGAAAGTGGAGGCGCCATAGTTAGGTATCATGATGACCCTGCCATCGGGCAGCAGCACTCCGCCAGAATATCCGTTGGCACCGGCGATGGTCGAGTAGGTGTTGGTGGAGGGGTCGAAGATCCCGATGGTGGTGGCGTTGGAGGGCACGAAGACGACCCGGCCGTCGGGCAGCAGCACCCCGCCGGCGTACGCGCCGTTCCCTGGGGCACCGGCGATGGTCGAGTAGGTGTTGGTGGAGGGGTCGAAGATCCCGATGGTGGTGGCGTTGGAGGGCACGAAGACGACCCGGCCGTCGGGCAGGAGCACCCCACCGGCGTACGCGCTGCCCCCCGGGGCGCCGGCGGCGATGGCCGAGTACCTGGGCGTGGCCGTCCACGACCACCACTGGTTGCGGAGGTTGCTGGTGACGGCCGAGAGCCACGCGAGGAAGGCGGACTTGTTGGCGGCGGTCCCGTCGAAGGCCTTGGAGGGGCCGGCGGCGACGATCGCGTTCCCGGTCACGGTCCCGGACATTTACAGTCGGCAGAAATTACACGGGAGCTACTTCCGCGAGATGACGATGTTCCCGGACGTGTCCCGGGTGGCCTGGAGCTGTTGCGCATCGTAGTTCCAGCTGATCCCGGCCGGCACCTGGATGTGGGACGGGTCCATGGGCTTCCCGTCGCTCGTCCCGTACATGACCTCGATGAAGAGCGTGGTCGGATTGACCTGGACAAAGTAGGTGGCGTTCGGGCCGGATGCAAAGTTCGAGGGGAGCACCATCGTTGTTGTCCCGTTACAGAAAATGGCGGTTACAGGGGCGCGGTTACAGAACACCTCACAGCCTCAACACGGCGTCGGTCCGGTACCCAACCACCTTCTCCCCGGGGTAGCCGAGCTGGTTCGACACGACCGGGACGCCGTTGTGCTCGAAGCGGCCGTTGATGTGGACGTGGCCGCAGATCCAGCCGCGGACGCAGCCGGCCATGAGGTGTCGGAGGTCGGTGGCGTAGGCCGAGGCAAAGGGGTGGTCGACAAAGGGCCCGTTCATCTCGGGGAGGGGGGCGTGGTGGGAGAGGACGAGGGTTGGCGTGGCGGCGTCGGCGGCCAGCTGGTCCTCGAGGAAGGCCCGGCAGGCGGCGTGCATGTCGCGCATGGCGGGCGGGGCCAGCTTGCGGACGCCGTCGGCGTCGTAGATGCGCCGGAAGTCGCGCAGCTGGGAGGCGGCGTCGGGGCAGTTGCCCCAGAGGGTGGTGCCGAGGACGCGGAGGGTGGCGCCGGAGGGGAGCGGGAGGAGGGCGGCCTCGTTCTGCAGGAAGGTGACGTTGGGGAACTGCGGGGGAGTGAGGGCGGGGTCCGGTCCGTGTGACAAATGGCGAGTCGGTCTCACCTGCGCGACCAGCGCGCGGACCCTGGCCTCGGTCTCGGGGACGGTGGCGCCGTAGGCCTCGTGGTTCCCGACCAGCAGGAAGACGCGCTCGAACCTCGGACAGGTCTCCTTGAGGAACTGCAGGTAGGTCTGAAGGCGGGGGTTGGTTTCGGTTCGGGGTTCCGGTACGCGCGTTTCGTCTTACCTCCTTCCTGGGACTGCCGATGTCGCCGCAGAGGGCGAGGTAGGGCGCCGACGGGAGGAGGGGCGGCCAGCGGCGGCGGGCCTCGAGGTGGAGGTCGGAGGCGTACTGGATGCGCAGGCCGAGGGCGTCCATGGACTAGCCAGCCGCGGAAAAAAGGTCGGGGCCGTGCGAGCTTTTTTCGGGGCCCATGCAAATGTCCACGAGCCCCTGGATAGACTTCCTGCACGAACACAGGGGGATCACCTCGGGCGAGTTCGTCCGGCTCCCCCAGCGGCAGCGGGACGCGGTCCGGCGCCAGTACAAGGCGTTCCGGAAGCGGCGGCCCCTCTTCTTCGTCGAGGAGCGCGACTACCCCGAGGCCCCGGCGTACGCGTTCCGCGAGGGGACGCCGTCATCGCGGTCGAGGTCGACGGAATCGGCCCCCGTGGTCCCCCCGCCCACCTCGGTCCCGGTCGATGGCCCGGCCGGTGGTCCCGGTTTTCCCGTGCCGCCGCCGTTTTGGACCGTTCCGGGGACCCCGTCGCCGCCGAAGCCCCCGGCCAAGCCGCCGGGACCGCCGCCCACTCCAGCGCCGCCGCCGCTCCGACCGGAACACAGGCCGCCCGAAGCCGCCCCCGCGGGGCCTCACAGGGTGCCCGTCCCGCCCCTATTGAGGCCCGTCGGGGGCGTTCGGAAGCCCCAGCGGGTGCCCAAGAGGCCTCCGGTCGGGGTTCCGACGGGCCCGATCGTGGTTCCCATCGTCGGCCCGGAGGAGGAGCCTCCGACCATTCCCGAGGAACCCTACTACTTTCCGGGCATCGAGAAAGAACCCTTTGACAAACCATACATCCCGCCTCCGGAGCCTGTCACGATCCCGCGCGGGGTCCGCGTCCGAAAAGTGAAGATCCGGCGTCCGGGCCCACCAAGCTTCCTCCCCAAGCCGCTGCCACCACCAAACAACCCCGCGACCGTCCTCGGCCTGGGTGCGTTCGCGGGCGCCGTCGCGGCCTTTGCCGGGGCACCGCCCAAGGTGATCCCGGTTGTGGTCAAGCCGGTGGAGGAGGCGGCGGGGGAGGAGCAGATCGCGGTCGAGAGGGCGGGCGAGGACGTGGTCAACAGGGCGGTGCAGGAAATCATGAACACTGCAAAAGAAGAACTTCCCAGGCTAGAAGACCTGCCACCACTGCCCGGTAATGCGAAGGTGGCCGCGGTGATCAACGCGGGAGATGTGAAGGCATACGGGGACGGTGTCGGGCATTATTACCTACCCACGCCTGACCGCGGGTGGACGCCGGCAAAGGCCGATGCCCTGACCGGCAAGACGACGGCTGCCACCGGTGGATACCAGGGGTATGGCCAGTTCGTCAACGGCATCTGGAACTTTGTCCTCGTCGGGGCCACGCTCCTCCTTCCCAGGGTCGCGCACACGGGGGGCGTGGTAGGGAAGGGGCGCTTCCTGCAAGACCGGATGCTGAGGGACGTGCGGCGGGCCATGGACTCTTCCGAGATGCGCCTGCGCGAGCGGCGGCGGGCCATCTTCAAGCTGCCGCCGAGCTGATTTTCGCGCGGGGACAAATGAGGCCCGCGCAGTACCGCGTGTTCCCGTTCGGGGCTCGGGACTCGGCATTCGAGGACGCCCCCCGCCTCCCGCGGCAGCAGGACGGGACGCGGGCCCTCGTGCCGGGCGCCTTCCCGTTCGGCGAGACCGTGCTGCTCGTCGGCGTGGCCCTCGCGAGGTGGTTCCGGAACCGTGCCTAAAACCCCCGCGCCGGACCCTCGCCATTTTCTCCGGGGCAGCTACCACCATGCCGGTCCTGAGCGTCCGCCCCCAGGCCACCGCGCCGCCGCCCAAGGTCTTCCTCCTGCACAACCACGGCGGGAGGCTGTTCGCGGCCTTTGCGCAGCAGCGCGCCTCCCTCCTCGCCTTTGCCGACGAGGGCCACGCCAAGGCCGTCGCCGCGGCCATCGAGGTGCGTGTACGGATCCTCCTCCTTCTGGAAATGGCGCGAATGACACCCAAGACAAACGCAGAGGGTCTGGCACGAGACGGGCGAGTGGCCCCGGCTGCTTCTGGACGAGGACGTCGACCTCCTGGCCACGCCGGCCGCCTCGGACCACCTGGAGCGGGTCGAGGTCGTCGAGTGGTCCCACACGGAGCTGCAGGAGTTCTCCAAGGACGCGATGATCGGCGTCATGACCGTGCACGAGCTGCACAGCAAGGAGGACCCCCGCGTCGTCCTCAGCGGCGGCATCGTCCACCCCGCCTGGGAGACGCAGCACGTCGTCGGGTACCTCGAGTCCAAGTGGGGCCTGTGACACCGTCGGTACCTAGCGTCCAAGTGGGGCCTGTGACACCGTCGGGTACCTAGAGTCCAAGTAACTCAAAGCAAATCCCCGCGGCCCCCCTTGCCTTTTTTCCCGCGTCGGACAAATGGCAGGCATCAACCCGACCGCCACGCTCCAGTGGCTCCGCGCGAGCTCGGACATGGAGCAGTACCTCTCGTCCACCCAGGGGGCCTCGATGTTCTCGGGGGCGACCTTTGCGCCGGCCAGGCGGTTCGCCACGCGCGAGGTCGAGATCCAGCCCCGGGTGGGCACCGTCGTGACGCCGTCGGTCCTCGCGGGCGGGGGCACGGTGTCGTACCCGCTGCCCCGCGTCGGCGACCTGCTGGCCCGTCTGACGGTCCGGCTGGGCCTCCAGTTCAGCAAGGAGGTGTTCTCGCTGCTCCTCAAGTCGACGGCCGCCAGCAGCCTGGGGGTCTCGACCAGCACGCGCATGGACCTCGGGGGCACCGCGAACGCCGTCTCGGCCTACCTGGCGGCCAACGGCGTGACCGTCGCGCCCGGCGAGCTGCCCCAGGGCGAGTGGCTGCACGTCCTCGCGCCGCTCCTGTCGATCGGGACCGCCGAGCTCGTGGTCGGCAACCGCCGCGTCGAGACCCTGCGCGGGGACCTCTCGGCGGTCCTCGAGTTCCTGCGGGAGGGCCCCCGGCCGGGCCCCGAGGTGGACGCCAGCGGCAACGCCTACCTGTTCGTGGAGCTCCCCTTCTTCTTCTCGCGGCAGACCAAGGACGCCCTCCCGCTGATCAGCCTCACCGAGCACACGGCCGAGCTCCGCCTCACGCTCTCGCCCTCGCTGCCCCTCGCGCCCTACTGGGCCACGCAGTCGATGCTCCAGGACCCCAACTTCTCCACGGCCGGCCTCGTGCCGACCGTCACCGAGCTCAAGGTCTTCGGCGAGGTGCGTGTCTCGAATGTTCGACCCTGTCCCCGTCACACGCCGGGCCCTAACCCCGACCCCTTCTCCCCCGCAGTACGTCTTCCTCTCGCCCGAGGACCGCCAGGCCGTCATGGCCGCCCCCGTCTACCAGCGCATCGTCCCACAGTCCTACGTCTACCAGGCGCCGATCAACGGCCTGTCCGGCGTCCAGAACATCGCGCTGCCCTTCTCGGGCCCCTGCTCCGAGCTCCTCGTCCGCTTCTCCGGCGTCGGCGCCACCGTCCCCTTCACCACCATGGCCGTCTACACGGACCGGTCGCCCCTCATCGACGCCCAGCCGCCGTCCTACTACCAGCAGCTGGCCCAGCGGCGCCACCACCACCACCCGCTGCCGACCGACGAACTGTCCTCCACCTACCTCGTGTCGTTCGCCCTCGACAACGACGCGGTGGTCCCCGACGGCCACATCGACCTCGGCGCCTTCGACCTCGTCGAGCTCCAGATCGACTTCCCCGCCGTCCTCCCCGAGGGAGCCACCATCACCGTCTACTCGAGCAGCTGGAACGTCTTCAAGATCCAGTCCGGCATGGGCGGCCTCCTCTACTCCCGGTAACCGCGCTGTAACGTTTACACGAACCAGTAGAAACCACCCATCACTTCCCAAAGCCGCGGATGGCGTCGTCCACGCACTCCTCGCACTCGGCCTCGGTGTAGTGCCAGACGGGGACGCCGGTGTCGCCGTTGATCCCGGGCTTCTTGCCGCACTTGGGGTCGCAGCCGTAGCGGCGGCGGTAGGCCTTGGTGACCGCTTTGCCCAGATCGGCCCAGTCCTTCCGGGACACCTTGACGCCCAGCGCCTGGGCACGCATCAGCACCGACCAGGTCACCGGCGAGGAGGCCTTGGCGCCCGGCTCGCCGCCGTCCGAGAGCATCAGCAGGGTGTTCTTGGAGCAGTCACTGGCCGCCTGCAGGGTCGCCGCGTCCAGCGTGCCGGCCTCGCGGCAGATGGCAAGGATACGCTCCGTGAGGGCCACCTTGCGCTCCAGGAGGCCCAGGACCTGCTCATGTTCCTCCCGGGCCCGCTTCTGTCCCACCAGGGCCTGCCCGCCGTCGCCCAGCAGCAGCCGCTCGGTCTCCGTACCGGCCACCTGGACGTGGCGCCGCTCGATCTCGTCCACCAGCGTCAGGTCGCCGCCCAGCGCACGGCACAGGGTCACCGCGCCCTGTCGGCGGAACTCCTTGGCCGCCTTGCCGGGGCAAAGCCACGCGATCTCCACCAGGGTCGCCGTGTCCGCGCAGTCCGTGGGGCGACCGGGGCCGAAACCGACCTTGACCGTTCGTTCGGTGAGTTCGGGGTATTCCTTCTGAAGACGCGACCAGATCTGCGAGAACCGCGTGGCGAGTTTCGTGCAGGGTGCTCGTAATTTCTCCAACGGCCCTCGTCAACCCACGTATGCGATGTCGTCCTTTCCCGTGATGAGGGCGATGACGTCCAGCACAGATCCCTTGCCGGTCTCCTTGTGAATGCGGATGCGCTGCAGGACCTGCTCGACGGTCAGCTGGGTGGTACGCTCTACGGTCTCCATCTTCCCTGATGTAGGGCGGACGAAAAAGTGGACGGCCCGGGCGCACCTCGTTCGACCGGTAGGCCATTCGAACATCGCCATGGCCACGTCAACGACTGAGGATTACACAAGAGGCCCCGGTGTGGCCGGCCAGGAACCCCCTAGCGCCATCGAGACACTCGCGGCGGAAGAGCTCGCCACCGTGGCGGTGGACATCGAGGAAGGCGTGCACGGCGTCCTCCGTGGCCGCGGGATCGGCCGTCTCCCATGTCTCCACGACACAATCGGGGCCGTAGCAGGTGGTGTAGCGGGAGAGTAGTCCGTCCACAGTTCCGGCCCAGCGACCGATCTTGACCATGGCCATCCATCCCGCGTGGGCGATGTAGACCACTCCGGTCTTGTCCCGCTTGCGCTTCCGCGACTCGGCAGCGTACTTGCGCTCGATCTCGCGGATGACATCGCGGTCGACGCCGAGGGAGGTCGCGAGGCCCTCCGCCACCGACCGCTTGCTGTGCTTGTCCGCGCAGAGCCACGCGATCTCCACCAGGGTCGCCATGTCCGCGCAGGGGGTTCGACGGCCGGGACCAAAACCGAACTCGGTGGTCTTGGAGGCCAGTTCGGGGAAATCGTTCTGGAGGCGCGACCAGACCTACGAGAGCCGCTTGACACGATTCAAACAATTCGTGGCGCCCTGGTATAAACTTGGGTATAAACTACGAGGGACACTGGAGATTGTACGAACGGCCTACCTTTCCGAGACCGTTCCTCTCTTGGCCAGTCACGAGGCCGATGACGTCCAGCACGGATCCCTTGCCGGTCTGCTGGTCGATGCGGATCTTGTCCTTGGGGAAAAAGAGGACGGTCTCCATGGTTGCCTCGGGGTTGAAAATGGGACCGCGAGGCCGCGGAGGGAGCCGAAAAGGGAGCCCTCGTGCCGTCCTCGCAGCACGCAGAAGGTTCCGGAAGGTTCCCGGCCCGGCCTCAGAGGGTGGAGGCGATGAGCATGCAGGGAGGGGGCTGTTGGACGACGACGGAGCCGGTGAAGTCGGTCCGGATGGAGAGGGAGATGGGGCCGTCCCAGAGGGCGAGGTCCCCGAGCATGACGTTGACGCCCATGGCGGTGACGGTGCAGGTGTGGCAGCGGAGGCGGTGGAGGTTGTCGACGGCCACGGTGTCGACCTCGAAGTCGTCGCCGGCCTCGAACTGGAGGCAGACGTCCTCGTAGTCGTGGTCGAGGAGGGGCGCGTGGTCCCCGGCGGTCCATGCCGGCAGGGAGAGCACGAGCCGCCGCAGGCCGGGCGGCGGGACGACGTCGGCGAGGGCGTCGTGGCCGGTGACGTGGAGGGCGTGGTAGCCGGCGCCGGAGGCGCTGCAGTCCAGGACGCGGAGGGCGGGCGTCTTGTCGAAGAGGAGGCGGAGGGCGACGCCGTCGACGCGGCCGCCCGTGGAGAGCTGCGTGAGGTGCCCGAGGCGGGGCAGGGCGGTGACCATGAGGGGCGTCAGCTGGTACAGCGACAGGGACTCGAGGCGGTCGGGGAGGGACTGGGCGATGTGGACCGAGAGGGGCGAGCCGCCGGAGACGAGGAACTGGAAGGTGCGGAGGGAGGGCGGGAGCGGGGTGCGGAGGGGGAGGGCGCCGGGTCCGTCGGGCTGCGGCTCGCCCAGGGAGGTGCGGAGGACAAAGTGCTCGAGGCCGGGGAAGGACGCCAGGGAGCGGAGGAGGGCCGCCGCGACGGCCCAGGTGCCGGAGACGTTCTGCCAGCCGGCCGTGGGCCGGAGGTAGTCGACGGTGATGGTCCGGACGTGGGGCGCGAAGGCGAAGGACCGGACCAGGACGGTGGTCGCGAGGTAGGCGACGCAGTCCCCGCCGGGCAGCACGAGCGAGAGGCGGGGCGGCCCGGCCAGGCCGCGGTAGAGGGCGTCGAGGTAGGGCACGTCGGCGGGGGTGCGGACGGTGGCCGAGACGCCGGCGACCGTGTGGGGGTACCGGTGCAGGAAGGCGCGGAAGCCCTCGCGCTTGGAGTACGACCAGCCCTCGGAGAGTCCCAGGGGGAGGTGGACGAGGGTGGGGTCCGAGCAGCCGCCCAGCATCTCGGCCCGCATCCGCTTGCAGGTCGACGAGGCCCGCAGGCAGTCGGCCAGCGGCAGCATCGAGGCCACCCTGTGCAGGACGTCCGAGGGCAGCTGGTCCATTTGCGCGGGGGGCGATAAGTTACACGGGGCGGCGCGGCGGCCCGCTCTCACCCAGGAGGTCCGCGCCGGGTTCCTCCATTTATCCTTTCCGACGAGAAAATGGCCGTCGAGTACGACGTCCTCTTCGACGCGATGGCGTGCTACGACGCGAGCGTGGGGATCCCGATCGTGGCGCGGCGGGTGCTGGCCGAGCTGCGGCGGCGGGGGCTGCGGGTGCTGCCGTTCCGGCTGCGGGGCGTGGCGTACCCGGGGCCGGACGACACGGAGGCGGAAGAGGTCGACGACGAGGGGCTGGCGGCCCTGGCGCGGCGCTGCAGGGTCCTGGTGACCTGCAACCCGGTGCTGTTCGGGTACCAGCACCGGCTGCCCGCGATGCGCTCGGTGGCGATGGTCCACGACCTCATCCCCTCGGTCCTCTGGGACGAGCCGGTGCCCCGCCTCGAGGGCTTTACGAAACTCGCCTGCATCTCGCGGACGACGCTGAGGGACGTCCAGCGGCTGCTGCCGCACGCTCCGGCGGTCCTGACGCCGCACCACTTCGAGCCCCGGCCGGTCCCGGACCCGTACGCACACCTCCCGATGCTGCCCAAGACGTACGTGCTGTGGATGTACGGGGCCCTGTGCGGCCGCAAGCGGTTCGACCTGGCGCTGGACGTGCTCGACCGGCTCCCGCCGGCCTACCACCTCGTCGTCCCCTGCGAGTCGCGGGCCTCCCTGCACCGGTACCAGCGGGGGCTCGGGAACCGCGTGGTGGTCCTGGAGCGGCCCTCGGACGGGGTCGTGGACGTGCTGTACCGGGACGCGGCGGCCGTGCTGGTCACCTCGATGTACGAGGGGTTCGGGCTGCCGCTGCTGGAGGCCATCGCGGCGGGTCGGCCACTGGTCGCCTTCGACGTCCCCGGCGTGTCCGAGGTGGCCGAGGGGTGCGCCGCGCTGGTGCCGTTCGGGGACGTCGAGGCCGCCGCGAGGGCGGTCCTGCGGGCCCAGCTTCCCGACCCCCGCCGGGCCGCCGAGACCCTCGCGAGGTACTCAGGGCACGCGTTCGTGGACCTGGTGTGCGACGAGGTGGCGGCATTTTCTGCCGGTGTGCCAAATGGTGACCCGGAGCAAGACGCGGCGGGCGGCCCCGCCTCCGCCTAGGCGCGTCCCCGTCCCCGACATGCGCGACCCCCTCGTGTGGGGCCCCGCGGCCTGGCGCCACATCCACATGTGGTCGAGGACGCTGGCGGTCTCGCCCAAGGGCTTCTGGCGGCTCCTCCGGGACTTCCAGGTGAGTTTTGGTACGGTCTTGTCGAGTAACCCGTGTACGAACTCCACGAAATCCCCCTTTTACGAACCCGACCTTCCTCCCCTCGCAGCGCCGGATCCCGTGCGACGCCTGCCGCGCCCACTTTGCCGAGGTCCTCCGCACCCCGGGCCTCTGCAAGGGGGACCCCGTGCGCCTGGCGTGGCAGCTCCACAACCTGGTCAACAAGCGGCTGGGGAAGCCCGTGCGTTCCGAGGCGATCCTGACGCGGTGGAAGCCGATGACCATTTCGCAGGTGCGCACCGACTTCCGCGTCCTGTACCAGGCCATCGTGGCCAGGTTCGGGGTCGCCGCGGCGGACTCCTTCTCCTGGGGCGCGGTCCCGACGGGGACGCGGAGGACCCAGCCGAAGCCGTGAGCAGCACGCAGCACGCAGCAGGGGAAATCCCCCCTCTTCCGTCCGCTCGCCGGTCCTCGGGCCCCATTCGCCATGTCCTGCAAGACGCCCTGCGACCCCCTGTGCTGCCACGAGGCGCTCTCGGCCACCACGGGGCCGATCCCGGCCGCCCCGAGGGCCAAGTTCCGGGAGGTCGCCGAGGGCGAGTTCCAGGTGGACGTGCGGTGCATGGAGCGGGCCGTCCTCGCGGCCGCCAAGGGCCTCCCCGCGGGCTTCCCGGCCGCCGAGGTGGGCTGGCGCATCGCGGTCAAGATGGTCACGAGGGACGGCGAGGACCGGATCCGGGAGAGGGACCGCCAGCGCCTCGCGAGGCGCGAGGTGTGCGAGGAGCAGCTCCGGGCCCTCCGCAGGCTCGAGTTCCGCTTCATGGACGCCCTCGGGTGGGTCATCCCCCAGCGCGAGGCCGACGCGCTGCGGCCGCTGGTCGTGGCGGAGATCGGGGTCGAGCTGCGGGAGCGCTACCGCCGGCTCCACGCCGAGGCGCACCAGTCCGCCCGCTGGGCCCGGAACGGCGACCTGGACCCGTGGGTGGCCCTCGAGGACGCGACGGACGCGGACGACGCCAAATACGAGTACGAGCGGTTCCTCGAGGACGAGAGCGACGACATCGGCGACGGCTCGCGGGTCCCCTACCTGTACCGGTACGAGCACGAGGGCATGGGCGAGCGGGACGACCGGCTCCGGGGCATCTACGGCATCCCCTACAACAGCCGGCGGAAGGCACGCGCGCCGGTCCGGACCCGAATGTCTGTAGCCGGCTAGAAGTAACATGGACGCCTACGTCATCAGCACCTCCGACCGCGGCCTGCGCCAGGACGCGCTGGTCCTCACCGAGGAACTGACCCTCGCCGGCTTCCAGAACGTGACCCACGTCGTGCCCCGGGTGTACGGGGACTGGGGGACCCGCCCCAAGCGGCAGGAGATCGAGATCCCGGGCCTGGGCCCGCACGCGGTCGTGTTCTTCCTCGAGGTGGGCGTTTCCGAGTGCGTGGATTGGAATATACCCGGAACCAACCCCATCCCCTTCCCCGCAGCACGTCTACCCGTCCCGCTCGGTCTTCCGCTCGGGGGCCAAGACGATCTTCGTGCCGAACCCCGAGCAGCTCAGCGAGGCCGACGTGGCCCTCGCGCACACCCTCTGCGACGCCGTCCTGCACAAGACCCATGAGTCGGCCCGCGTCTGGCGCCGGATGACCGCACATCTGCCGCCGGGCCCCGAGGAGACCGTCACCGGCTGGAGCTCCCGGTCGAGGTTCGTCAAGGACCAGCTCAAGAACGCCCGCAGGTTCCTGCACGTGGCCGGCCCTCTCAAGGGCACCGACCTCCTGGTGGAGGCCTGGCGCCGGCACCCCGAGTGGCCCGAGCTGACCGTCGTGGGCGCCGAGTCGACGCCCGGGCTCGAGGGCATTGGCCACCTCCGCTTCGTCCCCAGTGCCACCGACGAGGAGGTAAGGAACGCCCGTTTGTACGAGACCGTCCGTACCTACCAACCCGGCCTCTCCCATCACGCAGCTCGACGTTCTCATGACCACCCACGGCGTCTACCTCGCGCCCTCGCACGCCGAGGGGTGGGGCCACGTGATCGCCGAGGCCCTCTCCGCGGGCGCCATCGTCCTCGCGCCCGGCGCGGGTGTGCCCGCCGAGGTCGTGGGGCCCGCCGGGGTCGCCATCCCGGTCGCCGACCGCCTGCCGTTCGTCCACGTCGCCCGGACACTGCTCCACGCGACGCAGTGGGACCCCAACCCACACGCCGAGTGGCTCGTGATGGACGTCGCGGGCATCGAGACGGCCGTGGCCAGTGTCCTCGCGCTGACCCCCGCCGAGTGTTTGGAAGCCGCCGAGAACGCCCGGGAGCGCTACCGCGCCCTCGCCGCCGGCTTCCGCGAGGCCTTCCGGGGCCTCCTGGGCCGCCTGGGCCTCCGGAAGGATCCCGCCGACGACTCCTCCGAGGGGGCGCCGGATGCGGAACTCGTGACCAAGGGGGCGCGGGAGAACGCCCCGCCACACCTCGTCCACCCTCCCCGCAGGGTCCTCGCGTTCCCCGTGCCGCCGGCCGGGAGGCACGTCGACCCCCTGCCCGACTGGACCGAGCTCCGGGGGCCCTTCAAGGACCCCCAGGGCCGCCACCCCGCCTGGGACTGGGTCCTGCCCTGCCTCCTCGAGCGCCCCGACGAGCTCCTCGTGCTCCTCGAGGCCACGAGCGAGGACTACACGGAGGACGTGCAGCGCTACGTGGCGAACGGGGAGGCCGCCTTCATCCGGGACGACCGTCTCGTCGCCGTCTACATCAAGGCCGGCGCGGTCCCCAAGCTGGACCTCATCTACCGCCACGCCGCCTTCTCGCAGTCGGCCCTCGGCCCCCTGCTGGCCATCCGCGCCGCGGACGTCCTCCCCATCGTTCTCCTGTAATGTAACACCTAGAAGTCACCTAATGCTGGGGTGCCAGCTAGTGCTGGACCGCCAGGAGCTGGTTGCCGTGGGCCTGCTGGGCCTCGAGATCGGCCCGGATGGGGCCCGCGTCGACCAGCGGGGGAACCACGACGGTCAGGAGCTTGCCGCGGTGGGTCAGGTGCCAGTAGACGACGTGCGCGAGGAACCGCTCGTCGAAGCCGTACATGGACGGGTGCTGCCCCCAGCCGAACGCGTGGGCCGCGTGGGGGCCTCCCGGGGGCCGGTGGAACTCGGTCACCTGCGTTTCGGGGTTAAGGTGCGAACGACCTCCTAATCAGCACGTCTGGGACGGCTCTCGAACCAAAACTACCACCATTGGGGGGCGAACCAGACGTACAGGAGGTCCCACACGGACCCGTCCTTGCTGAACAGGCAGAACAGGCAGGAGACCAGGAAACAGCACGAGACGCACCTCCTCCCCCGGGAAGTTGACCAGGGGCTCGGCCGACCCGCACCGCTGCCGCCGGAGCCACGCGTAGCCCACCAGCAGGTCCTCGATGTCCCCCAGGCCGGCCTCGCTGGGCCGGAACGCGGTCTCGCCGGCCCAGAGCAGGACGTACTTCTTGGCCTCGGCGAACTCGTGGACGACCTGGAAAGGGGGCGATCGTTCGAAACGGGGTTGGACTGGGGAGGGTCGCGCATACCCACCTGCCGCAGGAGGCGCGAGGCGCCGAACCCGGGCGTGCCGTCCAGCAGGCTCGCGAGGAACGGCAGCGGCTCCTGCACCGCGTCGATGTCGGTCATCACGGCCAGGTCCAGCGAGGGGTCGCCGGCCGCCAGCAGCCGCCAGCACGCGCCCGGGCTGTGGCCGACCGACTCCTCCTGCATGACCCGGATCTGCACATGGGGTCGTCAGCGCCCCGGTTCTTGTACACGAAAGACAGGTTTAGAAACCTACCTCGACCATCTCCGAGGCGCCCAGGAGGACCGGCACGAGGTCCTCGAGGGACGGCTCGAGGAACACGACGACCTTGAAGCCCGGCCAGCGCGCCTCGAGGTCCTCCCGCAAAAAGTGCAGGAACGGCGCCAGGTACCGGTCCCACCACGCGCCGCCCACCGAGGTGTCGACCGCCGGCTCCTCGCCGGGCTCCTTCTGGTCCCTGGGCTTGGCGAACAGCGAGCACGCCAGGGCCCTTCGCTCCGGCCGGGGGTGGATGGTGTGGGCCACCCGGAACTGGCGGCGGACGGAGGCGTCGGCCTCGGCGGCCAGCGCGCGGAGGGTCTCGAGGGCGACGGGAGGGTACAGGCGCTCCATGATGGCCAGGGAGGGATAAACGCAGGGGGTGTGGCGCGCGTGTAGAAAGAGGGCGGGACTGGTAAACGGGGCGCGGGTGTAGAAAGAGGGCGGGACTGGTAAACGGGCGCGGGTGAAAAAAAAATGCGGCGGGGCGGCCGACAATTTCCCCGCACCGGCAAGAGATGAGCCTCGAGGGGAAGAAGCTGCTGATCGCCACCCCCATGTACGGCGGCCTGGCGCACGCGGGCTACATCGCCTCCGTCCTCGAGCTCAAGGACGCCTGCACCCACGCCGGCGTCCCCATGAGCGTCGCCTACCTCTACAACGAGTCGCTCATCACCCGCGGCCGCAACAAGCTGGTCCACATGTTCCTCCAGGGGGAAGCGACACACCTCCTCTTTGTCGACGCCGACGTCAAGTTCGACCCCCGCGACGTCCTGGCGATGCTGCGGCTCGACCTCCCGATCGTCGGCGGCGGGTACTCGAAGAAGTCCCTCCAGTGGGGCCGCGTGGCCGAGGCCGTCCGCGCCGGGGCCCCCGTCGAGACCCTGCCGTTCGTCGCCTGCAGCCCCTGCTTCAACCTCATGCGCAAGCCGGGCGAACAGGTCCCGCTCCACGTCCCCGTCGAGGTCCCGGAGATCGGCACGGGCTTCCTCATGATCCGCCGCGACGTCTTCGAGAAGGTGCAGGAGGCCGAGCCCGAGGACTTTTACCTGGACGACGTCGACGGCTCCGGCGCCAAGATCCACCGCTTCTTCGACTGCGCCGTCCGCGACGGCCGCTACCTGTCCGAGGACTACTACTTCACCCGCAAGTGGATCGACATGGGCAACAAGGTCTTCCTCTGCCCCTGGATGAAGACCACGCACTACGGCACCTACGGCTTCGACCTCGACCTCGCGACCATCGCGGCCTCCGGGGCCAACCTGTAGGAGCGTGTAATTTCTCGCACGAACCAAATGGAGAAGGCGCTCGGCGTCCTGGCGTTCACCTATGGGGTCACGCAGGCCCTGACCGGCGTCGCGGCCCTCACCGGGGGGAACGTGCGGCGCCAGTCGATGCTCAAGTACCCCCTCCTGCGCCTGTTCGTGCCCTCCGACACCTCGGCCGCGGGGGACTTCGTGGTCCTGGTCATGACAATCTTCGGCATCCTCTGCGTCTTCGTGGGCCTCGGGATGATGGACGTCTCCGCCAAGTGGGCCACGGACGCCGACTTCCAGGACGCCGCCAACCGCATCCTCGGCCTCGCGCTCGTCGGCTTCTACACGCTCGTCGTCTTCACCCCCCTTCCCATCCCCAAGAACCCCAGCGACCGCGCCCTCTACCTCCGGATGGGCATCGTCGGCGGCATGACCTTCCTCATGACCCCGCCCGCCATGCGCATGTGGCGGAACCGGGCGCTCGACCGGCCCGACGCGGCCTACCTGGGCGCCCTCGTGGCCGCCTCGGCCCTCCTCTGGTTCCGGTAGCAGGTTCCTTCCGCGGACCGAAAATGTCCCGGTGGTAAATGCTCGCGACCCTCGTCCGCGTCCTGCACGTCGCCATCGTCCTCGCCGTCTTCACCTTCCCCTTCTCGGGCAACGACACCATGCTCCTGCTCGAGGCCATCGGCATCCCGGGCATCGTCCTGCACTGGTGGATGAACAACGACACGTGCGCCCTGACGCTGCTGGAGCAGTACCTGACGGGCAAGGCCAAGGGCGAGGTAAGGCCCACAGAATCCGACTTGACGTTTGCTGCATATACCAACGCTCCCTTCCGCCACGCAGACCTTCTTCGACATGCTCTTCGGGTCCATCTACCGCATCCCCAACTGGATCCAGACGGGCCCCGCGCCGTACCTCATCTGCATCGGCCTCTGGCTCTACACGGTCTGGCAGATCCGCAAGCGCAGTGTCCTCCAGCGGCTGTGGGCCGACCTCAAGGCCGGCAGGTAGAGAGCCGCGGGCTCCCGGAGTAGATTTTCTGCGGCTAGCAAATGTCCGCCCAAGTGATCCCCTCCAACATCCTGACCGGTGACATCACGACCCGCAACGTGGCCAGCTCGGGCACCCTGACGACCACCGCGCTGACGGCCACCTCGGCCGCCATCTCGGGCGCCGCCTCGGCCGCCTCGCTGACCACCACCGGCAACGTGACCGCCGCCGGCCTGACCGCTTCGGGATCGGCCAACATCTCCGGCTCGGTCGTCGCCGGCCCCCTGGGCATCCCCTTCCGCATGGCCCGCGTCACCGGCGTCCTGCCCGCCGCCAACGCCTCGGCCACCGTCGCCTACCCCACCGGCGTCACCGCCGCCAGCATCCTCAAGACCTCGCTGATGGTCACCTCGGGCGGCAACGTCTACCCCACCTACGACGCCGCCACCGACCCCGTCCAGGTCTTCACGGCCAGTGGCATCTCCCTCTCCGTCCCCGCCGCGTCCACCTACGGCAACGCCGCCTACGCCCTGACCCTGACCTACAACGCCTAGACATAGCGTAAACGGCGATTACAGCTCGCTCTTCGGACAGGGCGCCGCCACTCTAGCATGTTCTAGATACTGGTGTTACTTCACTTCACTTCACAGCAACCTCTTCTCTAGTGCCTCGAGACGAGACCCGAGCTCCCGCACCGCCTCGACGAGGAGGCCCACCATGTTCCCGTAGGCGACCGACAGGAACCCCTCCCCGTCCTCGTGCACGGCCTCGGGGAGGACCGCCCGCACCTCCTGCGCCACCACACCGGTGCCCCTGCGCCCGTCCTTGGTGAACGTGTACCCGTGCAGCCGCGCTACCCTGTCCACGGCCCGGTCGATCACCGCCAGGTCCGTCTTGAGCCGCGCGTCCGAGTACGCGGTAACGTCGCCGGCCGCCGTCAGGTTGCCCGTCGTGTCGAGGGTCAGGGTGGTGCTGGTGCCGTTCGACCAGGTGAAGGAGGTCGTCGACGACAGCGCGGCGGGGAGGTAGGCGGCCGGGACCGTCCCCGAAGCGATCGCCGAAGCGTTCAGGGAGGTCAGGGAGGCCCCGCTACCGGAGAAGGAACCGGCCGTGATGGTCCCCGAGGCGGTCAGCGAGGTGTACCCCGTGGTCGGCAGGTTGCCCACTGGCACGGTCCCCGAGGTGATCGCCGAGGCGTTCAGGGCCGTGAGCGAGGCGCCGCTGCCGGAGAAGGAGCCGGCCGTCACGCTGCCGGTCGCGGTAAGGGTGGTGTACGAGGTCGGTAGGTAGGCTTCAGACACCGTCCCCGAGGTGATCGCAGAGCCATTGAGGGAGGTCAGGGAGGCCCCACTGCCGGAAAAGGAGCCGGCCGTGATGGTCCCCGAGGCGGACAGGGAGGTGTACCCCGTGGTGGGGAGGTAGGCGATCCCGACGGTCCCCGAGGCGATCGCAGAACCGTTCAGGGAGGTCAGGGCGGACCCGTTGCCGACGAGGTAGGCGGCCGTGACGTTCCCGGTGGCACTCAGGGAGGTGTACGAGGCCGGCAGGTAGGCCTGGGAGACCGTCCCCGAGGTGATCGCAGATCCATTGAGGGAGGTCAAGGAGGTCCCGCTGCCGGAGAAGGAGCCGGCCGAGACGATACCGGTCGCGGTAAGGGTGGTGTACGAGGTCGGTAGGTAGGCTTCAGACACCGTCCCCGAGGTGATCGCAGAGCCATTGAGGGAGGTCAGGGAGGCCCCACTGCCGGAAAAGGAGCCGGCCGTGATGGTCCCCGAGGCGGACAGGGAGGTGTACCCCGTGGTGGGGAGGTAGGCGATCCCGACGGTCCCCGAGGCGATCGCAGAGCCGTTGAGGGACGTCAGGGCGGACCCGTTGCCGGCGAAGGAGCCGGCGGACAGCGAGGTGTACCCCGAGGTCGGCAAGTTGGCCACCGGGACGGTCCCCGAGGCGATCGCGGAGCCGTTGAGGGAGGTGAGCTGGGAGCCGTTCCCGACGAGGTAGCCACCGGCCGTGACGTTCCCGGTGGCACTCAGCGAGGTGTACGAGGCCGGCAGGTAGGCCTGGGAGACCGTTCCGGAGGTGATCGCAGAGCCGTTGAGCGAGGTCAGGGAGGCTCCGCTGCCGGAAAAGGAGCCGGCCGTGATGGTCCCCGAGGCGGACAGGGAGGTGTACCCCGTGGTGGGGAGGTAGGCGACCCCGACGGTCCCCGAGGCGATCGCAGAACCGTTCAGGGAGGTCAGGGCGGACCCGTTGCCGACGAGGTAGGCGGCCGTGACGTTCCCGGTGGCACTCAGGGAGGTGTACGAGGCCGGCAGGTAGGCCTGGGAGACCGTTCCGGAGGTGATCGCAGAGCCGTTGAGCGAGGTCAGGGAGGCCCCGCTGCCGGAAAAGGAGCCGGCCGTGATGGTCCCCGAGGCGGACAGGGAGGTGTACCCCGTGGTGGGGAGGTAGGCGACCCCGACGGTCCCCGAGGCGATCGCAGAACCGTTCAGGGAGGTCAGGGCGGACCCGTTGCCGACGAGGTAGGCGGCCGTGACGTTCCCGGTGGCACTCAGGGAGGTGTACGAGGCCGGCAGGTAGGCCTGGGAGACCGT
>JAEHJW020003497.1_pt1 | contig 24718 bp, 27 predicted proteins | sample 9271431 | NCBI WGS metagenome assembly JAEHJW02 | reverse complement strand
ATGCAAAGAATCGAAATTTTTGAAAAAAATAAAGAATTATATAATTTTTATCAAGATTTTTTGCATTTTTCAAAAGCAGTTGTAGTGGACGAACAAAATTCTCTATTAAAATTATCAAACACAAAAAAAAGTAACTCTTGGAATATATCTTGGAATCAAAAAAAATCATTAGAAGATATACCTCATGAAGACACTGCTGTTTTAGTTTTTTCTTCTGCAAAGAGTCCTGGTGGTGGTATTTTACGTGGGAGTTCTGCACAAGAGGAAGATATAAGTTTGGTATCCTCTTGGTATTTTCAAGTAAAAGATATTCAAAATTTTTATGATTCTAAAAATAGCAATGCTTTGAATACATCAAAAATATTATTAATAGAAAAAGGATATGTGTTTTTAGATGAATATATGCAAGAAATAAAAAATCCATATTCTTTAAGTTTAATAGGTTGTGCTGCACCAAATTTAAAAGGAATGTTGGAACAAAAACAGGATATATCTTTAGTCTATAGTGAGTATCAAAAAAGATTAAAGAATATTTTAGTGTTAGCCGAGAATTTGCAAAAAAAGAATTTAGTATTAGGTGCTTGGGGATGCGGTGTTTTTGGTTTAGATCCCCAAAAAATTGCAAATATTTTTTCTAATGAAATTCATCAAAATTATTTCTCTGGAAATATCATCATGAATATTCCAAATGTTATTTTATTAAATCAATTTAAAGAATTTTTTTCTAAAAAACCGTTATTAAGAAAGTAATAAATAATTTGCTTTTAATATAAATTTTTGTATAATTTAAAACAAAAAATAGAAATTTAAATGGTCATTTGCAACAGTATATCAGAAGAAATTGAAAGAAAATTAAAGTCTAATACAATAGAAGAAATAATTGTTTTTTTTAACGATTTAATTAAATTATATAAACCAAATGATAAAAATTATTGAATGCTATAACACAAAAGATATTGTTAATTCAATAGAATTCAAAAATAAAATGAAACCTTGAACATGAAAAATTAAGGTTGATAAAAGCCATTACCTTCAGCTTCTTCTAAAAGTTGTTTAAAAGAAATAGGGTCAAGATTAAATTGAGAGACAATATTTTTTTGATCAATATTTTGATAAAAAGCATCATAAACATGAGACATAGTTTCAATAAGGGTTTTTCTTTCTTCTTCTTCCATTAAACCAAAAGAATGATCAAATCTCATTGCCATAGAACTCAATAGTTTATCTGTTTTGGGTAAAATCATTATGAAAATCCTGTCGTTTGGGGAATTATATCATAAAATTAAAAAAAACAATAATTCTTTATTTTTTGAATCATTATGTTAAAATTAAAAGATAATTAAAATGAGAAAATATGTCTAATTGGTGTTTAAATAAATTAAAAATTGAAGGTTCATCTAAAGAATTAAAAAAATTATTAAAAAAAGCAATGAAAAATGAAAAATATCCTTTTTCATTAGATGTATTATATCCTTGTGAAAATAAAGAAAATGAAAATTCATGGTATGTTCAAAATTGGGGAATTAACCAAGATTTATTAGATGTAGAAATTGATGATAATGAGATAGAAAGTGGAAAAGTCAAAATTTATTTTTTAACTGCTTGGGTTCCCCCAATTAACGGTTTTACAAAAATAAGCAAAGATTTTCCGAAATTGATTTGGCATTTATATTATGATGAACCAGGTATGGATTTTTCTGGAAAAAGTATTTTCCATAATGGATTACTAAAAAATATTGAAAAAAGTTATCAACAGCAAAAAGGAGTTGATTATTGTTTAATGATAGAAAATTTAAAATACATAGAGAATGATGAAGAAATTTGGCTTCCAATAAAAATATCTTACAAGGAAAATCCTGATGATTTTGAAAAAGAAATGAGAATAGAAAAAGAAATTTTTGCAATATTGCCAAAAGATATAAAAGTTCAAAAATCATTTTTTAATTGGAAAGGAATCGATGCTAAAGATCAAAAAAGGTTAGAGGAAAAAATGATATTTCGTAAAATAATTGATGAAATAAATAATCAATATGAAAGTATGCAAAAATGTGTGATATTTTTAGAAATGCAACAAAATATAAAAGAAACAAATAATAAAAAAAATAAAAGAAAAAAGATTTAAATTTGACATATATTTTTTTGTTTTTATTATGGATTTTATGAATAAAAAAATTAATCGTTTAAAATTAGTGTTAGAAACATCTACAAGTTGTGTAGGGACTTGTGTTGGTTGTGCATTACCTGTTGTGGAAAGATTACAACAAAAACCTATTATTGAAAAAGAAAATCTTCAAAAATACTTTCAAAAAATTGAAGAATTTATATGGAATTTAGAAAAAAAAACTGAAAAAATATTTGATTTTTTAATTGTAGAATTAGTAGTGGGTGAACATTTCAATTATTCACAAGAATATTTAAATATTTTTTTTCAAGAGATTCATCAATTTTTTCAAAAAATCAATAAAAAATATATATTAGCAATATCAACTTCAGGTTTGGTAGCAAAAAATAAAGTTGAAGAAAAGTTAAAAATTTTACATCGTTTTTTTGATAAAGAACAATTAGAGGTTCATTTAGTTTGTAACTTAAATAAGTTTAATCAATATGAAAAAACATATAGGGAAATGACAAAATTATTTCAAAAATATTTTAAATATATTAATATTTTAACCAATTTTGATAATCAACTACCAACACAATATTGTGATCAATTTGCAAAATATTTACAAGATTTTGAAATTACGGATTTTCAATTAGTGTATGGATTGAAACAACATAATCAAGATGATGTTAATTATAATCCGAATTTATTTTATGAAATTTATCATAAAATTTTACAATATGCTCCAAGTGGTTATAGGCAGAGAGATGTGCAAGAGGAAATTGAAAAATTTGAAAACAACACAGATAAAAGCATACAAGAAATGATTGTAAATGTTGATAATATTGTAGAAAATCAATTATTCATCAATTCTTTTGGTGATGTTTTTAATCTCATTCAAACAATGTTTGGTGGAATAGAATTAGAAACTCGTGCTGGATTTCAAAAAATAACGAATATTTTTGATAATGAAGCCATCAATACCTATTTGAATTCTAAAAAAATCATGAAAAAAACATTAACCAAAAAATATCTTTCACAAGAAGTTTGTCAAAAATGTCTTTATAAAGAACGCTGCTATAATGTAGCATTGCCTATATTGAGTGAAAATTTCATTCATGAAGGAATTTGTTATAATCCTGTAATACCTTTTTATAAAAATAAAGAACATTTAATTTCTATTTATCAAGAAAAAAATAAAAATAATTTTTTAAAAGATTGGAAAATTGATTTATAGCCCAACATAGTGTAAAATAACGAGAAAAGAAAGGAAAAAATATGAAAAAATTACGTAGAATGAATGAGCATGCAATGCTTGGTGGTGTATGTAGTGGTTTAGCTTATTATTTTGGTTTAGAGACTTGGTTAGTTCGTCTTTTATATGTTTTTTTGGTAGGTGCTTTAGGAACGGGTGTTATTTTTTATATTTTACTTTGGGCTTTTGTTCCAAGATATGAAACCGATCCTGAAGATTATGTAAAATTAAATTAATAAAAAAGGACTACTCATAGTCCTTTTTTCATAGGTTATCAAATAATTTAAGTTGTTGATAATTCTCGTTCTAATAAAAAAATCATTTTTTGTTTGTGTTGATTCCAATCAATAGTAGAGGATTTTTGATTTTGGATTGCTATTTGAAATAATGTATCAATAATAGAGAAATAATTTCCATCAAAAGTTTTTGAAGTTTGAAGATTTTTATAATATTGATTCATCCAACGACCATAATAATGGTCATTTTTTTTCAAATTTTTTAAATCAGTAGTTCTTAATTGTACAGTATCGTTTGTAATAGAATACTCTACATCAATAATTTTATTTTTTTGAAAAATGTTGAAATGAACATATTCGTCATAATCAAGATAAGCAAAAGTTTCTTTTTGTAAAAAATAATATTTTCCATTTTTTTCAATAAAGTTATTATATTGAAGAAGTTTTTTTTGAAAAAACAAATTACAAATTCGATTATGCCATACAAAATAAAAAGAATTCCAAAATGATGAGCCATTCACTATCATTTCACAAAAAGCATCAAAAATTAAAAAACCTAAAATCAAAATTATGAATAAAGATATAAAGATAATCATATATGTCCTTAATAATGTTTAATCATATAATAAAATCAAGAAAAATCAAAATTTTTTTAATGGTTAGATAAATGAACTTCTTTTTGAATAGGAAGATTAGATTGGTTGTGTTGAATGATAGAAATTTCTAATTTTTTATTGTAGGGAGAAGGAATATATTCACATTGGATAAAACTACAATAATATTGAAAATTATTATTAATAATATTTGCATGATTGACTTTATAATTTTGAGATAAAATGTATGCTTGTCCTTCTGTAAGTTTTTTTAATTCATTCATAAATTTTTGAATAAAAGAAGAATGAAAATTATTTTTAAATTTAGGAAATTGACGTAAATTCAAGAATTGTAAACGAATCCATTCAGGTAAAAGGTTTTGTTCATATTTCATAAGCACATAAGTTTTTGTAGATTTCAATAAATAATCAAAAACAGGAGTATTGTGTTGATAATCTGTACAAGAAAAAACATAATTATTTTTAGTTTTTTGAAAATCAATATCTTTAAAACAAGAAGTAATGTTTGGAAATTCATTGATTAAAATATTTTGAAAATGAATAGCATAATTTTGATATTGTTTTTCAAAGTATTGAATTTGATAAGAAATAAGATGACCTAAAAGAGGTACTTCATAAATATCTCTAGAAAAAATAGGTAATAAAACAACCAATATTTTTCGTTTTAAAAATATTTTTTCCATAGATACAGAAGCATTTAATTGAAAAATATGAGAATATTTTTTCAATAAAGAAATAGTTTTATAAGCTGCGTGAGATTGAGTAGCATGTTGAGTTAATATTTGGTGAAAATCATCATTATTTTGAGAGTTGGGAAAACCAATTTCTGTTAAATATTTAGCAATTTCTGGAGTATGAAATGTTTGATTTTGATGCCATTGAATGAGGTTGTTTAACATGAGAATACTTTCTAATGATTCAATATCCATCGATTGATTTTTTTGATGTATTTCTTCTAAAATAGAATGAATAACAATTCCCAATCTTCCAAAAAAATGTTGAAAATATTCAAGATTTCCAAGCATGGGATTGATAGGATCTATACTATGTGAGGTTTTTTCTTCTAATATTTCTTTTTTATTTTCTAGACAATCTTCTTGTGAGGTTAAAAAATTTAAACAATAGAGATCTTGTAAACGATGATATTGTCTTGCATAATTAAAAATTTTTACATAAGTAGAAAAAGAGCCATTATTTTCAAAGTAGATAACTCCTTCTTTATTTTTTAAATATTGTGAAGTCATAGATAATAATGTTTCTGATTTTCCTGAACCAGTCATTCCAACGACAAGTACGGGATATTCATTTAATAACCAGGTTTTTTCTTGATATTCAAAAAAATATTTTTCTTTAGCTCTTCCCAAGGTAATAGGTGTATGTTCTTGTTCTAAAACGATTGTTTTTTGATAGTTTTGAGAATTGTGAATAGTATGAAAATCCATATTTTGAATATAATAAGATTGATTTTGATGAATTTCTTTTTGTTCTTGATAAATAGAATTTTTATCTATTTGATGAGAAAGAAAATCTTTCTTTTTTAATGTAGATTCATATTCATGCCAATTTTGATAGCCATTAATCATCGATAATATTTCTTTGGCTTTACTTAAATTTTCTATAGAAATATAGGGGGACGAATGAAAGTTTACATTTTTTTCTTGATAATTTTTAGCTAAATTGAATAGACGTTTAGCCTCTTTTTTTGCTTGATCTAATTGACTCATATTTTTATCCTTACTTTGAGCACTTAAAGTTTTTCCAATATTGAACAAACGAATTGAACAATAAAGAGTTTTTTACAAATAACGATTGTTCAGACGAACTTTGCCAAATGTGCTCTGGCAGGGCATCTCTTGTCCTCAAAGCTATCATCATAATAAATTACAAAATTGTCAAGAAAATAGATAAAAACACTTGCTTTTTTTTAAAAGCATAGTATAATTTCAAGTATTCAGAGATTGAAAGATTTTTGAATAAATTGCTGTATATCTGGTTGAACGAAAGTACTTTGGAAGCGGGTTCGACTCCCGCCATCTCCACCAAAAGGCGAAAGTCTAGTATAAATATGGGGATGTCCTGGTTTTGACAGGGTAAAATAGGGATATTGGCAGCAGGAAAGGCGATGAACCTAATTCAAGCAAAAACTTTATCTGCAAACGATGAAACTTTTGCCATTGCTGCTTAACAGCATGGCCGGGGCCGTCTAAAGCCTTGTTACCAAAGATAGACCAAAGGACTCTTCGGAGTCCTTTGTTTTTTTGGGAATCAGTATATTTAGCTTCCTGTTTTAGAAATCCAATTGGTAATTCCAACTTTAGAATTCACTTCTGCCGCTGCACAATCTGCTGCTGCATTAGCTGGATCATATAAAATTCCATTCGAGGCATCTTGAATAATAGTTCCATTTCCATTGACTCCTTCGGGATTGGAGACTTGTATCTTTTTATATTTAGAAGAAAAATTACTGACTAAAGAAGAACATGCATCAGCAGGCACATCATGAATAGTAATCCATAAGTTGGTACTAGTAGAGTCTGTTCCTATATCAATGGATGTTCCAAATGGTGAAATGATTGAATTTCCACTAATGTAGTCGGGTATTACATTTTTAATGATTCCAATGCCATTATTCACTGTGTCAAAACTAGGTGGAAAAACATTACTACCACCTGTATCCTGGATAAGTTCATTGAAAATAATATTGATTTCATCAACGGTTTGATTGGATAAATCTTTCACATGAATTTTTTCATATAATGAAAAAATTCCCATTAATAAAAGTGAAATAACTAAAAAAACCAATAATAATTCTAAAAGTGTAAGGCCATAATTTTTTCGTTTGCTTTTCATATGGATAAATAAAGGATTTATTGTCGCAAAAATTTGAAAAAAATCAAATGGATAAAAAATAGAAGATAAAAAGATTGATTTTTATCATAAAAAAATCTATACTATGTAAAATTTAGAGAAAAAAAATGAATTTAATCAAAGAAAAAATCAAAAACATGATATATGTTTACGGATGTTTTTTTATTCCAATATGGTTTTTTTATGTATTAAAAATTACCATTTTTCCAAAAGAAGAGTATATTTTAGGACTTTATCCTCATGTTGTGAGCATATTAACACCTTTGGAAATGGTAAGTTTTTGGTTAGTTCATGCTAATTATTTACATATCATAGGTAATTCAGCAGTATTACTACCTTTATTATTTTTTATTGCTTTATGGGAAAAAAAACCTATTCAAATTTTACTAGAAATGATTATTGTGTCAGGAATTTTCACTTGGATTTTAGGAAGTAGTCATACTGTAGTTGTTGGAGCATCTGGCTTTATTTTTGCAATATTTGGTTATATTCTTTATGAAATTATAAAAAGAAAAAATGTATATTACATGCTTGTTTTATTTTTTTTAGGAGTCCCATATCTTGTAGCATTTTTAACAGCATTAATTCCTCAAGCAGGAATTTCTTGGGCTGGACATTTTGGTGGATTATTAGCAGGATTATTGATTGGAAAGTTCAATTTTCAAAAAATAGATCATCAACAATAATTGCATACATTGTTAGAATAAATATGTAAAAATTTCGATCATAATAATGGAAAATATTGATGTTTTAATAAATTAAAAAAATAGATTATTCTTATTAAAAAATTGACAAAGAGAAATAAATTCATTAAATAATAGGTTTGTCAGTATAATTAATATGAAAAATTTCGAATTAGAAAATATTTTTTTAGGTAATATATATTTTGGATTAAGTTCTGAATTTTTTTTGATTATTGCAAAAGATAAATCTGTTATTCAAGAGATTGTAGAAAATCAATATGAAGGATCACAACTGAAATATGTATTAGGTTACAGAGATATTCAAAATTTATATAGAGAAATCAATCATAATCCTCATTTGATTTACATTATGGAAATGATAAGAAATGAAGAAATCAATGAAATTATAGAACATAAAGAGTATGATTTATCATTAGAACAAGTAGTTGAAAAATATAATGGTAAAGATATTGTGGTATTATTGGCAGATGATATTATGAATATTTTAGAGGTTATTGGCTCTGAGATGTCTAATCCACAAAATGAACCTATTGTAGATCCTTATTTTTTAGAAAATGAAGCTTAAAATAATTATTCTATCGCTGCTTATAGGGGTTGTTCTTATAGGAGCATCTGTTTTAGGTACAATTTTTTATTTTAAACATGAACAGAAGGGTTTGAATCATACTCAACAAATTAAGCATGTAGTGCCGATTAGTATCAAACTTTTTACATTATTAACAACGATTGAAAATAGCCATGATAAAATCATTGGTGAAAGTGATAATATCGATACAAACACAATACAAATTACCCTGTATGCGATGATTAATCCTAAAAACAAAGAGGCATTTGATCAATTCATAAAAAATTATAAACCAGAAATCAAAAATAATATTTTACAAACAATAATACTTTCAGATGCTCAAAGTTTACTACAAGAAAAGGGAAAAAAAGAGTTAGCCCAAAATATTACAAAAACTATGAATAATACAATAGAAAAAGAAATTCATAAAAAGAATATAGTTCAAAAAGTATTGTTTACCAATTTTATTATAGAATAAAAAAAAAAGAACATTTGTTTTTTTTAAAAAAACAGATAAAATAAATAAAAAGGGAAAATTATGGCAGAAAATACTTCAGAGTTAACCAATACTTTTTTAGAAAAATATTTTGTTCCAACAGCAGAGTTTTTATTAAATCCTAAAGAATATAAAGATAAAGTAAAGCAATTTATATCTAGAGGTTTTATTAGCGAAGATGTAGAAAAAGAAAATCAAAAATGGATTCAACAATTTGGTTATTTAAAATATGGTGAATCACCTAAAGATTTTGTTCATTTTTCAACAATTTATGCTACTTTCAATAAAGAAGAAAAGTATGAATTTTATAAAGCATGTAAAAATGGTGAAATGGCTCAAAACATTATTTCCCAATATATGATTGGTGCTACAGTAGACCATGAGTTTACGAAAGATTTAAAAGAAGTTCCCAATAAAGTACAATTATTTAAAAGATTACAAACTATTAATAAATTTTTAAAAATTAGTCCTTATAATGATCCATTATTCAAAAATGAGGTATATCGTGGATTAATTCGTTGGTCTTTTGAAGAAGAACAATTAGATTATCGATATGATCTTTTAATCAAAGGATTCAATAATTATATTGAGCCTAATACAATGTATAAATTATTTTCACAAACTTCTTCAGAATTAGTAGAAGGATATATTGAAGAAAAAAATAAAATATTTGAAAATTATGAGAAAAAAGATTTGCGAATTTCAGCATATGCTTCTGTTGCGGCATTAATGGTTGTAACAATGACAAATTCTTGGAAAGAGTTACCATCAATGGTAACTCATGTATTATCGTTTGTTGGAACAGCAACTTTAGCTGGAGCTATAGGAACCGTAGCTCATATTGGTGTTGGAGCTTATGTTTTTTATAAAACATTTAAACTAGTCAATGAGGTTTATCATAAATTATGGGAAAAAGAAAAAAATAAATTAGTAAATGTCCATAATATAAGTTATATAGAAAAAAATAAAAGTTTAGATAATATTATTGGTGATACAAAGTATAAAAAATATGGAAAAATTTTAAATGAAATTTTAGAAAAAAAACATGGTTCTACTTTAATTGATGCAAAAACAGCAAAATATTTAGATTTAACACATAGAGAAGTTGCAACATTAAATCAAATAGATATTGCAAACTTGAAAGAAGAGTTAAAAAATGTAAATAATAATCAAACCTTTATCTTAGATGATTTAAAAGGTAAAGATATGAAACAAGCAATGCTTTATTATCATTATTTAGAAAATAATAATAGTTCATTTTTATTAATAAAAGAAAATTTATACAATCAAATTATTAAAAATGATTTTTTAAATATTCGCAAAAAAGAAGATAGAAATTATGTTGACTTAATTATGTATATGAGTGAAAAAGTCTTACAACCTGGATTAAAAGTTAATGATAAATTATCACAAGAAATGAATTTAACTGAAAAACAAAAAGAATATTTATCAACATTGAATATAGAAAAAGTTATGGAATTATCTTCTGTAAAACATCCAGAAATTAGGAAAATGATGGCTATTGGAGAAATTGATAGCGAGAAAAATTTTGAACAATCTATGTTTTATAAAAGGTTATCTAATTTTTATGATATTAAAGGAATGCCTATGTTGGCAGGATCTGAAATATTTGATAAAGAAATTAAGAATTTGGATGATTGGTTGATAGAAGAAATGAATCATATGTCTCCAGAGGCTAAAAAAATGACACAATCTTTTTTAGTAGCTTTTACAGATAAAAGAGGAATATGTAATCAAGATGTTCGAGAATATGTTCAACGTAATTTAGCCATTTTAAAAGAATTTGATAATAATGTAGAAATGAAAGAAATCAAAGAAAAAGAATATATGAACTCATTAACAAATGAAATTCATAAAAAAATTGCACAACAAAAACCAGTAGAAATCAAAAATAAAGAAATTTTTTATTTTAAAAAAATTATTAACTTTATTACTGGACAAGAGCCTGAAAATATAGAAAAATTTAATGAAGGAATTAAAGAACATATTGAAAAAACAAGTAAACGTTTAGGGTATAAAAATGTGTTTGAATATACTGTAGGATCAGAGGTAAAAAATGGTGTGAGAAAAGTACTTGGAATTTTAGGTAAAATGAGAGATGATGCTTTAGGCAGAAACGATCAATTAGTTAGAAACAATGTAACTATTTAAGGAAAAAATATGAGTTCAGAAGATTGTAAATTATTGATTGAAAAAATAAGTGCTGAAAATGGTTGGAGTGAAAAAGAAAAATGGAAAAGAACCAAAAAATATAAAAACGGTAATGACATATTGAGAGATTTTCAAAATAGTCAAGGTGATACTATCACTATTGGTGAAAATTCTCAAGGAGAATTATTTTTAAGTTCTATGCAAAAAAACGAAAAAATTCCAAATGATATTTTACAATATTTGAATCAAGAAAAATTACTTTTGGAGTGGTTTAAGGTAGGTGCAAAAATATTAAAAGAAAATTATCCTAAAAAAGAAGATGCTAAAAATTATTTCAGTCGTTGGGGTTCAGGATGGAAAGTTATTGAATTATTTGAAAAATACTTTGAAACTGATGATGAAAAAATATTAAAAGAAGCTATTCAAACTATGAAAGAGAATACAATGGAAATAGAATCTGCTTATGATATTATTTCTTCAATAGAGTATTTTATGGATGATGATCCTAAAGAAAAAGAGAAAATGTATGAATTTGTAAATGATTTTTCTAAAGAAAAAATTGGTGTTATTTACGACAAAGAAAATATTTATGGAAAATTGTGTCAAAAAGAAGGAATATCGTATTTGACTGTTGAGTGTGGTGGTGATTGGGAAATGCCTATTATTGTTTTTGTTTATTGGTCTGAAAAAGAAGGTAGATTAAAAAGTTTTTTTCCACAAGGTGATGGAAATATCTATAATAAAGAAACCAATACAGCATATGGTTCAGAACAGGAAATTCCCGCTGTTGAACAAAATGAAAAATTAAGAACGAAATATGAAAATATGATGGAAAAAATCAACGATAATGCTGAAAAATTGTATGCGAAAGCAGAAGAAAATGGATTTCAACAATTGAAAAAAGAAATCATGAAAGATTATCAAAATCAAGCTAAAATAAAAATTTAAATAAAAGATGAATACATTAATAAAATTATTAGAAAAAGAAAAAGAATTAAATTATTCATTGAATTCCAAGAATTTTATCAAAGATATTCATCAAAAATTTATAGAATTATTCAATCATCAAGCATATCAAAATACGGCAAAATTTTTAGATGCAAAAAAAGAAATGAGTTTACATGATAGCTATATTCAAAATTTTTCACAAAAGAAAAAAATAAATGGTTATCATATTCTATTTACAGTAGAACCGATAACAATATATGAAGAAAAACAAGAAGTTGGTTATATTCAAAATAGTGTATTTGAAATAATAACTTCAGAATCATTAAGAAGTATTCAGAATAGATGTATTATGAATTTTTTAATTGATGAAAATAAAAAACAATTAGCTTTTTTAGTATTGGAGGGAAACCATAAAAAAGTTATAGGCATAGATTATGAAAAGATTTTTTTCAAAAAAGGTGAAGAAATATTTTATGAAAAAAAAGTAAACAAAATCAAGAAAATGGATTTTTCAAAGTGAGCATCAATTATCAAGAAATTAACGAAAAAAATTTTTTAAAAATTACAGCATCTATCTTGCAGTTTTTTCAATACAATAATCAAGAAAAGATAGACTCATATTATGAAAATTTTTTATATAGAATGACATATGAAACATTAAAAAAATATCCTAACATCATATTAGAAAAAAAATTTGAAGATATATTGAATGATTCAAATAATAAAGAAGAATTAAAAAAAGAGGCTAGAGAATTAGCTTGGAAGCACAATTTTTGGGATTTAACAACAAGAGCCTTAAAAAATCCCTTATGGATAATATTATGTTTAGAAAAAAAAGCATTTCAAGATAATTGGAATCCTATTGTTAAAAAAATATTAGAAAATAAAAAAACAAAAAATTCGATTTATTTTTATGAAATATTAGCAAATATCGAAACAAGCTTTCTAGAAGATGAGATTGATTCTTATGATTTGTTTTTTTGGAAATTAACAGAAAATATAGATAAAATGGATAAAGAGGAAATCAATGAATTAGCGAATATGCATTTAGATGCTTTATTGGATATAGGTAAAGATGTTTTTGTACAACATATCGTATCCAATATTAATTGGTTGCAAGAACATACAAAATATGTAAATCTTTTAAGAGAAAAAATTGAAGAACATCAAATTGATATTAATGAATATTCCATTCAAGTGCATGGATTGCCAACAAGTGATCAGCGTTTTTTCATTTCATCTTCTTTTTTTGGGTCTATTAAAAATCTTTTAGATTTTGGTTTTTCTTTTAAAAATTATAGATATAAAGAATTCAATTTCTTAGATTCTATTGTTTATGATGAAACTACCAATAATGTAGGACTGAATTTCTACAGAAGAGTTTTGAATGAAAAATTAGAACCTTATTTAAAAGATTATAAAGATTCTAAATTTTTAAAAGATGAAGATTTCATCAAAAATCACCTATTGAGTAATGAATTAAAAATTTTAAAAAAGAAATTGGAATATATTAATCTTGATGAAAGTTTAACGAAAAAATATGAAAATCAAACTAAGTTGAAGATTTAAATGTTTAAGAAGACTCTATAGAATCAATATGAAATTGACAAAAATCACTCATGGTCATATTCATTGAAAAGCCTAAAGATGTAGCAAATTTTTGAAATCCTATATAAGTATTTTGAATAGTCAGAGGAAATGAAAAACTATCAAAAAAGGTTTTATTCATTTTCCAAATGTTCAAAGAAAATTCTTTTTGAGAAATATGAGGTATTTTGACTCTATGAGATAAAGAAACATAAGGCCAAACATAGGGTGCTTTTCCTATATCACCATTAGGAAGTTCAACAGTAAGTCCGCCTTCTAAAGAGCCAACTAAAAAATCTCTTACATCAACAATATCATGAAATTGATAACTCTGCTCTTGATGAAGTTCTTCATAAAAAGAGTATTGAGAAAGAGAAACAACTTCTTGAATAGTAATATGTTTTGGAAGTATATTTTGAATCATTTCAAGAGTTTTTCCAGAAGCAATATCATCATCTACAAAAGTTAATGGGTGGTGATGAATAGAAGATAATTGTTCTTTTAATGAATCAGATCCTAAACGAGGTATTAATTGTTGAGAAGAGATTTGTCCATCGGATAAATAAAACAATCTGGTAAGTTGTAATTTGATTTCTTGAGGATGATGAGTCCAAAGATCAGCATTAAGAATATTTTTATGAGAAAAATAGGACGAATTTAAAAATTGATTTTGTTTTTCAATATTTAAAAATACGATATGCATAGAGATGTAAGGTTGAAATGCTTGTATAAAAAATTTTTTTAAAGATTCTTTAAAAGATTGAATTTGTTCTTGATTGCAAGAAAAAATCGAAGAACAATAAGTACTATCATCTCGTATTAAATAAAAAGAGTTATAAATAGGAAATTGATCATTTTTAAATTGAAAATATAATGATTGAATTTTTTCAGATAAAAAATGGGTAGAACCTTCTCGAATTAATTTAGATGAATAGATATTATTTTTTTTATCAATAAAATAATGTTTATCAGGATGAACAAGAGGATCTTTTTTCATTTGTTGATATTGAAGTTCATATCCTGGACGTTCAAAACAAACGGCTAAATCTTGTTCCATAAAAGCTCTTGTAAAAAAAGCATTATCAGAACCAAAAACATAAGCTATATGAATGGGAAATGGGAAATATTGTTGAAATATTTTTTTAAATCGTAGAATAACATTGGTAAAATTAATAGGTCTATCATTATAACGAGATTCCCAAGGATCTACATGTAAATAAGGGTGTTGAAAAATAAAATGTTCACATAAATCAATTCTGGCATCAGAATGATAGGAAGCAGTTCCGTTATATTTTGTAGAAACATAGGCATCATGAGATGGTGAAAAATAACCACCTAATATATGGTACTTTTTGCTTAAATTTTTATAAGCAAGTTCCATCATTTGTAAATGTCCGAGATGAATGGGGGAATAAGAGCCTGTATTTAAAAGAACAAGATAAGGCTTATCATGATGTTGAATTTGTTGATAACGATGTAAAATTTTATAAATAGGTGTACAAAAAAAATCTTCTTTAAAAGAAAAAATTCCTGGTTCTAATTGATCATCAAAAAAACCACTTGGCAATAATTGTTCTAAATCTGGATAATATTTCAACATACTTTTATAATAAGGATCAAGTAATGCTTTCACCAATAATTGATTATTTGGAGTTTTTTGATGATAAGGTAAATTTTTCCAAATCTGTAAAATTTCTTCAGAAGAAGAATCAAGATTTAAAGATAAGGATTCAAGTTGACGAATAAGAGTGCTATTCATATTAGTATAAAAATTATAACTCAAATCCAAAATGAGGTGATTCGAAAACTATATCTGTTCTTAAAATATGTTTCATATTTTCTGGTGAAGTAGCATCGTGAAGAAGTCTATGATCAAAGATTAAAACATCACCAGCTTTAGCTGTAAATTGTAAATAAACTTCTTCTTTTTGTGCTAATCTGTCCCAATCTTGAAAATTTTTATGTGTATCTGGAATTTGTTGTTGTGGGTCAATAATAAATCTAGTTTGAGCATTACTATCATCTAAATAAAAAACAACAGTAAGTAATGTTTTTTTATAAGCGTGGTATTCGTAAGTATCATCATAATGAACAATTAAAGAATGATGTGGTTGATAGCGAATATATCTGAATAATGGATTGATTTCTTTTGCGATCCAAAAAGGTTGTTGATTAGAAATAATGGGTAAAGGAGATTTAAATATTTTATAAGGTTCTATAAATGGACTTATTCTATTCCAAAGAGCATATGCAAGAATTTTATTATAAACACTTAATCTATGGGATTTTTCTTTTTCTTGTATTGGATTAAAATCTTTTTGTTTTCCGTATAAATTAGCAGGCAACCAATTTTTATCATTAGTTTGTTCAATAAGCCATTGGCATTCTTCAGATGATAAAACATTTTGTAAATGAAAGATGTCTTGTTGATGATTAATTCTTTTATGATATTGTTGGATTTTTCTATTTTCTAAAAAAGAATAAGGTAATTTTTCTAATTCAAAAAGGCCAACAATATTATCAAATACAATAGGTTTTTCTTTAGGTTGAGAAAAAAGACAATTAGTTTTCCAGCCTTCAGGAATAAGAATAGAATCGATATCCAAGTGAATAGCTGGAGAAGCATTCAAATATTTGTGTCTATTATATTTGTGTAAATTTTCAATATTATTTTGAAAAAAAGAGAATTGTTTTTGAGCTTCTAAAGATAGGGATTCAAAAATAAATTTTTGCAGATTAGAATCTAAAGAAAGATAATGTAAATAATATTCTACAAAATCATAAGAAGCTCCAAAAACTTCTTCATCAATGCGTCCATCATACATATCTCCTTGTGGCGAAACTTTTAAAATACTTTGAGGAACATTTAAAAGTTCAGAAACTTGATAAACTTCTGATTTATGTAAATCAGAAATAAGTTGAACATCTACCAATCCATCACTTGCTTTTCCAAAATAACCCAAATAAAGTCCTTCATCCCTATTGGTTGTACCAACAATAATAGATGGTAATTTTTCTTGTGTTAAAAGAGTAGCTATATAATATAAAGCAGGAGTTCTAGTATGGGCAACAAGTTGTCCTAAAGCCCAATTTTCACTAGAAATATTCAAGGCTTTGGAAACAGATGATTCCAAGATGTGATGTATTGGTTGAAGTTCAATAATGGTGTGTTCAATTTGTAAAGATTGGCATAATTCTTTAGCTCTATCAGTAGCTTCTTTTTGTCCAGTAGCTCCAGCAGAGTCAGATACGGGCAAAGAAACAGCAATAATTTTTTCAATAGGACTATGAGGTTGTTGAGATGCTAAATGAACCAAGGATAAAACTAAGGAAGAATCAATCCCACCAGAAACAGCAACTACACAAGATTTCAATCCAAATTTATCCATATATTGATGAAGTAAGGAAATTTTTTTATCAATATATTCTTGAGGTTGAAAATGTTTCATGACTCTATATTGCTGAATGAGTTCAGTAAGTTGAGAATGTGTTTGAAAATGAGATTGAGGATTATAAATTTTCATAATTTTCCTAAAAAATTTTGATTTAAATACATCGCTAGCAATTCAACAGAATCATAAATTTTTGGAAATATAATAAATTTTTTTAAAATAGATAATTCTGTACAACCAAGTATGATTGAATCTACTTGTTTGTCAAATAGGTAAGATAAACAATCATGAAAATTTTGTTGAGTTTGAAAATCTATTTGATTTTGAATAACAGATTGAATACAATCATTTATTTTGGATTGTCTTTCAAAAGGTATATAAATAAGTTTTTGATGAAATTGTAAAAATGGTTCATAAATTTGAAGTAAACGAGTTTGTTCAGAGGATAAAATACCAATTATTTTGTCTTTAGAAGAAACATAAGAAGAAACAATTTGAGGAAGATGTAAAATAATTGTAGAAGAATGAAATTTAGCTTGATTTAAATTTTCCCAATATTGATGAAGAGTATTACAAGCTATAACAATGATATTACAACCAATAGATTCTAATTGATGTAATAATTGAATAAGGTGAGTAAGGGTATTTTTTGCTGAAAAGCCCTGGTGATTTAAATCTGTAAAAGGTGTAGAAATAGTAATGGTATGTAAAAAATCTTGGTCATTGGATGCTTGATGCATCAAAACTGAATATTCATTGATTTTTTGTAAAAGATACGATGTGGCAAAAGCTCCACTACCTCCTATAATTCCAATAGTATCTTTTTTATTTTCCATAAAAAATTAAAATTTAGGTTGATTGTTAGGAGTAAGAAAAATTAAATCTTGTTCTAAACATTGTGAGTGACAAACATGAGATTCTTTATGATCAGTAATATAGTATTGTCCATGAGGCATAAGTTGTGCCCAAACTCTACTGCCAGCTTTAATAATACAAATTTCATAATCACCACGCTCACTCTCTTCTATTTGACCAGTATGAACAAATAAGTGTTCATCAATAGGTTGAAAGCTATCATCCACTTCTAAATCTTTTTTTGTAGTACATAAAACATATTTAAAAAGTTTGGCTTTGATAGATGGATCTGTAATATGAATCATTTTATTTTTCCTTTAAATAGATAATTGTTTATGAGACTGCATAATGTTTTTTTCTTCAAAAGAAGGATATTGAGCATAATTGAAATTGTGAATCAAATCTCCTGCTGCGTCAACACCAACATGTGTCATAACTCCATTGATTGGGGCATATTCACCCCATTGTTTAAACAAAAATGGAATATGATATTTTTGGCATTCTTCAACAAAATTCAAAACCCATTCTTCTTTCATAATTCTTGCTTTAGGTCCTGATTCACCACCTAAGACAAACCAATCAATATCAGAGGCATAATCTTTTAAGGAATAGGCTTCTACTAAGGGTTCAGCACTAACCCAAGCAACTTGAGAATATTGTCTGATTTCTTTTAAAAGAGGTAATCTAATTTTGGCAGATTTTTGATCTTCAATACTTGTGCCTAGCCAAATATGTTGAAAAGGAATTTGAACAGAATGGACATCAAAAGCTTTTAATTCAGGATGCATTTTAAATTGTTCTTCTGTAAAATAGTTTTTCAAGTCATTCATTTTTTCTTGAATAACAGGTAATCTTTCATGAAGATAATCGACCATAATATCGGGTCTTTTAGTTAAAACTTGATAAGTGTGCCAATGAGCAACAATCATAGACATAAAAATTTGGTCAATGGTATCATAAGATAAATTTTCATGAAATAAATCACTCATAGAGTTTACAAAAATCTTTCTTGGTTTTTTCCAACGAATAGGTTGATCAAGTCTATCTAAGTGAAAAGCAACATCTGTAAATTTTCTTCCAAAATAAACAGAATTTTCTTTTTTAGCTAATTTGGGCCAATCTCTTAAGGCATAACAATTTTTACAACCGGCACTAATTTTTGAGCATCCAGTAACAGGGTTCCAAGTAGATTCAGTCCATTTAATATTAGTATTTTTGCTCATTTCTTAGCTCATTGAATAATATGAATTATAGCATAAAAAATAAATTTGTGAAATTTGATTAAGGTGTAAAAAATTGTATAATATAAAAATAAATGAGGAATAGAAATGGAAAAAAAACTTCAAGAGTTATTTCAAGAATATAAAAATGAACCATCTGTTAAAACACAACAAACAATTTCTAAATTTTATATTAAAAATATTGAATATAGAAAAGAAATTGAAAAAAATATCAAAGATTTTGTAAGACAAGATTTTGTTTTAAAAGGTGGAGTTAGTTGGACAATATTTTTTGAAAATAATATGAAATTTTGGGAAGAATTATATTTAATAGAGGAAGAAAAAGAGGCATTAAAAAATTATAATCGTTTTTTAAAAAGCGAAAATAATCATTTTTTATTAGAGGGTTCTGTAGATTTATGTGAAATTGGATGTATAAATATTAAAGAGGTTCAAGGATTACCAGAAAAAGTTGAAAAGGTTTGGCTTGATGTATTTAAAAAATATCCAGAATTTAAAATAATTTTAGATGAGAATAGAAAGAAAGCAGAAGAAAGATTAAAAAAATATTTAGAAAAATTAAATAATTCACCCAAAGAACCTTTAAAAACGCTTAAAGTATTAGAATTGAATGTTCCAATTTTACCATTAAGCGAAGGTTTACCAATTAAAAATTTTGAAAACATTAAAAATCAAGAAGAATATCAAGAATTTATGAATGAAAGAGTAAAATATTTCAATAATTTTCATTTAGAAGGATATATAGAAATGCCAGAATGTCATTCTATTACAATGAAAATAGATGATAACAATTATTCATTTATTTTAGAAATCAATCAAGAAATTGATCAACAAAAATTAAAAGAAGAATTACTAGGACAATTATCAGATGGATTAGGTGAAAGTTTAGCACAAAGAAGACTATTAATTGGAAATCAAGAATATGTTTTTGATTTTGATATTAATAATGCTTCAGATTTTGTGGAATTAAAACCAATCACAAAATTAAAAATAAAATCATGAAAAAAGAGCATAAAAATTGGATTAAAAAAGAATTGATAAAATATTTGGATGAAAAAAATCTAACGATAGATTCAGGTAATTCGTTCAAATATAAAATTGGTATAGTGAAAAGAAAATCTTATTTTAAACAACATTGGTTAGAAAAAATAGATGAATATATTCAAGATAAAATCAATCAAGTTTATGATGAAAGTTCAACTTATGATTTTATAAAATATATCATTGAGAAAAAAGATAAAAATAAAGATGCAGTATTAGCTTGTTTAAAAACAAAATCACCGAATAATGCGACAAAGATAGAAAAAGATGGTGAAATAAAAAAAATAGATACATCTTATGATTATGATGAATATCAGAAAAAAATCATTGATTTGCTAAAATTAGATGAAGATTTATTATTTTATTATATGGGAAATTTAAAATTTATGATTTCACAGCAGGAGGTAGTATTTGAATTAATTAAAAATTATTTTACCAAAGAAAAGCAAGAATCATTGATTGAAATGTATGTAAATTCTTCCTATATGAAAAATCTTAATTTTGAAGAAAATTTATATAAATTAGTCAATGAAATTGGTTTTATAGAAAAATATCAAACATTTTTTCCTAATTTAAAAAATGGAAAAAAAGATATTAATTTTCAAGATTTTTTTCCACAAGAAAAAAATACTTTTATCATCACATTAAAAAATGAAAAATTAATTCAACTTATAGAAAACGATAATAATTTAAACATAGTTCATAAATACATAGAAAACATAAAAAATATTCAACAAATCAAAGATTTAGGAATTGAATCTTGTATTGTTGAAAAAAATCAAGAAAAAAATATAATGATTTTTTTTATTGGTAAAAATATTAATACAAAGTATTTACAAATAGCTATAAAAGAATATATGAGAAGTATTCTAAAAGAAAAACCTTATTTTTTTTCAAAATTATCTATTGAATTATCTAATAGCACAACTTTTTTAAATCGTTGTCAGGAATCATTAATTTTATTTGAATCAAAAATTAAAAAAATATATTTAAAAGAAAATTTAGAAGATAACTTAAATCATCAGAATAATTTAGGTGATAATGTTATTAAAAAAAGTAAAATATAAATAATCATTACGTAAAAATAATCATGAATACAGAACAATTAAATAAACAATTAATCCATGCTGCCACAAATGGAAATTTAAAAATAATTAAATATTTAGTAGAGCAAGGGGCTGATATTCATGCTGATAATGATTATGCTTTAAGACTTGCATCATCATATGGAAAGTTAGAAATAATCAAATATTTAGTAGAGAAAGGTTCTAATATTTATATGAATAATAATTCAGCTTTAAGAAGAGCATCACAAAGTAACCAATTAGAAATTATTCAATATTTTTTATTTGATTGTGAAATGGAAATTAACCAAAAAACTAAAAATTGGTTAATAGAAAAAAATAAAAAAGAAGTTTTACAATTAATTGAGAAAAGAGATTTATTATTGAAATTGGATCAAGATGTTACTCAAAAAGATTCAATTGATAATTTAAATAAAAAAGTTAAAATATAAATACTTTTGAAGTAAAAATAATCATGAATCAAGAAAAATTAAATAAGGAATTAATAGAATATGCTAAAAATGGAAATTTAAAGCTTGTTAAATATTTAATGGCACAAGGTGCAGATATTCATGCAAATGATGAAGAATCTTTAAGATTAGCATCAGCCAAAGGATATTTAGAAGTAGTAAAATATTTAGTAGAACATGGTGCCTATATTCATTTAAGAGGTGATGAGGCTTTAAGATTAGCAACATTATATAATCATTTAGAAGTAGTAAAATATTTAGTAGAACATGGAGCAGATATTCATGCAAAAGATGATGAAGCTTTAAGATTAGCATCACCCAACGGACATTTAGAAATAGTTAAATATTTAGTAGAGCAAGGTGCCAATATTTATGCAATACATGATGAGTCATTAATATTAGCATCTCATAAAGGATATTTAGAAGTAGTAAAATATTTTTTATTTGAATGTAATATGCAAATTAAACAAAAAACTAAAGCCTGGTTAGTAGAAAGGAATCAACATCAAACATTAGAATTGATAGAAAAAAGAGATTCGATTATCAAAAATTATCAAGATTTAAAAAAATTAAATATTAATTCAATGGATAATTTGGGTAAAAAAGTTAAAATATAAACAATAATTTAAATAAAAGAAATGAATCAAGAAGAAAAAACAAAGTTAAATGAACAATTGATATCAGCAGCAGATAATGGACAAATTGAATTAATAAAAAGCCTTATTCAACAAGGTGTTGACATTCATTTAAAAGATGATTCTGTATTAAGATTTTCCGCTGAAAAGGGATATTTAGAGATTGTGAAATATTTAGTAAAGTGTGGTGCAAATATTCATGCAAAAGATGATTGTGCCTTAAGATGGGCTGCAGAAAATGGACACTTAGAAGTAGTGAAATATTTAATAGAAAAAGGGGCTGATCTTCATGCCTCAGATGATTATGCTTTAAGATTTTCCGCTGAAAAGGGACATTTAAAAGTAGTTCAATATTTAATAGAAAGAGGAGCAGATATTCATTTTGACAATAATTATGTTTTTAAGATAGCAGCATTAAACGGACAATTAGAGATTATTCAATATTTTATAAAAAATGGAATAAGTATTCATGATGAGGATGATTATGCCTTAAAAATTTCTTCGGAATATGGTTATTTAGATATGGTTAAATATTTAGTAAAAAATGGGGCGGATATTCATGCTAATAATGATGCTGCTTTTAAATTGGCTTCAATTAAAAAAAAAATAGAAGTTATAACTTATTTTTTATTTGAAGCCAATTTTAAAATTGAAAAAGAAACAAAAGATTGGTTAATAAAAAATGACCAAAAGGAAACATTAGAATTCATAAAAAAAAGAGATTTATTATTAAGATTAGATAAAGATATTATTCAAAAAGATTCAATTGATAATTTTAGCAATAAAATTAAAATATAAATAATTGTGAGTAAATAATGAACCAGGAAGAACAATATAAACTCAATAAAGAATTAATTGAAGCAGTTAATATTGGACAATTAGAAAAAATAAAATACTTAGTAGAAAATGGTGCTGATATTCATGGTTTCAAGGAGGCTTCTTTAATTAATGCATTAAAAAAAGGACATTTAGATGTCGTAAAATATTTGGTTGAACAAGGAGCAAATATTCATTCTAATAATGATTACTCTTTAAGGGTAGCTGCAGAAAATGGGCATTTAGAAGTTGTTAAATATTTGGTAGAGAAAGGCACTGATATTTATGCAAATAATAATGAAGCATTAATTTGGGCATCAAATAATGGACATATAGAGATTGTAAAATATTTTTTATTTGATTGTCAAATGAAAGTTAAACAAGAAACTAAAGATTGGTTGATAGGAAATAATAAAAAAGAATGTTTATATTTAATAGAAGAAAGAGATTTATTGTTTAAATTAGATAAAGATATCATTCAAAAAGATTCAGTTGATAATGTTCTTAAAAAGATTAAAATATAAATAATTATTTAAAATAAAAGGAAAAATATGGTAAATTTAATAAAAAAATTATATAAAAATTTTTTCAAATTAAATATAAATTATCAACAACCAAAAAAGATAAATAAAGATTTGATAAATGCAGCACAAAATGGTGATTTAGTATTGGTTCAATCACTTGTAAAACAAGGTGTTGATATTCACACGAATGATGATGAAGCAGTAAGATGGGCAGCAGAATTTGGACATTTGGGGGTTGTGAAATATTTAGTAGAAAACGGTGCTGATATTCATGCTGAAAATGATTATGCTTTAAGATGGACTTCCTATAGGGGGCAATTAGAAATAGTAAAATATTTAGTAGAAAAAGGTGCTGATATACATGCTAACCATGATCATGCTTTAAATATTTCATCATATAGTGGTCATTTAAAAATTGTGAAATATTTAATAGAACATGGAGCTAATATTCATGCAAAAGATAATGCCGCTTTAAGATGGGCTGCAGAAAATGGACACTTAGAAGTAGTGAAATATTTAGTAGAAAAAGGCGCTGATATTCATGCTGATAAGGATTATGTATTAAAAAATGCTTCAACCAATGAACATATAAAAGTTATTCAATATTTATTATATGATTGCTATATGAAAATTAAGAAAGAAACTAAAGATTGGTTAATAGAAAAAAATAAAAAAGAAGTTTTACAATTAATTGAGAAAAGAGATTTATTGTTCAAATTAGATAAAAATTTAAAAAATAATCATTCAGTGAATACAAAAAATAAAATATGAATTTTTAAAAACAATAAAAATTAAATCAAAAAATAAGCAAATAGTCATTTAAGTGTTTCTTGGAAAATTATCAAGAAAAAAGAGATTTATTATTGAAATTAGATAAAAATATTATTCAAAAAGATTTAATTGATAAATTTAATAAAAAAGTTAAAATATAAATAATAGTTAAATTGAAATAACTTATGAATATAAAAGAACAAGAAGAATTAAATAAAAAACTAATAAAATATTCTAAAGAAGGAAATCTAGAATTAGTTCAACATTCAATAGAACAAGGTGCTGATATTCATGTATGGAATAATTATCCTATAAGAGTTGCAGCAGAAAGTGGTCATTTAGAATCAGTGAAATATTTAGTGG
>JAEHJW020004125.1_pt3 | contig 24726 bp, 32 predicted proteins | sample 9271431 | NCBI WGS metagenome assembly JAEHJW02 | reverse complement strand
CAACAGGTTTGAGCCGTTCCTGACGTTGAACCAGTTCACGTTGTCATCGGAGAATTGAACGGTCACCATCGTTGAACCGACAAAACCGGAAGCGGTGTAGAAATACTCGGGGTTACTAGCGACTGAAGCAGATTGGTATAGGCCCAACACTTGCGTCGGAGTCAAAGGGACCGAACCTTGCCCGACATACAAAGCGACCTGCTGAAGGGTCCCCGACCATAGCGACGTGGCCCACGGGTCCCAACCAATCTCAGCAGTTGGAGAGGCAGGAATCGAAGGGGCCACCGACGATGTAGCGCTCATGACGTAAGCCCCGTTGATGTAAAGAGACATCAGGCGCGTTGATGCATTGTACGTCACAACTATGTGGTACACGGTATTGGCGACCAACGCAAACCCTGTGTTGATGGAGTGTCCCCAAAAACCCATATAGAGGGTCGAGCCTTGATTTTGCTGAAGGGCCAAAAGAAAAGCACCATTGGTGGAATTGTTCCCAATGGCAAAGATGGCCGTATCGCCGGTAGCACAATATTGACCATTCCATTTCACAATGGCAGAAAAAGAGAAACTTTGCGAGTTCAACAAAGTGCCGAGGTTGGGCGTGGATGCAGAGATGTAACCCGTAGAGCCGTCAAACAATGCCGACGTGTCTGAAGGTGTACCGCTCAGATTTCCTAACTTGCCAAACTGAACGCCAGCATTGTCGCCACCAGGGACCCAAACGGTGTTTGTGCCGTAGAACAATCCGGCGCAGTCAACGTAGTGAGTTTCACCCAACACAACAGGAGAAGTGCCGGACAATGCTGCGGAGTTCGTGGGACCCAGAAAAAACACGCCAAAATACGCGCCGGAAGCACCCGCTGGGGGTGTGTACGAAGCGGTAAGCGTTATCCACTCGCCTTCAACTTCCAATTGAGGAGTGCCAATAAGACTGAAAGACGTGTCCGACACAAAAAGCGAAACGGTTTTAACCGGTTGCCCAGCGGGGCAGTAGACGGATGCCATAAACGTCATGACTTCCCCAGGGGTAACAGTAAACGATTCCGTTTGGGCTGCAAAATCTATGGTGCCTTCTGACACAACTGCCATTGATTCAGAACCCGAAAGAGCAAAAGCGGAAGAAACTGCAATTGACGCAGATTGTTGACTCGTCCACGGGAACACTCCGCCCTCAAACGAATCCATTGGTGGGGTGAGGAGGTTGGTGGCCCCTTGCACGGTGCCAGAAAACCCGTTGCCCGACGAGTCAGAAACGGTAGCTGAACTGACCGGTTCGTTGAGTTTCCACCATGCAGCGGGGCTGAGAGACGCGAGGTACTGGTCATATCCGTATGACCCGTTAGGAAAGTTGTTGGGGGCAAGCAACATCTGACTGGCGTACACGAAATCAGGCTGGACGAGGGTACCAACCGGAAACGCTTGAGTCGGAGTAAACGACGCGATAGGAATGGTCAACGCCCCGAATGACACCGCAGCGCTCGTCGTCACCGTTGCCATCACATTTCCGTTGTAAACAAGGTCAATTGACTCGCCGGAAGTCAAAGCGGTGTGAAGAGCCGTAACCGACAAACTGGTAACAGCGACATTCGCAGCAAGAGCCGTTGCAAGAATCCCATTGGGTCCAGCCAGCGAGTTCGCGAGAACTTCAAGCGAAGCGGTCACAGCGCCAGCCGGAACGACACCGGACACAAACGCTTGAACACCGTCACCGCCAGTGGTAACAAGGACCAAAGGTGACGTTGACACAAGGGGCGACGACAACGTGGAAATAACAGCGCCAGCAGAATTGTAAAACGTCACAACAACACCGCACGGGTGCGTGCCAGGGGAGGCGAAGAACGCCATCGCTCGAATGTTCTGGCCGGGCGTAACAGGGACCCCCGAAAGTCCCGTCGGTGTCACTGCACTGACGTTGCCCGATACCGACGCAGCGAGAACCAGTGAGTTGCCACTAACAGACCATTGGCTAGACACACCCAAATAGGTGATTGAACCAGATGACCAATTAGCGGTCGTGCCGAGCGACATAACCGACTGGTTAGAAAGCAGTTGATTGTCATTCCCGTAGACCTCAAGTTGCATCACGGGGGCGTTGGTCACCGGGTCAGTTGTGGGAGTCGCCACCAACGTCGGAGTCGCCGGAGCGTTGAACTGAGGAGTAAAAGTCGAATATCCCCACGGCGAGAAGGTCGTGCCGTTGTCAGACACAGCCACAAATACGCGATACAGCACGCCAGATTGAAGAGCTGCCCCACACTCTACCGACGTGGCTTGAGAATAAACGGAGCCCGATGCCCAGGCTTGCGTTCCAGCGCCAGGAGCATTTTCAAACCCCCCTGACTCAACCACAATGGAATACGCAACCTGGCTCGTTCCAGCGGGAAAGGTATCGGTCCAGGTAATTTGCGGTTGAGAAACGTTGGCGACCGTTCCAGATGGAGCGCTGACTGTTGGCGCTGCGGGAGCGGCACCGGTAAACGTCGCGTCATTTGCGAACGGCCCTTGAAGGTTCGCGCCAGATTCCTGAGTCGCCATTGACCAGTTGTATGTTAAACCAACAGCGACAAGGCCACTCGGCAACGCCACCGACAACTCTTGAAAAGGGCCGACGGGAACGGCAAGCGTGTTCCATACCAATGTGGATTGAAGAGCATTGATTTCGGCATTCCAATAAAGGTATGTGCCACCGCTCACTTTTAGACGCAGAGCATAGGCATTCGCGTCATAGCCGTCAACGGTGTTGTAAACGCTTGCAAACGTTAACCCGTCAGACACGTCAGGCGTGGAAGCGTTAAGTGGAAATTCCAGAGTCGGCGCAGGAGGAGCGATGACGGCAATGGTTTGCTGAATCTGAAAAAAATTAACAATCTGCGGATATGGCATTTTAAACGAAAAATAGGAAGAAGTGTCAAGCGGAGGGTTAGCCATGTAAGCAACGTTGTAATTAGATGCAGGCGACATAAGGCTGAACCCGTCGCCCACAAACATCATCTGCTCCACCGGACCGGTAATTCCCATCGCCGTAAAGAGCATGGAGTCCTGAGCGGGGATGAAAGGCGGGGAAGCAATCGCGTCACCAGTTTGAGAACTGGAAACGTGATACACATTGAACGTGTTCCCCGGAAGCGAACACGAATACTCAATCAAGTAGCCCTCAGCAGCGATGGCAAGAGGGTTGGCGACGGTAAACGTAATGGAAGAAACCGTGTTGGCTTGAATGATGAGAGCCAGCATCCCCGACCCAGCGTCGTACTGATTGAACAACACTGTTCCAGCGCTCGGGGTAATGGAAGTCGTTGACCCGGCAGGGATAGCGACAAAGATGAAATCGCTTGAAGCCTGAGGGGTCCAAGCAAAATTCCAACCGGACGTGAAACTTGCACCATAAAGGTACTGAGTGTTTACTACTGAGAACGGGGAACTCATGCTTGAGCCTCACTAGATTGAGTTTGCCTATCTGCCGATACCTGCTCAATAAACGCGACAAATTGACGGTCCACGCCTCGTCGAGTAAGCGTTGACGAAAGAAGCGCCGGGTGAGCAATGTGCAGTTGGTCGTGGCGCAGAGAAACCCCTCGCAACACAGCCTCGCCCAACTCATCGTTTCGTTTGGAAGCAACGTCAATGTGAACGTCTCGTTGTTTCCACGTCCACGTTGGGGCATGAACTGAATCGCGTGCAACCTGTGTCAGTTCAGATGCAAAGAATGCTCGGTGGCACACGTTGCATAGCCAGGGAGCCGTCGTGGGCGACAAAGCCACGGGTTGAAGCGAGCCACCGCAAATGGGGCAAGCCGTGGAATACGAGGGGGCTATCACGCTGCGCCTCGCGCTAACGCTGCGTGAAGCGCCGGAAGGCTTGACGAAATGGCCGCCTTAACCGCAGCACCCACGCTCGACTCATTTGAGTGGCCTTGTGCGTTGATGTTAAACACAATGGTCGACCCTCCCAATTGGTGATTCGGGACGACAGTACCAGAGGTTTGAGGGATGAAGAGTTCAGGACCACGCTCACCCACAATGTAAGGGGAGTTTCCAGCGACCGGGCCACCATCAGCTCGGAAAAAGTTAGCAATGCCTGACCCGATAGACCCCACAACGTTAAAGACCTTGCCAACTACGCCACCCGTGAGTTTGTTGGCAATTCCACCAATTTTTCCGATTGCGCCCGTCACAGTATGGATTGAGTTGATGATGTCACTAATCACAGTTTTGATGGTGTGAAAAATCGGCTTGATAAAACTCCACGCACCCGACACAGCAGTCCGGATACCGCTGAAAACCGTATCCCACACCCGGCCTAAAAAGTTGAGTGTGTTCTTAATGATGTTAAGTGGCGTAACAACTTCCACCTTCCACCAGACCTTGAAGAAATCAGAAAACAATCGCATGACAACTTTGATTCCTGACCACACGCTTTCCCACACTTTGTAGAGAAATTTCAACACTCCCAAAAGGACGTGGTAGGGCTTAATAATTTCAACCTGAATGATTTGGTGAACGTAGGGAGCAACGTCGTGAATGATGCGCTTAATCCAACCCCAAATTTTGTGCCAGTGTTTCCACAGTTCAATCAAAGCAAGAGCAATTGCAGCCAAGCCCAAGACGAGCATCCCCTCGGGCGACATGAAAAACTCAATTCCTTTGATTGCAAATCTCGCAATATTCATAGCCTTTGAAAGCCCTTTAAGGCCAATGACAACCGCAGCAATCGCCGTAATGAGGTTGGGAGGAATCAACTTGACAACGCGCCCAATCCATTCGGCCATCCAACCGATAATGCGGAAAAACTGCATTCCGATAGGCGCAAGACCGTCACCAAATTTTTTGAGGAGAGGCCATACCGCTCCAATGATTTTGCCAAGATTGGAAAAAACGGTAGCCATGCCGTTGACAAAACCTCGACCCAATTTGACATGATTCATGAAAGAGTCAAATTTGCCGGTAATCTTAACGAACCACGGCCCAATAACACCCGCACCGACGGGTGCGAACAATTTAAGAAAACCCCCAAAAGCGCCGGTCAGATTGCTGATGACTTTGCCAAATTCAGTCATGATGGGACCGACGAGTTTGCTCATATCACCCACAAACGATTTGAACCCGCTTGATTGCAATCCCTTGTCAATCGAGTTGAAAAAACCCGTCATGGCGTTGATTGCAGGCTTGGCAAACTTTTCCATTAACGGCATGGCTTTCGTCAAAGCGTCAATGAACTTGGTGATTTGAGGCATTATCTGCGTCTCGGCTGCGCCCAAGCCAGATTTGCCTGACCCGATAAGTCCTTGTAGTGACTTCCCGAGCCCAATAGACGATGCGCTCATACCAGCGGTGGAACCGCCAGTCGAAAGCGCCTGGTACGCCTTGTAGCCTTTCTGAAGGTCAAGAATGCCGGGGAGGATAGCTACCGCAGTACCGGCAGCACCTACCAACGTTGCAGCGAGACCACCACCAATGGCGAGACCCAATGCGCCGAGCAAAGCAGTCCCCATTGACGCGCCAATAGGGTTCATCAACTTGGAGAAAAACCCGGTCCCGTTGCTACTCAACTTGTCAAACGGGAGTGCCAACCAGTTCGAAATTTGAGCTGACGGGTCGTTCCCCAATTTTTCGCGGGCTTTAGCCATCCAACCGGAAACCACGCCAGAAAGAAGGCCCTCAACCTTAGGTCCTTCTTCTTCCAAGCGACCGTCAATTTGACTTACTAATTCTCCTCCAGGGGGAACAATATCCATTGCCAATGACTGGCTAATGCCACCCAACGCTGGGCCAAACAAAGCCTCAAGGCCAAGTTTGTCGCCTTCGCCAATACCGCCCAAAGACGGCCCAAACAAAGGAACAAGGTCTTTGCTCACACCACCAGGGCCAAGCGGAATAGCAACTGATTGAGCCAACCAGCGTGCAAACGCCTTGTTCATGTCCCCAGGCGCGGGCAACAAACTTTTGACAATCTGGTCAGCAGATTCACCTGCGTTGGCGGTACCTCCAAAAGCGGAACCCAACGCTTTAGTGATTTCTCCCTTGTTAAAGCCCATGCCGGACAAAATGCCCGCCATAGTCCCCTTGTCAACCCCCTGCGCCAGCAGATTGCTCAGCAAACCTTTGCCGACTGACGTTTCCAGACCCGACACAATGTCGGCAGCAGCCACCTTCGCAGCGGCCCTTCCCAATCGCGGTTCAACGCTCACGGGAATGTCTTTGCGAAGGACCTCCTCTTCCGCCAGAACTTCACCAACCGCAACGTCGTCAAGCTCGGGCTTAACCTTGACTTCAATGCCGTCCTTAAAAGCAGCGTCGGCCTCGGCTTTGGCATCTTCAAGCCCACGGATGAACTCGGTGCGGTCTAGTTTGAGGTAGCCAATAATTTCGCCAGCGTCAAACGCCATTACGCCACCTTCCTCTGGCTACACCTGACTGAACCCAAACCCCATGCCGGTAAGAGACTCACCATCGTCGGGGACAAATTCGTCCTCCGACTCAGGAGAAAATTCCCACAAGAGTCCATCAAGGTATACCTTGAACTCCCACCAGGGAAGCGCACGCGCCTCCGCGATGGACATTCCAAGTCGTCGCTTGAAGAGATACCACGTGCGACGTTGAGCGAGGTCGCCAGCGAGCGCCTCATAACGCTCGCCTATCCTTTTGGGCCGGTGAACTCCCCACCAATCCATTCAACAAAGGCACGGAATAAGCGCGGGGGAAGCGCTGCGAATTGCTCCGCAGTCGGAACGCCGGAACACAAATCCGAGGTAGCCTTGTGCGCCCGAGACAAAGCCTCGGGGCCAGACAGCCCCTCAGACTCATCGCGCAACGCCAAGATTGCGTCAAAGAATTGAGCAAGGTTCTCATTGGTGGGTTCCTGAATCACGCCGTCGGGAATCCCAAACTCACTCATCCCAGAGTAAGCCAGCGGTTCAACCGCCTTGGTAGCGTCAAAACCCATTAGACAACCGCAGCCGTGATGTCAGTGATGCTGATGGCGCTCGGCGCACAGGTCGCCGTAAACGTTGCCGGGTAACTCCGGTTGTTCTTCACTCTCATGTATTCAGTCTTGACCTTTCCGGCACTCACCATTGAGGGAATGTAAATCTGCCTCTGGAAACCAAAGGAATTCACACCATACATCAGGATTGCCACAGCAGTCAACGTGTCCGCCAAAGTCAACGTGGTGTTCCCAGGAGCGCTGGCAGATGCGGCGGTCGTAACAATGGAGCCACCGCCGTAAGCGTTCTGCATGTTCGCAATGGTGTCCTCGGCAAACGTGATGTCAATGGTCACGTCAAGCGTGTCGGGCGTGATGAGAACCGGGGTCGATTGCTCTTCAACGCGAATCTCACCGGTCTTGCGGTCGACGTTAAGAGTCACACCTGACTCAGTGAACCCTGAAGGAACCCACGGGGTCGACGGGATGGGCCACGAAGTCGCCCCAGCCGTTCCGGGCAACGCAGGCATCGGAGTGTTTGCAGGAGCAATGTAGAGAGTCGCGACTCCAACGATGACGTTTGACGCAGTTCCCACGTTCTACCTCTTCACAATTTGGACGCTGTTGGCAGCGCCGATGGAAATGATTTTGTCTGCATCTGCGAAAGAAACTGCGGTCCCGTGACGGGAAATGGTCGGCAAGCCATCAACACCGGGGCTGAATTCGGCAAGGTACCACGGGTCCAACACGGCCAAAATAACCTCACCCACGCCAGCGGAAGGGGGAGCAACGGTCAAAGTAGGCGCTCCAACGATGGAGTCAGCGCTTGCGTCAGGCAGGTCGGCAATGACGGTAGGAGCAATCTCCAAGCCTTCGACACCGCTCGTTGCCACGGGTCCAGCCAGGACGGGTTCAAGGGTGCCAATGGTCACGTCGCGAGATTACAAATCCGATGATTTAGGGAAGGGGGAACTAGACCGCAACGTAGAACTGGTACGTGCCCATATACGTCGTACGGTTGTCCACGTCTCGGTCAAAATACTGAGGAGGGCCTGACGACGGCATGACGCTCATGACGTAGGTTGAACCCATCGCAAATGACCCTTCGTGACCGCTCCAAAACTCGTGCAGGCTCAAAGCCAGCGTTTCGGCCAAAGCGTCGTTGGTGTCACGCACTCGAAACCGAACGTGGCACGTCTCAAACGCGCCATCCATAATGGGCAGTCCACCGCCAGCGGTCGTAAACGAAATCGCTGCGTCAGGCGTGTCTTGAAGCCGGTTGACTTGAATAGCCACTGTCAGATTGTTGGGGACGACAAATTGTGACTCAAGGTAATTGGCAACGTCAGTTAGCGACAAACTCATCTACTGCCTCCTGAAACCGTAAGACCGACCGCCAGTGCGAACCGGAACAGCCGTCCGGCGAATCGCTTTGATTTCAGCCTCACTAAGTCGTGGGACCATCGCAGGCTCAAAAAATGCAAGGAACTGGTCGTCGTCAACGCGAACCGCAGCCGAGTTGCGAAGAAACTCAAACTCTCTCGGAGCGCGAAAATACACCTGGTCTTTGATAGCTCGCGCTAAATCAATCGTTGTGCTGATGAGTCGCCCGTCAAGAACGTGGGAAGCCCATTGGCTCAAAACGTTCATACGTTGCTCATTGCGAAACTGACCGCTGAGGTAGTTTGCCTCACCACCCCGAGGATGTTCAAACGCTTGGGCAGGTTTGCCGTGAGGCCCGTAGCCGTCGTCCTGGTAGTGAGCGTACACCTGATTGACGGTGATTTCAGCTTGCAACGTCCCGGTCCCGACCAGGCCAATTAATTCGTCAACACCTTCAGCAAACGGTTTCATCGCGTCAACGCCCTTACGCCTACAACCTTGCCGTCGAACGACACCATTTCTTCAAGTGCAATAACCATGCGCCCATCTAGAAGGTCTGCAACGCCGACTGTTGACGACGGTGGCAAAATGACTTGGTTCGTTGACGTTGTGACTTCTCCGTCCCGCCCAATCAAGTCGCGCAAACGCAAGGTGGAACGCGCGTAGAGCGTCACTGGCGCAGCGTACGTCGGGTCATCACGGGAACTGGTGGACGACACCTTTTCCCACAACACGGGTTGTGTCAAAAGATGCGTAATGTCCATGTTCTACAGTGTAGACAAATTCAAAAATGCGTCTGTGTGAGCCGACGGCACCTGGAAAGGCGAAATCAAGTTCGCCATAATGCGGTCAATCTGCGCCGGGACAGAACCCTTTTGCCCAGTCCAGTGATTGTAGTGAACGCTGGCACCCGACACCGATTCCGAGTCAACCTCCACATTCTGTGGAAACACCGACATGCGGTAATACTCAAGTGCCACGCAGTCAATGATTTGGTCGGGGACAACGCCTTCGTAGTCAAGGTAGAAAGCACCTGGACGTTGAACAGTGACCAAGACCGGGCTCGGTGTGGCGACCATGTTAGGCCATCCGTACATGAAAGTCCGAGGCCATTCGCGCTCTTGCGTGACGACGAACTTCACCCCGTAGAACGGGCCTTCTTCGTCAATCGTCATGGACGCTACAAGAGCCAAACCTTCAGACACCGGAAGCGCTGCGCCACCAACACCCGTCGAGAATTGGGGCCAACGAGACTGAAGCCACGCCACAAGATTTGCAGCAGACATGTACGCCCCAGGCGCAATGGCTGACTCAGGAACATTAGCCGGTGCTGGCTGAATGTTCGGATTGACGATGCTCATTAGAGCCCCGCCTTAATCTCCTCGGCAGTCTTTTTCACCAACTTGATAGGCGAACCCTTCAAACGCAATTCGTGGCCGATGCGCGAGTTGAGGACTTCCTCCTCAGCAAAGTGGAGGAGTTGGTGCAGATGAAACGCTGAAAACGCGCGAGCAGCGACGTACTTGACGCTGGGGTCAGGGCCATCGCTCACCGTCGGAGTCTCAACCACCGGAGCTGTCACGGTCTCGGGAGTAGCGTCGCTTTTTGACTCGTTTACCTTGTCAGTTGAAGCCTTTTCGTCAGCCATGACGTTCCTTTCAGAAGTTGAGACTGGGAGGACGGTGTTTCACTAGGCGCAGATGAAGCCCGTTCTGAGTTCTCCTCAGACACCATGCCGTCCTTCCCAGAATATAGCACGCTAAGCGTGTTCGACCACCACCGCACGCTTGTAGACCGCAGAGTCGCCAGTCAGAAGGTCGGTACCGACGGTGAAACCACCGACCCACGACCAGGTGCTAGTCAGGACTTGGCCCAAGCGGTCAAGCGGGGCGCGAAGGATGCGGACGACACCGTTAATCATGTCGACCTGAACCGTCGAACCGCCCTGAAGCGCCGTAATGAGACTCGCCATCTCCGAGAACGGAGCCTCAACGAGGCACCCGTCACCGCACACAATCGGGCGATTGACCGTCACGCCAGCCTCGTTGACCTCAGTGGGAACGACGTTGTTCATAATCCAGTCAATCCCAGCGAACCGGCCCATGAACTCCCCGCTGTCTCCCATGGAGTCTCCGGGCTGGAAGTTCACGTACGCCTGGCTGTCGGCGCGACCACGGTAGGCCAACAGGAAGTTGTTGTCTTGGAACAGCTCTTCCACCGTCTGAGGCGTGACGTGAGCCGTGTACGCACCCTTGATTCTGGGAACGTTCTGCGAGCGCAGACGAGTCACCGCCGACGTGAACAGCGACAGCGTGGCAATGTCGCCAGCCACGATGTCGTTGGCCGTAGCGCGACCATTCGGACGAATCTGCACCGGGGCGACGGACGAAATCACGTCCCAACCCACAGAAGCAGAAATCGCCGTGCCGAGCGTCAGAGTGTTCGTCGCCAGGTTCACGCCAACGACGGTGTTGGGAACACCGTTAATCTTGACGCTCAACGGGTTCGACGCGCTCACCGGAACCAACGTCGGGGTGGCCTGACCGGTCAGACCTTCAGCCGGGTTGGAGCCCGTGGTGGCGAGGTTCGCGACGGCATACTGGAAACCAGTCGCGTCACTCACAACCAAGGAAGTGGAACTCGTCGACGCAGCGGTAGCCCACACCTGGCCTTCACCAAAAGCCTGGTACAGCGCTTGCTGAGCCAACAGGTTCTTGGACTGAGCAGCCTGAATCGCCAGGACCTTGTTGTCCTCAAGGAACTTTGAGGCAAGCGCCATCGCGCTCAGAAGCATGTTCGTGTCAATGGACCCGGCGTACTGGTCCATGCGGACCTGGTACTGCTCAAACCCGTAGGTCGACGCAGAAGCGTCCTGACCCGTGACAGGCGTGGTGTTGGGGGTCATCAGACCGCTCTTCGTGAAGATTCCCGTGGAACCTACAGCGCCAGCCCAGGGCTTCTTCTCAGCCAGGGTCTCAAAAAGAAGCGCCGGTTGCAGCGCGTCCTCAAACGTGCGGTCCAAAAGACCGTTTTGCAGAATCTCCTGCAATGAGGGAGGGACAACTTCACGAAAACCCATGATTCATGGACCTTTCAGACTCGAATGTTGTAGGAAGCGAGGGCCTTGTCCCGCTCTTCCTTTGTTGCGGTTCGGAAATCAATCGGCCCAGTTGCAGGCTTGGACGCATCTACGGCTGCGCCAGAGCGGACGAACCACTCCGGGCTGGTTTCCCGTACTGCCTTTACCACTTCGTCCAAGCCCTTGACATCGGACCCTTCAATTTCCAGCGCTGAGGTGTCAACCAGGCGCTTCGCAGCATGTACGCGCTCCGGGTTCAATCCCGACGCTCGCAATGCTGAATCCAATGCAGCCTCGATTCTGGCATTTCTGGCTTCAACCTTTGCGGTCTCAGCCTCTTGCCGTAGTCGCGCTGCCTCGTCCTGCGCCTTTTGCAACTCAGTCTTTTGAGACTCTTCCTGTTCCCGAGCAGCCTTGATGACTGACTCGATTGCCTCAAGATTCTCAACTCCGAACTTCTTCAGCAAGTCTTTCTCGGCGGAGGTTCGACCTGAAGCGCGAGATTCGCCCGCGATTCTGTCCAAATCCTCCTGAGTGAACTTGCCGTTTGACGCTGCCTTGATTCGGGCCTCGGCCTCGGCTTTCGCCTCTTCCACAGCCTTTGCCACAGCAGCTTGCAGTTCTTCGTCAGTTGGCATTTACTTCTCCTGGTTGTCCCCGCCCAGTCGCGGTCGCCCACAGGTTATAGAGCAAAAAAATCAGGGAAGGGGGAACTAAGCGCTAGGAATCAACGGCGCACCCGGAATGGGAGGCCCGACAGTGCAACGACAACGTGGGTGAACACTCCCCGGAACTCCGTACATCGGAATGGAGTCAGCGCGAAAATTCCGACCGTTGCACCATCGACATTCGGGAGTTGTTTTGTCGTCAATGACCGCTCGCCAACTCAACAAATTCACGTCGGGATGCGGTTGCTCTTCTTTGCGGTCGTTCAGCAGTGTCGCAGCAATGTCAACCAACGTGGCCGCGCGAAGTCGACGCTCCTCCGCAGCCAAGTGTCGCATGAAATACCCTTGTTCCACCGTCTCGGCGTGGGCCACATCTTTTGCATCGCGCAATCGCTCGGCAGCGGCCAAAATGTACGTCGCACGCCACAGGTAGTTTTGACGCAACTGCGCTTTCGCCACGTCACCCACCGTTGTAACACCCAAATCGGGAACATGAATCTCTTTGGCTGCAAGATTGGCGAGCCAGTCAGCTCTTTCTGAGCCAAGACCCCACGCCTCAAGCAAGCCACGCACGCTAATGAACAGCCCGTAGCCGACCGCTCCGTTGGAATACAAAGCCACAATGCCCACCATGAGTTTCTTACTCTGGGGATTGTTAGCCTTCTGCTGTGGAGTTCCCTCAGACGGGGGTGGCACCCGAGTCAATGCCGTCTCCCGTCTTGTCGGTGCCGAGGCTGTCTAGAATTTCGCGGAATTTGCTTGGGAGCGGGGTCCCCGCCATCCCAGTTCCCTTGCCGACGAATCCTTCAGCCTCGATGCGGGCAACTTCCTCATCAACTTCGGCCTGATTCCACGTCGGGTGGACAGTCTTGACGATGCTTTCGGTGGAGGCAGCAACGGCTTGACGTAGGTAAAGCACTTGCTGTGCGCCGTCAAGCGCGTCGTCGGGCAAACCGTCGCCCAATTGGATGCTCGGCAGTCGTTCAGATACAACGTGAGACCCATCGTACAGACACAGCGCAGTCGCAATGGACCATCCAAACGCCTCCAAAGCCATGTGTTCTTTCTGCGAACGTGTCAACAACGTGCGAAGTTGGCTCAACTTCATCGCGTAGCCGGAGACGGCGCGTTGGATGGACGCAGTTTGTCCTTCAATTCCCCACGTCAGCGGAGCGTAACCGGCGACCGTCACCATCAACTGCGTCATGTGGTTGACGTAGGAGATGTGCTGCGTCAATTCAACTTTGGGGTCAACGGTTTTGATGAGGTCCATTCCGTTTGTGCCAATGGGCGAGCGCATCCGTGTCCCACCAACAATCTTGTACCCCTCAAGGTCCAACTTGCCAGTTTCGTCCAGCATGGAACGGTCCACAAACGTCTGTGGCTGGCTCTTCCGCGCCCGACTCAGTAGAAGGCTCTCCGCCTCGTTCACACCGTCAAACAACGGTCCGAGACCCATCAGGTCGGACTCTGCGCCTGGCACGTTTTCCCAAGGAACCAACGTGGGCCGGTCCAGCCCTGTCTCGCGTTCTTTCGGCAAATGAGCAAACTCTGGGAACTTTGACAAAGGGACTTCTTTGCCCAGTTCACCGTCAGTGCCTTCGTAAAGGTAGTAGCGCACCAACCCGGTCGTGTGTTCTTCAAACAACCGAAACGTCACCTTGTCGCCAGGGGTCGGTTTACGCGCGATAATGACCGTTCCACCGGCGTAGAACGAACCGTGCCGGATGTCCCACAGAATGTTGTCCTCGGGCACTAACGCCAAGAGCGGAACGCGAGGGTGAATGTCGGGGTCCACAATGACGCGAATCCCGGCTCGGCCTTCTCGCGCCACCTGCACTCCACCACGCACGGCAAACGCCCCAAAGTCGTTCACTTGCTGTAACAGCGCCAACCCATCTTTGTCCGTTGACGAATCAACGCGAGGGGTTGTGGAAAACAACAGCGCAGCGCTAAACCGACACAGCTCACGAGGCCACGACACGGGAACGTAGGTCTCCACACGCGAATTGTTCGTCGCGATGTTGGGATTGGCCTGAATCATCTTTGTGCGGTCGTTCTCGTAGCGCAAACGATACGACTGGATGTCGTTCCAGTGGTCGCGCATCTCCTGTGGAGGCCACGTGTCCTGGGTCGCAAAAGACTTGCGGAATCTGTCCAATACGCCCATCACGCCACTCCCTTGATAAATCCACCTAGCGCGTCACCACGACTCGCGTAAAAAGCCGTGGCAGCATCAACCGTGTGGTCGTTTCCCTTCGCGGGCCTTTCCCCGTCCTCTTCGTAATGGTACGCCTTTGAGTCAACACGAAGTCGCGGGCATCCATTCGTCAAGATTTCTCGGCCATTTTCCAGGTAGTAATTTCGGACCTGGATGCCCAGTTTCTTGTAGGTGGAAAACGACACGGGCTGAACGTAGGTGTCCACGCCCAAATGGTCAAACAGCGCCGCGAGAGTTACATTCTCCGACGCACCGGCAGCGTCGCAATACACCGTCTTGATGTTCATGTCTCGGCACACACGGGCAATAGCCTCACAGCGAGCGTTGAGTTCAATTCGTTCGTAGATTTTCTCGTACAGCCACGCAATCTGGCCGTTCGGCAACTCCGCGCACACCTCAAGGGCCGTGAAATTCCAACCCCAGTCAATCCCGGCCTCCGTCGGGTACGTGTCGTTGACAATGACCGGCACCCCAGGAACAACCGGCCTCGTCGTCACGGGAGACGGCATCTCAAACGTGCGTCCCGCCTCGTACGCAGCCTCAATTTTGGCCGTGTCAAACACCGCACCGGAAAACGCCATCGGGGACGCTTCATACTCCTGCTCAAAGACCTCGCGAGGCAGATTTCGTCGGGCTTCTTCAACCTCAGCCGGGTCAATGTGAGGGTTCGCGACAGTGAAGTAACGAAATCCGGCCCACTGGTCATTCTCAGGGTCAAGCCCACGCAAGTAGTAGTCCCAAAACCAGTTTTCCCCGTTAAACGTGGAAATCAGCAGAGCGTCACCCTTGTGGTCCGACAACGCTGGGCGCACGGCCTCAGTCCACACGCGCTCATCAAGGAACGCGGCCTCGTCCAACACCGCGCACACCAAACCATCACCGCGCAAGTTGTCCCACCGCTCACCGGACCGAAAAAGGATTTTCGACCCATTGGGCAGGTAAATCTCGCTTATGGTGCGATTTACTTCTCGGTAAGCACGTGGAATGGTGCTGCTAATCATGTCCAGAGCCATTCGAGACTGCGAGTGACTAGGTGAAACCCACAGACACACCGAACGAGGTCTGGACGTAGCGCTCACGAGGGTTTTCGCTGTGCCCAACACCGTCTTACCAAAGCGTCGACCGGCTCCGACCACCTTGAATCGCGCGGTGGAGTCCCAGACTTCGCGCTGAGCTGGGTGCAAATCTAAATCAAATGACCACTCGTCAACGACGGTATCGTCGGCCAAATCCCTTGACGCTTTACGAGGCATCGTCAACCTCCACGCCCACGTCAATCTGCGGAGTTTTTTCCGCCCCGCCAATGCGAACAATGACTCGCGTGGGGCCTTTCTCGCGCGACTTTTCCTTCACCCCATCCAATCCGCGCAACATCGCGTACTTCTCCGCAGCGTCCAGAACGATTCTCAAGTAATTCGTCCCGGCAACGGAGTTGATGTTGGCGTTAGCCGACTCTTCGTGTCGTTCCCACGCCTTTGCCATGACGTGTTCGTACACACCGGCAACGCGCTCCGTCTCTTCCTCTACGTTGTCGCGTCGACTCAGACGATTCTTGCGCTCAGCGCGAATGTCGTTAGAAATGGTGGCCTGCGTCACCCCAAATCTTTCGGCAATCTGTGCCTGTTTCCACCCAATGGAATACAAAAGAAACGCTTCGGCGCGTCGGGTCGCCAGTTCCACCGTCTCTTCAGGCTCAGGGGGGCTAATGTCCACTACGGGACGCAACGCGCTTTTGAGGACTTCCATGTCACCCGCCATCAGTGTGTAACAGTCCTACTTCTTCGGAAGAGGATGAGAGCGCTTCAATTCCTTCTTGGCCTCAGCTTTGATTTCCGAACGCTCAGCGCTCGTCAGATTCTTCGCCTTGTTCACATCCAACAGCGCAGCACGCGCGTGATTCGCGTCGTTGACAGGAAACGAACGATTCGGTCCAGCAAAATCCTTCGCCGGTAGCGCGTCACGCCCCTTTTTGGATAAACGACTCATCGCGCCTCGCTTTCGCAGTCTTTCTGCGACAAACACTAACATGCCCGTCGCCGTAACAGGCTCAACTTAAAAGTCACCCCCACGTAGGAAGGGCCAAAAATCGTTCCTTTACAGCGTACAACCGTGTTATTACGCGTTATTACGCGCTTTTGGCATTCATCGCTCGAATCCTGTCACGCTCTTCACGCTCAAGTCGTCTCTTGTAGGCAGGATTCATCGAGTACCTCAAACACGACGTACACTGCTCCCATTTGTCCGACTTGGGAACAAACGTATGCACGCAGTAGTCGCGCCACGTAGGTACGCGACTACGCCGGTTGTAGTTCATCTTCGCCATGCGTCAACGCTACAACACTACGACACAGAAATCAAGCACACTTCCTGTGAAAAATCTCAGAAAAGTGACTTGACAAATGCAATTGTAACTGCTAGGATACTAGCAGCGAGGCGGCGGTCGACTATCAACACAGAGGCTAACCCCTCCCGCCCTCCGGTTGGGCTACCGCGACCGCAAGCGGTCTTGCTTCCAAGCCTAGCACGATGTCTCGCTGCGGGGACCCAAGTAGGTAGTTCCTTTTCGATTCATCTCTCCCTTTAGAGCCTGGACACTGGGTGACTGCTTAGTCGGGGCTGACTTTTCCTGGGGTGCTTTCGACTCTTGCGAGTACCCCCCGGCTCGCGGTTGGGTCTCGGGTAAGCCCCCCCCTGGTTCCCCTGTGGTGTGTGTGGCGTGGGGCGTGGCGATGTGTGGTGTGTGTGGTGTGGATGCGGACTACTCTTCCTCTCCGATGTCGTCCCTCCCTGAGATTCGCCCATCTCAATCAGAGATGGCAGATATCTGAAATATGTATTGAATTGGACTTGACAACGGTACCGCCGGCACTGTAACGTGGTGTCAGTGAGGTTGACAAAGCCTCACAACTACTAGAAAGCGGAGGCAACACAGTGGCAAGAATTCACAACTACCAGGCTTCTCAGTTCATCGAGAATCGCCAGGGGTTTCAAGGGTCCAACTTTCGTGGAGTGTGGATGGGAGACACCTACCAGGTGTTCAGTTACATGACCTGTATCGGAGAATGGACCAATGGCGTGTGGTTTCTGGTGGATGGGTCCTACTCTCCCACGACCAGCAAGCACCAGAACTACCTACGCCAGGGGGCTTTCTGGTCCATGACCCGGACCGATGAGGGAGAACCTCGCGTTATGTGGATGCACCGGTCCCGGGCTCCCTATCGCAACCAGGGCCGCTGGACTCGTGACCTCACTGACCTACGCCTAGCCAAGTTCCGGAGACTTTCGGCCTAGTGTCAATCCCTAGCGGGCCTACAGGGTCCGATGGTTCATGACCAGGCTAGGGAACTACCGGGATACCGGTGAATTAACAACTGAAAGGGGATAATTATGTACCGAGTATGCGCGAATCGTCCGGGATACCTTCCCGACGTGGTGCCGACGTTCTACGCATCGCGCGATGACGCTTTCGAGGCCCTCTTCTACGAATTGTGGGTGAATGATGCGCCAAATTCGGTTCTGGATTCGGCGCCCAACGAGACAGCGCGCGAATACAGTGTGACAGTGGACGGAATTGTCTACGAGGTCACGCAAGTCGGACCGGACTTAGAGAATGTGGTGGCCCGGGCGAATCTCATCGGACCCGACGCGAGCGGAGTTGTGGGATACGTCACCCAAGACAGCGCCATCTTGTGCCGAGAGTGCTGGGCAATGGACCCCAACCCAACCGATTCTCTTTTGTCGGGTTGGACTGGTGAAAGTGACCACATTACGCAATGTGACAACTGCTCATCGGTTCTAGATGTTGCCCTCACGCACGACGGAGTGGACCTCCTCGCGGAACGCTTGACGACGGACGCGCCACGCCACGCTCCCTTCGGCGAGGCCACGCTCCGAGTGTTGGCAACGATGGCAGAGATTTACTCTTGTGCCCTGTCGGACCGTGGCATAACCATCTAGGCCACGGTGGAGAAATCCCTAGTGGCTGTAGAGTCCGTCGGTTCACGACCGGCTAGGGAACTACCGGGAGACCGGTGAAGTGACAACTGAAAGGAATGACCAATGACACGAACCGAGCTACCTAACGGGGGCTACGTCCAGCACGACGAGTTCGGCGTTACCTACTACCGCAACGCATCGGGCCGACTCCACCGAGACGGAGGGCTACCGGCCATCGAGCGAGCCGACGGCTACAAGGCGTACTTAGTCAACGGCCTACTCCACCGAGACGGGGGTCTCCCGGCCATCGAGTACGTCAACGGCTACAAGGTCTACTACGTCAACGGCCAGCGCCACCGAGACGGGGGTCTCCCGGCCATCGAGCGAGCCGATGGCTCGAAGGAGTACTGGCTGAACGGTTGCCGGGTCCGCAAGGCAGAATGGGAGGCTCTCAACGCTTAGAGCAGAAAGGAGTTGTAACCCTCGCCACCTATCAGGGGTCGCCGGTTCACGACCGAGCGAGGGACTACCGGGACGCCGGGGTCTATCTCTAAACGAGATAGGACGTATCTGTCAGAATGATTTGACAGAGACGCTACACTGCTGTAACGTTGTACCTATCAGGAATTACCAACTAAAGGAGACCAAGATGTCGAAAGAAACCCTCAAGTGGCTCAACACCAACACCCTCATCGGGCACACCGAGAAGAGGGGCAACGCATGGCACTACCGAGCTGAAGAGCAGGATGGCGAGAGCAACCACTTCACCGGTCCCGTACCGGTTGAGGCTGTAGAGCGTCGGCTCTTCTCATGGGAGGCTGTTGAGAGTCCACTCTTCACGGCTACAACCGCCTTGATTGAGGAGGCTACCATGATGGGGCCGAACGGGGAACCGCTCGCAATGCGCGAGATTCCTGGGCGAAAGGCCATCACGCGCAGTGACACCGGCGCAGTCCTCGGAGTGTTTAAGGAAGGCTACAAGCCTCATCAGCCTCGTGAGTGGCTCATCAATAACGTCGAATTGTTGGTGGGTGGGGACCTTGACATCGGGAGCGCTGGCCTACTGCGTGGTGGCGCGGTCGCGTGGTTACAGGTTGAGGAGTCGGACAACATGGTCACAACGTCGGGCGTTGAGTATCGCCCATTCATCACGGCAGCGACCAGTTTCGACGGAACTCTCGCGACCGTCTACAAGGTCGGGGTGACTGTCGTAGTGTGCGATAACACAATGGCAGCAGCGCTACGTGCCGATTCGCCAGAAATCCGAATCAAGCACACCCGACACAGCGCTCTTGACCTCTCTGCCATGCGCGACGTTCTAGGAATCGTCGAGCAAGCGGGCGAGACTTTCGCGAACGACGTAGAACGGCTCACTAACTGGACCGTCACGGACGCAGAATGGGACGCATTTCTCAAGAGCCTTTGTCCGGTGGATGTCAACGCGAAGTCCTCGCGAGGTGAAACGATGGCGATAAAGAAGCGTGACGACCTCACGAATCTCTACTTTCACGATGACCGAGTGACGAAGTGGACCGGGACGGCTTTCGGAGTCCTACAGGCTGTCAACACGTGGGACCACCACCTCAAGACGGCGCGAGGGACCCAGAGAGCCGAGCGGAACATGATGAACGCTCTGGACGGGACCACGGCGGAGTCCGACTGCAAGACCCTCGCAACGCTGAGCCGGGTGTGTGTGAACGCCTAGAGCAGAAAGGAGTTGTAACCCTCACTGACCTACAGGGTCCGACGGTTCGCGACCGAGCGAGGGACTACCGGGAATCCGGCGAATTACCAACTGAAAGGAATGGCTAATGACCATCACCAGCGACCTCAGCGGAGGCTATACCATGACCGACAAATTCGGCACTGTCCGCTACTTCAACGTCAACGGCCACCTCCACCGCGAGGGAGGTCTCCCGGCTGTCGAGGGGGCTGACGGCTCCAAGTCCTACTACGTCAACGGCCACCTCCACCGCGAGGGAGGTCTCCCGGCCATCGAGTACGTCAACGGCTACAAGGAGTACTGGGTCAACGGCGAGCGCCACCGCGACGGCGGTCTCCCGGCCTATGAGGGGGCCGATGGCACAAAGGAGTACTGGGTCAACGGTGTGTTCATCCGAGAGGAGGAGGCGTGAGGTACTACAACAGCCCGATTAGGGAACTGCCACCAACGCCCCGCCAGCGAGCTCGCGTGTCACGCCGTCAGAAAGTCGGGGTTGGTCTCCTCATCCTGGCTTTCTCTGGACTGCCCTGGCTCACGGCTCTCGGATTCATCGGGCTCGCCGGATGGGTCATCGTCGACTACTACCAAAGGAACAATTGAAATGACTGCAACAAGCACAAACACTGATGAACTCGCTGTGACCATCAAGCGACCAGACACCATCGGCTCATTTGTCGGGCAGAGCGAACTCATGAACCGACTCAACGTCATCATCGCTGGCTCAAAGGCCCGTGAAGTTCGCCCGCCTCACATCTTGTTTTCGGGTGCGCCGGGGCTGGGCAAGACCTCGCTCGCTGCCATCGTTGCAAATGAATTGAACGCAAAGTTCACCAGCGTCGTCGCGTCACGCCTACAGCGTGTGGGCGACATTGCCAATGTGTTGTTTTCGTTGTCAAATGAGCGTCTAAATGTGTTGTTCATTGACGAAATTCACAGCCTTCCACCACGGGTTGAGGAGGTACTCTACGAAGCGCTTGAGGATGGGCGAATGTCCATCGTGTCGGGGACCGGCGCTGAGGCCCAGGTAGTGACTCTCAACTTGCCTCAGTTCGTGTGCATTGGGGCGACCACATTGTCCGGGCTCGTCAGCGCACCCTTGCGCGACAGATTTGGTTTCCACGGGACGCTGAGGCCCTACACCGACCGCGAGCTGGGGGAACTCGTTGCACGGCACATCCAATCGTTAGGGGTGCCCTCCTCCGAGGTTGAGGAAGTCGCGGAAGTCATTGCGCGGTGTGCCCGTCAGACTCCTCGCATCGCGCTCCACTTGACCGAAAGGGTGCTGGACTTCGCGTATGCCAACACCCTCCCGCTGGACATTCTGACCGCACGGCTGGCGTTGAAATCATTTGGTCTCAACGCCTGGGGCTTGACCGCTTTCGACCGTCTCATTGTTCGCGCCCTCGTCAATCACCACGCGCCAATGGGGATAAAAGCCCTGTCTCAGGTTGTGGGGATTCCGGTTGAAAGCATTGAGCGAGAGAATGAGCAGTTCCTCATCCACCAGGGGCTCGTCGTTCGTGGCCCCCTGGGAAGGTCGGCCACTGCATTGGCGCACCAACTCGTGCAACAGGGAGAAATGGACTAGACTGGGGCAGACGAAAGGAAGAGATGTCTGTCACCGTCGAAGGGGCTCACGCCCGCGCCATTGCTCGAATCTACGACCTGCCGAGTGAGTCCAAACGAATTGAGAACGTGTACGCACTGTTACGCGAGGTCAAAACGATGGAGAATGCTCTCATCGCCCTGGGTCGCCACGAGATAGAAATTGCCATGAGCAAAGGTGCGTCGTGGGCTGACCTTCAGGAATCGACCGGCTTGAGCCGACAGAAATTAGAGTGGCTCATGAATCTCACTCCCCAAGCGACGGGCGGAGTCTCTCTGGAATCCGGTCCTGGGCGTTGAGACGCAAAGCCTCCTCACGCCGTCGCATTCGCTCTTCGTATTGAATCCTTTTCTGAATCCGTGGAAGAGCCTGAACGGGCGCTAGGCGCTGCCTGATGGCTCGTGGTGTGTCAGCGACAGCCCACCGCTCAATCGCGTCTAGCCGAGACTTGGCAGCTTTCACGTCCTCTTTCACATTGTTTCTTCGCAAAATCTCGCGAGCAGCCCGTGACCTCAGCGCCATGACCTGACGTTGGTGCGCCCTGACGCGCTCCAACTCGGCTCGAACGGCGAGGAGGACCTTTACGGGGTCATCTTCGGGGGACAGCCCCAGCCCTTCAATCGCAGCGTCAGCGCTCGCAGAAGCACACCAGGGGCACGCTAGCCCCGGCTTTTCCAACGCCCACTTCCGGCACGACGTACAAAATCCATCACCGTTGAGTGGCATTAGGCAACCTTGAAATGAATTGGGTTAACACACAGTCGCGTGTTACATTCATCAATACGAGTCAATTTTTCTCCCTTGCGCAAAGGCGCGACCCACTGGTTGTAGGCAAACAGATGCGCCCTCACCGTTCGTCCGCCATTCCAAAAATTTCCAAACCCAGTACCGTTCACGCCTCCGCGCCACATCCAATGGCCGTCAATCTTGTCAACGTGAGACATGAAACGTTCTTCAACTGAATCAAAGTGTTGCGCCTCAGTGTTGCCTGCCCCCTGAAGCGACTTGTAGAACGCAAGACGCGCTGGCTGGCATCGACATCCAACGCGATACGCCTTCGCCGTTGAGTGTGAGCGCCCACGAGGGATGACGCAGCCCGCCGACGTAGCCGGGCTAATGGTCCCACGGCTTGCCATGCTGACCGTTGGGTCGCCCGCCTCCTCTTGCAAAATGAGCCGGGCCATGCGAAGCAAACTGTGCCCATCGTCGCACCCGAGTTTGACGGGGTGCTTTGATTCCAAACAGATTGGACACACGCGCTGGCGTTCCTCAAAAGTTTTCCCGCCCCACACCCCAAAGTCGTAATCGTGGTCAACTGCGTAGAGCAGGCACTCTCTAGCGACTGGACAGCCACGACACACGCGCTTAGCTGCTCTCGTGTCGTCGCCAAAGAGGATGTCGTTTTTCCCTCGGCAGTTGGCGCTGTCGCGCCACGCCGACACGTCAACGGGGGTGAGAATCATCGAAACACTCTGGGATGAACCCGGTGCAACTTGAACCGGTGGCACTCTGGGCGACGGCACACCACTGGAATCGCGTGAACGTGGTCAACGTCGTGGTCCCAATGCGAATGAACGCCAAAGTCGTGATAATGACGAGTGGCTCGCGAATCACGAAACAATCTGAACCTATCCCTGAGTGTCATCTCCATCATCGTAACTTTCCGCAGCCTCTCGCTCCAACTTTTCCGCAGCCTCTTTCGCTTTTTTCTTCTTGCGCCACTCTTTGATGTAGGCGCTCGAAGCGTTCCTGCACAGTTGACAGTGGCATCCGTTGTTGTACGCTCCGCGAGTCCCATGACGAGTGGGCACGTAGTAGCCACGCTTTCGTTCGCCAGGGGTCAGCACGCGCTCAATGGCAAAAGTGTCGGGGTCCGGGGTCGGCTCCTCCTCCACAGCTCTGAAGTCACGAGGCTTGAGCGAGGCCACACATTTGTCGCATTCGCAGCCGACCAGATAAGTCCGGCGGTCCCCGTGACCGTAAGTTCGTATGGCGCGAGCAATCACTTGAGGATTGCCAGAAACGTCATCTAAATCCTTTAACACATCACTCCAATCTGTTTGAATTGTTAATAAGCACCCGAACACCAAGCGGGCCACGCCTGGTCGGGCCAGTAGTGCAAAACATCAGCCACGAATCTCACCATCGCCCACGCCTGCTCCATCGGAGTCGCGTAAGCCATCGAGCGAGGCATCCACGGAGCTCGCCACGCGCTCCACGTCGACGGCAACCAACCAAGTCCACCAGCGTAGGTAGGTCCGAGGTTGTGCCACGACAGAGGTTGCTCGCACTCGTGAACCTTAAAAACCTTCTGCCAATCGGCAGCGCTCACAAAAACATGACGCACAGCCCCATGAACCGATTTCGTGGTTGTATGGCGCAGTTTTTTCTGGGCAAATGAATGGTATTGCCCCAAAACGGGGGTCCGACGGCTCTCAGGGCAAATCAGGGCACTCTGAGAGCATTTCCCCTGATGAGCAAAAACGTCATGGCGAAGGGGCACTTGCCCAACACCGCTAATCAACATCCCGGCGACAACGCCGACGCGAATTGACAACACGTTTGTTCCTTTCTTTGGCACTGCATGGCAACGTCATGTTCAATTACTCATCACCTCCCTCCGATTCCGAAACCGACCTCACCATCATCCCGCACTTGTGACCCGTGCGGTCCTCGTGAGCGCACGCGCCCATAAACGCAGAGTTACTCGCGAGGTGACGTTGTTTCTCTTCGGCCATGTCGAACATGATGCGCCCAACAAGACCGCATTCTCGGCACAGTATGTCCCAACGTGTCGCGCGACAACTTGTTTTTTCCATCGTCCCCACCTTCTTGATAGTGCTACGTCAGTGTAGCCGAACCACCGTCATTTGTCAAGTCGCATTCTTCCCGGCACTCGTACCAGAAATAATCGCCGTCGCGGTCGTGGTCTCCGTGACGCTCCAAAAGTCTCGCGTCGTCGCACCCACATAGACAACAAACGGGGATGTCATCGTCCCATTCGGCTGACCTCATTTTTCCTCCTCGTAATTCATTGGAGACGCAAGTGAGTAAGACGGTGGCCGGATTCGTAGCATCGCTTACAGATTGTTGTCACAGCCATCCTTCTTGTTGCCAATGCAAAATGGCCTTTAGAACGGTACGCAGAAGAAAGTCAAGCGTGCCATCATTGTTAATGCCAAAGTCGGG
>JAEHJW020007279.1_pt1 | contig 24751 bp, 34 predicted proteins | sample 9271431 | NCBI WGS metagenome assembly JAEHJW02 | reverse complement strand
GGTAATTTGGAATAACTTTGATGTTGCATGTCCGTATAAATACGAAGTTCCACCAGTAGAAATTGGTGTTAAAAAACTGATTGGATTTAAAACATCACCAGTTGCTGCTAATCCAGCCAAAGAAGGTTGTGCTATTCCTAAAACCTCAAATGGGTCAAAATTAGATGCTTGGGAAAAAATACCTCCTAATGGGGAACTTGCCTGTAAACTTATTCCCCGCATCCAATCCAAATCTTTTAGTTGTAATATTCGTTCTATTGCCATTTTATATTTTTAAATATTAGTATTATCTTTGTTCTCTAAGTCTTGAAACTCCATAAAGGTTTAGTTGTCTAATCTTATTGCTAAATATCGGGCATCTTCTTGTGTAATACCTGAAACAGGATTAAATGAAGTTGGCATTACACCCGCTGTAACTGTTATATAACCAGATGTAACAGGTTTACCAGTCGGAGCATCTAATGTTCCTGATGGTATACTACTAAATACTCTAATATTTAAATCGGTTGTTGATTGTGTAACAAGGGCTATATAATAATTTCCCGCGGGTAAAGAAACAGGAGATGCTAAAGTATGGGTGAATTTTCCAATAGTTGATATACTAGCTGTTGTTTCGCTAAATTTTTGTGTTTGTCCATCTTCACTAAAAATTGCTAATTTAATTGTTCCTGCAACATTAACTGCTACGACAGTAAGTGAGATAGCATTAACAGTAATAGAATGTGGAAATGTACTCATTCCAACATAAGCTCTTGTATTAGTATTAAAACTATTACTTGTTACAGCTGGATAACTTCCAGTAGGAGATGAAAAAAGAGTTTTTACTGTAGTTCCACCACTAGCAGCAGCCCAAGACAAGTTTCCCGAGCCATCATTTTGTAAGAAAGTTGAAGCTGCACCTTGTGCTGTTGGCAAGATATAAGATATATCCGCAGCCTGTGTACCTACTTTGAAAGCTGTGAAGTTGGTCCCTAAATCTGTATCTTCATATAATCTTAATTCTCCAGGTTGGGTTGCATTTCCTTTTAGATTAAATGTCCCCGTGCCTTTTAACACGACATCTATACCAACATTAGCATCTCCGCCTGAAGCTGTGATAGTTGGATTTCCTGCAGTAGCAGCATTAGCCAAGGTAAGTTCATTAACAGCAGAAGTTACGGTATCTAAAATCAAGAGTTCATTCCCATTAGCATCAGCCAAAAAGCCTAAGTCAGCAAACTTAGGAGCTGTCAAAGTTTTATTAGAAAGAGTTTCTGCAAGAGCAAGGGTTGCAAGTGTGGCTGTAGAAGAAGGAAAAGTTATAGTAGCAGTTCCAGAACCCGTAAAAGTCATATCAGCACCGGTAACTCCCAAACTTCTAACCGTTGTTCCGCCTCCAAGAGTAAATCCATCGGCGGCGTTTACAAACCTTATATTTCCTGAATTATTTGTTGCCATTTTAGTTTAATTAAATATTTAAAAAGGTTTAGATGGATTATGTACACCAACACCCTCAACAAAAAAAGTATGAAAGTCATCAACTTTTATATCATATACTTCTTCTTGAAGAAGGGGTATTATTTCTTTGATTGAAATAATAGTAGTGTTGTTTCCATTGTGATTTAAAAGTTCAGTATCAATTTCTAATTTTTCCGCATCAATAAATTGTCCAAGTTTCGGTATATAAAATGGGTGGTTGTGAGTTACTCCAATTTTTACTCCATTAGATAGTTCAATTTCAAGAAATTTTTCCACTTTTCTAATATAAGTATTTGTGATAATTTTCGGAGCGATTTCTCCTGTTGAGGGGTTAAAAGATAAAACATAATCTCCAATTTTTAAATTTTGTATTTCTTGAAATCCATTTGTTGTATTTATCTTTGTTCCAATTATAAAACACGCTCCAGTTCCATAATCTAAAGTAAGAAGTCCCACAACTGTTCCTAGGTTTGTTACTGTTAATGCCATAAAATTATACTATTGTAATATTACCAACAGAAGAAATAACGGACCAAGTTGTGTTAGCTACAATACAAATTACTTCTATTGCATCATATCTATTTACCGAAGCAAGGCTACCTCCAACCCCTGTGGTTGTAACTTGGTTACCAAAATTTATTGACTCGCCAGCATTTTGTGCTAGTTTCCACCCACCCGCACCAGAACCAGCAATTCTTACTATACTACCCAGTGCTGCTGTATCTGGAAGTGTAACTGTTACTAAGGCTGCATTATTAGTTATATAACCATTATTAACAGCTGCGGCTTGACTTGTACCAGTTACTTCTGTCCAAGTAATACCCCCACTTGCTGAAGGGGTTTGCCAAGTGGCAGCTGTTCCGCTTGTTGCTGTAAGAACCTGACCAGAAGTTGGTGCAGTTGCAGCAGAAACATCAACTGTTGTTGTAGCTGATTTTAAAGCATTGGTTATTCCAGATGTTAAGCCTGTTGCAGTCCCCGTAACATTAGTCATAGTACCAGAGGCAGGTGTTCCTAAGGCGCCTCCGGAGTATAAGATGGTAGCTGAAGCATCAGGCAGGGTGAATGTTTTTTCAGCAGTTGTCGGACCTGAGAACTTGGTAAAACCATTACCAGTACCACCATAAGCTGAAGTAATTATTGTTCCATTCCACACTCCTGTTCCAATGGTCCCAAGAGTGGTAATAGAAGTTTGACCAACATATGTTGCGGATATGTCAACACTATCTGCATTAACAGTAATTCTATTAGCAGTTCCAACAACATCTAATGTATTCCCAGATTTAGTTAAACCAGCACCAGCGATTATCTCTCCTGCTCCAGAAAATTGAGTAAAAGTAATTGCGGTTGTACCAACAGTGGGATTAGAAGAATTTGTACAAACAAATCCAGCTGCTGCATTTACAGTTCCAATTTCTACGAAAATATAAGCTCCAGTAAATTCCCCTGTAGTATCCATAGAAGTATGGCGGGTCAAAACTAAAGCCACCCCAACTGCTCCCGCAACAGTAACTGTATAAAGTCCGTTATATGGGTCATTGGGAGTTGTTTCATCTTTTATTAAAACAACATCGTTTAAAGCCAAATTATGACCATCAATAGCAACCACTCCCGTTGCAACCGCTGTTATAGTAGCCCCAACACCAGAAGAACCATTATTATATGTATAAGCTGGTAAAGCACTTGTTGTTGCTACAATGGCAGATGGTTTTGCATCTAAACCTTGAGCAACTGTATCTACATAAGTTTTAACAGCATTTTGAGTAGGATAAAGAGTGTTTGATGTTCCTAAAGATGTGTCTGTGGATTTATTAGCTAATGCCTCAAAAGTAGATGAAAGAGATATACCACCAACCGTAGGCATGTTGGTAGATTCCATGTCGGTAAACCAACCCTTTAAAACTCTAGCTCCCGTTGCAGCTAATGAGCCAGTCATTGTAATATTAGCAGTTCCAAGAGTAATATCACCTGTTACATTTCCACTACCATCAAAACTTTGTCCCCAAAGAGTTCTTGCGGTAGTTAACGTTGCCGCACTTCCTGTTGTATTTTGGTTAAGTGTTGGGAAATCACCAGCGACTGCGATGCTTAATTCGCCAGTTGTAGTTGTATTTTTAACAATTCCTGTGGCTAAAGCTCCTGTGTAATTCTTTGTAAGAATTGTTGTAGATGCGTCTGGTAAAGTATAAGTCTTTTCCGCTGTTGTTGCTCCACTAAACTTTGTGAATCCATTCCCTGTTCCTCCGTACGCAGAACCTATAATACCGACATCTCCAGAACCAAGTAATGTAACCCCACCAACTGTTCTAATATTCGTTCCAGAAACTAAAGTTGCTTGTTTTGTGTTTATCTGAGTTTGAATAGCAGAGGTTACCCCTTTAACATAAGTAAGTTCAGTTAAAGAAGGATAGGTTGCAACTGCCAATGATACAAGATTCTTAGAAGCATCAGTTGCTGTAATTTCAGAAGCTGTCAAACCAGAAACTAATACTCCAGAAGGAGTTATGTTTCCTAAAGCAATTGTTAAACTAGGATTTGCTCCACCAGAAGATGTGCCAGAAACACCATTTGCTGTTGTAACACCAATGGTTTGAACAACACCTGGGGCGCCCTGCGCTCCCGTAGCACCAGTGGCACCAGTGGCACCTGTTGCGCCTGTGTCGCCTTTGTTGGCTAGTAATGCCCAATAAGTAGTATTAGTAGGTAAATTACCTGTTGAATTGAGTATACAAGCATAAGAACTTCCGTTGTATGTAACAAAATCCCCAACAGTATATGCGGTTACCCCAGAATATGTTCCCTTAGCTAAAGATGAAAAAGTTTTATTAGCCATTAGTGTTTAGTTAAATTAGTAAAAACTATATCTCCCCATAATATTAAAGTCTCATTTTCAGCAGAACCAACCAAAATATAGTCTGGTGCATCTGTAGTAAGATAGCTCAGCACACCAACATTTTGTTGTCTACTCCAAGTAGGATTTGAAGATTTACTTGAATTAGACCAAGACGGGGAAGACGATTTATTTGTTCCAGTCCAAGTTGCCATATTTAATCATATTTAGGTAAATAAGCTCCAAGTTGATTTATTTGGTCTACTTCTTTACGAGAATAATAGCGTTTTAAACGTTCCTCATAATCAGAAATTAAAGTAGCTAAGTTAGCCGCAATCGGCATATTTTTAGTTAAAGCATAATCTAAAGCCGCACCAAGAGATAACATTCTGTGGAAAGGCTCATCAATACCTGGTTCTTGAGTGGTGTCGGCAGAAGTAAACTCATCTACTTCTCTCATAAATTCAATGCGGATTAAACCACCATTTGCAACATCGGTTGCAGAAGCTAGGGGGTAAATCCAAATAGAATTTCCAATTAAATCATATCTTGGATTTGCTTTATCAAAATTACCATCGGTATTTGTATTATTCCCTAAGCCAAAAGAAGGCTCACCAGTATCAATAGGATTAGCCCTGTAATAAGTTGTTCCATCATAAGTAATGTCTACCCTTTTAACCTTTAATACCTTTAAAGATGCTGGTAAAGAATAATCTCTTTGAGAAGCAACTAATGGGGTTGTGGCAACTGGGAAATCAGTTAAATTCAAATCGTCAAATTCCCAAGCATCTTGAGACTCTAAGATGGAAGCTACTATTTTATGATACCATCTATTGATATTGCTAGTTACTATTTTTAGTAAAGTAGCATTACCAGAGATACCGGTATCACCGACATTCAACCAAAATTCAACATCTTGGATAAGTCCATTTTTATTTGTTGTGTCTGAAAAAACCATGTTATTATTTTAAATAATCAATTTTATTACCTGCTGTAAAATAGCTCATACGCATATTATTAAATTCTGGTTTATATCTATCCCTGAAAGGATGTTTCGTAAATTTATCATGGTCTAAAGCTATTGCTGGATTGTTTGTAAGTAATTTAAATCCATATCCTGCTAAGAAAGCCCTATAAGCGATATTGACATTGTCTGAACTCCAGTAATCATCTAATTCTTCGTCAAACCCACCAATCTCTTTTAAAGCTGAAAGGGGGGCGCAAGCCCAATCTATTTCCCAGCATTTCCATTCTGGTTTTGCGTCCGCAAAGGCTCTCCAGTCCCATTCTTGGGTTTTCCAATCCATAGTTTTTCCAAGTGGGGCTGTCCAGAAAATCTTAGGTTCTCTTTGATAGGCGTCCCAAAATTTCTGTAAGCCATCTGGAGGACATTTAGTCCAATCTTCCATAAAAACAATCAATTCACCCTTAGCCCTCTTCAACATTCTATTAAAAGCTGCGTTTAAATCGTGTTTTGGAGGTAATCCAATCTCAACCAACCACTCAAAGTCTTTAAAAGTCTGATTTTGCAGGGCTTCTTGATTAGGTTTTAGCCCTTCAGGACGTATGGAGGGGGTAATAACTGTTATCTTTGTCATATACTAAAACGTTTCTAAATGAATTTTGTTACAACATATTTCTGAAATAAAGTCAAATTGTACTTAATACAGCTCTGCATTGGGGTATTTTGCTAGGAATTTAACCTTATTTTCCCCATAAGCCTTTGCATGGTCCATTTCTTTCATGGTTTTTCCACCCTCAGAAACAATTTCTACGTTTTCCTTAGTTATTAGGGGGATTCCAGCTAATTTAACCCTCAAAGCATAATCATCATCTTCAAAATATCCAATCTCAAATTGCTCATCAAATCCACCTATTTGTTCATAAACCCACCTAGGAATACAGAAGCAACAACCCCATAGCCCTCTTGGTGGCTTAACACCATTTAACAAAGGAGATGTAACCCCACGTTCGTCAATCAAATCCTTTATGTTACCACGTTTAAACACAACATCATTTGATACTAAAACCAGATAATCACCTTTAGCCATTTTAAATCCCCAATTACATGCCTTAGCAAAACCGATTCCTTCGTTTATCACTAAAACCAATTCATCATAACCTGAAATAGACGAACGACATTCGTCTAATAATTTGTTTAATTCTTGAGTTTTAGGATAGTGGGGAATAATAACTGAAATCATTTGTTTTTATAAAATTGTTTTACCCAAAAAATAATCCCTTCAACTTCTTTTGCGGTTAATGAATCGTGGACGGGGAGTGATAATAGCTTCAACCACACTTCGTCTGTAACTGGCAATGGTCTTTTTTGTCCTTTTTTCCAATACGTCATTAAGTGTAATGGTTTAAAATGAACAGATGTGGTAATTCCACAATTAGCAAGGTATTCAGATAATCCATCTCTGTCTTCACATTGCATAGTATAATATTGAACAGTATGGCTATACACTGGAATCTTAATTTGGGGAATATCTTTAAAGGCTTCGTTATATAAACTTTGAATCATTCTACGTTTAGCAAGCATTTCTGGTAATCTACCCAATTGTCCGATACCAATTACAGCGGTTAAATCATTCATATAAGATTTAGTTCCCTGCTGACAAATATCATAATCCCAAGCATACTTAGAATCTTTGTTTCTATCCCAAGTAGTTTTTTCAATTCCAAGCCAAGTTAAGGAACGTAGTTTCTTATAAATAGATGCATCATTGGTTGTAATCATTCCACCATCCCCGGTGGGTAAAGTTTTAACCGCCTGAAAACTCCAAACTGTTATATCAGCATCTTTCCCAGCACCTGGGGTATACATAGCATGAGCCGCATCTTCTATCACTAAACCACTAAATTTAGCTTTTATAGCTTTAATATCTGCCAGTCTTCCGTGGGAATCAACAGCTATAATTGCTTTTGTTTCTGGTGTTATTACAATGGCTTCTGGGTCAATACAAAGAGTTTCGGGGTCAATGTCTGCAAAGGTTACGTCCATACCATTCCATTCCCCAACTGCCGCATCGGCAACAAAAGTCATTGGTGTTGTGATAAGCTCCCCACCTTTAATATCATAAGCCTTTAATGCTAAATCTAAACCTGCTGTGCAAGAATTAACCGCCACCGCATATTTAGCCCCAACCCAATGTGCAAACATTTGTTCAAACAAAAAGACCTCTGGTCCTTGTCCCCACCAACCAGAATCAAGAACTTTCAAGATTTCTTGTTTTGTTTTCTCATCTATTGTTGGTTTAGATAAAGGAATTCTCATAAAGAATTGATTACTTTTAATAAATTATTTGCATAGTGTTGTGCTGTCCATTTGCTTTTAACATATTCAATACCTTGTTGTCCCAGATTTGTATTTTCTTTAATTCTTTCTATTGCCAATCTTATTTGCTCCTTGGTTGGATTCACAACTTCTCCACAACCACTTTCTTCCACAAATTCCCTATTCTTAGGGGAATCGGACATACAAATCACAGGAATTCCACAAGCCAATGCTTCTAAGGTTGCCCTTTGTCCTCCACCCCAAAAATCAGAAGTTTGAACCATTGTATGACTTGCGTTTAATAAAGAACAAACTGCTTTGGCTGGTATTTCTGGTAGAACCAAAGAACCTTGTTTTATACATTCTTCAAAGGGGCGTCTATCAGTTTCTTGAAACCTACCACAAACAACTCCTTTAGGACCAAGACTTTCTCCAATCAACCATTGTCTTTTCCAAGAGGCACAAGTTCCTTGATGTATTCCATCAAAAACTTTTGGTTGAATTTCAGGTTTAAAGATTTCATCATTTATACCAAAAGCTATAGAGTGGGGTAAACCAAGACTTGCGCACTCATCAGCATTTATCTTACTTTCAACAAAGATATGGTCAAAACCTTCTACCCATTCCTTTTGCAATGGTCCTCCGGCAAATAATAAAGCTTTTTTAATTGGGGATTTTCTAACCTTTTCCCAATTGTCTTTGTTTTGTCCATTGATTGTGCAGGGGGCTTCCCAATATAGGATTAAATCAGCATTTATCTCATCAAACGGTTCACAATAGATTACTTCGTGTTCTTTTTCAATAATACGCATTGCTTGTCGCAATCCATCATTCCATTGTTGAAATATTTTTGGATTAGAAACCCCTTGCCAAACAAATGCTATTTTCATTTAACTATTCTTTTTGTTCGTCAGATTGAACTAAGGTAGCATCTTCAACAACCGGTGAACCATCCTCAGCTGATGAATCCTTTTCTTCAAAAGCCAATAACTCTTTTTCAACCCAAGTCCTAAGTTCATCAATTGTTTCCATTAAGGCTAGGGGAATAGTAATGTTTGAGTCTTTACCAACCAATTGTTTAATAACTACTAATGCTGTTTTTGATAATTGTGTCATATTTTTTCCTTTTTAATTTAATATTTCTAACCATTGATTAACTATTTTATTCCAATCATATTTTTCACGAGCTTTTTCACGCATGGTATTTCTCTCTTCTTCGGATACGTCTCCCAATAAAACTGAAACTGTTTTTTCTACCCATTCTTTTTTCTTTGCTTCCCCCTCTAAAGAAAATTCCATTTTATTTGCAGGACACCAGTTGTCCTTGGTTTTTTCAGAATGTATGAACACACCACCTTCTTGTATCTTTTCCCCCAAAGCAGCGAAATCTGTTGTAACAGGATATGCTCCAGCAGCTTGAGCCTTAGAAAGTGAGATACAATCTATCTCTCCAAATTCGGAAGGATATGCAAAGATATTTGCGGTCATATATAACTCAGCGATTTCTGAATGATTTATACGACCAAGCTCCTCTACACCCAAATCCTTCATTTTTTGTTGTATTTTAGCTTTCCAGCTCATCATTTCTGGGTTATCTTTGTGTACCACATCAAACACTGTCCAGCCATAAGCCCATTTCATTTTGACATCGGGAACTTCCTGTTTAACAAGTTCAAAACAATCTAATAAACTTTCTAAAGAACGGTCTGGAGAAGAAGTGTTAATGAGTAATCTATCATCTCTGTGTAAGTTTTGTTCAAATAATTTAGAGTCTATTCCGTTTGATATAATTACGAATTTATCATCTGGAACATTGGGGAAAAGGGAGCGATGAAACTTGCTTTTAACAAATATTTTATCTGCCTTTTGAACCCTTGCTTTGTTTAATTCCCCAGCAGGAATAACATCGTGTAAGTCCACAAAAACTTTAGTTGAATTTATCTCCCAATCTAATGGTTTTGTTGCTCTCCAGAGAATTGTTACATCCTGTTTATCACGATAGTTGTAAGTCCAAAAAGGCTTGTATAAGACTCCGTCAAATTCTTGTTGAAGATGTCCGCAATTATTATATACTGTTACATTCCAACCTTTTTCAACCAATAGTTTGGACAACCATATCACCGCTTCCTCAGAACCACCAATACCTTTAGTTTTAGCAGTTTCAGGAGTCCATTCTTCTTCGGTAAATCCACAGAAGAAAACCAAATCCTTTCCCGTGCTTTCTTTCTTGATAAATCTGGTATTACGAATATTACAAACAGAAGGATGCGCTTGGTATTCTAATGGAAGGTTGTTTAATTCTTTTAAGAGCTTTTCATTATCAGTTATTTTATTTAATCTTTTAACAATCTTAACTACATAATCAAATTCTCTAATTTCTTTATGAATTGCCCTAATGGCTTTCATTAAAGATTTATTTTTGGGACTGAGTTTTAAACACCCCCTCAAAAGAGGTAGTGCCAAGTCTGGACGGTTTAAATGAAAGTAACATTTAGCCAAATTATTCATCGGAATAAAATCATAATCACGAGGATTATAAACAATAATAGAATAATAAGGGGGATTTTTAACTAAACCGCTAAGAATCAACTTAGATGCTTCCATCCATTTCCCCTGTTGCATCAATAAGAAACCCATTAAATGATATGCATCTGGATAGTCTGGTTTAGTTCCAATACCATACCTACACTCATCTAGTGCTTCATCAATTAAGCCTAAGGCAAAATAGCTTTCCGCCCTTCTCAAACGAGCAATATATTTTTCATCATTTGATTGGGAAAGGTCTAGGAATTTGTCAAAGATAGTGATTGCTTCAGCGTCTCTACCCGCTGCTTTTAAAGAATTAGCATAATTCCAGTAGGAGCGGGGGTCTTCAGGGCTGTCTTTAACTTGTTGTTCAGACACCACAACATTTCTATCTTTGGCTTTGGCAAATCTATCGTCATTAGATAAATGAATTCGTTCAATATCTTTTATGAAGTGTCTTTCCACGGAGCGATTTTCTTTGAAATCTTCGTGTAAAGCTCCAGCCCATTCCACACAATCATCATTTTTAATTACTTGCGATTTAGCATGAACAACAATAGGATTCTTTTGTTCATCAAAAGCATAAAGATAATTTAAAACATAGATGTCTGAGGGATGTTCCTCAATGACTTTATGAAGTTTATTTAACCCCCTAATTGCATCGTCCGCATCGCACCAAAGAATATAATCAAACTCTTTGGGCACTTGAGAAAAGTTAAAATTACGGGCTTTTGAAAAATCATTACACCATTCAAAGTGAGATACAATAGCACCAAACCTTAAAGCAACTTCTTCTACCGCTTTATTTGGTTGGGTAATGGTAATATAAATACCATCAACATAGGGGGAATTGAACTTAAGAGATTGTTCCAAAGCTATTGCTTCAGAATCATCTCCTTTTACAATCATTGCTAACGCTATTTTAGGCATTAAATTCTACTCCTTAGTCCGAAAATCTCGTTGAAAGTTTTAGCAAACCACATTCCACCCTCACGACTTTTAAGCCATTCCAGTTCTTCGTTAGACAAAAGCATGTTAAACATTCCTAAAAGGGTTTCTGGAATCTCATAAAGAGGACCTTCAATAACATCTTTATCTTCCCCAAAAGAAGAATCGTATTTTTCTCTCTTGTCTTTTGTAATATTCTTCATGATTTCTGCTTCTTTGGGGAATATTTTAACCCATTTTTCTACTAGATTTTGTATGTGTTTTTTAATCATAACTAAATTGTTTTTTCTTTGCTCTCTCTCACCCTAACCAAAGAAAATAGAAAGGACGAAAGAGAAACAATCTTAGAAAGAACTAAGCATTCAAGAAACCGTCTGTAAACCAGTTTGAATCTTGATTACGGACTTCCAAGGTGAATTTACCTACGATTGCTCGTGAGTCATAATCACCGGAACGTGCCAAATCAGTATCAACATAAGGTTTACGTAAGAAAGCAACTTTCAATTTCTCTGGACGAATAGCCAAAACTCTTGCTGTTGCATCAGTGGATTGCTGTACATAGCGGTGAGTATGGATATTTAATGTTCCAAAAGCTGTTTGATAAGTTGAAACAGTTCTTACGATAGCGGTTGCAGACAATGGAGCGTTTACAACGACATTGCTCTTTTGGGTGAAGTAATCAGTATTTTTACGAGTTACAGAACCCATGAACAAATCAGTTGCAACATCACCATTGCTGTTGTCCCAGTTGCTTCTCATTAACCCATCCAAGATGGATGCAGACCAAACAGTTCCTGAAGTATGAGCAGTGGTATTTGTAGACTTTGAAATAGCTACAATAATACCATTCAACTTTGGAGCTGTTCCAGAAACACCTGATACCAACGTAGACCTTAGAAGGTCAAATTCTGCGGCATTACCCCAGTCAGACAAAGCCTTGTTTGTTTGACGAGAAAGCTCATCCTCACCTTGATGGTGAGAAATATCTCTCTGTGTTCTTGATACCTTGAATGGTATCGCAACAATTTCAACAAGGTTTGTTAATCTTGTAGGAGTAGAGTTTGCAGAAGCTGTATAATCAGATGCTTCTTCAACTGCTTGGGAAGCTGCTGTGCGGAGAGTATCTACTAAGAAAGAATGAATAGTGTTGATTGCAGTTGTTTTGCCCAACATATTGAAGACTTGCTCTTCTCTTGCGGTCAAAATTTCAATAGCATTCAAAACTACATCTTCTTTTGCTGATACGTCCCCATAAGTTCTCAGAATAGCATCACTTGCCATTTAAGAGGACCTTTCTTTTCCAGTTTATTTACCCTCATTCATTAAATCAATCACAGCACCAACGGCTGCATCAGCAGCGGCTCCGGCATTGCCGGATTTTGCCAGTTCTTTTGCTTGAGTGATTTTATCATTGATAGCACCTAAACGTGGATTAGACATAGCCACGGATTTAGTGTTTTCACTTTTGTGGGCTTGGATAGCTTCAAAAGCAGTCTTGAAAACTTCTTGCTTAATAACATCTTCTGGGTTTTTGCCCATAGCTGAAATCAATAACTTGGTTTCAGGGGTGTTATATTCAGGATGTTCCTGATAAAACTTAGTTTCTTGCAAAGAAATTTTAAGAGTATCAATTTCCTCTAACTTAGCGATAAGTTCTGGAGGAACGGAAGGATTTTGAGAAGTAGTTTGCTGGGGTTTGCCAACCGCGCCAACCATTTTGTAAGTATTTTTAATACCTTCTAATGCTTGTTCGTCTGTTGGGTAGTCCCTGCCTGTTGCTTGCTTAACAATTTCCTTCAAGCTCACAGAGTCAGCCACATTCTCTTTGCCTTCTGATGTTACAACGTCGCTTGCGCTAACACCAGGGACGGTTTCAGAGGGATTGTTCACTGGAAGATTTAAATCTTCTGTCATTTGTGAAAAACCTTTCATTACGTGTTTTTATAAGAGCATACCGACCTCTAATAAATTAGATGCTCACCAAGACTGTCTAATGAATAAACAATCCTAGTGAAAACCTTTTTAACCTTCAGTCTCATAGTTTTTAATATAATCTAAATCTTCTACCACTTTGGGGGTTGAACGTACTTCTAGGGCAGTCCCCTCAATATCTTTTAACCATTCCAACAAAATTTCAATAGCTATTTTTCTGGAGCGCATATCAATAACAATTATTTCTGGTGAAGAATCATTATCAATATTCATTACACTCTGTAAGTCCATTATTTTATCAATCAAAGTTTGTCTAATTACTTGCCATTCTGAAGAAGAAACAAAAGTATTTATTTTAATCTTTGTATCAGCTATTTTTTGTTCCTCTGCTATTTGTTTTTTTGTTAGTTTTTTAGGCATTAGGTTCCATTGTTCTTGCGGAAGCGGTTAATGAAGTTTGTGTTGGAGCTTCTCCCATTTTAGCTGGATTGGCATTAGCTCTAGTCATTGGATTTGTTTGCATCATCATATTGTTTTGATTTTGCATCATTTGATTTTGTTGCGGAGCTTTTAAACTTCGTGAATCAAGCCCCATCAAATCCCAAGCCTGTTTAATTATATCAGTTGCAAGGGTTGCGACATCTATACCAGATTGAGCAAGAGAAGGAATTACTTGTAATTGTCCAAGAAGATTTGTAGTCATAACACCTTTGTCAAATTCTTCGTTGGTTACATAAACTTCTACATCATAGTCTGTAACATTTAAATCATGTAACAATTCAGCAAAGCGTTCATTACCCATTTTAGAAAGTTTCTGTAAACCTCTTTGTACTTCTGCATCAATTTGTTCTGGGTCTACAAAAACATTGGCTTTATTTAAGGCTTCTAATTGCTCATAAACCTGGGAATAAACTATTGCTTCGTCAATTTCTTTTATACCATCACCAGTCATTTCAATAATTTCTTCTCTGGTAATAGTATCAAAAATTGTAGGTAAACATTGTCTTTTAACCCACCTCTGTAAGAACATTCCCAATTGTTCCTTAATTAAAGTAAATGCAGATTGAGAATTTTGGTTTGAAATAGCAGCGTTTGTTGCTGGTGTAGAAGCTGGTAGACTTTCCCCTAAAGCTGAATCAAAAGCCGAAGTAACTCTTTGGCTCCAACCCCAAACAATATTTTCATCTGTATAAGAGGCTTGGGAGGCTTCTTGCATCGCCAACTGTTGGAGGTCATCCATATTATTGACGACTATTGCACCGTTACCAGGTAGTCTATTTAGTTGTTGTGGAGTAATTCCAGAACCTTTTCTGATTTTCCATAAACCAAGTTGAGCAACCGTTGCTCTGTTGATTCTAATGTTTACAATAGTGTTAATCCACAACTGTAACATTAAGACTTTCTCAGCAATACCTTTTCCATACCACCTATTAGGCACCCTGGAATACCAGGCTTCTTCATAAGGACGAACATCTTTATTTTCTTCAGCCAAATGGAATCTTTCTTTCCCTGGAGTATCTAAACCAGAGACAACCAAATGTCCTTCTATTTCTTGATTTTCGTCTTCCTTCAAACCTGTAATCAAAGACTTTGGAATCTTTCCCCAAGTTTCCCAAACATCAATATATTTAGAAGTGCTAGGGGTTGCGGATTGACCATATTTTGAATCAGTCCTATTTAAACCAACAGTGCCTTGAATATCTTCCGTATTTATCCAGCCAGACATTGCTTGAACCTCTTCTTGAGTCATTAAACAACGCTCCGTAAAACGATATGCTTCTTTAATTGAATGAGCTGTTGGGTCAATATAAACATTTAACAAATCAACAGGACGAATTATAGTACAATAATCCCCGTCTTTATCTTTCACAGAAAGGGTTTTCCAGACAGCAGTTCCGTCTATGGCTAAGTTTTTTTCAAATTCATCTAAGTATTCACCAAAATCCATTTCGTCTAAATAGTTTTTAACTATAGAACGAACCACTGATGTTAAACCAATGGCTGAAGGTTTCTTTGCTCTAAAATTAATATCCTTAGTATCTAAATCAATATTCTTGATTACACCATCAGTTAAGACTTCTGTCAAGGGAACCCAAATCTTTTTCTTTCCAGTTTGCGGGTCAATGGGGGCGTCAAAAACTCCCCAGAAGTTTTTTCTCAACTGTCTAATTAAGGGGCGCATAGCAAAAGCAACTTTCTCAGTTATAAAAGCCGTTGCGTCTTCCCAATTATTTTTTTCTTGTTTTACAATTGAAATTACTCGTTCTTTGATTGTGTCATTAGACAATCTATTTTCCTGTTTTGGCATTTGGTTTCTTTACTTTAATCTTAACTTCCCCACTATGACTATTACCCATTTTGTCATAACAAATATGGATATACTTTCCTTTTCCTAATTGTTTGGTAATTACTCTACCACCCATTTGAACGCACATATCAAAATCTTTTGGCATATTAGTATTCTTGTTTATATAAGTTAAAATCCGGTTGTTCAATAATATTATCTGCCATACCTTCTATCAAAGCCATATAACGGTGGACATCAGCAGCGTGGCTTGTAAAATCATGTAAAGGTCTATCTCTGAACATACCCCTTTTCTCATCCCACATCTTATGGTATTGAGAAAGATAATCTAAAAAGGTTAAGCAGGTATTGGAATTAAAATGCATTCTAGGGAAAACAAGTCTTCCAGCGTTTATTCCATCATCAATACCCATTTTTGGTGCTATCTCAAAATTAATCCCCATTTCTCTAGCAATCTCTAAACGAGATTTACCAGAAGTAAGTTCCCTAACCTGAATATCGTGGGGGGCAAAGTGTTTTGAATACACATACCCCTTGTCTTGAAGTATTTTCAAGAACCAATTTAATCCCTTATCAGAAGCTTCGTAATAATCTACCATACGAATTTCATTTCCGGTCTTCTGATAAAACCCAATAGCAGTTGCATCTCCAATCCCTAAATCCCAAACAGTAAACACTGGGATTGCTGGGTCAATATTGAAACCATGAACTCGTCCTTCATTTCTTGCTTTTTGAATTTCATCGGAATAATAAGCACCCTTAATTGAAGCATCAAAGGAACATTCATATTCCTGAGCATATTCATCTGGGGACATGTTCTTTTTCCAAAGAGCTAGTTCTTCTTCTGGAATAAGCTTGGATTCAGATGCTTTTAACATAAGTCCATACCAATCCTCGGAAATATCTCGTCCATCTTCATCAAAACCTGAAACAGCTTTTAAATATAGACGATAAAATTCGTTTTTCCCTTTTGGGGTTCCAATCCAAATTGCATAACCTTGATGGTCTGAAAGTGCAGGACCAATAATTTCTGTAAAGATGTTACTTGGTTGCTGGGAATATTCGTCAAAGACAACTCCCCATAAACCAATTCCTCTTAAAGAATCTGGATTATCAGCACCATATAATTGCACAGAGCTTCCGTTTGGATATTTTACCTTTAATTCAACTTCGTTGTATTCAACATCAGGAATAATGCGGGAAATATCTTTTAGAATATCCCAAGCAACATTCTTTGCCTGTTTGTATGTGGGGGCAATGTAAGCAAACTTTGCTTTTGGAATTATCATTGCGTCCCTTTGCAGGTGATGTAAACAAGAAGTAGTTTTTCCAGCTCTTCGGTGCAAGACTAAAACTTTAAACCTTTTAGGGTTAGAGTGAAACTCTTGCGCCCAATCTCTGGGTTCATATTCTATTTGTATTACACTACCATCATTTTTAACTTTAGAACGAGCCATTTATTTTTCTGCTTCTGGTTTGAACGCCACAAAAGTCTTGGAGCAAAGAATATCAATCGCTGTTTGATATGCAACTTCCAAAGCATTTTGCAAAACCTTAGTTGGGTCTACAACTCCTTGTTCAACCAAATTCCCGATTTTACCAGTAACAAAATTGTAACCTAAGCCAGTAGCTTGCACATCCTCTAAACAATTCTTAGCGTCCATACCTGAATTACGAGCCAAAACCTCAAAAGGATATTTCAAAGATTCCAAGAACATCAAAGCACCAATCTTTTCTGTTTGATTCAACTCGTCAATCTTTACTTCTTCTGCGATTTTTATTAAAGTCAAACCACCACCAGCAACAATACCATTTTCCAAAGCCGCTTTGGTTGTATTGACAGCATCAGTTATTTTCTGCTTTCTAGCTTTCATTGCAGAATCAGTTCTACCACCAACCTTTATAATAGCAATACCACTTGACAATTTAGCCAATCTCTGTTCTAATTCATCTTTATCACTTCCAGGAACAGAACTTGACAAAAGTGTCTTAATATGTTGTATTCTATCTTCTAAATTAGTTCCAGCTCCATTCACTATAGTTGATGTTTTTGTGGTAAATATCAACTGATTTGATGTTCCCATTGACTCCAACTTGACATCTTGGAGTTTTTGTGTTGTACTATCAAATAGTGTTGAACCTGTTAAAGCACAAACATCTTTCAAGAACTCTTCCTGCTTTTCCCCCACAAAAGGTGCTTGTATTGGACATAAACGAACATCTTGAGACATTGTTATCAAGGTTCCTAAAACCTCATCTGAAAACTCATTTGCTATTAAACAAAGATTCTTGGTCTTATTCTGGCTAAAGAAAGCATCAAAGATTGGTTTTAGGTCATTGACAATATCTAGTTTTTGTGTTGTAATTAAATAAAGAGGGTTTTCCAAGGTGGTTTCCTCGTCTTTATCTCCATTAACGAAAAACTTTGAAATAGCGCCTTTGTTAAATTGGAGTCCTTTTTCTACAACCCTCTTCAGTTCTATAGACGGTCCTTCAACCACCTTTATTACGCCTGTGGGTCCCAATTCCTCTAAAAGCTCTGAAATTAGCTCTCCTGCTTCGTTTTCTAATGCACTGGTGGTTGCTACCTGTTTTACCTTTTCCTTGCTGTCAAGAGCCATTTTATGCGTCTGAAGAGCTTCCACCGCCTTTGAAAGGGCAAACTTCATACCTTTTCTGATTTGGGCGGTTTTGTCCCAACTAAAAATCATCTTATCTTTGCTTTGTTGTAAAATACTATCTGCTACTAAAGTTGCCGTGGTTCTTCCATCTCCTAGTTCAAGAGTTGTTTGTTTTGTAATACTCTTGGCTTTCTTGAGTCCCAGGTTTTCAAATGGGTCCTCTAGTTCTAGGTCGTCTGCAACAGTGTCTGCGTCATCTGATATAAGTGGTTCTGAATATTTCCTGTCTAAAAGTGCTGTGTTGTTTTCAGGACCATAGGTTGGAGCTATAGCTTCTGCGGCTTTATGAAAACCGTTTATGACCAAATCCCTTCCTTCTTGATGTAGCTTTAGTAACTTCATTTGACTTTTATGTTTATTTGTTGTGTAATGTGTGTTTAGGGTATAACTGTACCTTATTCTCCTTAATCCTAGTATTAGGGGGATTTGGAAGAATAAGGGGGGATACTAAAACAATATATATCAACGACATTATGCTTTGGCAGTAGTCTACTTTATGCTACTCCTTGGCTTCTTAGTCGGTACAGGTTGCTTGTTCACCCCAGTACTTTGGTTTCCCAAAGGACTGAGGAGAACGAACAAGCGGACTAAGACCTAGATTCTATTTTCTCGGGCAAGAACCTAATCAACCCTTAATCGCTGAATTGTACTCACATCTATATTATAACACATTGCCTGTTAGATGTGGTTTTATTGATGTTTGGAGCCTTTTTGGCTAGAAAAAATTGTGAATGGATAGTATCTCTATTTCACTTTCTTTTCAAGAAACGGGGTTGCCCCCATACCCATTACACCACAAAACCATCTATTTGTAAATGTCGCACAATATAACTAACATCTAAAGTATATTTTAAATGGTGGATATCATAATTATCCGCTATTTTATTACACATCTCACACTTTAATCCCTTCAAATCTCGTTTCTTTAAAGCAAGGATGTAGGGTCTTAAAGAGGCAATGTCATCTTGTAATTGCTTTCTATCTTCTTTTGTTAAACCGTTTTCAATATAACTTTTCATATATTATGCGACTAAGGCTTAGCCTGCATTACAACATAATATCTAAGACGTTGCAAACCCCCAAAATGTTTCAATGGGGGAAAACAATGGCTATCTACTACTTCTTAGGGGAAACCCAACGAACAACCAATGGTTTTGAGTTTACAAGATTCTCTTCATCTTTCCAACCAAACTGTTTCAATGCAAAAATAGCACCAACAGGCTTACCAGAGTGTAATAATTCCTCATAATCTTTTTGAATATAGGTTTTGAGAGTGTCAACAATCTCCCCGAACTTATCTCGCTTCCCATATTCCAAAAATGTTGTCCTGCTTAAACCCAACCAAAGCAATAAACCACTATATAATACTGGCTTTTTTTCCTTGTTCCTTTGCTGAACATACTCCATGCCCCTTTTAAGCAACAGCTCAGGCTTTGGATATTTCAACGCTTTTCCTTTAGACATGCTCTAACCTTTCTTTATTATCTATACCTATTAAGACGGATTACCTCCCCCTTTTATTACATTATACCACATAACCCCTTAGATGTCAATTCATTGAGGTTTGGAGGGGGTTTGTTGCAACTTATCCACGCTTGAGTGGATGTTATCCACAAGAAAATCCCTTGCACCTATTGACATACTCCATATGTTCATATACAATATATATACAAGATAGCAGTGGGGACACAAGGGTTCAGGTTATTCCCCCAAGAAAAAAGCCAAAAACGCCTCTGCTTCTTTTAAAAAAGGTGTACATATCTACCTCACTTGGGATTGCCACCCGTAGGGCTAAGACATGGCACAGGCTTCGCAAGCCAATAAAAAACTAAATAAACAACAATGAACAGATATAATTACATCAAGGGCTATCGTGAAATAGCCAAGCAAAGAGAAAAGGAACACAAGACAATACACTGGGGGGAAATAATAGGGGGATTGGTTCTAATAGCACTGTTCTATCTCTTTATCTGGTTAGTAGCAGGGGCGTTCTATACTCCTATAAACTAAACTGACTAATGTTCTGACGATTGTCTAGCTCATCATATGCCTAGATAATCACTAGCACATTATGGATAGCACTTTGAACAGTCGCAGAATGCTCTTTAACAACAAAATAACGATAACTAGCAAATAAGACTAGGCAAGCGGAAAGTAAACAAATATATGACCGAACAAAATTTGCAATTACGCACTTTAATTGTTGTCCGTGATGTTGTCGGTTCTGTCCCTTATTGGGCGACTGACGAAAGTTTACCGCTTGTAAGACGAAGATTTAAGCGCTTGTCCGGAAAGTTTCCAAGCTCCAAAGCGTCAATAACTGCCTTTACGGGCGACTATGACGACTTAGAGAAAATAGCCGTTAATGGCTTAGGTGATATTCAATACCCTAAAACCTTAACGCTCGCTGTAATTCAATAACAATAAATTGCTTGTCTAGTGCTGTTTGCTAGTTATCATCAATCAGTGTTTAATGCTTGCGTTCACTGCTTACGGAGTTTTTGCCAACATTGTTGTTGGCTTAAAGGCAATTACAAGAATTGCCACAATTAAACCCGCGAACGTGAGAGCAAGGATTAAACTTATGCCACAAAACGACAAGTTCAAAGGAACTTTAACCGAAAAAGACTTAGGAATGATTGAGGACGCTTTAGAAATATCTAAAGCATTTAAGGTTTATGGTGATGGCAGAAAAAAACACCAAAAAGAAATAGATAAACTAATTCTAAAACTTTACAAAGAGTTTTGGAATTAACACTCTTGCTCCGTAAGCACTAGACACTGATTGAAAATTGAATTAAAACATAGCAGTTTGCTCCACAGGCTTGCTTACACTAAATTAATAAAATGTGTAGCAAAAGCAAGGGGAAATATATGGAAGAAACATATATCATCGTTGGTGATAATGACTACTGGTATTCTCATCTTGTAGGAACAGAAGCAGAAGCCAAAAAAGAACTAAGCAACATCAAGAAGCAAATACAAAAGCATCAATGGAGAGATGTTGATGAAGCACTTGATGAACCGAATGAGCTGACTTTATACAAAGTTAAATTGGTTAAGGAAACTAAACTGTATTAAATCCTTGTAAGCAAGCTGTTGTGTTTTAGACAAATACAACCATAGGCTCGCAAAACTAATAAAGAGATGAGATAAACTCCGCTCACAGGTTTAAAGACAGTGCTACCGGAATTAGTTTTGCGTCCTTGCTTAGTAATTAAACTAGACGGGGATTTTTAAACCCCTTAACTAGTAAAGAAGTGGAGATAGTTTTATGTGGGAGTTTATTAAATTGATTTTAGTAGTTTTCATTTTAACACCGATAGTAGTAATTGCTTTTGCCATGCTTAGAGTTGTAGTAAGGGCGTTCTGGGGAAAAGAGTAGTAAGAGCAAACATGCGATTGCTAAGAGCATTCTTGCGATTGCTGAGCATCTTGTTGTTATTAATTAGTAAGGCATTCTAAAATGTTTAAACTAAAAGTATCTAAACTAGAAGGACTAAAAAATGAAATGGAGCATATTGCTGGAGAATGGAACGGAGATGAACCTGGAATACAAGAGGAAAATAGTAAGGTAGCACTAGAAGTTATAGATAAAATTAACGAAATAAAAGAATTACTAGAACAGCTAAGGTAAAATATATGCCAGAACTAAACAAACAAGAAAGTTGGGAAGAAGAGTTTGACAAATTAGTAGATAGTGTATCTCAAAGCACGGATTTTGATAATGCGGTTTATAAAGAAACTAGGGAATACATTAAATCATTCATCCGTTCCCAACGCCAATTAGCCCGCAAAGAGCTTTTAGAAGAGCTAAAGAAGAGAATGCCAGAAGAGGCATTAGACGGTATAGGAGGTTGGAACCAACCTTTTGCTAATGGTTTTAATTCTTACAGAAGTGATGTCTTAGAAATCATTAACCAACTAAAAGAAGAATAAAGTATTTGGGTAAAAAGAAAGGAGTAAATATGAAACTCTTAACATTGTAATTCTTGTATTTTATTGTATAGAAACTCATTAACTAAAAAATATGTCCGCAGACAATGAAGTAATAATTAGAAGAAAACAAAATGGCTTGTATATCGTTAAGCACTGCTCTGCAAGTTCCTTGGTTCACGCATTAAACGACTTAACCCCGACAGAGGATGAGCTAACCTTAGAAGTTGTCGCAGATAATGTAGACGGGTTAGATAACGCTATCAAAAAGGCAGAAGATTATATTGAAGAATACGAGGAAAACGGAGGAATAGTAGAGTATGGTTATAGAGTAGCTGAATAATTAAAAAGCATCGCAGTTGCTTGTAAAACTTACTGCAGAAAGGTAAAAAGTATGAACGAACAAAGTATCAAAGAGTCTGGCAGGTCTTATACTTACGAACAATTAGCAAAAGAAGCTCGCGAACTTAAAAGAAAATATATTCGTGATGCTCAAGAAAATGGGTTTACAGAGCAACAAGCGAAGTTTTTAGCACGGTATCAAAGGTTTAGTAATATATATATTCCTGAAAGTGAGTTGGAAGTTTAATTATTTCTTCTCTCCTGCCAGTTGAGGGGTTAGCCTCTCTTACCGCAATGCTAGCTACTTAAGCGGTTAAACTGGTAGGCGAGAGGGAGTAATTGCCCTCGCAGATTTTAGGCTGTTGTGGTCATAGACCCGTTCAGTCATAATGAGAAATCATTTAAACTGAAGACAACAGCCTAGTCTGTAAAAATAGAGGTTAATTGATGGGGGAGTAGTTGCAAATTATTGCAATAGAACTCTTGTAAAAAAGAGACTTACAAGACGGTAAAAGTGGCTCTATGACAACTCTAGTCTAGGCATAGCCTACCTCCCCACCAGTTAATCTCTAATAAATAATTAAAGGAAAAAGAATATGGCAAACAAGAAATATCAAATAATTTATGCAGACCCACCTTGGGAATATCCAGCAAGGAATAATACTAATACTCGCTATGGTAGGGGTGCAATAGGATATTATTCTTTAATGAAGTTAGAGGAAATTAAAGCACTTCCCATACCAGAAATTACTGATACTAATTGCATGTTATTTCTTTGGGCTACATTTCCACGCTTAGAACAAGCATTGGAAGTAATAAAAGCGTGGGGTTTTACCTATAAAACATTGGGATTTAGCTGGATAAAGACCAATAAAAATAATGGAAAACCATTTTTTGGGGTAGGCTATTACACCAAATCTAACGCAGAGGTTTGTTTAATTGGAGTGAAAGGAAAGCCAATTAAAGTCAGTAATTTTGTTAGTAGTGTCCTAATCACCCCACGAGAAGAACATAGCAAAAAGCCAGACATTGTGAGGGATAAAATCGTAGAGTTAGTAGGCAATGTGCCAAGAATAGAATTATTTGCCCGACAAAAAACTAAGGGCTGGGATAGTTGGGGAAATGAAGTAGAAAATGATACTAATCTGCATAAAGGTTTATTGACGGGGGAGGCTGAAAAGAGGGCGTAAGAGGAATGTGCAAACGTAGCACTAGGCAGGTTTACGCAGTAGGTAGTAGATAAGCGCTATGAAACTACCAGACCAGTCCAATTTTGGACTTCCCCATCAGTAAATCTTTAGAATTAAATAAATAACCATGCCAACAAAACTAGAACAACTAAAAGCAATAATCCAAAAGGCAAATCCTGAAATAATGGAATTGAAGTTTGGGTGTGAAACTAGCGAAGGAATCGTTTTTACAAATCAACGTGGATTAAAGGTAGAGATATATATTGAGGGTGATGGAAGAATTGAAGAATACCATATTTCAGATTTAAAAATCCTCGGTCGTCCAATTAGACTTGCTGATGTTTTGATAGCAATAGGGCAGACCGAAAGACAAGTTGATTATGGGTATGGCGAATGGGCTGTTAGCTCTGTAACAGTTGATAGTAAGGGAAATTTTGTTGCACTTGGTGGTTTAGACGGAGCTAGTTGCGATGCTAAATGGAATCTCAAAGAAACGCTAGACCACCAATCCGAAGAAACCCTTAACTTCTTATTTAAATTATTTAATCTTTAAAACTATGAACCTACAAACAATAAAAGAACAAGGAGAGAAAGAGTTTAATGAAAAGTTTACGGGGAAGAATCAGATATTATTTGAATTCGGATTATTAAGTAAAAAAGATGTAATTGATTGGCACAACTCCCAAATAGACTTAGCTTATCAAGCGGGGAAGGAAGAAGCATTGAAAAGCGTATTAAGTAATGTTTCAGACGAAACACAGGAGAATGCTGAAGAGGAACTACGAAGTGCAAAACGAATCTTACAAAGTTTAGATATTTAATCTTTAAGAATATGAACACAAAAGAACAAATTGAAAAATGTATAGAGTATTTAAAATCAATATCATTAAGAGAACCAGGATATTTTAGAGTTGAAGAAGTTGAAGAAAAAAGTATAGTTTTGAGCTATACAGAGAAACAAATATATTCTTGGCAGGATGAAAGACTTTACAAAAGGTTTAAATGGGATATACAAGGGAACATAATATCAATGAATAATTTTAGAAATCTTTAAGAAAGGAGTAAATATATATGGAATATAAACGAAAAAAAATAATACTTGAACCCCAAGAAATTGATAAGCATAATTGGTTTTATGATGGTAAGAAATATCTAGAACTAGTCCATGAAGTATTTAATAAGAACGGAAATTATATACAAACCGATGTGATTAAATTAGAAATTAGTAAATTAGCAGATTTCATAAGCAATATGCAATAACTTTATGGCTCTAACAACCCTCCAGCAAGCCCTCGCAAACGAACAACTAGATAAAATGTTCAT